>JAEEGK010000134.1_pt1 | contig 179271 bp, 111 predicted proteins | sample 8958771 | NCBI WGS metagenome assembly JAEEGK01 (sample SAMN16246547, study PRJNA631951) | gut metagenome | biome: gut microbiome; feature: rumen; material: SC-attached | host: Bos | place: Iran: Karaj | collected 2018-10 | reverse complement strand
TGTTCGACTGGAAGTTAACCTGGAACTCACCATCGGTGCTTCGGGCTGCGAGGTTGCCCACGCGCATAATCTTGGCGTTGAGTCCGTGCAGGGCAACCGCGTCGAGGATGATGCGGTCGGCCATGAATTTGGAGTACGTGTACTGGTTGCCCAGGTATTGTCCGAAGTAGAGGCTCTGCTCGCTCAAGCGGACATCGGCTGCCGGATAGCCGTTGATGGAGGTTCCACCCACGCTGGTCGTGGAGACATGGACAAGTCGAGCACCCGTCTTCAGGCAGAACTCGACGCAACGACGCGCGCCTCCGATGTTCACGTCCTCAATGTCGGTGCCCTTCGAGAAATGCTTCACGTTGGCGGCACAGTTGATGACAGTTGATAACTTATCGTTGAGATTTGAGAGTTTTGCCGTTAAATCTTCGGTCACGTCGCCAAGGATGACGTGCAACCTCTTGCCGAAAAGCTCCTTGAAAGCATCGGCGAAGTAGTAGAAGAGCAATGTGCGGAGGCGGCTTTCGGCTTTCTCCACCGTCTCGCCACGCACCAGACAATAGATGCTTGGGGCATCGGAATCAATCAACTCACGAAGCACGTGGATGCCGAGATAACCTGTTGCGCCGGTCAACAAGACGCTCCCCAACTCCTGACGCTCCCCGCGCTTGAAGGCGTTTATGGTGTTCTTCTGCAGCAAGTTGTTGATGGCCGTGTAGTCGAAACCTGTTATCTCGTCAAAACTCTCCTCTGCCGTGTCGCCCGAAAGGAAGCGAGCCAGCAGGCGTGGCGTCGGGTTGGCGAAGATGTCGCCGTATGCCACGTGCAGCCCCGCCTTGTCGCACTCGATGATGACACGCGTCACCATAAGCGACGTGCCGCCAAGGTCGAAGAAGTTGTCAGTGGCTCCCACCTTGTCCATCTGCAGGATATCTCCGAAGATCTTGGCAAACATGCGCTCCTGCTCGTTGCTTGGCTCCACGTATTCACGGTCGGATGCTTGAATCACAGGGGCAGGCAACGCCTTTCGGTTCACCTTCTGGTTCTGGTTGAGCGGTATGGCGTCGATCTGCATAGTGGCAGCCGGCACCATGTATGGCGGCTTCTGCGAGAGGATGAACTGGTTGAGCGCCTTGATGTCAATCTGCTCGTCACTGACGATGTAGGCAGCAATGTACTTGCCACCATTCTCGTAGTCGAAGGCCTGCACGGTAGCGTCCTTGATGCCCGGGAACTGACGGATGATGGCCTCAACTTCCTTAAGCTCGATGCGGAAGCCGCGAATCTTCACCTGTCCGTCGCGACGCCCAACGAACTGTATGTTGCCGTCCGGCAAGTAACGCACAATGTCGCCGGTACGATAGACGCGGGCATACTTCTCCTCCGTCGTGAAAGGATTCTCGATGTAGGTCTCTGCAGTCTTCTCCGGACGGTTCAGATAGCCACGGCTTACCTGAGGTCCAGAAACCCAAAGCTCGCCTGCAGCACCAAGCGGCAAGCGGTGGAACTGTGGGTCAACAATGTAAAGGCGCAGGTTGTCGAGCGGCTTGCCGATGGGAATGTCTGCCTCGTACTCCTTCAGCGGATAGGTCGTTGTGAAGATGGTACACTCCGTGGGACCATAGCCGTTGTGCATCACATAGTTCTTTGGCGGGTTGAGCGCCGAAAGCTTCTCGCCACCGACAGAGAAGTGACGCAGCGAATGGTTATCGACATTCGTGGCAAACTGATAGCCCACCTGTGTCGTGATGAACGAGTGGGTGATGTTGTTGGCGTTGAAATAGTCGTTAAGGTCAGGCAGGTTCAAGCGGATGTCCTCGCCTATGATATAGACCGTAGCGCCACAAGTAAGGGCAGGATACATGTCCATCATGCAAGCATCGAAGCCATAGCTGGCATACGCTGCCACATGACACTCAGGTGTAAGCCCGTAGTAACGTTGATACCAATGACAGAAGGCGACGAGGTTGCCGTGCGTCAGCTGGCAGCCCTTAGGCACGCCGGTAGAGCCGGAGGTGTAAAGAAGGATGAAGAGGCTGTCGGGTGTCGTGGTGTCTTTAAGGTCGTTAAAGTCCTTAAGGTCTTTAAGGTCATTAAAGTCTTTCGTCAGCAACACTTCGCCCTTGTACTCGTCCACAATGTCGCGCAACTCCTCATCAGCAATGAGCAGCTTGGCTGCTGCGTCCTGCATCATGAAGTTCAAGCGCTCCTTGGGATAGCTGGGGTCGAGCGGCTGATAAGCACAACCGGCTTTCAGGATGCCGAGTGACGCTATGGCCATCCATTCGCAACGCGGAATGAGCACGGACACCACATCCTCCGCTTTCAAGCCCTTAGAAGCAACATAAGCAGCGATGCGGTCGCTTATCTCATCTACCTCTTTATATGTATAATGTTTGTCCTTATAGACGACGGCTATGTTGTCGGGCACAAGCTTTGCCTGCTTGGCAAAGAGTGAAACGATGGTCTGCGAGGCATCGTAGTCAACATCCGTTTGGTTGAAACTATCCAGCAGAGCCTCTTGCTCTTCGCTAAGCAAAGACACACTCAACAAAGGCGCATCGGGCTGACGCATAAAGGCGGCAACGGCCAGGCTCACTGCCTCGGCCAAGCTCTGCATCAGGCTTTGTGTGTATCGTCCATCGTCATATTCTATGTACACGCAGTTCTCGCCATTGAATTCCCTGATGTAAAACGCAATGCGGAACTTGGGCACGTTCAGCTCGAGGTTCTCCATCTCAAGCGATGTGCCCTGACACTTGTAGTCAGTAAACAGCCCAAGCTGATAGGCGAACATGATTTCGGCAGTCAGGTCGTAGTCCGATGCTATCTGAGCAAAAGGATAGTTCTCGTGAGTGAGCGTCGTGTCGAAGTCCTCGCTCGTCTCCCGTATGAACTCCATCACGCTTTGTGAACCGATGTTGGCGCTGAGTGCAAGCGTGTTGACGAACATGCCTATCGTGCCTTGAATGCTTAGGTTGCTGCGACCGCTGCTGATTGTGGTGATGCATAGACGCTCGTTGTTGGAGAAGCGCGACAGGGCATAGAATACGGCAGCCAAGGTGAGGTGAGCCGGCGTGACCTGATGCTTGCGGCAGAAGTCGCTGACGGCATCCATGTCGATGGCAGAAGAGGCCACTCCGATGACGCCCTGGTCATGCGGGTTCGTCAAGTCAGACGGAATCTCAGTCGGTCCTTCGACTGCCCCCAAGCGACTCTGGAAGTAGTCGCGTGCAGCGGCATAGTCAGCACCTTTCTCTGCCTCCTTCTCTGCCACGACGAAGGCCGCATAGCTCATAACCTCGGGTTCAATCTCGCCGCCATTCATCAAGTCACACAACTGATGGAGGAAGATGTCGTAAGAACCGCCGTCGAACACGAGATGATGGAAGTCCGTGAGCAGATAGACCTTCTGCGCCGTCTTCACAATCTCCAGCCTGTACAAAGGTCCCTTATTCAGGTTGAAGGGCTTCACGAACTCGAGCTTATAGTTCGACAACTCGTCCTCACTCATCTCTGTCAATGGGATGTCGATGGTCTGCTCGAGGTCCTGCACCTGAGTAATCTCAGTGTTTTCTGTCTCGAAGTGTATGCTCAGCTCCGGATGAGCCTTCACAAATGTCCTCAGGGCTGCGGCAAGTGCCTGGACATCGGTCGTGAGTGGGAATGCTATCTTCAGTGGTATATTGTAGATAGTCGAGGTGGGATTCTTCATGCAATCCACATAAACGCCTGTCTGGGCATAGGAAAGCGGGACCTTATGGAGTTCTTGGACTGCTTGGGCTTCCTGTGTCGAAGAGGTTGGATGGGTTACTCCTGGCTGCATCAGGCTCTTCAGGATTTCATTCTCGATGCTTTGCAGCGTACCTGTCTTGACGAGTGATTTGGCGTCGAGCGCCACATCATAGCGTTTGTTGATGAGCACCGCAAGCCTGATAGCCGAGATAGAAGTGAGTCCGGCATAACCGAGGATTGTCGTGATGCCGAAGTCTGTGTTGTTCACGATGCCTGCAATCATATCGAACAACTCTTGCTCGAGCACATTCATCGGCGCATTGACTGCCTCAACAGCCTCAACCTTCTTCTCTGGTTTAGGCAGAGCACGCTTGTTGACCTTTTGGTTCTGGTTGAGAGGTATGGCATCTATCTGCATCGTGACAGCAGGCACCATGTATGGCGGCTTCTCTTCGAGGATGAAATTGTTGAGTGCATCGATGTCTATCTTCTCGTCGCTGACGATATAAGCAGCAATGAACTTGCCGGTTCCTTCGCCTTCCATGTCGAAGGCCTGCACCGTGGCATCCTTGATGCCGGGGAACTCGCGGATGATGGACTCGACTTCCTTCAGCTCGATGCGGAAGCCGCGAATCTTCACCTGTCCATCTCTTCTGCCAACAAACTCGATGTTGCCATCGGGCAAGTAGCGCACGATGTCGCCTGTTTTATAGACGCGGTTGTACTTAGGCTCATCAGTAAATGGGTTGCTGACATACACTTCAGCCGTCTTCTCGGGACGGTTCAGGTAGCCACGCGTCACTTGCGGGCCTGCCACCCACAACTCGCCGCAGGCTCCTGCGGGCAAGCGGAAGCCTTCCTTGTCAACGATATAGAGCTTGCAGTTCTGAACAGCTTTTCCTATCGGGATGTTCTTCTTCTGCTCCTTCACCCAGTAGTTGGTGACGTAGCATATCGTTTCCGACGGACCATAGCCATTGGTGAGGCTGAATGTCGTGGGCGGTACGAGGGAAGGCAGCTTCTCGCCACCTGTCATCAGCACCTGCAGCGAGTGGTTCTCTATGCTGGTGGCAAACTGGTAGGCCACTTGTGTCGTCATGAACGTGTGGGTGATGCCATTCGCCTCGAAGTAATCGCTGAGAGCAATCAGGTCGAGTCGCAGCTCCTCGGGGATGATGTAGAGCTCTGCCCCAATCGTCAGCGCAGAGAAGATTTCCATGGGCGAGGCGTCGAAACCAAAGCTGGCATAAGCTGCCACACGACTCTGGGCATTGATGTTATTGGTAAGTTGATGCATGTGGCAGAACGCTACCCAATTGCGATGCTCGGACATACCTCCCTTGGGCACGCCGGTTGAGCCGCTAGTATATATTAAGGTAAAGAGGCTTTCGGGCTTCGGAATGACTTTAAGATCCTTGGTTTCCTTAAGGTCCTTAAGGTCCTTGGTCAGCAGGACGTCGCCCTTGTATTCGTCCATTATTGGCAGCAGGGATTCGTCCGCAATCAGCAAGCGTGCATTGGTGTCTTGCACCATGAAGTTCAGTCGCTCCTTCGGATAACTTGGGTCAAGCGGCTGGAATGCACAGCCTGCTTTCAGTACGCCTAGAGATGCTATCGTCATCCATTCGCATCGAGGAATCAGTATCGCAACAACATCTTCCAAGCCCAAACCCTTGCCGGCAATATAGCCTGCTATGCGGTCGCTGAGTTCGTCTACCTCTCTATAGGTGTAACGATTCTCGCGGAACGTCACGGCAATCTTGTCAGGCACGCTTTGTGCTTGATGCTGGAACAGCGAGACAATCGTCTGACTATCGTCGTATGGCTCGTCTGTTTCGTTGAAGCTGTCGAGCAACTTAGCCTGCGCCGCATCGACAATGGATATGTCACGCAGATATTCCTTGGCAAGGAAGCCTTTCATCACGACCTCATAGCTCTCCAAGAGTTGCCCTACGAATGCCTCAGTATACTGCAGGGAGTTGTATTCCGCCTCAATGCAACATTGCCCGTTGCTCAAGTATGTCTTAATGTAGATGGGCACATCGCGAGTGTTGTTCACAAGGAGGAGTGTGGACATCGGCTTGCCGTCGAAGGTGGGATTGTTGAATATCTCCCCATGCCAGGCGAATGCTGTGGCCGACTGCAGGCCGAGGTCGGTCACAAGGTCGCTGTATGCGTATGCCTCGTGCTGACGGCAACCTGTCATCTGCTCCTGTCCTGCCTTGAGGAAATCGAGCACTGAGGTGTCGCTTGTGAACTTTGCATAGGATGGCAGCGTCTTGACGAACATGCCGACGGTATGCTTCAACCGCTGGTCCTGCCTGCCGCTATAGATGTTTGTGAAAAGGGATTCCTGTTCGTTGTTGTACTTTGCGAGCAGGAATGCGAAAGCCGAAGTGAACAAGGTACTCTTGAAGATGCCGTTTGCCTGGCAGAAGGCGTCGATGCGCTCCATACTTGTGCCGAGTGCTCGCAGGAGGTGAACCTCGGTGTCTTGCTGTGGCGTGACGGTCTGACCAGTATCCACGTCCGGTATGAGCGGCGAGTACACGTCTCCGCAATCGAAGTGCTGGGCAAACCAAGCCTTCGCTTCGTCGAATGCCGGAGTCTGTCGCTCGGCCTCTTCCGCTTCAGCTGCTTCAGCCAGAGTCATGCCTTCCCGTTCCAACTCGAGCCCCTTGTAAGCCTTTTCTATGTCGTTAAGCATCAGTTGCGTTGACGATCCATCAACGACGATATGATGGTATTCGGTGTAGAGATAGAGGTGGCTTGCGTCGCGCAGCAGGCGGATACGGAAGAGGCGGTCGGCGTAGATGTCGAAGGGCTTGACGAGCGAGGGCTTCACGGCCTCGATGTCGTCGATGTCCTCCACCTCGACCTTGAAACTTCCCACCTCTGTTTGCTGCATGGGTTCCCCCTCGTCGTTCAGTACGATGCGGGTGAAGAGAGTCGGATGTGCAGCTACCACCGTCTCTATGGCTTTGCAGAGCCGATTGGTTTCGAGACTCTTGTCGAGCGTGTGGAGATAAGGCAGATTGTAGCAAATCTCGCCACTATGGTTTACGCATTCCACATAAATGCCGTATTGTGATTTACTTAAAGGAGCCATCATAATGTATGTCTTTTGCGTTAAAGAGCTATGTATAGTCTGTAAAAGAGGTATAACTCGTTTGGAATCGCGTCATGTCTCTACCATTTCTTTGATATGATGCGTGGCGAAACTATGAGCGTGAACCAAGCCCACTTCAGGTCGTCATTGCCTTCGGCTCGCTTTAGCTGTTCCATCGTATCTGTGCCTGCCATATACGAAAAGCCAACAGCCACACTGGCGTCCTTCAGGATTTGATAGGAAGCCTCGACATCGATGTCGTGTCCTAGGGTCTTGCCCAAGCTTTTCAACTTCGTTGCCATAGCCAGGTAATGGTAAGATGCCCTCAGGTTCAAGCCCTTGATGGGACTGTAGCTTGCTCCGCCATAGAGGTTCTGTAAGCCAGGCGAGAACGTATCGCTGAAGGCCTGCACATAGAAGAAGTCCATCAGACCGTAGAACTTATGGTGAGAGCCATAGACCGGATTGAAGAACTTAAAGACCTTATGCTGTACGAGACCCACACCCCCGTGCTTGCGAACGACGAAGTAATCATCGCCACTCAAGTAGTCATAGCCAGCGACGACACCCACCTTTCGGGATATCTGGTACTGCGCCTTGACGCTCGCCATCCATGCATCTATCTTGGCATCATTCTCGTTGTGGCCTAATTGATGATAGTACGAAGCCTCCACTGTCAAATTGCGAGGCTTGAAAGAAAGGTAGCCGCCCACGAGTTGTTGATAAACATTGTGTGGGTCATTAATTTCAGTATAACAATTAGGAGTTCCATCTTCATTCCATATAATTTCTCCTTGTTCATCTCTTTTTGCGATTACTCTTTTTTCGCCACCCTGCATACCGATGTTCATAAACAACAAGGAGATGCCAAGTGGCGTCTTGGGAATATCATAATGATACCAAAGCGTATGCATTAACTTATAAGGCTGGGCGCCATCCGCATAATAAGTGCCGCCACTGATATTCTCTGTGTTCTGGTTGAAGCCGAATATGCCGTGCACCTTGTGACCGTGGCCTTCATATCCGAGCTTGATGACATCGTGGGTGTTCGAAGCCATAGCCCAATCATTTGCACCGATGATGCGCTCGTCGTCGTATGAAAGAACTTGCCTACCCACCTTAGCAAAGAGGCCGCTCTTTGTGTAAAGTTTTGCCCATGCCTCATGGAGGTTGAAACTTCCATTGCCTTTCTGACCCCATATGCCGCTATGCTGGGCTGTTACTTTTGCCTCGATGTGTGGACGCTTGTAGGTCAACGACAGACGTGTTCGCCCCATGAGGAATTGCGCACGATTCGCCTCGGCTCCTTCCGTGAACCCGCCAAAGCGCATCTCGCCTCGGCCAAGCATGTTCAGGTCCAAGTCTAACTGGTTATCGCCTTGGCTCTGACCTTCCTTCTTGTTGCCGAAGAGTGGTTTCTTCTGGTCGTCTGCCGCCGTATCATCCTGGGCAGATGCTACTATCGCTGCCATTAAGAGCAACAGGACAACTCCCTTTCTCATTATTCTATTTCGAAGATGTTAATAAAACCTGTGAGCTTGAAGACGCTCTTGATGTCCTCGTTCATGTTCCTGAGGACAACCTTGCTGCCACCAGCCTTCGCTCCCTTGAGGATGCTGATGAGGATACGCAAGCCGCTCGATGCAATATACTCCAAGCCTTCGCAATCGATGATGACATCCTTGCCGCTTGTAGAATAGAGTGGTTGCAAGGTCTTTTCCACATCAGCTGCTGCTGCGGTGTCGAGTTCGCCTTCGAGTGTTACGAGGTATTTGTCCTCCAATTGTTCGATATTTGTCTTCATTGCCTAAATTATGATTAAGAATTATGGATTATGGATTGACTTAGTCAGTGTCAGGACGTTCTGACCGTTGATGCGTTCGTAGTTGATCGAGTCCATTAGTTCGCGGACAAGCAGTATGCCAAGCCCTCCTATGGGACGCTCCTCTGCCGAGAGTGTTGTGTCGGCAGCCGTGACTTCCGTCGGATTGAAGGGGATGCCGGAGTCGGAAATGATGAACTTCAACCGACGTCCATTCGATGTGGCACGTATGTTCACGTCTCCTGTTGTTCCCTGTGGATAGGCATACTCCATAACGTTGACCACGGTCTCCTCTACTGCGAGACGCAGCTTGCCTGTCAGCGACTTGTCGAGCGACAGGCTCTCTGCCACTTGCTTCACGAAAGAGCCGAGCTTCTCGACTTCCTTGACATCGTTCTTCAGCGTAATGCCTTCGCCCATGATGCTTTGCTCCTGCAATGGTGTGTAGCTTAATGCCAGCAATGTCAGGTCATCACTTTGTTCGGTCTCGCCGATGAACTTCTGCCAGCATTCGATAGCTGCCTCCACCAATTGCTTGGGGTTCGTGGTGCCCGCCTCAGCTATCATCTGCCCTACTCTGTCCCTGCCGAAGAGTTTGCCTTTGGCATTGCGTGCCTCTGTAAGTCCGTCGGTGTAGAGGAAGAGTGCCGAGCCTGGTTGCATCTGCATGGTCTGCATCTCATATTCGAAGTCTTCGAAGAGACCGACAGGCAAGTTGGGCTTGGCTTCTAAGTTGGAAATCTCGGCTTTTGAGTTTTGAGTTCTGATCATGATTGGCAGTTCATGACCTGCGTTGCAGTAGTGCAAGTGACCCGTTGGGAGGTCCAATACGCCGACAAAGAGCGTGACGAAGATGTTGGCCTTGTTGTTGCGACAGGCTGTCTCGTTGAGGCGCTTCATGATGTGCGACGGGTTGTCCTCGCGCGAAGCGATGTTACGGAAGAGTGCCTGTATGATGGCCATGATGAGTGCCGAAGGTATGCCTTTGCCACTCACATCGCCGATGCAGAAGAAGAGCTTCCCATCGCGCACAAAAGCATTGTAGAGGTCGCCGCCGACAGCCTTTGCCGGTATCAGCCGCCCCTCAACTTGGACATCGTCTATGTCCTTCATTGCCCCATCTTCTTCCGGAAGCAATGTCTGCTGTATGTTGTTTGCTATGTGCAGTTCGCCTGCCATGCGTTCCTGCTCCAGGGTCTGGCTCCTGAGCTTCTCTTCATCTTTAGCAAAGCGGCGGACGAGATAGAGCAGGATGCCGAATGCTAGCAAAGAGAGTAACAGCAGGCGGTACCTCAGTTCCATGAGTGAGCCATAGACTTCGTCGTCGTAACAGACAACGGCTATCTGCCAATGTGGTATGCCCCTCATGTTGGCAACGAAGACAGCGCCGTCGCGGTCTCTTGTGTCAAAGTCTATGATCTTGTTCCGGCCGTTGCTGCTGGGGCGCCGTTCTGCGGTGCTGTCGTTGATGAGTGAGGTGACGAACTCTACTTCCTTTTGCAGAGCCGGGTCTGCCGGACCGGCTATCAGTTCGCCCTCCTCGGTGAGCAGGAGTTCGAAGGATGATGGATAGATGTGCCGGTAATTCAGCGTGTCGCCCAGGCTTTCCGTGTCAAGGTCAACACCTAACACGGCCACCGTATCTCCCGTGAACTCATAGATGGGCACGGCATAGCTGACGAGCCTCATCTCGAGGTAGATGTCGTCGTATGGCCCTACCCAACTGTTAGCTTTCTTCTCCTGGATATCTTTGTAGAAGCCGTCCTTCGTGTAGTCGAAACTCTCGCCTGCCACTTGCAGACGCACGACGCCGGTATCTGTCCTCAACGCATAAGGCTCGAACAGCCGGCCCTTGTCCTTATAGTAACCGGGCTTGAAGGATATGCCACAGCCCCGCATGTTGGGAGAGTACTTGGCAATCTGCGCCAAGATGCTGAACAAGGAGTCTGGGGTGGCGAGGTTGTACTTCACCTCCATGATGTGACTCTTGAGGGTACGTTCGGTGTCTTCTACGATACGTTTCGTAATGATGGCCTTCGTCGTCAACTCCATTTCGGCATACTTCTCCAGCTCATCTTCCATCAGATGGTGAGTAAAGAAATATTGAGCCGCCGACAGCAGTTCAAGAAGCAAGACGGCAACTATGACAATCAGCAGCCCCTTCCGATTCCTTAGCGAGAGAATTATTTCCTTCAGCCTACCCATACAGTTGACAGTCCGCTATCCCGTTCGTACGCTATTGCACGCTACAAAGATAAGACTTTTCTTAATATATGATATTACATTCTTACTATATTTTTTCAAAGAATGCCGGAAAACATCTAATCCTATCACTCTAAAGGCATATATCACTCCCCTATAGGGGAATGACAAACGCCCTATAGGGGAGTGGCCAACGCCCTATAGGGGAATAAATGACGCGGCACCTTGCTACTTCCGATGCAAAATGCCGCGTTTTATCATGCTAAGGGGAAAAGGGCAATGTGTCGGTATCTGCCCTTATTCTTTTCCTATAATGACATTCGTGTTGCCTGTCACCTCGGCTTCATTGCCGCCACCGAAGACATTGCCTCGGATGTCCACACCGACCACGTCGCGTTCACTCTCGTCTTCAGCGGTTCCGGCATCATCCTGGATTGACACATAGTTGAATTTCGTAAGCGTGCCGATGGTGATGTTTGTATTGCCATAGACAGGAGCTGCATTGCCGCCGCCATATACAAAGCCAATAGCACCTATCTTGCCTGCCTCATGGAGAGGTATCCCGACCTCCACCTCGTCTTGCATTCCGGCATTTATGGTTACAGTCTCACCCGTGTGCTGTGATACCGTCTTGCTCACGCCATCAATCGTCCTGGACTCTGTCTCGATGCTGGCATTCTCGCCAACGCATTCGTTGATATTCACGTAAGTATTGCCCGTTATTATGGCCGACTCACCATAGCCGCCGCCATAGATTTCGCCGATACTGCTGAAGGAGCGGACATTGACGGTCGGTCCCAACCTGCCTTTGCTATGGTCGGACGGATCAATCCACGGGCCTGTATATGCAGCCCTATTGCCACCGCCATAGAGTTGCCCGATGATGATGGGATGGCAGCCAGTCTCCTCGATGTTCACCGTGATGGTACCGCTGATGGTGCCACCAAGATTGTTGCCGCCAAAGACACGATGGAATTGTCCACTCTGGATGGTCAGTTCGATGTCACTGTTGATGTTGGCATCACGCGAGCCGCCATACATTTCCTCCAAGAAGGAGACACAACCCAACAGAATGTTCGATGTACCATCCTGAGTAGCCATGTTTCCTGCACCATATACCTCGCCCACCTCCAGCTCGCAAGTACCGCCTTCGTCCAACTTGACGGTAGCACTGACGCGCACATTGCCCTTGGTGTTCGAACCGCCGAAAGCATAGTGAATAGTGCCGCCCAGGAGTTCTACAAATGACTTTCCCGAGCCGTATGCAAGTGTAGCCTTTTGTGCCTCGAAGGCTGCAGCCTCGGCAGCCGCTCTATCAGCCTCGTTTTCTGCATCCGATTTAGTAGGGTCAGGCGTGAAGGAATAAGTAGGATTCATATATCCTACGTTGGCACCTGGATTGGGCGAGCCATCGTCCAAATTATCAAAGCCATTGCCGCCGCCGAACACGCGCTCTATCTCATAGCAACTCTTCACCAGAACATGCGAACCAGACACCGGCGCAGCATTGCCGCCGCCATAGACATATTGAATACTCGTCAGGTCGCAACCCTCGATGATGACATTCGTCTCCGTAGCATCCAGAACAGGCACATATGCAGCCTGGTTACCGCCGCCATAGACGGCAGCCACCTCATAGATGCCGGTGCCTTTCTCAATGGTATCATCGCCCTTACCGGCAGTCACATCATGACCAGCCCATCCCTGAGTCTTATAGACATGCACCGTAACTTCGCCCTTAGGTGTCCCCTTCAGGTTGTTACAGCCAAAGATGTTGCCTTTCACTACACAGTTATCGCTGGCCGTTACCTCGTTCAGCTTTACCATCACATCGCCATAAACGAAGGCTTCCACACCTGGATTACTACCCGACGGGAGTTCTCCCAGTCCGCCGCCAAAGACCTTTCCCTCAATGACTCCACCATGCAAGTTTACAGTAGTGGTATATGTTGAGGTCGAAGGAATCGTCTCGCTGCCTGTCCCATAGCCTGCTGTCACATTGTTGGTATTTGTATTAGCCGATGCACCGCCACCATAGACATCATTCTTTATGGTGCCGCCATTGATATTCACCTCCACATCTCCCTTAGCATCACTCGACTCTCCGCCACCAAAGACATTACCGAATACCATGGTAGTTCCTTCAATATTCAGAGTTACCTTGCCTGCTACGGTACCGAGGGCCGTAAGATCTGCCGTTGTATAGAGGATGTGGTTTGTCTTATCGATACTGATGGCATTGCCATGTCGCCAAGTGTAGGCGGTAGTAGCACCTTTCACAGCCGTACGATAAGTACCTAAATCCTCGTAATAGTAAGGTTCTGTCCTGAAACCGACACTATCGACCTCGACAGTCGGCAGAGATGCTGAGTAGCCCGCGCCAAACACACTGCCATTTACTGTGCAATTGGTGAGCGTTGAAGTAACATCGCCATTAACTTTTCCCAAACTGCCACCACCATAGAAATTGCCTGTGATGGTACATCCTGTCAAAGTAGAAGTCACATCATGTGTCGTTGCCAGCGAGAAATTGACGTATTCAACCCACAAACGGGCTACGTTGGAAGCATTGCTTGACATCGGGATGAATTGGTAGTCGATTTCAGCAGAGACGCCACCATAGGTGTTATTATATGACTGTGTGTATTGTGCACTGACCCAACTGTTCCAGTCTATGTTCATCACGTTGATTTGGTTCTTCGGCGCATAGCGGTTGTAGGCATTGCCACCATAGCCGGCTCCGAAATAAGTCCCGAAGGTGCAGTTGGTAGCCGACGTCGTGACAGTGCGGTCAGTCACCATATCACCAAACTTGGGGCCACTGCAGAACACATCCACATAGCTATTGCTTATGATGGTGTGAATATTACCATGCACAGGTTTGGCATAATTGATTCCTCCACCAAAGAAGTGCTTGATATCAGCATGATCGATGACCCAAGTGACATTACCTTTTCCATCAGAAGAACCTATACCTTCCATGCCGGCGCCTGCCACTTCGCCGAACCGACCGCCGTTGATATAGCATTCTGCATTATCATCGTAGATGGCAGCCTGCGACTGATAGAGACCAGTCAGGTAGAACTTGTCAAAGTCACCACCTGTCACTGATACAGGTGGGTGGGGTGTTTTCTTACCCACATTATCTTGGTGAGAACCTCTGTGGAACTCCTTGAACCACACGTTGCCTCCGACGTGGAAGTAACTTACCCTATCGCCTGCATCCTGCTGTTGCGTTACCCATTGTTCGATGACACCACCCTGCAGAATGATAGGCTTTGGGGTACGATCATTAGGGCTGTACTCAAACTGAGTGACGCGGAACAGGGCGGTATTCGTCACCTCGAACCAAGCCTTAGGCTGTATGATACCAAGGTTATAGGAGCCGGTGCCGCCCGTTGATTTCTGTGCCATACCGAGACCTATCAGATTGAGGAAATCATACCTCACAGGATGGAATAATGTGCGGGCGTCGAAACGCAGCAAATAAGAACAGTCCGGCTCGTGGTCGTCGTCGAGGTCAACAGAGGTTACCGTATAGGGCTTGCTGTTACTTGATTCTACGACACCACTATGATGATAATTGCCCACAAGCACCACGGCATAATCATAAACGGTGTGATTGTTCGCATCCACTCCCGAGAAAAGTGCCGTACTTGCGATAGCGTTGCTCATGGAGGTGTAAATGACCTGGTCATTGAAAGTTGACACGCCATTATCATAGCGTTGGCCGCCTCCGACGGTCGGGACATTGTAGGCGGTGGTCATATCATTGTTATACACCACGTCGTAGTAGGCATCGGCCAAATAGACTGCCCTGCCCCAGTAGGGCTCGATAGTGATAGCGGTCACGCCTTCTGGGACATCCCAATAGGCTCCCTGATTGAAGACACGGCCACTGGTTCCGTATAAGTCTTTCCCTGTGCATTTTCGGTCTGCAAAGTTATAAGGAGTGGCGGTCAATGTTCCGCCGGCATAAGTCACATCAACGCCAATGGAGTATCCTGTTGAAGTACCACCCGTGATGCTGACAATCTTCCAGCCAGTAACCACGCGATTCTCCGTATAGTTACCATCACAGTAATCATTGTAATAAGGCAATTGAACCTTACCATAGTTAAAATTGAAATGCTCAAAATCCTTATCGGTGATGGTGAGATTAAAACTGCTTGCTACTCCAGACTTGAGTCGTGCACCTGACGGGGCAGTGTATTGAGCTCCGCCAGAACCCATTTGAATAGTAACAGCCAGTTGCCCATTAGTTCCCATGCTGGTCAACTTGCTTCCCTCATTCCGATGTCCTTCGTCATAAGCTGTTTCACTGGGAGTATAGTTGACTACCGAAGCATATTTGTCTGGAGTCTTGAGGATAGGATAAGGTGTGGCGGTACCTATCTGCGAAGGTTCCATCACCCATTTCATCATCTCGTCCTTGTCGGCAACATAGCCTGTTGCCCACCAAGCTGCCAATTCGCGATTGCTGTTCAACAAATAGCGGAAGAACTCGAAGCGCTGCAGGAAACGAGTCTCGGCACCAAGGGAACAGTTATAAACTTTGGTGATGGTGGTATTCTGGATGTAAGACGATTCGAGGCGGAAATAGTTGAAATTGCTGACACCCACGCCGTCACCCACATTCGTGATCTTCTCACCATTGTAGATAGGTGCTATCGAAGTCCCGCTGACTTCACCATAGAACATGCAGTTCATCACCATCGTCTTGAGGTTGACAGCCGTGGTGGCAACAGCGTTATAACCGACGATGCCGCCCACATAACTACCTCCAGAGACATTGGCATAGTTGAAGCAGTTGATGACACGCGAACTTCCGTCAAGCAGGCCCACGATACCACCCACATAGCCACTGCCTGAGATGGTACTGCTACATGAGGAGATGTAGTCATAGCCGTCAGCATCTTTTTCCACAGTACTGCCTGTTGCCAACACGCCGCAGTTGTAGATGCGTGTGTCGCCTGTTGTCTCGTTGCAGATAGCTCCGACATTGGTGCCACCACTGATGCTGATATTGTCGAGGATGACATTCTTGATGATGGCACCATTGGCGTACGCCACTAAAGGATGATCGAGGTTTGACAAGGTATTCATCTGGCCGTCGATGATTCCTCGGAAGGGAGCAGATGCGGTGCCTATTGCCGATGTCGATACGAAGTCGCTGGCCAGAATATATCGGCCAGACATTTCATCTATCTCGCTCGATGAATGGACCGTGAGTGTATGAGAATAAACAGCCTCGCTGGATATGCAATAGCCAGCCTTTGTGGCAATAGCCTTCACGAATGTCGCATCTCCCAAACTGAAAGGTCCTGTATAAGTTGGCGACGAAGAGGTGACTGAACCACTGGTGGTATAGTGGATGGTTGCTCCGGGAGTGGCACAGGTAATCGTGACGGTATTCCCCTCTACGGTGATGACAGGTCGCTCACAAACGGGAAGGCTATAGATGGTAACCCCTGAGGGGAAGGGGTCGCCTGCTTTATGTGCGATAGCCTTGATAACCGTCAGGCTTTCCGTTTGACTGACATTAACCGAACTGGTGCCTGAGGTTGGTGTTGAAGTGGTAGGCGTTGTGCCGTCCGTTGTATAATAGATGGTGGCCCCTGCCTCTGCTTGGATAGTGAAAGTCCCGTCGAAATTGTTGGTGATGGTAGGTTTAGCAATGGTGGCAGATTCCAGGTACCACTTACTGTTGTTATCCGAGGCGCTTCCCGATGTCCAAAGGCCAATGATGCCACCCACAGCCATTTTATTTGGACCATCGGTTTTGCCGTTAGCTACAAGATAGGCTTTATTTCCATCGGTGACATTTATGAATTTCCTGTTAGCATTGTCTGCACCGCTTTTCTTTGTTTTTATGTCATAACAGCTCTTGTCTGCTACCCAAACAATCTCAAACAATGCATCATTCTCATCGGCTGGGGCAGCCTCAAGGTGAACACGCATACGTCCAGCATTACTACTATTACCCATCGCCACATTGAACGTCAGATATTTCCCCGAGTTGGCATGTTTGATATAGTAGTACTCCTGATTGGGATGTTTTTCGACCACCCAAACTGCATTGCTGGCATTATATTCGCCGTTCCTGCACTTGTAGGTGGTCATGAACGGCATTCCGTTGTCCGTATTCGTAAAGTACGGAGTCGATGCCTGATAATAGTACCAGTTCTCCGTCGGACATAGGTAATAGTTGTTTGCCGGTGTGCCTGAATTATAGCCGTTGCTGGCAATATAGTACGTGCCTGAATAGTCCGTCTGTCCCCATAGCGTGGACACTGCGGATATATTGGCAACAAGTATGAATATAGTTGTTAGAAAATACTTGTATGAACTATAACTTTTCATGTGTTTTTTAAGGCCTTCTCACTTCTTGAAGTAGGGATCGCCTTACCACCGAGGCATGGTTCCCCTGCTATATTTAAGCAAAGTTACTACTTTCTCATAAAAAGTAGCATTAACAATGCTTAGTTTCAACCTGTCGTTAACACATCTTAACAGGAAAGGCGAAGAATTGACAAATCGGGGGGAAAGGACATCAACCACATACTGCGTTAATATTAGAAACGTTGATAGATAAAAGCACAGGCATTTACTTTCTCATATTATGATTCTTCGCTCGATTTGTTTACCAACAAATGACGAACTGTCAAAAAGCAATCAAATACAACAAAACACTTGCAAAATGACAGATTTTGTAGTGTCGGAAAAGGCGGCAAAACACGTCGATTTTACCAACGCGACACGTCGAGTTATAAAACGCGACACGTCGCGTTTGTCAATTCGACACGTCGCGTTTGAAATCTTGGCTGGTGAAGTTCACCCTCCCGACACGCCAAAATTACCCATTTTCAGTATGATTTTGCCATGTCCACCTTGCAAAACAATATCCTTAGACTGAAGGATGATGGTTGAACGCTGCTTGTTATCGACTGATATTCTGAAAGTTACAAAACCCCTTTCGTTCTAAGCGCGTTTTTTTGCTCAGGGGTAGAAAAGTGCCACCAAGAGGATTTGAAGCGATTCTGGCGAGTCCATAAAAAAATCAAGGTGTAAGCAAAATGGCGTTTTTGCTTACACCTTGATTATTATTCTCTGTGACGATATGTCGTGGCTTGCTTTACTTGCCGACGATGACGTTCGTGTTGCCTGTCACCTCGGCTTCATTGCCGCCGCCAAAGACATTGCCGCGAATATCAACACCAATGACTGGCCTGCCGGTAGCACCTGTGGCATCGCTCGAGTAGTTGATGGTGCTTGCTGTTCCGATGTTCAGATTGGTGTTACCAACAACCTGGGCTGCGTTGCCGCCACCGAAGACAGTACCGATGGCACCAATCTTACCACTCTCGTGCGTAGGCATCGTGACGGATGTGCCATCGCTGAAGGTGATGGTCTTGCCGGCATCGGGAACGGTCTCGCCGCCTTCTGTCTTCGTCGTCTGGTGGTAAGGCCAGTCCATGACGTTGGCATGCTCGCCGACGATTTCATTGATGTTAACCGTCGGGTTGCCCGTCACGACTGCTGATGTACCGAGACCGCCGCCAAAGATGCGACCGATGCTGGTGAACGACCTTACGTTGATGGTCGGGTGCTTGCTGCCGGGCGTCGTGTAACGTGCCTGGTTACCGCAGCCGTAAAGCTCACCGATGGTGATGGGGTTACAGCCTGTCTCTTCGATGTTCACCGTGATGGCACCGTTGATGACACCACCGATGTTGTTACCACCGAAGACGCGGTCGAAGTGTCCGCTCGTGATGGTCAGGTTGATGTCGCCACCCACATCGGCGTTCTTCGCGCCACCATAGATAGCTTTCAGATAGGTGATACAACCCATGTCGATGTCGGTGCCGCCGGCCATGTAAGCTTCGTTACCGCCGCCATAGACCTCGTCGAGTATCAGAGGACAGACTGCTACGCCTGCTTCCTTGGCTTCGTCAATGTGTACTTCGGCCTTGCCGGCAATGTTACCCAAGGTGTTCGAAGCACCGAAGGCATTGTGGATATAGCCGCCATAGAGATATACATTGGCATTGCCCGAGCCACTGGAATAAGGAGTTGTGCCGTCGGCCAGGAAGCCCACGTGTGCACCTGGGTTCGGGTCGCCATTGGGAAGAGCGTCCTTACCATTACCGCCACCGAAGACGGTACCTAACTCGTAAGCGCCCCTGACAATAACCTGCGTGGAGGGAGCCGAGGCTGCATTACCACCGCCATAGACATACTCGATGCTGGTCTTGTCGCAACCGTCGATGAGTACCTGCAGCGGATTGCTGGCTGCCACAACGCCGGTGGTATATTGTCCTGTTGCTGCAGCGTTCCATGGCTCGTATGCTGCCAGGTTACCGCCGCCATAGACAGCCTGAACCTCGTAGGTGTCGGTGTCGAGGGTCGGCTTCGTATCGTTAACGCTATATGTGCCGCCGCTCTCGGTCACGCCCTTCGTCTGAAGAACTTGCACAAACACAGTTCCCTGAGGTGTACCATTCAGGTTGTTACATCCGAAAACACGACCTGAGGTTGCCACGCCACCGCTCTTGGTGGGATAGAAGGCAGTGCCGTCGAGCGTTAGTGTCACATCGCCCTGTACTAATGCAGCAGCGTTGGCTATCTCTGCAGCCGTTGCTCCGCTGCCGGGTATCACACCCTGACCGCCGCCATAAGCATCGCCCAGGATGATGCCGCCAGTAAGGTTGACTAAGGTCTTGGCATTGCCTCTATTTGTATCGGTACACTCTGTTACTGCTGTATTGCGCACGTCGTGGACGTTGGAGTTGGCTATAGCGCCGCCACCATAGACATCGTGGGCTATCAGACCGCCCTTGATGTTAACCGCCACGTCGTGGTTCACCAGTCCGGCTGTGGGCGAAGAGATGTCGCCTGCACCACCGCCATAGACGTTGCCGTCCACCTTGGAAGAGCCATCGATGGTGACGTCGGTGTTCTTACGGACGTGACCGGCATTGCCACCGCCGAAGACGTTCTGGAAGACATGGGCACTGCCCTTCACGGTGACGAGGGTGTTCTTGACGTATGCTGCCTGCTTGTACACTGCACTGGTGCTGGCCACACCACGGCCGCTGCCATAGACGGAGCCGTGCACGGCTGATGTGCCGTCGATGACGACGCGCGTCAGACCCGTGGAGTACGGGAAGGGATTGTTCGTCGTGGGATCGCTGGTGATGTTCTTCTTGCTGTCGGCTGCCGTTTCGTCGGCTTCACCTACTGATGCCAGGGAGCCGCCGCCATAGACGTCGCGCCATACGATGCCGCCGGTGAGGTTCACTGTGGTGTTGCCACGCACCTTGCCGGCCGTATCACTGATGCCTGTCGGGGAATGGGGATGGTCCACACCGCGACCCGAGCCATAGACATTGCCAGCATAAATAAAGGTGCTGCTGTTGGTCTGGTAACCTATCTCGCCGCCGCTGATGTCAATACGGGTGTCCTCCCAGACGTGACCGTTCTCGCCAGAGCCGAAGACGCTACCAAAGACGCGGGTGTCGTTGCCGCTGATGCTCACATGCGTGGAGTGGCTATAACCCATCTGCCTGTACTGCACGTCAACTGGCAGACCACTGACTGGATCAATATAATTGTCGGCAACCATACCGCAGCTGGAGCCGAAGACATGACCGTTGTTGTCGCCGGGAACGAGGTAAGCTATGCCGCTGGCGTTTGTGCCGCTGAGGGCTGTGCCGTCGGGGTTGACGTTGCCGATATAGCCGCCACTGATGGTGACTGTGGCATCGCCGCCATCCTCTTCGTCCTCAATCATGCCGGTGATGTGCATATCATCTACGAGCAGGCGATAGACGCCGACAGAGGCCAGCAGACCACCACCATAGATGGCACGACGCACTACGCCGCCCGTCATCGTCACATTCGTATGACCATATACACGACCTGCAGATGAGCTTCGCTGTTCAGCAGTTCCATGGTGGACAGGGTCAACACCACGACCGGCACCGAATACATTACCGCGGTAGGGGTTCTTGCTCGAACCGTCGGCTGCCGTCTTGTATTCCTGGCTGCTGCCTTCTACGAGCGGGAAGCCGATAATGCCACTGTAGATCTTCACGTCGGTGTTGGCCTTCACGTGACCATTCTCACCACCGCCGAACACGGCACCATATATATAAGGATAGTTCAGCGCATCGGGAGTGCTGCCTGAATAGCTGCTGGGCTGCTGACCGCTGGTGCCGATGGTAACGTCCGTCTCGTTGACGTACTCCATGCTGGCCACATAGTCGCTGCGGTCGGCCGATACACCACGACCTGCACCATAGACACATCCGTTGTTGCGGCCTTCGTGCCCAGATGTGGTGTCGCCTACGGTGCCGCCGGTAATGGTAACAGTCACCTTGCCGGTACCGGACTTGAACACGCCGGTCAGGTAGTTGATATCGCTTTCGTCGGGATTATAGATAACATTGTTAACCAAGTTGCCGCTTCCATCCACAACCTCATCGTGTACATGCTGGCCTGCGGCCTTGGCCTGGACCGTACCGACGGAGGCCATAGCACCGGAACCGTAGATGTTGTGCCATACCTGGCCGCCTGTCATCAACAGTTCGGCATTGCCATAGACGGCACCAGCCGACAGACTGTATTTGGCTTCACTGGTGGAGGAGCCTGATGTATAATACTGGTCAACACCGCGACCGCCGGCATAAACGTTGCCGCGGAACACGGGCTTTGCGGCAACGCCGTGTTCATCGAAACCTACTTCGTCGGCAAGAAGGGCTGTGCCGATGCTGCCACCGCTGATCTCTACGTAGGTGTCGTTCTTCACGTGACCGTTGGCACCGCCACCGAAGACGGATCCTTTCACGTCGGCACCCGGTTCGATATAAACCTTGGTGTTATGCACATAGGCCATCTTCACGATGTCGCTGTTGGACGGGGCTGACAGACCGCGGCAACCGCCATAGACGAAGCCGCAGTTGAAGCCTTGCTTGCTGGCTGTCGAGGAGTAGCCGATGATGCCGCCCTTGATGTGTACCTCGGTCTCGCCGGAGGTGTCTCCGTAGGTCACTTCGCCTGTGCTGGGGTTGACGGTCTCGTTACCGACGGAGGCCAGAGAGCCGCCGCCGAACACGTCGTGGTAGATCTTACCGCCGCTCACCTCGACGAAGGTATTGCCATACACGCGGCCTGCCGTCAGTGAATAGCCGGCATCGCCTGTGTCGATACCACGGCCGCCGCCATAGACGTTGCCGCGGTAGAGCAGTCGGCCGCGACCGTTTTCGTCTTCTGCATGCTCGGCATCTATCAACTCGGTACCGACGAAGCTGTTCTCCTTGACATATACCTTGGTGTCGTACTTCACGTGGCCGTTCTCGCCGCCGCCGAAGACGGAGCCGGTGACGTTGGCCGTGCCTTCGATGCTCACCACGGTGTTCTTGGTGTAGGCCAGTCTGGCAAGCTCCGGATTGGTATTGCCGGCGGCCATACCACGGCCTGAACCGAACACGAAGCCGTTCTCGCGGCGGGACTCGCGGTCGGGGATGAGTGTGTTATAGTTGTTGGCCGATGCGCCGCCGTCGGTGCCTATCTGGCCGCCCTTGATGGTGACGGTGGCGTTGCCGTTGGTGTCGTCCTCTACGTCAAGGATACCTACGGAGGCCAAAGAGCCACCGCCATAGACGTTACGGTAGATGGTGCCGCCCTCAACCGTGACATTGGTATCGCCATTGACCTTGCCTGCGGTGATGCTGTAGGTGTCGCCGGTGGTCTTATCAATACCACGGCCACCGCCATAGACGTTGCCGCGGTAGATCATGTTGTTGTTGAGGTTCGCATCGGGCAGACTGGTCTTGTCCAATGCGATGCCCACGCTGCCGCTCTTTATCTTCACATCCGTGTCGGTGAAGACGTGGCCGTTCTCACCGCCGCCGAAGATACTGCCATAGACGGTGCCGCCCTGGAGGGTGACGTCGGAGTTGTTCACAAACGAATAGCCGGAGAATGCGGTGCCGGCCTTACCGAGGCAGCCGCCAAAGACATTGCCCTTGGTGTCGGTGGTCGTATTCTGGCCGATAGTGCCGCCAGTGATGAGGATGGTGGCAAGGCCTGTGCCAGACTCAAGCACTGAGAGCACATCGCCTTCGGTCATTGGCTCGGAGGGATGGTTGGTGCTGTAGGTGGAGGCCTCAGCAGGAGTGGCGTAGTTGTAGGAGCCCACTGAAGCGAGCTCGCCGCCGCCATAGACGTTGCCGTAGATGGTGGTGGTGGAGCCGGCGGCCTGAGAGATGTTCACCGTAGTGTTCTTCACCAGACCGAGCTTCTGGGTCTTGGCCCAGTCGCTCATCAGCGTACCTTTACTGCCACCGAATACATCACCAATACTGAATGCACTGGTGCTCATCTGCGACTGGTTGCCGATGGTACCGCCCGTGATATTGACGGTGACGTTGCCGTGCGTGGTAGAACCGGTTCCGTATGGGTCTTGACCTTCTGCTATCAGCTTGCCATAGTTGGCATCGGTCTCAAGAACGAGGTAGGTACCTACAGCAGCCATACGGCCACCACCGAAGATGGAGCCGAGAATCTTGGCTCTCTCAGCGATATTGACTGTCACATCGCCACAAACGGCACCTGCCGTAAGGGCCAAAGCGGAGAATCCACGACCGCTACCGAAGATGTTGCCATCTACACCGGAGGAACCGAATGTGCCAATTAGGGCATCGCCCTTGATAGTGGTGCTGACATCGCCCAGAACGTGACCATCCTCACCACCGCCGAAGACAGAGCCGAAGACAACAGCATCACCACGGACGATGACTTCTGCCGAGCCTACATTAGACCAGCCATTGAAGAGGACGCGCGGGTCGCCCATGCCGGCACCGAAGATATAGCTGTTGACAGGACGAGCCTGGATGCCCGGAATGGTACGGGGCACGCCAACGGTACCGCCCCACATTTCTACCTTGCTACTACCTAAGACGTCGGTAATCTCGTTACCGCCATATACGTTGGTAAGGACATGGCCGCCAGAAATTTCTACCACAGTATTGCCATTCACACGGCCTGCCGTACGGCGCCACTTGCCAGCCGCAAAGGGATAGTAGCCCGAGCCGCCGCCGAAGACGTGGCCGTAGTAGCTATGGCCGTCGCTACCAGGATTGCCAGCACCCTTCGAATCATATCCTGCTGTTCCGTGGAAATAGTCATACACATGGCGGTTGCCTTCCGGACCGAAAGGCCAGGCATCGCACTCATGGAATGGTGCAACGGCTGTGTTGATATCTCCTACAACGCCGGACTTAATGGCATTGATGGCAGCCGTCCATTGGGCATCAGTATAGGCCGGATCCCAGTGATCGACATTACTGCCGTCCTTGTAGTGGCCGGTACCTATCTGTCCGCCCTTTATCTCTACGTATGTATCGCCCAGTACCTGTCCGTTCTCAGAGCCACCATAGACGGAGGCGGCAATAAGAGCATTGTCACTGATTACCAAATGGGAAGAGCCGCAGATGGCAAGCAGGTTGGCCTTGGCGTAAGTAACAGAGTCGGACACGCCTTTACAAGCACAGAACACATAGCCATAGTCGTCGTCGGAGGTCGGGTTGGACGGATCAGGCATCAGCTGACGTACAAGGCCTACCTGTCCGCCGCTAATCTTCACTTCCGTCAAGCCTGTGCCTGCCTTGCAAGTCTTAGGTTCGCCTACGGCATGGTAGGGATGATTAACCTCGGTTGTATATGTCTCTGTGAAAGTTCCTACTGAACCCAGCTCACCGCCACCATAGATACTGCGGCTTATGTGACCGCCGGCCATGTTGACCTGTGTGTTACCCGTGACGATTGCTGCATCAGGATCTGTTTCCACGCCCTTACCTGCACCATAGACAGTGCCAGTGATGTAAGCACCCAGAACGTTAGGTGTAGCAGTGGAGGACTCCATGGCAATGGGATTACCTATCTCAGTGCCGATGTTGACCTTCGTGCTGCCATAGACAGCAGCCTCGTTACCGCCACCATAGACATTCTCGACTGCACCAAGTTTGTTGGGGTTGTTCTCGTTAACAGGAAGAGCGGTGTAGTATTGACCCTGTACCATGTTGACGTTCACGGTCGGGTTGGCATACATGGCAGCGCCAGTACCCAAGCCACCACCGAAGACCTTACCGATGCTGGTGCAAGAGATGACGTTCAGCACAGGCTGAGCATAGGGGAAGGTATGAGTGGCATCTGTAGCAGGATTAGCAACAGCGGTATGCGTGTCGTCTGCTGAGGTTCTGGGAGAATACTTGGTTCTGCCATCAGTAAGTGTTCCGTCTTCATAATAACCGAAGATGGAATATGCTGCCTGATTGCCACCGAGATAAAGATCATCAATCACAATAGGATTACAGCCTGTCTCTTCGATGTTGACCTTGATGTGTCCCTTGATGATACCACCGAGGTTGTTACCACCGAAGACCTGACCAAAGCTACCACTGGTGATGGTCAGTTCCACATTACCATTGACGTTGGCATTGTCGGCGCCACCGAATACTGCCTGAGTCTTCGGGTTCGACGGCATACAGCCCATGACAAGGATGCAGTCGCCATCGACATCGGCATTCTTACCGGCACCTACAATCTTATCGATAGCCAAGGGACACTCGACAACACCTTGTCTTACGTCGAGGTTGATATCGCCTTTGATAGTACCCTTCTGGTTGCTGGCTCCGTATGCCTCATGAATCTTACCGCCGAATATCGAGGTGTAGGCATCACCCGTGCCATATAAGACGCCGCCATTAATACCGACATCGGCACCCGGGTTGATGCCCCATGTGCCGTTCTTGAGCACGCGGTCCTTACCATTACCACCACCGAAGACGTAACCAATCTCCTTTGCACCAAGGATGAGCACATCGGTTGATGGTGTGGGAGCAGCGTTACCACCGCCATAGACATATTTGACGCTCACGTTATTACAACCATTGACAATCACTTGCAGCGGTTTGTTGGCTGCAACATGGGTATGGGTGGTTGGGTCGCCATTCCCGTCTATGCCGTCATAAGATGTGAACTGTCCGGTAGCAGTCAGGGTAGCAGAAGCAGGAGCGTAAGCTGCCAAGTTACCACCACCATAGACGGCTTCCATGTCGTATGTTCCCAAGGTGGGAGCGTTGCTGGTCTTGTTCACCAGCACGAGCACAGTGCCCTGCGGCGAACCATTCAGGTTGTTACAGCCGAAGATACGACCGGCGTTCACAATCTGCGTGCCATCGGGATTTGTCTCGGAGGCATAGCCAGTAACGAAGGTCACGCCATTCTGTGTCACCGTGACATTACCATTAACCAAAGCTGCGATAGCCGGAATGGCTGGGCTTGCAGAATTGTCAGCCAACTGACCCAAGCCGCCGCCGTAGGCATCACCATGGATGGTACCGGCATTGAGGTTCACGCGAGTGTAGTCCTCTGTGCCGCTGTTGACATTACCCAGAGCAGAGCCACCATAGATGTCACCATAGATGACGGGAGAGTGCGTAGCATCGCCTACGTTCACAGATACGTTACCATTGGTATTGGTGTTCTGGCCAAGTCCGCCACCAAAGACATTAACCTTGTTGCCTGAAGCACCCACATTGGCAAGGACGTTGACGACGATATTACCCTTCACCAAACCATTGACATTGGCACCGCCGTAGATGCCTGTGAGGTTGGTATTGGCTGTGGTATAGTCGATCTGCACGTTACCATTCGATATGGCAGTTGTGCCAGAACCTTCGTTGCTACCCTTACCACCACCATAGATGGTGCCGTGCAGTGTGTTACTGCCGATGGTAAGCGTGGTGAGATTGGCTGGCGAAGCACCGTCTGCGTTGACAGAACCCAAAGCAGAACCGCCATAGAGGTCACCGTAAACGGTTGTACCGTTCAGTTTGACGTCGATGTCTCCAGACGTTGCTGTAGCGACACCCAGACCGCCGCCATAGACATCGGCTGTCTTCGTCGTAGAACCGACTGTACCACCATTCAGGTTGACAGTAATCTTGCCGCCGACAGTACCTTCTGTATTGCAACCGCCATAGACACCATCCAGTACGCTGCCGCCGTTGATGTTCACTGTAGAACCACCTACGCCAGCCTCGTTACCGCCGCCATAGACATTGTGACTTACATCACCATTCGTAACGGTTACGGTAGGAGAACCCGTATATGCAGCCAGGTTGCCGCCACCAAAGACGTTGCCAACATACCAGCCGCAGGTCGCAGCATTCTTATTGATATTCACTGCTATGGTACCATAGATGGTGCCACTGGTGTTGTTGCCGCCAAAGACATTGTTCACCATACCACTGTTGATGTTCAGCGTGATATTAGATGGTGAGCCGCTCTTACCGATATCTGCAGCATTAGCACCGCCATAGACAGTACCGATACCCTCAAGGGTGGTTCCTATGTTCTCGGGATGAGCAGCATGACCGGTATCACCAGTAACAATAGCACCGGTGCAACCTATAGTAACCGAGCCAGCATTACCGGCAGCCTGGTTGCCACCGCCATAGGCTTCTCTAATCTTCATGTCGCAAGTGCCAGTCTTGTTGATGGTGAGTGCCGATGTACCGGTGATGTCACCCTTTGAGTTACTGCCTGCAAAGACACGGTCGATTGTACCGCCATAGACGTTGAAGACCACATTGCCCTTCACGTCAGCATACTTAGAGGGGCTGCTGGCATCCTTGTCGCCATGACCGCCACCGAAGGCATCGTGGTGGATGGTACCACCATTGACGGTGATACTGGTACCATCCACATCGGCAGCATTACCGCCACCATAGAGATAGCCTATTTCCGTATCGCAGTCATTGACCACGATGACAGGTGTACCTGCCACGTCGGCAGCATCGCCACCGCCATAGACATCACCCAATACAATAGCCGTGTGGTTAGCGTCGCTATCACCGATGGTTACAGTTGGATTGCCAGTAACCTTACCGGCCTCACCACGGTCTGTCCCGTCCACCAGATTACCGGCACCGCCTCCATAGACGTTACCGCTCACGGTACCATTCAGGATATTGACAGCCAAAGTCTTGCCACTAGGAATAGTGTATTGTGCTAAGTTACCACCACCGAAGACGCTGCCGAGGTGGTTATAGCCACAAGGATTGGTTGTATCCCAGTTGACATCAACTTGTATGCCTCCGCTGATGCTACCGCTGGCATTGTTGCCGCCGAACACACGTTCGATGCTGCCGCCAGTTATCTCAAGGGAAATATCGCCGGTGATGTCTGCTGCATTGGCACCGCCATAAACGTCGCCGATGCCTTCGCCCTCATCACCGGTACAGCCTATTGTGATGTTTCCGGCATTACTTGCCGCCATATTACCGCCGCCATAGACCTCGTCAATGTGCATAGCGCAGGCTGTTGATGAACCATCGGGATCTGTATCTGCTTCTCCTCCCTTGGTAACAGTCACGTTAATTGTGCCGCCGATATTACCCCGACTGTTAGAGCCACCAAACACTCTGCCAATGGTACCGCCGTAGATCTTCACATTGGTGTCGCCCGACACGTTGGCTGCTGTCACAGTACCATTACCACCGCCGAAGACATTACCTATCTTGTTACCACCATAGATAGTGACATCGGTGTTGCCGTTGGTGATATGGGCAGCATTACCACCGCCATAGACGTAGGCAATGCTGTTGTCGCAGTTATGTACTTTCACCGTTGGTGTGCCATAACTATAATTGGCTTGGTTGCCACCGCCATAGACGGCATCCAGAGCATAAGTGTTTGCGCTGGGAGCAGGGTCTGTGCCATAGATGTCCACCGTTACTGCTCGCTGCGGTGCACCATTGATATTGTTACAGCCATAGACAGCACCTGAGCCGCTGGCCGCAGTCGTATTGACAGAACCACCATACACCTTTACTGCCACAGGGCCATAGACGTTGGCAGCATTGCTTCCGTCGCCCAAGCCGCCACCATAGAGCGAACCGTTGATGATGCCCTTGTTCAGGGTGACGTTTGTATGATAGGTATCAGTAGCCGCCGTACCATTGACATAACCCAGAGCCGAGCCGCCATAGACGTCGCCATAAACGGTAACACCCGGAGTGGTCTGACCTGACGCGCCAAGTGTGATATCAACATTCTGGCTGACGCGCGTCGGCTGACCGAAACCACCACCGTGGATATTGGCATTAGATGAAGAGGTACCAACCTGGCCACCATTGATGTTCATCGTGACAGAGCCAGAGATGGTACCAGTGACATTAGAACCACCATAGACACCACCTTCAACAAGGCCGTCGGTCATTGTTATATTAACAGTACCACCTTGATTCTGGCAAGCACCACCAAAGACGCCGCCGGTGATGGATGCTTGATATGTTGTGCCGTTTACACCGCCATTCTTTCCGCCAACATGACCACCTAGAACGTACACATTAGAGGTATTAGTAGTATAACCGTAAGAGCCACCACCATAGACACCACGTTCCACATAGGCTTCATCGGCTACTACAACACTTGTTCCCTCAGTTACCTGTCCGGAATTACTACCTGCTCCGTAACCGCAACCTGCACCAAATACATTACCACCAACGGCACGATTGATAACCGATGTAGAGGAATTGCTATTCACGTTAGTTTTACCGCCAATGTATATTTTAGTGCTACCGTACAGGTAACCGCCATCACTCTGGGTTCCATTGGCTCCACCTGCTATCCAACCTCTGACATCACCTCCTGTGAAAACAAATCTTCGATTACCTGTAGCTGAAGCATATGCAGCCGCTCCATAGACAGAACCGCGAATTGTTCCTCCTTTGATACGGATTTCAACGGCGTCTCCATCATTGACCATATAAGTATTACGATTGTTTCCATACGAGTTCAAGCTGCCAGCCAAACTTGCAATCTCACCGCCCTCCATGGTAAAGCGACGTTTACCCATATATTGGGTATTATCATTATTTCCGGAATTACCTATATAAATAGACTCGTCGGCATTTGCGTCTGTTACCGATTTACTCGCCTGAACTCTACCGCTTTTTATAAGCCAATCGTAGGTTAAGTTATTTCGGTTTGAACTACTGCTAAACACATGAACTGCATTACCCCCATAAACGGTGTTATTTGCTGCAATACTTAATTTGTTATTGTCACTCTTGGCCCTGTCGTAATCACTTCCAAATACTGCCCGTGTGGATACTGTGCTGCTGAATGTCCTAGCGGTGTTATCTATCAACGCAAAAGTGCCATATGTACCACTTTCAAGACGTATCGTGTAGTCCACAGCACTAGTCGAGCCATCGGACATACCTCGTACTGTACCTATATTGGTTGTCGTGCACCCACGACCAATAATAACATCATGTCCGCTAGTAGTAAGCGTGTAAGAAGCAGCACTCAGCGTCACATTCTCAAACTTGGTGTCGGCGCCGAGGGTGATATTGTTGTTATTGCCAGTAACGACACCATTGGTATTGTCTGGAGCCTCACCACTTGGATAGTAGCAGGAGATAGTCACAGCACGATCCACATTAGTAATACGACGACCATTCGTACCATTGAACCTATAGTTTTCATTCGTCGTTAGCGTCATAAAATTGCGCTCTACGCCGAGGTTACCATAATTAAGAATGGCATTCGCACCGCCTTGGTTACCTTTGATGAGGTAGGCTCTCGCCCAAACAGCCTCGAGCTCTACTTCCATGCCATATTCGCTGTCGGGGGCAAAATAAATCTGTGTTTCGGCATTGACAATGGCATTCACTGCAAGGGCAGTGCCACCACTGGCAGCGCTATAGACGGCACCACCTGTTACACTCTTAAGACGCCAGCACTGGAAGCCACGCCACCCAGCGAAGTCATTAGCATCTACATTGCGTGTGCCATAAGTCGGACGCACCTGGAAAGGATTAGGTATTGGCGTGTAGGGACAGCGGCCGGTGGGGTTGGCTGATGTGCTACCGTCGGTGCGCTCCAACGTCTTGTAATATATGAAGGTGTTCTCGTTTTCTCCGCCTACGTTGACTTTGGCTCCGCCCACATAGTTGGGGTCGCCGGGCGATACATAGTTGTTTGTACCGGCAGTATAGTCATTGTTATTACTCATTACGATGCCATCGCCATAGTAAGTAATCTTCACATCTGCGGGGTTGAGGCTGCGGACGGGACAATCAGGGTCGCTGTAGTAACTCCATGAATGTGGCTCGTAGTCGAACAAGGTGACGGTGCCTCCATCCGTTCCAGACGGAATGGTTACTGTCTCTGATGCTACGGGAGAATTGTTCCAACCATCCTTTACTGCAATAGCATTGACGGTTGTCATCATAGTGAGACCCGTCAGGCTGCTTGAATACTGGCTGCTGGAGGTTGTGGGTGTGCTGCCGTCGGTGGTGTAGTAGATGGTAGCTCCTGCCACGCTGCTGGAGATAGTTGCGGCGCCGGTTGAGCCATCAACTGTGATAACAGGCTCAGGAAGCGTCAGTGTTACCTGTTGAGTTGTGACGGCAGATGCATTGCCATTGCGGACTGTGACTGCCTTGATGGTGACAGGCGAGGTCGTACTGCTGGAGAGGTCGATTGTACCGCTATATTCTGTGCCACTTGATGCCGTGGGGTCTGTACCGTCGAGGGTATAGCGAATCGTCGTCGTGCCTGCTGCTTCTGTGCTCAGGGTAACATTCGTTCCACTAACATTGATGATTGGAGCGGAAGGGGTTGTACCTTGGATGGTGATTTCCTTCGTCCCAATCAGGGTTGTGCCTGCTGGAGCAGCGGGAGTGCCACCGGTGGCCGTAGCCGTCACAGTAAGTGTCAGCGTTACATCGCTTTCGGGGAGGCTACTTATGTTGACAACGCCGGAATTATTTACTGATGCATTGTTGTATCCTGATAATGTCCATGAGGTATAAGAAATGGTAGCTGGTGAAGGAGTAAAAGCGGTATTGCCATTAAAGAAATGATTCGCGTTATTGAAACGATAGTTTGTATAGCCTCCTGCTTGATAGACTGCACCCGTTGCCGTATAAGTTGCATTGCCTGTTGCCGTCAACACATCTGCACCACTGATAGTGGGGTTAGTAGAAGTGACCGACACAGTTGATACTTCGACGAGACGTAATGTTCCACGGTTAGAGTTTGTATTTGTTACTTCCCACGTTGTTCCATTTAAACGAAGATACCTGTTATAATACGGCTGTCCTCCATCAGATAATCCATTCCAAGCAGCGTAGTTAGTGGATGTATTTGTATTAAGAGAGTAAGTATAGTTGCCACTTCGAGGCCTAAGATAATAATTCCCTAAAACAGTCCCACTACTATTTACAGGACGCAAATAATTATTAGAAATTGTCCAAAAACAGGTGGTGGGGTCAAATGTGGTTACACGAGTTGTGTTTACTACACCTGTTGTTGCATTATGACTTAGATAGTTGTCCCCATTATGAATCACATACAAATCCTGCGCCTTCGCTCCGCTGACGCCTATCATCAGCAGTGCGAGGAGGATGAAAGCCTGTCGGCAAAAGTGCTGAACCTGATTGGAGATGTTATGTTGTCTAATCATATCGTTGGTTTTCGTAGTTTCTTCTTTGGGTCAGTTTTCTGTCGTTAGGAAATCACTCAGGAGTAGCTCGCAAAGTTCTGCAGAGAAGTTTGCAAAGTTCTGCAGTGAACTTTGCGAACTTCTCTGGTGATGTTAATCGACTATGCATTTCTTCCTACTGATAGTTTCTTCTTGTTGACGATGTAGATGCCTGGTGCAACCCACGTCTCGATGGTCTGTCCGGGTTGGATGGTGAAGACGCGCATGAGGGCACCTGATGCATTGACGATGTGTATGGTTGTCTCTTCCGTCAGTCTGGACTCGACGTAGATGCGTGAACCCTTAGAGTAAACGACCAGTTCGCCGTGAAGACATTCGTCGGGGTTAACTTCTTCGTCGTTGCCAGGAGTTGCCGCAGCACGGGTGAAGGCGATGGCCTTTGCGCCCTTGTACTCCTTGGCTCCGCCGCCTGCTGCTGTCGTGAAGTACGGGCGGAACTGTACACCTGGTGTGGCTGCTGTGGTCACTTCGAAGCTGCTGCCGGTGCTGTTGAGCAGGTAAGCACCTGCTGCCAGATCCTTACCCAAGTAGTTGGGATGGAAGGTGTATTTGCCCTCGGCATCGTTGACGGTGACGGCTGCTGCAGTCATCTCGGTGTCGCTGACGGCGATGGTTGTACCTTGACGTGATGCGAAGGTGACGGTCTGCCTTGCCAGCGGGTTGATATCCTGACGGGTGTTAGCCGCCGTGAATCCACCACTGAGGTCGAACTCATAGTATGTCGTACCCGGGAAGCCAATGATGTATGGTGTGGCTGCCTCGGAGTATGAGTAGTCGTCGTGGCTCTTATAGCCAGCAGGATACAGTTCTGTATTGCCAAAGTCGTAGTACTGTTGCTGGTAGATATCGCCATTCTTGTCCTGACGGTCTGTGCTTGAGTACTGGTAGTAGTAATCCCAGAGGAAGGAGTTAGCGAAGTGCTTATCCTCGACGGCTGTTCCGGCATACTCAGCAGGCTGTGTTGTGGGATAGTCGAAGTTGGCAATGAAGATGTTAGGATCTGTAGTATCTAACTTGCCACCTGCCTTATACTCACGCAGCCAGTACTCGTGACCAATCTTGGAGTGCGTGTCGTTCTTGCTCTCCTCGCTGCCACCATAGAAGTGCGTTATCTCACCCTTCTGCTGTGTGGTGACGAGTTCTGCGGAGAACGGGATGCTGATTGCTTCCCAACCGATTGCCCTGTCAACGTAGTTGTCGGGTCTGCGCTGGTACCACATACGCTTGTTGCTGGCGAAGGTGTAGCTGGTCGGAGCATTGAAGTCCTGACGGTCCACCAGGAGATGGTCGTTCTGGGCTACATAGTCACCTACTCCATTCTGCACGACAGCGTGTCCGAAGATGACGTTGGAGTTCTGAACTGCTACGGTTCTGTAGTCAGGATTGGACTCGGTGAATGCAGGCTCTGCCAGGTAGTTGGTGACAACATGGTTGGTCTTGCTGTCAGCATCGGCTGCATTGCTAGTAGCCTCGGGCGTATAGACGAGCCAGTTTCTGGTGATGCCGGCGTTGCGCAGTGCTTCCAGTCCGTCGTTGTCGAGCAGCGGCGGGAAGAAGCCTCGTGTCTGCAGGCCAGGCTGATAGTCGGATGCAGTGACAGCGGGATATGCTGTGACGTCGCCATTGTAGCCAGTGAAGTCGATGGCTGTCATGCCATTGTATGCCAAGCGAGTGGGATCGCCGCTCTTGTACGGAGCGAAGACGGCGTACGGGTTGTAGTGTGCAACACCCATCACGCTGCTCTGGAAGTAAGCCGGAGCGCGATATACGCGGTTGTTGTCGGCCGATACAGATGTCAAGCGTGTGCTGACCTTATTGACATACGTAGGCCAATCCTGATGGTAACGTTCGTTAGCATCCTCGTAGCCATAGGTGAGGCGCTGTCCGAAGAATAGATAGTCGTCGGGCCAGATGGGATGATATCCCTTACCCAAGATAGCATCTTCGTACAGACGTATATCCTTGTTCTCAGGAATTGTTCCACCTGCATAGATGAAGTCACCATCGGCATAGCGGTACTCGACATAGCCAAAGAGCTTGGTAGTAGCATCGAGCGGATAGATGGCATACTCTGGTGTGTAGTACTTCGATACTGGAGCTGTAGGCAGAGTGCCATCGGCATTAGCCGGGAAGTATGTGTATTCCTTATTGCCCGTAGCACTGAGTGCCTGGTCGAAGTAGCGCTTGTTGAGGTAGAAGCCATTGAGGTCGTAGGTCACCTCGCCGTTGTAGAATGCCTTGAGCGGCATCTTGCGGGCATTGCCATGAGCATTGGCGGTTTCGCTGTACTCGTTGGTCTCAGGATAGTAGCAGTTGACAACCTGCTGGCTCGTCGGGTATTCGGTATCGTCGGGATTACCAAAGACGGCCTTCACTGTGTTATCAACAGTTGGTGCTTCACTGTGTACCCAACAGTTCTCGACATAGCCCGTACCCGTATCCACAAGGCCTGCGCCGGTGAATGTACCGGTGACACCAAGGTTGTAGACTTCACCGCAGAGGCTCTTGAAGAGTGAGTTGTTCAGTCCGCTAATGGTGTGACCATCGCCATGGAGCATACCCTCGAAGCATTCGTCGTAGGTTGAACCTGTCTTCGCATCGGTGCCGATAGGTGTCCAGTCGGTGTAAGCCTTCGGTTGCATGTCGCTGCGCAAGATGAACTCGAGGTTCTTCGACGCACCAATCTCGTTAACATCCACGCCCACATGTCCTGCAAGAGCCGGAACGCCGGTAATGGTCTGGGCGATATCATGGTCGTATGTCCTCTCATGCATCGTCAGGTCGAAGAAGTCCTTCAAGAGGTCGAGCTCGTTCTTCGTAGCATCGGATGTGCAGTCACGATTGTCGATGTAAATCTTCGGATCGCGCTGGCGGTGAGCATCCTTATGGTCGAGGTACATGTGGTTCCTCTTATCCTGCATCACCTTGTCGAGGTCGTGGTAGTTGGCCACAGAGAACTGTACGGAGTTCGAATAGGTCTTGCCCAGGTAGGTCTTGGTGTAGTATGCTACCCAATAGCCGTCCTGATACCAGTACATCGGTGTGCCGTTGTTGATATAGGGCTGTCCGTTCTTGTGTGTGGTAGCATCCTGGTCGTTGGTGAATATTTCCCATCCGGAGCTAAGGATTTCATAAGCACCCGGAGTGACGTTAGGAACCTTCAGACCTACTGTCGATGACGGCAGTACTGTTGGAGGACTCTGGAGCTGTCCAATCTCAGGCACACCGCTCTTGAACTGCAGGTGGATGTTCAGGACATGCTGCTCGTTGATAGGCGTGATGTGGATACCGGCCTCATCGCTCTCCTCGTACTCGTAGAGATAGATGATTGTGATGACCTTCTCCTTGCTGAGGTCAAAGATGTCGGACTCACGGGAAACGTAGAGCGTAGTGGTCTCTGTTGGCATATTGCCAAGAACCTGGAAGAGCAACTTCGTACCGTCTGTCGTCTTGTTGACAAGGCCCTCATAAGAGGTTTGGCTGATGACGGTACCCAGCGGCACAGTCTGTCCGGCATTGTAGGTTGCAACTGAGCTGCCAATGCCTTCTGTAGTGACAGAGACACCTTCACCATTTTCGTTGACTGTATAAGCGTCACGGCAATAGTAATAGGTAATCGGGTCATAAACCAGTTTGCCGCCAACCTCGGTAGGTGTGGATGTCTTGGAGGACGGGAAGTTGAGCACGTCAACTTTAAGCTTCTGGTTGGCGTTGAGTCCATCATATACCTCCTGCGAAATGGCCTCACCTACGCTGTAAGGCATATCGCCTCGGATGAACATACTATTGACCACATAGTAGTTGCCAGGAGCTGTCACGGTGAGGGGCGAGTAATGGTAGCGCTCGTTAGGAATAGCTTCATATTGCTCGCGAGTGAGTATATCGTTAGGATGTATGGTGACAGTGGTAACGCCATCGGCCTTCGTATAAGTCAGATTCGATGTTCCTGTGTACTGAGCCTCATAGTCCAACGGCGTTCTCTGGGAGTATATGTTGGGGTCGTTAGCTATGACGGGAGATGCCTCACCGACACCATCGTACTGTTTCTTGTCATATTCTGCTCTGCCATAAGTCGGGTCGATGAGCAGGTCGAGAGCATCGTAATCGAAGACGAAGTTACTGCGGTCTTCTTCTGACATGCCTGACCAAGCATCCAAAGTACGGTAAGCCTTACCTACCTCATAGAGGTCGCCACCATATTTACCTGCTTCTGAGCAGTAGTAAGCCTTGGCAACATACTCGCTGAGCGCAGCATCTGTCAAGCTATAGTCATTCTTGATGGTTGTAAGCTCATCATCGGTAATCAGGTCGCCGGCATAGAGATAAACATTACCCTCTACGTCAAGAGGCAACGTGCTGGTAATGATGTTGGCCAGTTTCACCTTGCTGCTAATCTGATCCCAATTGTTGTCGAAGTCGGACTTTGCGATGGCAACACCTGGATAGATGTGGTGCTCGCTGTTGTCGTCACCAATAACAATCAGTTCCTGAGTCACGACATAGGCTTCCTCAAAGGTAGCCTGACCAGAAGGCAGATAGCTATCGTCAATTGCGTCATACGTATCGTAAACAGGCTTGGTGATGATGTCGCCGATGCCATATTCTCTCTGTCCATAGACACCTGGAGTGTCTGTCTTCAGACGATAGGTGGGACCAACCATGTAACCGCCAGGTCTGCCTGCATTCTCATAATCCTCTGTGTTCAGACGATGAGCGAAATCGAACGCACCATTCTCAGGCGTGTAGTACTTATTCCAAACCATCGGATTATTAATGTCATAGGTCAGGGCATAACCTGTATCGTGGCTGACATTGTTCGAGAGACGCAGCAGGAAGGTGGCAGGTTTGTCTGTATCCGTCTTGTATGTTCCTGATTCCTCGTCATAAATCTGTGCATCAAAGTTCTTTATCGTTTCGTACTCAGAGGGCAGTATAGCATAACCCTTTGGATACTCGACGCCACCTATCTTACACTTCTCGATGACGGTGTAGGTCTCACGTACGAACCTGGACTTCTCAACATCGGACAACAACTCATAGTCCCAATAAGTAATAGGATCGTTGAGTGCATAGCGAATACCACCTGCCTCGAAGTATGGGTCGGTACCCGTACCAATCTTGTTACCATCCTTATCATAGTAAGCATAGAAGTTGGGCTGCACATTGCGCAGGGTCAACTTGCCGTGAGAGGCTGCCGTAATGGTCAGAGGAATAGTGACATTCTGGCTGTATGCTGTAGCCGAACCAGTATAAGCTGATATGTACTGGTCATAAACATAGATGCTACCCTTGATGTACCAGTAGTGTGCGGGAGAACCGCCGGGCAAGTAACTGTTGATTGTGGGATAACAGTCATCGACAATCTGCTTGGTGTTGTGAATGAAGTTACCAGAGGTCTCGATATCGTCGGCTGCAGTAGCAGTAGCATAGGTGAAGCGCAAATGTGTACGCGCATGTTGATTATAAGGAGAAAGAGTAACCTTGTCCCAGTCGTCGTGCAACGTCTCCACACCATGTTGGTTCTTGGCATAGACGTAACCGCCGCCCAAGCCCTGCATTACATTGATGAGGTCAAGCTCAATCACACCAGTGACATAACCCCAATCGGTAACACCATCGGAACGCTTTTCTGTGCTTTCGTTAATGATTTCGAGATAGACACCAGAAGCCAAAGCCACTTTGTTCTTACTCGTACCATTGTTACGGTTATTCTTCGTCTTGTGGGCTATCTTCCATTCCTTATAGGTGGTGACTCCATCGGCAGCATTAGCTGAACCACTGCTCACATCGGTGGTTCGTACGTCGTTGAACCTCACGTCGCTGGTGAGGTTGCCAAGGTAGTTCACTACGCTGTAGATACCAAAGTAGTTGCCATGAATCTTGTCCTCATCGGTCGTATCACCGCTGTTCTGAGTCGAGATTCGGTTCAGTGAGATCTCTCCTACACGGTTGATGGTGTAGTTGGTGTAGTCGGCCTTCTCAGGCACACGGTCGCGTGCACCCTGAAGCACCATACGACTACCCCATACGCCAACGAAGTCGGCACGCTGGATGGTGTTCAGCAGACGACCGGCATAGATGGAGCAGAAGCCAGCTTCTTTCCAATAAGATATGTTATTATATCCTGCACTTGAACCAGTTCCATCGAAGAGTTCATTGTACTCTTCTTCCGTCAGCTGAGCACCTGGATCATAATCCTTTCCATTCTTGTCGGTACAACTAGCCTGACATTCATACTTCAACTCGAAGTATGCACGTTCGCGGTCGCTCAGATTATGGTATTCTTCAATGCTGATGTTATCCGAGAGGCCATAGAAGTCAGTACCGTAGTTGCTGATGACCAGCTCGCGGAAGCCATCGACAAAGGTGAGGTTACCATCACCGTACAGGCCACCTACGTGTTCCGTACCGATGGTGATAAGGTCGCGATGATAAATATCGCGCAAAGCAGCTGTAGCGTTGCCAAAGACAGTGTAGGAGTTTACGAAAATCTGGTCACTACCTACAGATACATTGCCACCTGCAAAGACTGCATTGTAGATATGGATACCGGAGAGATCAAGTTTGCTCCAGTTAGATGCATCTGCTGTCTTGTTACGCAATGTGTTCAGATAATCAACAGGCACATATTCTCCTTGTGCAAAGTGGCGTGTGCCGCCGCTCTTTTGGTTATTCCAGAAACCATTAGCATCAATTTCCTGAATGATGTGACCATTAGAATCATAATTGAATTCTGGGAAGTCGATGCCATTAGGATCTGTTACTTTACAATATGGCGCTACATCTACCCTACAGTCATTAGTCATACCATTAGCAATAGTACCACCTTTGTAGTAATATCCACCTCCATCAGTCGGCAGACCATTACTGGAAGAAATGTTTTCGGGATGAGAACCCATTTTCTGTCCGTCTGCACTATAGACATATCCTATATCACCACCGCCGAAGACGTTGCCATAGCCTAAATCTACACCTTCCTCTGTACCAATGATACCGCCTCGGATATTAACATCCGTACTGCCAAAGACAAAGCCCTTGGTGAAGAAGTCCGATGCATCAATCTGAGCAGTCGTCATGAACTTTGTGCCATCGCCACCCCAGCTGTCATAACCACGACCGCCGCCAAAGACATCGCGATGTACATGACCATCGTAGAGATAGACATGGGTGCCACCACCCATAGTAATAGTGGGATATGTTATTTCAGCGCCTGTAGTCCAGTTCTTCTTTGTGCCGCGTCCGACAGGACCTATCTCGCCACCGCCAAATATACTGCCACGCAAGTGACCACCATACATATAAACATAGGTAGTATCAACATAACTGTTGGCAATGTATCCGCCGCCAAAGGCGTTGCCTGCTCGTGCGATGGCGTTTGCTGCTGCCGCTTCGCCCTGACCTGGGTCGTCAACCTCTTCTATGTAACGTTCATCAATGGAGGTTGAGGCATCATCGCTGCCACTACTATTATAACGATAGCCCACATAACCATTGTTGACAGTCAAGTGCGACGAGCCGAAGAGGCTACCGCCCTCGCCACTGCCATAGACATTACGCAGAATGGCTGGAATGCCATCTGCAAAGCTTGTGCCATTGAGTGCACCGACAACCACATTAGTTCTGCCGAGCACGTCGGAGGTAGTAGCAGCAGTGATGGCTCCTGGGTGATAACCCACAGAACCTAAGTATCCACCACCATAGGCATTACGTACCGTACCACTCTTGACATAGGCATTGGTTTGAGCAGGGAATGTCTTCAGGCTGTAGAAGTCGCGTACGGAACCGCCCTGACCACCGCCGTAGATATCTCTATCAACAGTGCCACCGAGAATATCAATATATGTGGAACCACTGACCGTTGCCGTCTCACCATAGCCGCCGCCATAGGCATAGCCTGTTACGTCGCCACCTGTCAGGACATGGACATTAGTGTTGTATCTCTCTTTCTTTTGATAGAAGTCTCTTGTGTTGCCTGCCTCAATGTCCGTAGCCAATTCGCTGAACGGGAGATGTCTTGCATTATGCAGGTCGCAGTTGGTGTAATCTCCACCAATCTTAATGTCCAGACCTTTCTTATCAGGATCTGTTTCTGCATCAGCCAAACGCTTCTTCTCAAGAACTGATTTTAAGTTCAGTACCTGTCCGGCATTACCACCACCGAAGACTTTATAAACAATGCCTCCATCACCAATGGTCACATCTGTATATTCAGCCCAGGTATTTTCACCAAGACCAGCACCATAGACAGTTGCCTGATAGCCAGCTGCACGGTTAGACCATACGGATGCATTTACATTAACATGAGCATAAATGGTGCGGCGCGCATTATTATTGCCACCATAGAGACCACCGGCCACTTGTGCGTCGCTGCTGTTGTAGTTCACAAACGACTCATACACATCGCAGGGATAGCGACTGTCTATACCATAGGCACCGCCGAAGATGTTGTTGGCAAAAATGGTTGAGCCTGTGGGAACGTTGACAACAGTGCGACGGGTGACACCCTCCTTATAGCTGCCACCATACACATTCTTAATTTGTCCTTGAACGAGGTCAATGACTGCAGAAGCTCTGTCGGGATTTGCTGCAACAGAGGTTGAGTCAATCTCCATACCGAGTCCGCCGAAGGCTCCAGCACCAAAGGCTACGGTGTTCTGGAACTTCGTCATCGTCTGCGGAATATCAATGAGGATGTAGCTACGCTCTTGCATAGAGTCGCGGTCAACTACATAATGCTGACCCTGGCCTGCACCATATATTTCGCTCACAGCGGTCAGCTCATTGCTACTGAGTGCCGGCTTGAAGTTGACGAATGCATTGCCTAAGCGGGGCTTACTGAAACCTTCCTTGTTTCTGCCATACTCGTCGCAGTAATCTCGGTACTTCGGGTCGGTATAATCATAGTCACCATATGCACCACCAAAGATGTTGACAACTCGGCCCGTGGTGTACTCAATGTAGGCAGAGGCCTTCAGCACACTGGGGTTGGTGGCAGAAGAAGGATTATATACCTTGGAGAGATCCTGACCGTTAGTTGTTCCAACACGTTCCGTGAAGTCGCAATCGGTCAAAGCCTGCTGTGCATCTTCTGCAGACGGATATAGTTCTGCACGTTTCTCGCAGAGGATCTGTCCACCCAAGTCATTGCCACCGTAAATATGGTCAACAACATAGGGGAATGCATCGATGATTTGACCATCCGTGGAACCACCATCCTTGTTGATACCCTTGCCAACATATGTTTCAGTGTGACCTAAAATGTCAGCGTTACAGGAGCCTGCAAAACTGTTGAATATGCGTCCGTTGCCAAGATAAACATGAGTGTTACCTGCAATGAGCGCCTCAAAACTTCCACCGTAAATGAACTGATTCTCTGGGAAATTATCGTCTGTGGCATTAGCTGCGACATGATCGTCGTCCTCCAGGTTGACGTAGGTGCTGTAGCGAGCATCGTACTTGTAGTGCTTGCCGTTGAAGACATAATCGCTTGGCAAAGGAGTCTCGCCGCTGTCTTCACGGGACTTACCAATGGGGCCCATCTGTCCACCACCGAAAATCTGGAAGGTGTGACCGGCTCGGAGGTTAACCGTAGCGCTGCCCCACACCTCGGAGTCGGCACCATAGCCGCCGCCGAAGATATTCATGGCCAAACCCAAGGGGTCCATTCCCTGCTCGTCGAGGATGACGCCGGAATGCCTTTCGGTGATGGTGTAGTCCTGGTTCTCATAGAGAATCACACTGTTCTTTTCTACATAGTCGAACACTGGGAAATTTCCGCTCAGGTCATGAATGTCGTCGATGATGTTGATGACGACGTTGCCGTTCATGTGTCCACTCTCGTAGCAGCCGCCGTAGATATTGCCGCCACGAAGACGACGGTGGATGTCATCGGCATTGCTCGTTGTATTGCCAGTGATGGCAGGAGCATCTACATCAAGTCCTGTGCGTTCGTCAAAGGTGTTCCATTCCAATCCCTGCGACGGGTCGTTGTCATCCACCCATCGCTTGGGCTGTACCTTCAAACCCGTGAAGTTGAGGATGAGGCAGTCCTTGATGCTGCCGTCAGGATTCTCCATGCCGTGAGGTTCCTGCTCAGCCGCTGTACCTATCATGCCGCCGAGGTATTGCGCGTTGTAGGTAGTTTCGGCAATGTTGGCATTGTTACATCCGCCCACAAACTTATTGTAGATGACTACCTTCTTGTCAAAATTGATGGTATTGGTGCCCGGCCATGTCATGCTACCTCTGTTGCCGCCGCAGTAGAAGGAACCAATCTGACTGGAGTAATTGATGTAGTTGGTGGGGTCGCCATATTCGGTGTTCTCGAAGACAACACTGGGGTGAATAGACATAGCACAACCTTCCATATACTTGGCAAATCGTGTTTCGTCTGTCAAATCCATCGAACTGAAGTCATTGTCATCAGTACCTGTATCCTCTGTTTCGCCGGTTGCAATATTCACGTACTTAGCATACCTGTGCAGGATGTCTTCGGTCACCATATTGGCACCGTTGTTACCCAGGAACACATTGTCCATGATGGCATAGGAGCCAATCTTCAATTCCACCTTTGGGTCTGTACCTGATGGAAGTGTCGTGTTTTCTGTTTTAAGGCTGGCACTGTTACCACCGAGATAGACTGAACCCTTGATGACAGTAGGATGAGCAGCATCGGTTCCTTTCACGAGGATGGAGACTTGCTCGGCATTGGGGCGGAAGATGTTCAGCGCCTCAATAGACTTGTAGGTTGAGTTCAGCGTGAAAGAATTGTCGCCGCTATACTGCCGTTCCTTTTCTTGTACTTCATCCGGATTGTAGTAGAAGTCGCGATAGCCGGGAAGTGCTCCAAGAGTGGGGTTATCGGTGTAAGAGTAGGAGCCGTTGCCACCACCATAGACGTCGCCGTAAACTGTTGTATAGATACCTACAGAATTACCGCCAAAGACACGACCCGAAATATCGTTACCACCATAGACATTGGTAATCTTACCGCTGCGAATGACTGTACGGGCAGGAAGACCAGCAGGGAATTTATAGCCTAATTCTGTTGGGAGCTGAATAGATACTGCATTGGGACGAGTACCATCGTCGTTCGTGGGGCGCACGTCGGCTCTTCGGCAACCGCCATAGACGTTGACGATGGACAGATTGTCGCCGCCATCTACTATCGGCTTGATGTCGAGTATCAATCCCTCGGGATGGGTCATGTTGCCTTCATTACCGCCGGAATATACATCACGAAGTTTACCCTTCTGCAAGTTCCAGACAGGACGGATCCTCATCTCGGCCTTGTTGTTGCCGCCAAAGACACGCGACGATGTGTAATCGAGGCTGGAATAGTCACCCTGGAACGTGGAAATACCTGTGAATGATGACAGTTGATTCAACAGAGACATAAGGATTGCTCTGTACTCTTCTGGCGTTTGTGTAGCCGGGTTGTAAGGAGGAACCAGAGACTGCAAACCCTTACTGGGATTGTTCATGCTGATGGTGGTGTTCGTAGTCACCGTAGCATTGTTGCCGCCGCCATATACCTGTGACAGACAGCCGCCATTGATTTCCAGATATGCCTTGGGAAGTACTGGCAATGTGAAGGCGTTGCTGCCATGTGCGATGAGATCGCCCGTGGTCTTGTCGCGCACTTCATATTCTGTTGCAATGATATCGTTGTTCCCTGCATCCTTGCCGGTCACGTCGCCCGGAGCGTAGTAGTCGTACTCGCCGTTGCCACCACCATAGATACTACCAACGAGGATACAATTGGCATCAGTCGCCGAATTCAAATATTCCGTAGCTCTCGGACTTGTTCGAACGCAAGCGCTCCAAGTGTTGTTGATGGCGTTCTTTTCAGGATGTGTCTCCTTTGTCTCGCCACTCTGAAGGACGTCTGTCAGCTCCGATGGAAGTTTGTCCACGCCTGTGTCGGAAGTACTAAGTGTCTTTCCGACAGAACCGGAGATATCATTGCCGCCATAGACGGAACTGATAAGAATCATACCCGAACCATGTTCACCATCGATATTGACGAATGCCCTACCGTCAACATCTGCCATACGTGCACCGCCGAAGACATTCTTAATCTGGCCGGTGCGGATGGTTACATTAGTGTTACCACCTGTTTCGCCTTCGTTGCCACCACCATAAACGTTACCGCCAATGGTAATCTGGGCAGAAAGGTTCAGTGTACAGAAAAGCAGCCCCCAAAAGAGGAGCAGCCCCCAAAACGAATTGGGTCTATAGGGCATGTATGGTTTGTTCGGTATATTAGACATATTATGGTGTCGCTGTTAGCGTTATAGTCGGATTGTTAAGGTCAGGTTCTGAAAGCATATACAAGTATGTCGGCTTGACGAGCAAGTCGAGGGTGATAATATCACCAGCTTGCATATTTTCCATGTTTGTTATCTGGTGGCTGTTGATTTGATTCTCTGCCACACAGCCTTTACGTATCAGATTTTGAGGTACGTTGTTGTCATAGACGTCGTATGTAGTGCGGAGCACAAAGTCGTTACAAGAGTTGGGCACGAAGCAACCCAGGAAGCTTTCAGGAGATGTCTCCTGGAGTTCCACTTCCTCTGGACCGCCCTCGAAGGGGAAGAGGGTAATCGTAGATGACGATGCAGGCGAACCTACGGGTGTGTAGCTTATAGATGTTATTGGGTCGCTGCTCGTATTGTTAGCAGTAATCGTCACATTCAAATTTACCAACTCAGTGATATTGTTTGCAACAAGTTCAACCTTCTTAATCTTGATGGTGCGCAACTGATGGTAATCGTGATCGATATGAGCCTTAAAGTGAAGGCCTGAATAGATATGGTTCAGCAAGACAAAGATGCTGTTCTTGCCCTTAGGACCACCCACATATTCAAATTGGCCAACAGGTACGGCAGAAAGGGGACCTGTCTCCCTTGTCTCTGTGTCGTCTGCCTTACGTACGCCCACGATGACACAGACATCGGCTGGCGTCAACGCATTATAGTTCTGAATCGTCAGCACAGCACCTTCTGCATATCCGCCGTCTTCTCCTGATGTATTGGCACCGGGAAGTGGTGAGATATGGGCATTCACATTGTCCACGCCTTCACGAGGCATGAATCCATATATATAATATGTCTGGTCTTGTATGACAGAAATCGTGGACTTCCATATGCTACCTTCCTCATAAATGAAGTTGCCCACCGAGGTTGTTTTCACAGGTGTCATAAACACACCGATGGTTCTGTTTATTGGTGTGGTGGTAGGATAGAGCGTATTGAATGGAACATAGCCAGAAGCCGGATCGGGATAGTCTGCACGTGTGTCCATCCTCTGTATGTCGAGGAAGGATGTCGAAAGAGCCATCAACTCCATCGTAGATTCCTTTGAACCTTCGTTTTCTGCAGGTTCTATAGAATCTTCACGGCAGCCTGCCAGCAAGAGAATGCCGACCAGACCTAATAGCAATTGTATATATCTTGTTTGACTCATAACTCTTTTTCTTCTACCAATTATAAACCGTCCTATCGACAGTTGATTTCTCGTTCCAATCCTTCACTGCCACCTGGATGACATCAAGCGTGATAGAACCGCCCTTCAGAATCTTGAATACATAGGTGTATTGGAATCCGGGTTGCCATTGCATGAACTGTGCTGGCACATTGGCTGTCTGTAACTCATTGGTCACAACTGCAACCTCCAATCTGTAATCGCTCTGACTGGTAGCGGGCATAACATAATACCACTGGTCATCGACAGTGAAAGACGTGATGCTGCTTGCTGCAGCTACAGACCAATTCTCCTTCGTGTCAGTGCCTTTCAACGGATAGTTGACGGTCACAGTGCCACTCGTAGGTATAGTTCCAGCTACAGGATAGAACTTCATCAACGAGAGGTCGCTACGATCTGCCTCAAGACCATCCATAAACTTAAAGAGGAAACGTACGCGCGCAAAAGGCTTCATGAACCTCAGCGTCACGGGTTTGCCATAATCTGCAAGTTTGTCATTGCTGAACCACAGTTCGGTGAAATATGGCGCTGCATTTCTATTGGTCTCTGTAGTTGCATCGACTGTAGTCGTGAAGGATACCTTTGTGTCATCTGAGGAATCTACTGTCACGGCGTTTGCTGTGCCGTTACCGAGGGCATAGGCAAAGAAGCGGTATGCTTTAGCTGAATAATCCCAGTACTTGATCAACTGATTGGTTCCTTGCCCTACATACTCCCAGTCATGTGTATTAGATGTTGTCGTATAAGCCGTGTTACTGCCATAGTTAACGATATAGCTTGGCATCACGACCTGATAGTCTGTATAGTTGTCGCCGCTAACAGCGGTGTTCTTATAGCCCCAAACCTTGAAGGTCTTGTTGTCGAGCAAGTCCTCCAAGCCCTGTTCTGCACGGGAGATAGCAGTTCCTTCCTGCAAACTGCCGGCAAAACTGATGGACCGCTGTTGGTCTTCTGGATCTACCACCTCATTGCCAGTGCAACCCACAAGCCCCATAAGCCCAATGAAGGCCATGACGCTCATAAGTATCACCACCATGCGGTTCATATTATTGTTGTGTCTTGTCATGTATATTTTCGCATCGTCTCGGCACCGGCCTCGCGTGCGTAACACATTATTATATTATATATGTTTTCTTTTTGATGCCCTGCAGGGAGTCGAACCCTGCAGAGCTTTGTTGTTTACCCATCAGGAAGTTGCCCTTACTTTATCGCCCGAGCAAAGTCCCGATGAGTTTAGAGAGTGTCTGAGATTACTGAACCTTGATAACCTTCACGTCATATACACCAGGAGTGCCAGCAGCTGTCTGGAGATACAGGTTAGCCTTGTTTGCATTGAAGGCTTCCTCTGTGGGCACGGTAACAGTGTAGTATACATTGTTAGAGCTCTTCAGATAGTAAGTCTTGCTGGAGTCGTATGTACCTGAAGTCTGTACCTCGTAAGTAGGAGCAACATAAGTTGTACGTGTGTAAACGTATGCGTATGTACCAGCTGCAGAGGGAGTGAACTTAACGTTGCTGATAGAAGGTGTTGTACCGTCAGTCAGAGGAACGGTTGTTCCAATTGTTGCAGTAACAGGAGTGAGAGTGATACCCATTGGTGAGCCAGTCAGCTGAGCCAGAACTTCTGCCTCAGTAGCAGCCTTGTCGAGAGAGTAAACCTGAGCCTGTGTTGCAGCTGTGCCGATAGCAGAAGGAGTGAGAACAGCATGTGTAGCGTCGTCAGAAATAACAACATAGATGTCTGTTCCGTTGGTGTACTCGTTAACGATAGCACCCTCAGCATAAGTGGTGATGCTGTTGGTAGCAACGGTTGTGATGGTCTCCTGCTTTTCATTAGCTACATCAACAACGATAGCGTCGAAGGTGATAGGCTTGAGGCCTTCGGGATCGGTAGGATCGCCATTGGCATCAACTGTACCAGTAGTACCGTTGGTGAGGTCGGAAATCTTGAAGATGTAGGTGTAAGCGAAGTTGCTCTTCCACTGTACATACTGTACGGGAACGATAGCACGTGCGCCGCGAACCTTAATCTCAGCAGTAGTACCGTCATCTGGTGTCAAAGTGAAGTCAAGCTTGATAAGCATAGGATTCGCGTTGCCTTCGAAGGGGAATACAGGAGTGTATTCGCCACCTGCCACAGCCCATGTGGGATTGTTAGCAGAAGTACCCAGAGTTGTGCCAATGAGACTTGTGCCATCACCAACCTGCAGAGTGTAGTCATAACCAGCTGTTGGGTTGGTCAGCTTCGGACGGTTGATTACTTCTGTAGCAGTTGTAGCAGAGTAATAGGTAACGTTCAAAGTCTGGTCTGTACCAGCCTTGGCGCTCTTTACGTTCTGGAGAGAAGCGTAGAAACCGTCGGTCTTGGCATCGTTCATTGCAGGGAAGGTGGTGACAGCAGCTGCAGCAGCGTCATCGATGTAGAACTTGTCAATCTTCACGGTATAGCCAGGGATGGTCTCGTAGAAACCTACACGTACCTTTGAACCAACGTTGCGGAAGGTGAGGTCAACGGTCTTGCCGTAGTCTGCCTTTGCCACGGGAACGCGGTCAGAGAAGTACAGGTTGTTGAGAGTAGCACCGTTCTTAACAGTCACCTGATAACCCTTGTTGTACAGGCTTGAAGCATCAGTAGTAACCTTGGTTACAACAACCTTGTCGCTACCACCAGCAGGATAGCTGATGTCTGTGCTTGAGAATGCATAGAAGGTGTAGCCCTCTGCTGCACTGTAGTCCCAATACTTGATACCCTGGCTTGTGGGAGTAGCGTCGTAAGCCTGCAGACCTACATAATCCCAGTCGCTTGAATTGGAAGCTGTAGTACCAGCAGTTCCAGTAGCCCAATTAACCTGGAAGTTGTTGAATACTACAACATCGTTGCTGGCATCAGCTGCCTCAGCAGCAGCGTGCTTTGTACCATAAACTACGAACTTGTTAGTCAACTTGGTTGCAGCATCACCTCCATAGAGGTCAGCACGGGTCAGAGCCCTTGTTCCACCGCTGAAAGCGATTTCTCCATTGTTGCCAGATTGAGCAAGAGTGTCGCCAATGTACTCACTCTGTGTGCAACTTACCAGCACTGTCCCAGACACTGCCAGTAACATAACTAAAGATTTTTTCATAATGTTAATTAAAAAATTAAGTTAATAAAATAATTAATAAATTTGGTTTGTTTTCTTGTTTTGTTTGTACTCGTTACTTTTTCTTTTTTCTTTTTTCTTTCTTCTTTCTTATTATTTATTGTTATTTTCAGTTTTTAATTTCTATTTCATGCAATTCTTCTTCGAAGCCCTTCACAATGGCGTTGAAGCCAGAGCCGCCAGAACGCTTAGGTGTGGGCACGGTGTCCATATCGAGTTCAACGGTGATGACACCACCCTTGTATCGCTTGCGCACTTGGTCTGTTACATCGAAGACAAAGATGGAGTCCATACCATTGTTGAACTGCAGCTGCACATCGATGTAGTGATGCTCTGTATCATTTTCCTCGTCAGCACGGGTGATGCGATTGGCATTCTGTCCGCAGATGCCAAAGGTCATGAGTCGTCCGCCCACGATATCTACCTTTTCGCCAGCCTTAAAGTCCTTATTGGTCTTCAGTCGCATCTTGAAGTTGACGGCAATGGCATCCTCGCCAGCAAAGCCTGTGTTGATGTCGGCAAAGCGTGCCATACCGGAGATATTGCCATTGCTTGTTACCTGGTCGATTCTTCCATTATTATTATGTAGGATAATTTGTGGCAAGTAGATATATGTGAGTGGTTCAAGGTACATATTCAACTTCCTTATCCATATATTATTATCTTCATCAAACTCGAATCCATCGAGGTTTTTGTTTATCTCTACGCCCTTTTCGCAAGCGGAGAAGAGTTGTTCGGGTTCGTAGAAAGAGTTCTGATAGCGCGGCGCATGATAGCGGGAGCTATACATCGTGGTACCCGTGGAGGCTATGATATCCTCGTCGTATGAAGACTTCTCTTCAATTTGCAGACTTTGTACACCATCGATGGTTTTCACGTCGTTCCAAGCCAGAATATCCCAGAAGCCCCAGTCGTAGGGAGCGCGGAAGGTTCTACCCGAAACGTAAGCATTCTTCTTATCTATGCGCGTACCCTCCTTCACTTCGCCAGTATAGTAGCGGCGCAAGAAGAACTTGGTTGGCTCTTCATACTCCAATTCACCGAAGATACTGCGGTCTTCGTCGTCCCATCCATAGTACCATTCTGCACGCCAGTCGTAGTTGATTCCGAGATTGCCATCGTAGTCCCAGTATGTATCGAGACTCAACTCCACGATAGGCAATGCCACGGCTGGACTATCTATGTCGTAGAGGTGCAACGGCGGCTCACGATAGCAACTCGAGAGTGCCAGCAGAGCGAGGAGCAGAAGTATCATTATCTTTCTCATTGGGCTCCTCCTTTCTCATGTTTCTCGTAGGGCACCAGCGGGTTGTAGTGCCTGGTGGGTGATGTGCCGGCAGGCATCCTGACGCCGTCGGTCAGCTTGCGTGCCTTGCGATAGATCAGGTCGTAGGACAGAGAGACACCAATTCTGGTGGGACCTATCCATGTGAAATTATATTGACGGGTCTTGAAGAGCGATGGCTTTCCTTTCCAGTCATAGTAATACAGGTTGTCCTGATATGCAGGATTGACAGGGTTCTCCCACTGATAGGGGTCGTACTTGGTATGGAACACACCAGCCTGCAGCGAGAACTCGAGTTTCCAGTGTCCTTTCTTCGAAAGGGGCAGGACGTATCCGACGCCGACGCCACCTCCGATGCCTTCACCGACCCAACCTCTCTTTTCATCGAAGCAGATGCCGTAGAGGCCAATGTTTCCGTATGCTTGCAGGTACCAACCCCTGAAGGCAGCGCCCTTGCCTTCCGGACGGAGTTCGATGTCGCCGCGACGGAAGTAATAACGTCCCTCCAACTGATAGTTGCGCACCTGGAAGTACTTGTGTCCCCAATAGTTCTGCCACCAGGGGCAATCGAACGATGCTCCGACGGTGAAGTGACCTCTCAGAGGATACCATTCGACAGCCACATTGGGAATGGGACACCACTTGCCATAGCCAGGCATATAGACGCCATAGAAGAGCAGGTTTGTCTTTACAGACAACAGTTCACGACGTGGGTAACGTTCCACCCATGTCTCCTGCTCTGCAGGTTCTGCCACCACAGGTGTCTCAGGAATAACCGGAACAACAGGCTCCACAACGGGCTGTGGCTCGAGTTCAACCTCCACCACTTCGGGTTGCTTGAAGGTCTGAGGAGCATAGAAGAAGAATACGACACGAGCAGCTCGCAAACGTGGGAAGTACTCACGGAAGAGACGATACCACAAGGTGCTTTGGCGAGTCGTGCGCAATATTGACTTCAACTTGGCTATCTGGTTCTTGGGGAGATACTGGTCGCAGAGGGCTTGCACATAGCCATAGTCCTTATCACCCATGCGGCGCATCATGAGGCAGAGGGTGCGGTAGTCTTCGATATCGATTTCCATATCGAAGTCATCATTGAGGGGGATTGTAAGGTTCTGCTTGAGGAAGTCCAGAATCGTCTCGGCACGCTTTTGGCCAAGGAACTTGTTGAAACGTGTGGGACCCTCGGGCGATGCAGCACCGCGCAGCATCATGTATGCCAGTTCCAGCGAGTCGCGATTGATCAGCGGGAACACTTCGTTCTGGAGCTGGAGGACAAGCGAGTCGTTCTTAGGCAGGTCATATTTGTTGACGGGGAAGATAACTCTTCCGGCCAGGTCATAGAACTGTTCGTCGGTCAACTTTATCGAATCCTTCTTGCTCTTGTCGATAAAGCGGATGTAAGAATAGTTGCTGTAGGCCGATGTATCAATAGGTGCGGGAGACGGCATGCTTGGAGCGGGCATCGCCATGAGCGAGCCGCTGAAGACAAACAGTATCAGAACAACGAAAAACATCGCTGTCGCAGAAGCTTGACTTCTTACTTTGCCGTACATGTTATCATTCTTTGTCATAGCCATCTTTTTGTCCCTTAAACTTCGCTTCGTTAACGTCGCTTTGTATTATATTTTATATACATTATTTATACATGTGTGAGCGCACATACGCGCACATCAGTTGCAAAAGTACAATTTTCTCCAATAACTGCCATTAGTTAGAGTGGAAAATTGTGCATTTTTTAACTTTCTTTAACCTTCTGCACCCAAAAGCCTTGTCTTCTGTGCTGTGAAAAACATCTGTTTGAAAGGATGGGTTGCAGCCTGTCAGAGAGAGGTTACAGTGTTGACGATTGATGTTTTGCGTTGTCGTTTTCTTTGAATGTTTAGACTCTTTTTATTTGTTAAATTGTATTCATTTAAAGGTTTCTTTCTCGCTGAGGCAAAAACACATTATTTTGCGATGCAAAATTAAGACAAAAAAGTCTGTGCCACAATAGCACAGACAAGATTTCAAGGTTTTTGGGACAAGATTGAAACAGACAAAGACAAAATCTAAACCATTTTTAGACAAAATCGTAAGCTATGGGGTGATAATGTCATCCTTTTGCAACAGTGCATCTCTGCGATAGTCGGAAGGGCTCATACCGAAGTGCTGGCGGAAGCAATTGCAAAAATAGGTACTGCTGCTGAAACCGCTGTCAGTCGCTATTTGCACGATGTTCTTGTCGGGCTGTTCTACCAAAATTTTAGCTGAGTACTCCAGCCGCAGATGCTGAATGTAGCTGTTCAACTTGGCGTAGTTGCTACCTTTTGAGAAGATGGCGCCAACACGTTCCTTTGTCAACTGGAAGCGGTCCATGATGGTCTGACGCTCGAACTTGGGGTCAAGGAAAAGCTGTTCGCACACAATAACCTCATGGATGTAGTGGAACAGTTGCTCGTCAGAGGCCGTATCGAAGTCAGGAGCGGCTGATGGCTCCTGTGTCCGAAACTCCTCGAAATACTTCTTTTTATAATAAACAGCATCTGCAATCTTGCGAGCCAGGAGGCGATTTCTTCGATTAATTGCCCGATTTTTGACTGAAACGATGACCATAATGACGAAGAACAACAGGGCAAGGATGCCTATGCATATTGCCATCAGAATGAATCTGTTTGCTTTGGCCTTCTGCCGTTCGGCGGCCATCTGTTGCTGTAGAGCATTGTAGTGGGCTATATGCTCGCGAGCCATAGCATCGTGTACGCCGCGCTCTATCTTCTCGAATGCTTCGAGCATGTTACCATGTTCGCCCAGGGAAGCGTAGGCAGCAGTGATAAAGTTTTGTGCCTGACTTCGGTAGAAACGAATATAGTCGGCTCGCTTCTGGTCGCTTGTTGGCTCGTGATAGGACCCGTCGTGATAAACATCGGGGTGCTGCTCATAGTCGTCGAGCAGTTCATTAATGCGACGGGCCAAGGGCAACGTCTCAACATACAGATCGTGGGAACCAAGCACACCAATCTTTCGTTTCAAGGCGACAATCAGGGCGTCGAGTTCATCGAAAGTTCCACGGTCCTCTTCCTTGAGGAAGGAAGTCTCGAGCACGTTTATCACGCTATCGAGTTTAGCCATTCCCAACTCGTGCTCTCCAAGGTGGTGTAACGCCGCTCCCAGTTCGGCTTCTGCACGCAGGGCACAGGTCTCGTGGCTCTCTCCCAACTGATGACATATATCGATATATTCGAGCGAACGCTGCATCCACTTTGCCGTATCGTTCTGCTGTCGAGCGGTATAGATAAGAATTCCCAGAACATCCAGTTGATTCAACATATTAGCTTTGATGGAATCGTGGCAGAGAAGGCGTTCGCCGATGGCTTTGGCCGAGTCAAAACGGATATCTTTCGTGCCACCGAGAAGCGAGTCCACCTGATTTGGCATCTGGCTATAACTGTATATCCTGGACCTTAATATGTTGGCACGCACCTCACTCATGTTGCCGACGATGACGGCTGAATCAACGATTTGCAACGCTTTGATCGGTTGATAGCCATAGATATTCATGGCTGCTTGCTGGGTGTAGCGTGTGTTGACTGACTCGGACACATCGTCGACACTCAAAGTTGATTCAACCTTTTTGTATGCCTTCGTACAACTTACGGCCAGAACCGTATAAATAATAAATAGGTATAAAGTGTGTTTAAAATGGTAGAAACGCATTATTTTATCCTTTGCTCGTTGCTAGATTTTCTTCTGTTGTGTTTACAAATTCATGGTAAATTTGTTCTTCTGCTTGACATTTGTCAACGCTATTCCGCTACAAAGTTACAACTTTTTTGATAAACTGCCTACAACTTTATACATTTTTCTACATTTTTTTACTTTGCTACCCCCCCCTGTTAACATCTGTTAATATAAGAAACAGTGCCTGCCATAGCGTTGACACGTGTTCCTAAAATCCACGTGAGGATTTCATCAAATCCTCTGCCCCAGCATATCAAGTAAAGATCTCTATAATATCTCTATAATATCCCTATAATATCAAGAAAAGACCTCTATAATACCAAGTAAAGACCTCCAATGGAACAAGCAAACAGCAAGGTAACATCTCCTACACATGTCCGGTATATGTCCGGTATATGTCCGGTATATGTCCGGTATATGTCCGGTAGAAAAGCGGACATGTACCGAACAAGTACCGAACTTATAGCGGACAACAATAGGAGGAAGATAGGAGCTCCCCGTGAGCAGCTATATGGATAGAATAGAGGTCTTTATGAGAAGTAATAGAGATTGACATGAACTTTCACTGACTCTGACTAGTCTTTAACGGAAAAAGGTTAAAGGTTAAAGGTTAAAGGTTAATGGTTAAAGGTTAAAGACTAATGGTTGACTGCGTCGAGACTGCTTTGCAGCCTTCTTTGATGCTTTAGCACCTCCGCCTGCGCCTGAGCACCTATGGAGCGCAAGAAAGGCGCGCTTTTTATGCGCGGAAAAAGGTTAAAGGTTAAAGAATAATCAATGAACCAACGTATCTTTTTCACCAAAGAATCCACTCACAAGACTGGCCACAAAAACTCGTGAACGAGAAGGATTTTGATGTTTTTCTGCAATGTATGAATTTTTTTAAGGGAAAATGAATCACTATAGAAAAATATTCACTATCTTTGCCGCAAAATTGGAATAGAATGACAATATAAAAAGATAATCGATAAATGAAAAGGACTCTCATTACATTCATCGTTACAGTGGCCGCTCTGTTTGCCGCCACACCCTATGCCATCGCTTATGACTGCGAGGTGGACGGCATCTACTACAGCCGTATCTCGGCCACAGAAGTGGAAGTGACCAACAAAGTATTCTCCGACCAGAACTATGCTGCATACACGGGCTCCATTACCATACCCGCCACGGTGACCTACAACGGAAAAACCTTCAGTGTGGTCTCCATTGGCGACTATGCTTTCCGCGATTGCGCATCCATCACTTCCGTCACCATCCCCAGCAGCGTGAGGTCAATCAAGAGCTTCGCTTTCTTCAATTGCAACGCCATGACAAACGTCAACATGCCTGCAAGCGTGACGGAAATCGGCATGGGAGCATTCGAGGGTTGCGCTTCACTCACTCAAATGGTGTTGCCCAAGGGTATCGTGGCTATCGAGAACGAAACATTCTTCGGATGTAAGTCGCTGAAGGGCGTTGTCATTCCATCCAGTGTGACCAGCGTCGGCGAAGAGGCCTTCTCTCGTTGTGCCTCACTCATCTCCATCTACTGTCTGGCGAAAACAGCTCCCGAGTGTGAGCCCAACGCCTTCTCGAAGGTGGACCGCACATGGTGCACGCTGTACATCCCCAAAGGCAGCAAGTCTTACAAGGACAACATCGTATGGCGCGAGTTCTTCATCGAGGAAAGCGACGAGAAGTCGGAAGACATCAACCTGAACGCTACGGCAAACTCAAAATAATACACTTTTCCATACAACAAAAAACGGCTGCACTTGCGGCCGTTTTTTGTTGCCAGATGTCTGGAAAACTATTGACTTATGTAAAATATTTTCGCAACGCGTCTTCGTCTAAGCGCTTAAAATTGCTTCAGCCATACCAAAATACCCCCAAAACGCTTAAAATCGATTTTTCAGTATCCATTTGGCTTTCAGAAACTTATCATTTCGTGATAAATGGAGGTGTTCCTAAAAAGGACAGGAAATATGTGTTTCGAGATAGAAAATAGGCCATTTCATCGATAAAATCTACACGTAAAATCACTAAAGTTCACCAGAGGATTTTTCAAAGTTCACAGCAGAACTTTGCAAAGTTCTCTGCAGAAGTTGTAAAACCCCACCGCAGGAATCGGTCAATTTCTCATGTCGAATGGCCAAAATCGTGCATAATAGTGTAAAGATTTTTCCTCGATGTCAAGGGGGCTCATTAAGGACTTTAAGGACCTTAGGGACTTTAGGGACTTTAAGGTCAAGAGGGCCATTGAGGAGTTTGAGGGCGGAAAAGTCTTGAGCGAGAGTGTTTTTCTTCCCCATTTGCTTGCAAATGTGAAAGAAAAGTTGTACCTTTGCACGGAAAAACCAAAAGAAACACCTAACTAAACTCCATGGAAGAAATCGAAAAGAAACAACAGGAATACAGTGCCTCGAACATACAGGTGCTGGAAGGACTGGAAGCCGTACGTAAACGCCCTGCCATGTACATCGGCGACATCAGCGAGAAGGGCTTGCACCACCTCGTGTATGAGACCGTCGATAACTCTATTGACGAAGCTCTGGCAGGCTATTGCACACACATCGAAGTAACCATCAACGAAGACAACAGCATTACCGTTCAGGACAACGGTCGTGGCATTCCCGTCGATATGCACGAGAAGGAGCACAAGAGCGCCCTCGAAGTCGTAATGACAGTGCTGCATGCCGGTGGTAAGTTCGACAAGGGCTCGTACAAGGTCTCTGGTGGTCTGCACGGCGTCGGCGTGAGCTGTGTGAATGCTCTTTCTTCCAAGATGATCAGCCAGGTCTATCGCGACGGCAAGATCTATCAGCAGGAGTACAGCATCGGTAAACCCGTGACGGGCGTTGAGGTCATCGGTACAACCGAACTGCGCGGCACACGTCAGCAGTTCTGGCCCGACAAGACTATCTTCACGACCACTACATATAAATATGACATTCTGGCCAACCGTATGCGTGAGCTGGCTTATCTGAACGCCGGCATCACCATTACGCTGACCGACATGCGTCCTGACGAAGAGGGCAACACCAAGAAGGAAGTATTCCACAGCGAAGGCGGCCTGAAGGACTTCGTGCGCTACATCGACAGCAGCCGCACGCACCTCTTCGACGACGTCATCTATCTCAACACCGAGAAGCAGGGCACGCCCATCGAGGTGGCCATCATGTATAACACCGCTTACACCGAGAACCTCCACTCCTACGTCAACAACATCAACACCATCGAAGGCGGCACACACCTGCAGGGCTTCCGTATGGCATTGACGCGCGTCCTGAAGAAGTACGCAGAGGAAAAGCACGAGAAGGAGTTGGAGAAACTCGCTAAGAACAGTGTCGAAATCAGTGGCGAGGACTTCCGCGAGGGCCTCACAGCCGTCATCTCCATCAAGGTGGCAGAGCCTCAGTTCGAGGGTCAGACCAAGACAAAGCTGGGCAACAGCGAAGTGGCTGGTGCCGTGCAGCAAGCTGTAGGCGAAGCTCTGACGAACTATCTCGAGGAACATCCGCGCGAGGCTAAACTCATCGTGGATAAGGTGCTGTTGGCTGCTCAAGCTCGTGTGGCTGCTCGTAAGGCAAGAGAGAATGTCCAGAGAAAGAGCCCGATGAGTGGCGGCGGACTGCCAGGCAAGTTGGCCGACTGCTCCGACAAGGACCCCGCAAACGCTGAACTGTTCATCGTCGAGGGTGACTCCGCAGGTGGTTCCGCTAAGCAGGGCAGAAATCGTCACTTCCAAGCCATCCTGCCCATCCGAGGCAAGATATTCAACGTAGAGCGCGTGATGTGGAATAAAGCCTTCGAGCACGAGGAGGTGAACAACATCATCCAGGCTCTGGGCGTCAAGTTCGGCTTGAATCCCGACGACTATAAGGAGGCGAACTACGACAAGCTGCGCTACTACAAGACCATCATCATGACCGATGCCGACGTCGATGGCTCTCACATCGACACACTGCTCATGACGCTCTTCTTCCGTTATATGCCGCAGCTCATCAAGGACGGCCGTCTCTACATCGCTACGCCACCTCTCTATCGCTGCAGCTACGGTAAGGTCGAGGAATACTGTTACGACGAAGATGCTCGCATCCGCTTCATCCAGACATATTGCAACGGTGATGCCGACGACACAAAACTCCATACGCAGCGCTACAAAGGTCTTGGTGAAATGAATCCCAAGCAGCTTTGGGAGACCACAATGGACCCCGAACAGCGCCGCCTGAAGCAAGTCACCATCGACGACGCAGCAGAGGCCGACTACGTCTTCTCAATGCTGATGGGCGAAGATGTAGGTCCTCGCCGCGAGTTCATCGAGAAGAACGCCACCTTCGCAAACATCGACGCATAAGCCAGGTTATCCTAGGTGCTCCTAGGATTTCCTAGGGCCTCCTAGGTTTTACTCGGCATTCCTAGGTTTACCCAGAAACAATAACAAAAAAGGCAACTCCCGAAAGAGTTGCCTTTTTGTTCCGTTATAGCTAAAAGAGGTTTGGCTTCTTAGCCGAGCTTCTGGATGTACTTTGCCAGCTTAGACTTCAGGTTAGCAGCCTTATTTGCATGAATGACATTGATCTTAGCGAGCTTGTCAAGTGCCTTCTGAACGCTGGGATACATCTCGATTGCTGCAGCCTTCTCGGTTGTAGCACGAAGCTTGCGCACTGCATTACGCATGGTCTTGGCGTAATAGCGATTGTGGAGTCTTCTCTTTTCCTCCTGACGGATGCGCTTAAGTGATGATTTGTGATTAGCCATCTGTTTTTCTATCTTATTTTATTACTTGTTTCTCTTGTAGTCCCTAGGAGAGTCGAACTCCTCTTTAGAGAATGAAAATCTCTCGTCCTAACCGATAGACGAAGGGACCTTACCTTCGCACTTCATTAAGTGCGCCTTTTTCTCGCCATGACAGAAAAGCAAGTAAACTTGTTTCTGTTCATTTGGCTTACCGAAAAAGTCCGGCTTTTAGCCTATGCTTTCGAGCACGGGGGCTCAATTGCGGGTGCAAAGGTATAACAATTTCCGAGACTGACAAAATAATTTCAAGGAAAAATGTTGCTTTCGATGCATTTTTCCTTTTGCATGCCCATAAAGTGCGCTCTTTTATGTACCTTTACATACTGAAAGAAGACGAAAGGATATGGTCGAGTTAACGCAAGGAATCGTACTTCATTACAACAGATACAACGACGACAGTGCCATCGTGGACATCTTCACTTTGTCGCGTGGCAGTGTCTCCTTTCTCGTGCGCGACCGACGACAGCAGCGTAAAAAGAGTATCCACACCACGCTGCTGCGACCGCTCAACGTCGTGGAAGTGATGTTCGACTATCGTGCGACAGCCTCCTTGCAACGCATCCAGGAAGTACACATCGCGCATTGCTACACCTCCCTACCCTACGACCCTATTAAGGAGACGGTAGCCCTCTTCCTGTCCGAGTTCCTGCACAACGTACTGAGAAGCGAGGTGAAGAATCCCGACCTATACCATTATATATTATATAGTCTGCAGTGGTTCGATATGACAAGTGAAGGGCTGGCCAACTTCCATGTCGCTTTCCTCACACGCATGACGTATTATCTGGGCTTTTGGCCTAACATGGACAAAAAGAACAAGCTGCCTTTCTTCGATTTGAAAGACAGCATTGCAACAGATACAGAACCCAAGCACAACTTCTTCCTCAAAGGACAAGAGGTTGCTATGATGCCTAAGTTGCTACGAATGAATGTGCGCAACATGCATCGCTTCCTGCTGACGCGGCAGCAGCGCAACCGAATGCTGGATGTGCTCACCCTTTACTATCAGTTGCACGTGCCTGAGTTCCGCGACCTGCGTTCGCTTGCTGTGTTGCGTGAGCTTCTGGCCTAAGATGTTTAGAGTTCGAAGGCGACGCCCATCGTTGGCGTGTCAGACTCCTGAGCAGGACTGCTCTTCTCCTTGATCTTGTTCACCTCGTCCTTTGTGCGGTTGTAGGCAGGACGGGCATCGACCATTGAGATGATATCGTCGTTGTCGAGGTCATCATCTGTGAAGATGTAGGTGTTGTGACGACGACGACGAACAGGCGAACCCGTAGAAGAGCCGTAATAGAAGCCTGCACGCTCCTCATGGTAGTCCTCGAGTTCCCTATCGACAGCAGACTGCTCCTGTTCCTTCTGCTCTACTATGCCACGGACGCCAGGCACGTTCTGCAAGCCAAAGCCTGTGGCAAGCAGCGTAATCTTCACCTTATCGCCAAGCGAGCTATCGGTAGCAAGGCCCCACTTCGTCTCCACATCCTTGCGGAAGCGGCTCATGAAGTCGTTCACCTCATTCATCTCCTCCATCATGAGGTTGCCCGTCTCGTTCTCGCTGCAGAAGTTGATGTTGAGCAGAACCTTCTTCGAGTTGAAGATATCGTTGTTGTTAAGCAGCGGACTGTTCAAGGCCTCCTGAATAGCCTTTGTGACACGATTCTCGCCTTCGCCATAGCCTGTACTCATAATGGCCACGCCACCATCCTTGAGGACTGTCGTAACGTCCTGGAAGTCGAGATTGATGGTGCCATGCATCGTAATGATTTCGGCGATGCTTTTGGCTGCCACGCTCAGCGTGTCGTCTGCCTTGGCAAAGGCATTGATGACGGTCAGTTCGGGATAAATCTCGCGGAGGCGTTCGTTGTTGATGACCAGAAGGGCATCTACGTGCTTGGCTATCTCCTCGACGCCGTCCAGCGCCTGATTGATCTTCTTGTTTCCCTCGAACTTGAAGGGAATGGTGACGATGCCGACGGTCAAGATGCCAGCATCCTTCGCACACTGTGCAATGATGGGAGCAGCGCCAGTGCCTGTGCCGCCGCCCATGCCTGCTGTGATGAAGACCATGCGAGTGCCGTCGTTGAGCATCTCGCGGATGTCGTCGATGCTTTCCTCTGCACGCTGACGTCCCACAGCGGGGTTGTTGCCGGCACCAAGGCCGTCCTTGCCCAACTGCAAGTGGTTGGGAACAGGCGAGTCGTTGAGAGCCTTCTTGTCCGTATTGCAAACCACGTAGGTCACTTCGTGTATGCCTTCGCGATACATGTGATTGATGGCGTTGCCGCCACCGCCGCCTACGCCTACTACCTTGATGATACAAGGATTCTCTGTCTTCGGCATTACGAAGTTAATGCCGCCCATTGGCTGTATGTTCTTTTCTTCTGCCATAGTTGTATCTATTTAAGGTAATGTGTTATTCTTCGTCGGAAAGCATGTCGCCTATTGTCTTCCATAAACGGCTGAAGGCTGAGGGGCCTTTCTTCTCCTGCTTCTCCGGAGTTTCTTGACCTTCCTGTGTTTCCTGTTCTGCCTTTACCTCAGGCTCTTCTTCCTTTGGCTCGAAGTCAAATGTGTCCTGAGCCGGTGCTTTTGACTCTTCGCCTACGCAATTCTCTTTGCCTTCCAGCAGCAGTGCATAGAGGGTATAGAGGCGGTCTGGCTCGCCCACCTGCACGCCAAATGAGATGGTGACGTTCTCGGGGAGGCCTTTTGCTATGCGGAGGTTCAGTTCGCCGCCTGTCTGTCTTGCGAAAGCCTGTGGGAGGTCGGGAATGCGAGCTGCGCCGCCTGTCAGGACGATGCCCGAGAGCATCTTGTCCTTATAGGGCGAGATGTGATGCCAGACGTTGGCAACGATCTCTTCGTAGCGTGCCTCGACGATTTCCTGGAGTTTTTCCTCGTCTTCCGTACGGTCGAAGCTCAGGCTGATCTTCTGTCCTGTCTTGTCTTCGTTGTCGGGTCGGAAGGCTGTGCCGTATTTCTTCTTCAGTTCTTCGGCTTCTTCGGCTTCCACCTTGAGGCTGGTGATGTCGCTTGTGACATTGGAGCCGCCGATAGGAATGACGCAAAGGTGACGCAGGATGTTGTTGACATAGACGCTCACCGTTGTGGTGTCGGCACCCATATCCACCAAGGCGCAGCCGGAACGCTTCTCGTTGGGGGTGAGCAGTGTATTGGCCTGGCACAGTGGCGAGATGAGTATCTCCTGCACCTCAAGGCCAGCGGCATTGATGCACTTACGGATGTTCTCCTCGAGTGTGTTGCGTGCGACGATGTTGATGAAGTTCGCTTCGATCATCTCGGCCTGCATGCCGACGGGATCGACCACGCTACGGCTGCCGATGGTGAACTCCTGCGGAACGACTTCTTTAATCTCGGCATTGGGATAGACGACGCCGCTGTTGGTGTCGCACATCTTGTCGATGGTCTTGTGCGAAAGGAGTTCCAGGCCGTCGAACTGCAGCAGCACACGGTTGTGCACTGAGCGCAACGACTGGCCGCCCAGGCCTACATAGACACTGTTGACCTTAACGCCCAGCTTCTCGTTCAGCTTGGCTACGACACGAGTCAGTGCCTGTGTCGTTTTGTCGATGTTGTCGATGATGCCCTTGCGAATGGTGTTAGGCGACTCTTCTTGGGCAAAGGCAAGTACCTGCATACTGCCGTCAGGTTCCCTCTTGCCTGCGATGGCGCGTATAGCTGTCGATGCCAGCTCTACTGCAATGATAATGTCTTTTTCTGCTCCCATATATTTGATATTTTAGTTGATGCGTTGTGTCATTTCATGCCTTACGGGGCGTCTTTCATTCCCCTATAGGGCGTTGGCCATTCCCCTATAGGGCGTTGGCTCTTCCCCTATAGGGCGTTGGCTGATGTATTGGTAGCCATCATTACTTTTTACTATTTGCTCTGGTGCAGACGACCTGTCCGTCGTATGCCAGACTTATCTTACTGTATTTGTTCCAACCTACGCGCTCCAGTCCTTCACGGTAGAAGGTGCGCAGGCGGCTGAGTTTCTCTTGGAATCCATTTACGCTGCCCAGTTCGATGACATGCTGGCCGACGCGTGGATACAGCTCTATCTCCTCAGGGCTGACGACGTGTATCTGCTCTATCTGTTCGCTCCAGAAGAGGTCGTCGTGGATATATCGGGCAAACTCCAGGAGGTGTTCGGCAGCAAACTTCTTCGTGATGTTGCCGGTCGCAACGCACAGATCTACGTTGAAGGTGCCGGTTGACATCGACAGGCCAGTGCTCGACAGGTAGTAGTCCTCGCCCTTCTGACTGATGACGTGCAGTATGGGCTGCTGTGGCACAACCTTGATGCAGAGCCTGCCTGCCGCATCGTAGTAGCAGGAGGCACGCTCGATGTGCGACTCCTCGAGCATCAGCTGCTCTATCTGCTCCAGGCTGACCTCGCTTATCTTCATGCCCTCGGGCGATATCTTGTTGCGCGTCAGGATGGAACGCACATACTCGTCTGTGATGAAGCCATCGGGGATGCTGTCGATTATCTCGACACGAATGCCCTCGCAAGTCCTGTCCTCTGCCTGGCCGCCAAACTTCCAGATAGCGACCACGAGGTAGCCCACGACTGCCAGAAGCAGAAATATCTTGATTGCCGTCTTCATGATAAGGGTCGAAGTATATCGGTTATCTGTTGAACATAGTCCTCGATGTCGCCTGCCCCAAGCGTGACAAGCACGTCGAAGCCGCCTTGACGCACCACATCCAGGATGCCGTCCTTGCTGCACATCTCTCGCTTGATGCCAGGCTTCAGGTTATCGTAGATGAGCTGGCTCGTTACGCCAGGTATGGGTGCCTCGCGGGCCGGATAGATGTCCACGATGCAGACATCGTCGAGCAGCGACAAGGCTGCGGCAAAGTCCTTGTAGAAGTCGCGTGTACGGGTATAGAGGTGCGGCTGGAAGATTGCCTTGATGCGACGGCCCTGATAGAGCTCGCGCAGGCTCTCCAGACTGCGGCGAATCTCCTCGGGATGATGGGCATAGTCGCTCAGGTAGGCCATCTTGTCTGTCTTGACGTGGAAGTCAAAGCGACGGTCCACACCGCTGAAGGACAGCATGCCTCGGCGAATCTCCTCTGCCGTTGCACCGGCTATCTGTGCCAAAGCCATGGCAGCAATGCCGTTCTCTATGTTGACGCTGACAGGCACACCAAGTTCGATGCCCTGGATATTGCCAAGCGGCGAAACGAGGTCGAAGGTAATGCGGCCATCACCAATACGGACATTCTCAGCATGGAAGTCGCCATCCTCGCGGCTATAGGTAAAGACCGTCACGCCTTCCTGCACGGCTGGCTTCATCTTCAGCCCCGTATGCAGGATGAGGTAGCCACCGGGAAGTATCAGGCTACTGTACTTACTGAAACTCTCCAGGTAAGCCTCCTCGGTGCCGTATATGTCGAGGTGGTCGGCATCCGTAGCCGTGATGACACTGGCAAAGGGGGTCAGCCAGTGGAAGGAGCGGTCGAACTCATCAGCCTCGATGACGACATAGGGACTCTTCTGGCTCAGAATGTAGTTCGTGCCATAGTTCTTCGTGATGCCGCCCAGGAAAGCGTTGCAGTCCACATGACTCTGGTGAAGCAGATGGGCAGCCATACTCGATGTCGTCGTCTTGCCATGTGTGCCAGCCACACAGAGTCCTTTGAGCGAGCGCGTCAAGGTGCCGAGCACTTGGGCACGCTTCTGTATCTCAAAGCCATTGTTGCGGAAGAAAGTCAGCTCCGTATGTTCTGCAGGGATGGCTGGTGTATAGACTACCAACGTACTCTCCCTGTCACGACACGGAGCAGGGATGAACTCCACATTGTCCTCATAATGAACCAACGCCCCTTCCTCCTGAAGTGCCTTCGTGAGGTCGCTCGGAGTCCTGTCGTAACCGGCAACAACCAGACCACGACTCAGGAAGTAGCGTGCTATGGCACTCATGCCAATGCCGCCGATGCCTACAAAATATACTGCCTTTATCTCTTCCATCACTTCTTCTCCTGTGCAAGTTTTATAACCTCTTCGGCAATAATGCGTGCCGAGTCGCGCAATGCCATCGCAGCTGCATTCCCTCCGAGCTTCTTGAGCTTCTCTTCATCGACGACCGTCTCCAAAGCAAGCGGTATGAGCTGCTCAGGCGCATCTGCATCGCGGACGAGCAGTGCTGCCTCCTTGCCCACAAGCGCCATCGCATTGTGTGTCTGATGGTCTTCTGCCACATTGGGACTGGGAACCAAGATGCTTGGCTTACCCAACAGGCACAGCTCGCTGATGCTGCCAGCACCGGCGCGGCTGATGACAAGGTCTGCCAGACAATATGCCTGATCCATCCTGCTGATGAAGTCCGTTACGACAAGATTGCTTGGCTTGCCCTTCACGTCAAGCATCTGCTCTATCTCCTTCTTGTAGTAGCTGCCTGTCTGCCAGATGAACTGCACCGACGAAGCAGCGATGCGGGAGAGGTTCCTTATGACACTCTCGTTCAAGGTGCGAGCGCCAAGGCTTCCTCCAATGAGCAATACCGTTGGCTTCGCAGGGTTCAAGCCAAAGGCTGCGGCACACTCCTCGCGCGTCAATGAGTCGTTAAGCAGGCTCTGACGCACTGGATTGCCTGTGAGCAGGATACGATCCTTCGGGAAGAAACGCTCCATGCCTTCGTATGCCACACATATCTTCCTGGCCTTCTTCGCAAGCGTCTTATTGGTGAGTCCCGCAAAGCTGTTCTGCTCCTGAATAAGGCAAGGGATGCCAAGCTCGTAGGCAGCATTGAGGGTTGCCGAACTGGCATAGCCGCCTACACCCACTGCCACCTGTGGCTTAAATTCTCGCAGCGTCTGCTTTACCATACGCTTGCTCTTCAGAAAGTCCATCAGGATGCTGATGTTGCCTGGCTTCCATAGAGGACGAAGCAAACCACGGACGGGCAATCCTATTATCTTATATCCGGCAGCAGGCACGCGTTGCATCTCCATTCTGCCTTCTGCACCCACGAAGAGAATCTCCACGTCGGGATTTATCTCACGCAAGGCATTGGCAATGCTCACGGCAGGGAATATGTGTCCGCCTGTGCCGCCACCACTTATTATGACTCTTAATCCTTCCATATACATTATATAATATATATATTATGCTTCCGCTACTTCGGGAGCTTCTATTTGTTTGTTTTCGTATTGCGGTTTACGCTTTGCCGTATGGCTTACACTCAGTATCATGCCTATGTAGGTACAGGTGATGAAGAGACTCGTACCGCCTCGGCTGACAAGCGGCAGAGGTTGTCCCGTGACGGGGAATGCGCCTACAGCCACAGCCATATTCATCATCGCCTGCACTACTATCATTAGGGCCAGTCCCATTACCAGGTAGGAAGGGAAGAGGGCCTTGCACTTCTGGGCGATACGCATGGAGCGATACATCAATATCAGGTAGAGGGAAAGCACCAGGAAAGCTCCGAAGAAGCCAAGTTCCTCTATGATGATGGCATAGATGAAGTCGGAGAAAGCCTGCGGGATGAAGTCACGCTGACGACTGTTCCCCGGCCCGCGACCGATGATGTTGCTCGTTGCGATGGCCACCTTGGCGTATGCCTTTTGTGGATTCTCCTGAGGCTTGAAGTCACGAGGGTCGGCAGGACGCTCCTGCTTGTCTGTGATGCGATGTATCCAAGTAGGCACGCGATGCAAAGGCCCCTCAGACATCTGCCACTCGGTAAGTGTCTTCTCGGGTATGGAATAGGCGATGCCAAAGACGCTGCCTATGCCGAGCATGCCCAGAAGAAGCGCTCCGATGAGTATCTTCTTACGTATCTGTGCATAGAAGCATATGCCGAACATCACAATGGCTATGATGAAAGCGGTAGATGCATTCTCGGTGAAGATGAGAAGGATAGTCATGAAGGCTGTCAATGCCACTATCTTGAAACCCATCGGACTAGCCCCCTTCTCGTCGCGAAGCGAGGAGAGGATGAAGCAGCTGAAGCCTACGAGACTCAACTTAGCCAACTCACTTGGCTGGAACCTTATGAAGCCAATCGAAATCCAGCGGCCTGCGTCGTTCGTCTTCTGACCGATGGCAAGCACGGCAATCAGCAGGAAGAGCGACAGGAACATGCCTATGGTGCAGAACAACTTAAAGTAGTTGCACGGGATGAAATGCACGAGCCAGGCGATGAAGATGCCCATCAGCATGAAGGAGCCGTGCTGCATAATGGGATCCCAATATGCGCCAGAGGCAAACGTCATGCGTGAACTGGCACTATAAACCTCGATGAGCGAGATGGCACACAGGATGAGGAACACAGCCCAGACGCCCAGGTCGCCATGTATCAAGGTCTTATTCTTTATATTGTTTAGCTTCATCTTTCCATTTTCCTTATAGGTTCCTCACTTGCTCGCAGAACTGTTCGCCTCGGTCTTCCATGTTCTTGAAGAGGTCGAAGCTTGCGCAACAGGGACTGAGCAAGACTGTGTAACCAGGCTTAGCCATGCGAGCGCAGGCAGCCACGCAGTCCTTCATGTTGTTGGTATCTGCTACAGGAATGCCCATTCCATCGAAGAAATTGTGGAGCTTCGTGTTGTCTGCTCCGAGATAGACGAGGCCGGCGCACTTCTTCTGCACCAGTTCCTTGATGGCATTATAGTCGTTGCCTTTGTCTTTGCCGCCGATGATGAGAATCGTGGGTGTGGTCATGCTTTCGAGAGCATACCAGCAGGCATCGACGTTGGTTGCTTTGGAGTCGTTGATGTACTGCACGCCGCCCACGCGAGCCACTTTCTGCAAGCGATGCTCCACGCCTTCGAAGTCGCTCAGACTCTGGCGCAGCGAGTCATCGTCTATGCCGCTGATGCGTGCAGCGATGCCTGCAGCCAGGCTGTTATACATATTGTGCTTCCCACGGAGGCTCAGGCTCTCCTGTTCCATGTTGAAGGGCGTGGGATACTCGATGGTATATTTCCCGTCGGCGATGTAGCCTATCATGCCTTCCTTCTTGATGATGCTGAAGGGACACATCTTGGCTTTGATGCCATACTTCTTGAGTTCGGCACTGATGATGGGGTCGTCGTTCCAGTAGATGAACGCGTCGTCTTCCGTCTGATTCTGTACGATGCGCATCTTGGCATCAGTGTATTTCTGCATCGAGCCTTCGTAGCGATCCAAATGGTCGGGTGTGATGTTGAGCAGGATGGCGATGTTGGCACGGAAGTCGTACATGTTGTCGAGCTGGAAGCTGCTGAGTTCGATGATGTAGTAGTCGTAGGTCTTTCCCTCGGCAATCTGCAGGGCCAGGCTGCGGCCGATGTTTCCGGCGAGTCCCACATTGTAGCCTGCCTTCTTGAAGATATGGTAGATCAGGCTCGTGGTGGTTGTCTTGCCGTTCGAGCCGGTGATGCAAATCATCTTGGCATCCGTATAGCGTCCGGCGAACTCTATCTCGCTGATGACCGGTATGCCTGCATTCCTGACTTTCTGCACCATGGGTGCGTCCTCGGGGATGCCAGGGCTCTTCACTACCTCGACAGCATTGAGTATAAGTTCCTCCGTGTGATGTTCCTCTTCCCAAGGCACATCGTACTCACGGAGAACCTGTTTGTAGCTCTCCTTTATCTTGCCCATGTCGCTGACGAACACGTCGAAGCCTTTCACCTTAGCCAAGGCTGCTGCTCCAACGCCGCTTTCGGCAGCTCCAAGTATCACTATTCTTCTCATCTTTTCATTTACCATTTAACCATTTACCATTTACCATTTGTTCCCCCTAAAGGGGGTCAGGGGTCTTCTACCTTATCTTCAATGTTACGATGGCGAGTGCCGCCATGATGATGGTTACTATCCAGAAGCGGACGGTTATCTTAGATTCCAGCCAGCAGCCCTTGGGCCAGTTGATGAGCACCTTGAAGTCGGCTGGCAATTGCCCTGGCTTGACGCGGAAAGTGTCGTGCAGCGGGGCTCGTTTGAAGACGCGCCACTTCAGTCCCTTGCGGTTGCCCATCTTGGCATAGTTGGTCTGCAGGATGACACTCAGACTCTCCATGAGGAAGACGAAGCAAAGCAGGGGCAGCAGCAATTCCTTGTGTATGATGATGGCTGTCACGCCGATGATGCCGCCGATGGCCAGGCTGCCCGTATCGCCCATGAACACTTGGGCGGGATAGGCATTGTACCAGAGGAAGCCAATCAGTGCGCCGACGAAGGCACAGATGAAGATGACGAGTTCCTCGGAACCGGGGATGTACATGATGTTCAGGTAGGCTGCCATGTGGACGTGACTGCTCACGTATGCCAGGATGCCCAGCGCTATGCACATGATTGCCGCGTTGCCCGCACAGAGGCCGTCCATGCCGTCGTTCAGGTTCGAACCATTGCTGACGGCCATCACGATGAAGGTGGTGACGAGGACGAAGAATATCCAGCCGGCTGCCGTACGGTACTTGCCAAGGAACCGGAAGATGTCTGCGTAGTTGAGGTTGTTGTTCTTGACGAACGGGATGGTGGTGATGGTGCTCTTCACCTCTTCGCTGCGGTGCGTCACCACTTGTTCTGTGCCCTGACGTTCACCCTCGATGTTCTCGCGGATGACGGCATCGGGGCTCATCCAGAGTGTCAGACCGATGACCAGACCGAGCACTGCCTGTCCCAACAACTTCCAGATGGGGCGCATGCCGTCCTTCGTCTTCTTCATCTTGATGTAGTCGTCGGCAAAGCCAAGAGCGCCGAGCCACAGGGTGGTGAAGAGCATGAGGAGCATGTAGATGTTGCGGAGTCGGCCCAGCAACAGGCAAGGTAAGACTGTGGCTACGATGATGATGATGCCGCCCATGGTGGGCACACCCTTCTTCTCCACGCCGTACGGATCGATGCTGGCATCTCGCTGAGCTTCGTTGGCATTGTGCTTACGCATCCAACGGACGAAGTACTCGCCGAACCACATCGAGATGACGAGGCTCAGGACCAGCGTGAGGACTGCACGGAACGAGATGTAGTGCCACAGGTTGGCACCCGAGACTCCGTATTCGCCTAAATATCTGAACAGGTAGTATAGCATATCTTTTTTAGTTCATAGTTCATAGTTCATAGTCCATAGTTCATAGTTGAGGGCGTTTGTAACTCCCCTATAGGGCGTTGCCTCTTCCTCTATAGGGCGTTGCTCACTCCCCTATAGGGCGTTGGCACTTCCTCCGTCGCGAGTGGAAACTCGCTCCCCTTTGTGGGGCCGAAGCCACATTCAGTGGCTTCTCCGGAGCATACTCCGGACCCCAGTCGCCTCCATAGGGCGTTTTCAGAGCCCGAATGCTTCGCGTATCACCTCATGGTCGTCGAAGTGATGCTTCACGCCCTTGATGATCTGATAGTCCTCGTGTCCCTTGCCGGCTACGAGGATGACGTCGCCCGGCTGAGCCATTGTGCAAGCGGTGCGGATGGCCTCTCGGCGGTCCACTATGCTGATGACGCTTCGCCGCTGCGATGCGTCGAGACCAGCCAGCATGTCGTTGATGATGTCCTGAGGCTCCTCGTTCCTGGGGTTGTCACTCGTGATGATGACGCGGTCGCTGTTCTTCACGGCTTCCTGAGCCATCAGGGGGCGCTTGCCCTTATCGCGGTTGCCGCCTGCGCCGCAAACCGTCCAGCACTGTCCTTTGCCCGCCAGCACTTCGTTGATTGTCGTGAGGACGTTGACGAGGGCATCGGGTGTGTGGGCGTAATCGACGATGGCCGTGACGCCTTCCTTCGAGCGGATAGCCTCGAAGCGACCGTTGACAGGCTTTTGCGCACTGAGCAGGACGAGTGCCTGTTGCGGCTCGACGCCCAGCATGACGGCAGCGCCATAGACTGCCAGAAGGTTGCTGACGTTGAAACGTCCCACGAACTGCACGCTGACGTCCCTGCCGTCTATCTCAAGGTCCATGCCCTCGAAACTCTCCTCCATGATGCGGGCCTTGAAGTCGGCTGCAGAGTGGAGGGAGTAGGTCTTGACCTTCGCCTTGCAGTTCTGCACCATGACCATGCCGTTGCGGTCGTCGGCATTGATGATGGCGAAAGCATCGGCGGGCAAACTGTCGAAGAAGCCTTTCTTCGCGTCGCGATAGTTCTCGAACGTTCCGTGATAGTCCAGATGGTCGCGCGTCAAGTTGGTGAAGATACCGCCGCTGAACGAGAGGCCTCCGATGCGCTTCTGAGCGACACTGTGCGAGCTGACCTCCATGAAGGCGTAGGCACAACCCTCGTCGGCCATCTGCCCGAGCAGACGGTTCAGCGTGATGGGGTCGGGAGTCGTCACCTCAGTAGGCACAGGCTCACCATCTATGTAGTTGCAGACGGTGCTGCACAGTCCGCACTTGTAGCCAAGCTGGCGGAAGATATTGTAGAGCACGGTGGCAATGGTCGTCTTGCCATTCGTGCCGGTCACTCCGATGAGGTGCATGCGCTCGCTCGGGTCGCCGAAGAAGTGCGTGGCCAGCGTTCCGACCACATCCTCGGTGTTGGGATAGACCAGATACGTCACGCCGTCTTGCGTCGTGTCGGGCAACTGCTCGCACACCACAACACTCGCCCCCAGTTCGATTGCCCCAGCGATGAAGGTGTGGCCGTCAACCTGAGTGCCTCGCATGGCTACGAACACGGCGTCCTTCTTGATGCGACGACTGTCTATCTCGATGCCCGTCACTTCTCTGTCAATGCTACCCACCACCTGCTGTGGCTTGCAATCTTGTATGAGTTGTCTGAGGTTCATTTCCTTTATTATTTATTTAGGTGAGGCTGTTAATGTAATCGTTTTGCCCTTGACGGCATCGGAACCGGCCGGGATGTCTTGCCGCGTAATCTCTCCGCAGCCATTGATGCGGACGCGCAAGCCGCGCTGCTGCAATGCATAGACGGCATCCTTCACACCCATGCCTGTGACGTCTGGCACTTTCTTCAGCGGAACAGTGTCTGCATCGACCAGGTTGAGTTGCTTCTTCTGCAGGCCCATGCCTTCCACAATGGCTTCGGCACGACGCTTGCTGCCCTTCGTCACCTCGGGGACAAACACAGAGTTCGTGTCGGCTGCCGCTACTGCACTACGCATCGAGTCGCGCGACATGATGTACTGCGATATCTCGCTGAAGACGGGACCGCACTGTCCGCCACCCGATGCAGGCAGACCCCGCTTCCTGATGCAAACGATGCAACTGTACTTGGGGTCGTCGCTGGGGAAGTATCCACAGAAGCTGACCATATACTTGCGGCCGGCATAGGAGCCATTCTCGCTGAACTGCGCCGTTCCTGTCTTGCCGCTCACCTTGAAGAGCTTGCCGCCATTGCCGGCCTTCTTGCCGAGGCCGCCGCTCACAACATGCTCGAGGCAATACTGTATGTCACGAAGCGTGGAAGGCTTGCATATCCTTTCCTTGATGACTTCCGTCGGGAACTCGCGTATCACCATGCCGTCCTTCAGTTCGGCCTTTACGAAGCGTGGCTTCACCATCTTGCCGCCGTTGGCAATGGCATTGTAGAACGTCAGGGTACTGATGGGCGGAAGCATGGTCACGTAACCTATACTCATCCATGGCAGATCGGGCTTGCTCCAGTAACGGCTCTTGTCCTTTGGATGCGGGACATACGGCTCGCCTTTGCCCACAAAGGGAAGGTTGAGGGGAATGCCTACGCCCTCGCGGTGCAAACCATCCACATAAGCAGAAGGATTGCTGCCGTAAGCCTCATCGATGATGCTGCTTACGCCTATGTTACTGCTCTGCCCGAGGATGTCCTCCACCTTGAGTACACCATAGCCGCCACGGTTCCAGTTGTGGTCCTTCATCTTGCGGCCATGCATGTTGACGATGCCCGGGGCGCAGTTCACCTCCTTGTTCAGGGTTATCTTACCGTCCTCAAGAGCCACCATGATGCTGGCCGTCTTGAACGTCGAGCCAGGCTCCCAGAGGTCGCTCACGGCATTGTTCTTCATCTCGTAGTACTCGCCGTCCTCGCCACGAGTGAGGTTGACGATGGCCTTCACGTCGCCCGTCTTCACTTCCATCACAACGGCAACACCCACCTCACCGTTCACCAGTTCTTCCTTCAGCTTGCTGCGCAGGGTGCGGTCGGCAAAGTCCTGTATGTTGATGTCGATGGTGGTGAGCAGGTCATGCCCGTTCTCTGCCTGAGCATCTATGATGGGAACCCTCCTGTTGCGCACGGTGATGAAGTGCTTCGAGCCGGGCTTGCCACGAAGGATGCTGTCGAAGCTCAACTCCAAACCACACTTGGGCTTGCTGCTTGTATCGTTGTAAAGTTCGCCTATCGTGCGGCTTGCCAATCCGCCATAGGGTTTGAGGCGGAGCAACATCTCGTCGGCATGGAAGCCGCTCTTGTACATGCTCTCCCTGAGGAGGGGCAAATCCTTACAAGCACGATACTGAACGTAGCTGGCCAACTTGGGATAGATGCGCCAGGAGTACTTGCCGCGAGCCTTTCCCTGCAGCAGGCGCTGGCGGAACCATTGCTCGTCGCGGTCAGGGAAGATGCGGGCCAATCCCTTTGCAATACTGTCCAGGTCAACACGGAAAGCCGAGTCGCGGAAAGCCCTTGTCTTTGCCTCGATGCTCGAATCAGGGTCGTGCACGGCAAAGTCCATATAGAGAGCATACTTTGGCACAGTGCCAGAGAGGACTTGCCGGTCGCAGGAAAGAATGTTACCACGATTGGCAGGTATCTGGGCCGTCTTGCTGTTGCGTCCCACCTCTTTCCAATAATCACTCTCAGGCGGCAACATCGTATAGAGAGCCTTAGCCAGGATATACAATCCGGCCAGGAGCATCATCACGAAGATGAAGATGTAGCGTCTGGGGGCCTTATCTTTACCTGCTTGCTTCATTGTGGGCTTAGTCTTTCACGTTAATGATGAATGGTGCAACCTTGCTGGGAGTGAGCGTGCTGTCGCCTTGTTCGCGAAGTTTCTGCTCGAGTTGGCTTTGACGGCAGAGCAGCGTGAGTTCGCTGACGCGAGTGATGCTCCTGTATCGCCAGTCCTTGAGTTCTGCCTCGAGCTCTGTTTCCTTCATCATCTCCACCTGTGCCTGATAGCCGTTGGTGATGTAGAGGAAGATTCCGGCCAGGATGAGCAGCAACATCTTCCACTGGCTCAGGAACCAACGGGGAGCAGCGTCCAGCATCTGACGGATGTTGGCGGCAGTCAGTTCATCGACTTCATCGTCGTCGCTGACAAGCGAGCGCATCAGCTTCTCCTTGTCGCTGACTTGCTCCTTCTCTTCCTGAACCTCAGGAGTTTCCTGCACGTCCTGAGCTTCCTGCTCCACTTCCTGGAGTTCCTCGAAGTTATCTATCTCTATCTCTGCCATAGGATTGTCCCTATTCCTTAATCTTTAATCCCTAATCTTTAATCCTTCTTCCTTGCCACACGGAGCTTTGCCGAACGGCTGCGAGGATTGCTTTCCTGCTCTTCGTCACTCGGGACGATGACGCTTCTGTTGACTGCCTCGAGCGGTGCATTGCTGCGTCCGAAGAGGTCGGTCTCCACTTTTCCCTCGGCGTTGCCAGCCTTGACGATGTTCTTCACCATACGGTCCTCGAGGGAATGATAGGTGAGGATGCTGAGCCTGCCTGCTGGCTTGAGCAGTTTTGTAGCTGCATCGAGCATCTGCCTCAGGGCAACCATCTCGCCATTGACCTCTATGCGAAGCGCCTGGAAGACACGGGCCAAGTCTTTCTTCTCGCGGTCGTACCCCATCAATGGCTTCAGCACCTCCACCAGTTCTGTTGTAGTGGTGATGGGTTTCTGCTGACGTGCCTTGACGATGGCTGCAGCGATGCGACGGCTGTTCTTCAGTTCGCCATAGAGATAGAGGATGTCGGTGAGCTGCTCTTCGCTGTACTCCTCCACTATCTTCTTCGCATTGAGACTGGCTTGGCGGTTCATCCTCATGTCGAGCGGAGCGTCGAAACGGAAGCTGAAGCCCCGTTCCTCCTCGTCGAAATGATGGCTGCTCACGCCCAGATCTGCCAGTATGCCGTCCACCTGCTCGTGTCCGTAGTAGAGCATCCAGTTCTTGAGGAAGCGGAAGTTGCTGCGGATGAAGGTAAAGTTCGCTTCGCCTTCCATCTCTTTGGCATTCTGCAGGGCATCCTCGTCCTGGTCGAAGCTGTAGAGATGTCCTGTGCCCTGAAGGCACCGGAGTATCTCCCTGCTGTGGCCGCCGCCACCGAATGTGAGGTCCACATATATGCCGCCGGGCTTGATGTCCAGTCCATCGACTGTCTCTTTCAACAGTACCGGCACATGATATTCCTCACACCTCGCGAACATTATAATATATTATTATATTATGTATTGTCGTCCTTCATCATCTCCTCCAAGATGCTACCCACCTTCTCTGGGTCGCTGAGCAGGCCTTCGGCAGCTTGCTTGCTCCAGATCTCGATGGTGTCGTCCACACCGATGAAGCGCACATCGCTCTTGATGCCTGCATGTTCCAGGTAACGGCGAGGGATGAGCATACGCCCACCGCTGTCCAGCGTGATGTTCTCAGCATCGGCCGTGAAGAGACGCATGCCTTCGCGCTGATGGCGGTTGAAGGGGTTGGTGCGGGCTCGGATACTGTCAACCTGAGCGTCCCACACACTCTTTGGGTAGAGCACAAGGCAGTTCACGAAGAGGTCGCGACGCAGCACCAACCCTTCCTCCTCTTCCTTCTGCAGGATTTTACGGAAGACGCTGGGCACGAAAACGCGTCCTTTCTCGTCTGTCTTGGCATCTATGCTTCCTGTAAATCTCATCGATTTTAGGCTTTTATTGCAATTTCTGGTGCAAAGATACACAATTCCCCACAATTCCCCACACTTTCTTTAAACTTTTTTTTCTTAGCGACTTAGCATATCTTGTTGATAACCTGCCGACACGTCACTCTTTTGTTTTCGCAAAATGCCATAAATAAAGGACTTTCAGCACACTACGACATATAAGAAAGTGCTGTTGAAAACTTTTTTACCTACATTACAAAATTGGTGGGGGAAAGTTTCATTTCGACAAAAATAGATCACTTACTTGCCATATTTACATTAAAGCACAAAAGTATTATGCGTGTTAACTTACATTAAATATTCTATGAGGACCATTCGTCCTATGCTTTATTTTTGTATATTTGACATGCGTCGAAGGTACTTCCGCTCGACAATAAAAAGAAAAACTTCGGTTTTCCTTTTGTATTGTACTCGCTTATTCGTACCTTTGTTGTCCTAAAGAGCACTTTACACTTAGTTATTATGTCATTTAAAAGAATTCTTCCCTTGCTTTTGCTTCTTTGGGCAAGAACAGCATATGCTGCTGATAAAGTTACAGACTTCATTCTTGATACAGTAGATAGCGGGGAGGGCTTCTGGCCTTGCCTCTTCTACGAACTGAACTACAATTCCGACATCTCGCCGGCGGAAAAGGCCAAGTGGTATGCTCTTGACGAGGACGAGAGCTATTGGCGCGAAGGCATCGGCCCGTTTAGCATCGACCAGAACAAGTTCCTCGTCACGCAATGGCAGAGCACCGTACATCCTATCCTCATCCGACGCCATTTCACACTCACGGCAGAGGACCTGCTAAAGATTGAGGTTGGCGTTGTCAATATGGTGTACAGCTACGACGAGAATCCTACGTTCTGGCTTAATGGCACGCGCATCGCTACAGCAACCGGGTGGAACGACAACAACTATGCCAACCTGCGCTTCTCGAACACCCGAAAGAAGTTGCTGGTGGAGGGAGACAATGTACTTTGTGTCTCCCTGCAGCAAGGTGCTGGAGGCGGGCACATCGACTACGGACTGTCCGTTACATACGACCCGACAAGCACAGCTATCAGTCCTCTTATTTCATCTCCCGAGGAGGATGGACGTGTCTATAACCTGTTCGGGCAGCAGATATCTGCAGAAGCAAAACATCAAGGTATCATTATCTCACAAGGTAAAAAGATTATTCGCAAATAACTATGTACATGAATAAAGCCCTTTCCTTCCTGACACTCATGCTTATTACCGCATGCTGCCAGGCACAGACCAGCGTCACTATTGTAGATTGCCCCGACCGCGAGCAGACCAATGCAAACTACACCAACTTCCGTGAACCCCTGCAGCAGGCGCCGCTCCTGAAGCTGCCCGTTGGCAAGGTACAGCCCAAAGGCTGGCTTCGCAAATACCTTGAGTTGCAGCGCGACGGACTGAACGGACAGCTCGGCACCGTCAGTGCATGGCTCGACAAGAACAACAACCAATGGCTCTCCAACCAGGGCGACCACGGATGGGAAGAGGTACCTTACTGGATCAGAGGCTACAGCAGTCTGGCCTTCATCCTGGACGATGCTGCTATGAAGAGCGAGGTGGACACATGGATCAATGCCGTGCTCAACAACCAAGCCTCCAACGGACGCCTCGGTCCCGACGGATATGACGGCTCCAGCCCCGACCTCTGGGCCAAGATGCCGATGCTCTGGGCACTACAAACCTACTACGAAGCCACCGGCAAGGCTCGTGTGCTGACTGCCATGAACCGCCACTTCAAGTGGGAACTGAACATCGACGACAGCAAGTTCCTGAAAGGTCTTTGGCAGGAAAAGCGTGGCGGCGACAACCTCTGGAGCGTGCTCTGGCTCTATAACCGCAACGGCGACAAGACCATCTTGCCACTCATTGACAAGCTACACCGTGCCACATCCGACTGGACGATGCAAGGCAACCTGCCCAACTTCCACGGCGTGAACGTGGCCCAAGGATTCCGCGAACCTGCCACATATTATATGTACACAGGCGACCCTGATATGCTTGAGGCAACCTACCGCGCCCATAACGAGATGCGCAACCGCTTCGGACAGATGCCGGGCGGCATGTATGCTGCCGACGAGAACGCCCGCGCCGGATATTACGACCCACGCAATGGTGCCGAAACCTGTGCTATCGTAGAACAGATGGCAAGCGACGAGATTCTGATGGGCATCACAGGCGACATCTTCTGGGCTGACCATTGCGAGAACGTTGCCTTCAACTCCCTGCCTGCCGCACTTACGCCCGACATGCGAGCCTTGCGCTATATCACTTCGGCCAACATGGCTATCAGCGACGAGAAGAACCATGCGCCCAGCATCGACAATGCCTTGCGCGGCATGCTCAGCATGAGTCCCTTCAGCTCCCGCTGCTGTCAGCACAACCACGGCATGGGCTGGCCTTATTTCTCTGAGCACCTTGTGATGGCAAGTGCCGATGGCGGACTGGCCACGATGCTCTATGCAGCCAACGAGACGACGGCTCTGGTGGCCGACGGCGTTTCGCTCCGTATGGTAGAAGCCACTCACTATCCCTTCGACGAAACGATTACACTGACGCTCCACCCCGAACGCGATGTCACCTTCCCCCTCTACCTGCGCATCCCTGCCTGGGCAGAAGGGGCATCTGTCAGCGTGAACGGCGAGAATCAAGCCATTGCAGAGGCTGCCGGACGCTATGTCCGCATCCAGCGCGAATGGCAGGAAGGCGATGTCGTCAGCCTGCGTCTGCCCATGACGGTTCGCTCCACCGTTTGGCAGCAGAACAAGTCGAGCGTCAGCGTAGATTATGGGCCGCTCACCCTCTCGCTCAAGATAGACGAGGAGTTCGAAGAGCACGACAGCCGCGACCCGGAGTTCGTGCAGGATGACTCGCACTGGCAGTCGGGCGTCGATGCCTCGCTGTGGCCCTGCTATGTGCTGCGGGCGAAGAGCGACTGGAACTATGGTCTGGTGGTCGATGAGCAGAACCTTCCCATCGAGTTCAGCGTCCAGCATAAGCCTTGGCCCGAGAACGACCAACCCTTCACCCTCGAAGGTGTGCCCTTGGAGTTCACGGCCGTCGGCCGTCAGATACCGTCGTGGAAGTTCGACGCTACAGGCATGACGGACTTCCTCCCCACCAAATATGCTGCACGCGCCACAGAGACAACGCCCATCACTCTTGTTCCGATGGGAGCTGCCCGCCTGCGTATCTCAGCCTTTCCCAGAGAAAAGGAATAGACCTTCAGACGTATTCGAGTGTCAGGAGACGGTCTGGGGAGAAGACGTGCTGTGCTGTCTGGAGCAGGTCGTCGGGTGTGAGGGCGTCGAGGCGCTCGAAGAGTTGTTCCTTTGTGAGCGTCTTGCCGTAATGAAGAAAACGTTTTGCCATGCCGATGGCTACGTTCTCGAAGTTGTCGTAGGAGATGCCTATCTGGCCTTTCAGTTGCCGGCGTGCGGCATCGAGGGTGCGCTGGGACATGGGGCTTTGCGTGAGCTTGTCCAGTTCCCGAAGGACGAGTCGGCGGCAACGGGCGCGGTCTTTTGCGTCACAACCGTAATAGACCGACCAGAAGCCTGTGTCGGTATAGGCCACGCTGTTGCTTTCCACGGTATATACAAGCCCGTTCCGTTCGCGCAGGGCGAGGTTCAGGCGGCTCGACATGGCTGGTCCGCCCAGCATGTTGCTGAGGAAATAGAGGTTCAGGTGGCGGGGGTCGGAGGCTGCGAAGGCTTGTGCTCCGACGACGACATGCGCCTGGTGTGTGTCTTTCTTGCGGATGATGTGGTTATCCCCCTGTAGGGGAGTTTGCATTCCCCTATAGGGCATTCGTTCTTCCCCTATAGGGGAGCAGTCATTCCTCCATAGGGCGTTGGACTTCCCTCCCTGAAGGAATTTCTCTGCCGCACGGAGCACCTGTTCGGGCTTTACGTTGCCCAGGACGTAGAGCACCATCCGCTCTGGCCGGTAAAGCCTTCGCGCGAACTGTTGCATGTCGGCGGAGCGGAAGGTTCGGAGCGTGTCGGCGTCGCCCAAGATGTTGCGGCCCAGCGGATGCTCGGGGAAGAGGAGGCTCTCGAACTCGTCGTAGATGAGTTCCGAAGGCTGGTCCCTGTAGCTCTCTATCTCGTCGATGACGACTTCCACCTCGTGCGCCATCTCTTCGTCGGGATAGGTGCTGGAGAGGGTTATGTCGAGGAGCAGGTCGATGGCTCGGCCGACGTGCCCTTGCAGGCAAGTGCAGTAATAGACCGTCTCCTCCTTGCCCGTGAAGGCATTGAGTTCTCCGCCCACGCTTTCCATGCAGGAGATGACCTGACGTGCTGAGCGTCGCTGGGTTCCCTTGAACGACATGTGCTCGGTGAAATGCGCCATGCCGCTCTCCTGAGGCAGTTCGTCGCGTGTGCCGGCATCGACTGCGAGACCGAGATAGACTGCATCCGTCCGGCCTGGAGCACAGACGATGCGTAGTCCCTGTGGAAGCGTGTAAGTGGTGAACATCTTGTGAAACGAGAAGGCGGGAAGCCTTTACTGCTCCCCGCCTTCCTCTATCTCTTTGTATTGTTTAGTTCTTGAAGAAGTCCTTAACGGCCTCGTTGGGAACCATCTGCTCGTCGAAAGAGTAGGATCCCGTCTGAGGGTTCTTCACCATCTTGATAACCTTGGTGTATGAACGGCCATCGGTTTTACCCGTCTGAAGGGTAGCGACTGTCTTTTTTGCCATAGTTCTGTTGTTTTATTTACTTGATTTCCTTGTGAACAGTCATCTTCTTCAAGATGGGGTTGTACTTCTTGAGCTCGAGGCGCTCGGGAGTATTCTTCCTGTTCTTAGTGGTGATGTAGCGAGATGTGCCTGGCAGACCGCTCTGCTTCATCTCTGTGCATTCCAGAATCACCTGGACTCTGTTGCCTTTAACTTTCTTTGCCATAGTTTCTGAATGTTTAGCGGTTAGCCGATTACACGAATTTCTTTCCAATCACAATAACCCTGAGCCACTGCATTCTTCAGAGCGGCGTCGAGTCCTACCTTATTGATATAGCGCAGACCGGAAGCGCTGATGTTCAGACTGATCCAGCAATCCTCTTCCACATAGTAGAACTTCTTGGTGAACAGGTTCACGTCGAAAGTCCTCTTCGTGCGACGCTTGGAGTGTGACACGTTATTGCCAATCATGGCCTTCTTACCGGTAATTTGACAAATCTTAGACATTTCTAATCTTCTCTTTTTAGTCTATTCCAATAGACGACTTTTTCCAAACCGGCTGCAAAGGTACGACAATTTTTCATTCCACCAAGCATTTTCCGCCTTTTTTCTTATTTAATATGTGTTTTTGTTCCTTTTTTTCGTATCTTTGCATCAGTTTTAAACTAAAATACCATGCAAACGAAGTCTCTTCTTTTATTATTGCTCCTCGCCCCTTGCTCCCTTGTGTGGGCCGAAGACTACACCGTCACATCGCCCGACGGAAGCCTGAAGGCAACTGTTTCCCTTACGGACGGCAAACTCTCCTACTCTGTCAGTCGAGGCGACAGAACCATCGTCTCCGAGTCACCGCTCGGGTTGAGACTTTCCACCAGCAACCTCACGGAAAGCCTGGAACTGGTGGAGGTGGATTCCGGCACCGTTGATGACAGCTACACCCTGCCCGTCGGCAAACGCAGCCAACTGCGCGACCACTGCAACACCCTCACACTTACCCTGAAGAGGAACACTTGGAGGATGAATGTCCTGTTCCGCCTCTACGACGACGGCTTTGCTTTCCGATACCTTGTCCCCAGGTTTGGCGGACACACTTCTGCCGTACTTACCGACGAGGCGAGCCGCATTCGTGTGGCAAACATCAAGAGCACGACGGCCTGCCGCTTCTTGGGAAACTCGGGTGGCAACGACCCTAACTATCCCTACGAAGGCTTTTACACGAAATACAACAACTGGCAGACGCTCCGCGAGACGGGCGATGCCCGATACAACTCCCCTACCCTCGTCTATAACGGCACCGACTATTTGCTCATCTCCGAAGCCGACTGCCGAGGCTTCTTCTGCACCTCGCTGACCAAAGCCGAGGAAACGGAAGGCGAGTTCTCATACAGCTGGACGGGCCAGACAAAGGATTATGCCGAGGACAAGACGCATCGCATCTCCTGCACCCTGCCTACCCAAACGCCTTGGCGAATGGTGGTGTGCGGCTCGCCGAAGACTATCTTCGAGACCACAATGACCGAGAATCTCTGTCCACCTACCGAGATGACCGACCTGAGTTGGATTAAGCCAGGTGTCTCCGCTTGGTATTGGGGCGGCTCAGATGGTGGCAAAGGTGAAATCAGAGATGCTTACGGCGGACTCCGCGAAGGCGAGTGGGCTCACTGCGAACTGGCTGCCGACATGGGCTGGCCGTACTACCTTATCGATGCAGGCTGGAGCTCGTCGTGGTTCCCTGGCTTCGTCAACGATGCGAACGCGAAAGGCGTCGATTGCCTGCTCTGGCAGAATGCCAACCTGGGCGCCAGTCAGGACTTCTCGAACGATAAGATGGACGCTACCCTGAAGAGATGGCAAGGCTGGGGCATCAAGGGCATCAAGGTCGATTTCTGGGAAGACGATTCGAAGGAGACAATGGAGCGAATGGAGAACCTCTACAAGACCGCAGCAAAGTATCACATGCTCGTCAACCTCCACGGCTGCACTCGTCCTTCTGGCCTGCGCCGCACCTATCCGCACATCATGACGCAGGAGGGCATCTATGGCGGCGAGCAACAGTTCTGGAACCCAAAGTTGAACTCCACGCAGCACCACCTCGACGTCCTCTTCACCCGCAATGTGGTCGGTGCGATGGACTTCACGCCTGGCGACTTCGCAACATGGCGAGGCAACATCATGACGCAACGGAGTCTGGGCCATCACCTCGCCCTGACTACCCTCTTCGAGAGTGGTATCGTACACATCGCCGAAGCACCGCAGAACCTGAAGTACTTCATCGGCAAGGACATCATGAAGCGTCTGCCTGCAGCCTGGGACGAGAGTCTGCTCCTGGAGGGCAACCCGACTTCCTACGCCACTGTGGCCAGAAGGAAAGGCAGCGATTGGTGGCTGTCGGGCATCAGCGTCAACGAGCGCACTGCACGCATGAAGCTCGACTTCCTCGACGAGGGAACGACCTACACGGCCTACATCTACAAAGACGGGAACTGCCGCACCGACCTCAAGTTCGAGAAGAGGCAAGTGACGAAGGACAAGATCCTCAGCCTGAAGGAACTGAGCGAGGGCGGATTCCTCGTGCAGATATCTCCCGACGACAACCTCGCCGTGCCTTTGGAACGCACTACCTACGAGGCAGAAGCCTCCGGCAACACCCTGACCGGCGACACAAGGAGGGAGACTTACAGCACGCTCCATGCTTCCGGAGGCGGCTACGTGGGCTACCTCGGCAACGGCGGCAAGATACAGTTCAACCGCATCAAGGCCACACACGACGGCGAGTACATCCTTACCTTATATTATATGTCGCGAGACACACGCCCGGCCAAGCTCTTCGTCAACGGCGAACAGATTGGCGACACCATCATCTTCAAGGACAATGGCGACTGCACCAGCTCGTGGGACCCCGACGGCATGGGGTGGAAGATGTTCCCCATCACCCTGAAGAAAGGCTCTACGAATATTGTAACCATCCAATCGTTAGACGACTCCTGGGCACCTAACTTCGACCGCATCACCATCCATCCTGTCCTCTCCGACGAAGAGGTGACAGCCATCGACCCTAAAGTCCTTAAGGACCCTAAGGACCTTAAAGACCCTAACTACTTCGCCCTCGACGGCCGCAAGCTGGCAGGCACTCCTGCGCGGGGCATTTACATTCACGACGGAAAGAAACTCTTGAAGCAATGAGACACACAACACTCCTGACATTCCTTGCCTGGGCTCTCTTCTGCTCGGCACAGACCGCCCAAGACGCCTGCACCAGCATCATGGTGGGCAAACAAGCATCGACCGACGGCTCGGTCATGACGAGCCACACCTGCGACTCGTGGTATCGCACCTGGATGAGCATAGAGCCTGCCAAGGACTATCCGCGCGACACCATCATGAGCATCTACGAAGGCCTGATGCACACCGAGAACAGCGGCGACATGACGGGCGTCAAGGAACGCGGAACGATACCTCAGGCGCGTCACACCTACCGCTTCCTCAATACGGCCTACCCCTGCCTGAACGAGAAGCAGTTGGGAATGGGCGAGACGACCATCAGCGGTCGCGACACCCTGCAGAACAAGAAGGGACTCTTCATGATTGAGGAACTGCAACGCGTCGCCCTGCAACGCTGCTCCACAGCTCGCCAGGCCATACGCCTCATGGGAAGCCTCATCAAGCAATATGGCTACGGCGACAGCGGCGAATGCCTCACCATTGCCGACCAGAACGAGGTGTGGATCTTCGAAGTCTTCGGCGAAGGACCGAAGCAAATCGGTGGCGTATGGGCAGCACAACGCATCCCCGACGATGAGGTTGCCGTCAGCGCCAACATCTGCCGCATAGGCCGACTCGACCTCAACGACACGGACCACTTCATGGCTTCGGACAATGTCTTCAGCGTCGCCAAGCAACTGGGGCTGTGGGACGGCAAGGAGGAGTTCTCGTTCTGGAAAGCCTATTCGGGTGGTAACTATTTTAACGAGCCGAAGAACTACAGCGTGCGCGAACTTTTCATCATGCAGCAGCTGGCTCCCGATGCCAATTTTACCGATGAAATGGGCGAATTACCGCTCTCGGTGAAGCCAAAAGAGAAGGTTTCCGTCGAGAGGGTCTCGAAGCTTCTTGGCTCTTATTACGAGGGAACGGATCTGAGCTTGTCGTGCAAAATCGACTCGCTGGCAAAAGATGGCAACGGGGTGAAACTGAAAGGGGGCAAGCCCTTGATAAGTAACCCTTGGATGCGGCCCGACGAGATACGACGTTATGCCGGACTGCTGAACGACAGCACGATGGCCAACATACGTACCGTCAGCGTATCGTGGTGTGCCTACAGCACCATCATCCAGCTGCGTTCGTGGATGCCCGACGACATTGGCGGCGTGGCCTGGATAGCGCTCGACAACCCTGGGCAGTCGCCTCGCTTCCCCATCTTCTCAGGAAACACAGAGCTGCCCATGATGCTTGGCGTGTGTGGTCAGCATCGGAAAAGAGACGATGCAGCACTCTGGCATTACCGCGAAGCGAACCGCATTTCTTCGATGAAGTGGGGACAAACGCGCACTTCGCTGCAAAAAGCACAGCAGCATTTCCTCGACAAAGCAGCACGCGAACAGTCTTTCGTGGAGCAGACGTGGTGGAACACCGAGGAGAAGCAGCGGACTGCTTTCCTGAATGGCTATACGGCCGACTTCTTCAACGCCACCATCGGCAGCTGGGACGAACTGGCACGCAAGTACTGGCGACAGTTCTGGTCGGGCTTCTAAGGCACACAAGAAAAAGTGAAAATTGAAAAGGTGAAAAGGTGAAAAAGGAATCCTTTTCATCCGCTCAATCCGTGTTCGCTTAAACTCTTAAACCTTTAAACTTTTCAACTTTTTATAGGGACGTGTCCTTAAAATCCACGTGAGGATTTTAAAGATCTCTATAATATCTCTATAATATCCCTATAATATCAAGAAAAGACCTCTATAATACCAAGTAAAGACCTCCAATGGAACAAGCAAACAGCAAGGTAACATCTCCTATATATGTCCGGTATATGTCCGGTATATGTCCGGTATATGTCCGGTAGAAAAGCGGACATATACCGAACAAGTACCGAACTTATAGCGGACAACGATAGGAGGAACATAGGGGCTGCGTGGGAGCAACTATATGGATAGAATTGAGGTCTTTATGAGAAGTAATAGAGATCGACATGAACTTTCACTGACTCTGACTAATCTTTAACGGTTATTACGAACACGAATTGCACGAATTACACTAATTATCTTTAACCTTTAAACTTTAAACTTTAAACTTTATCCGAGTCATTCGTGGTCGTTAAATAATAAATTCGTTGTTTCAATGTTCAATGTTCAATGAACCAACTTTTCATTTTTCATTTTTTCATTTTTCATTTTTAATTTTTCCCCATTTCATCGAGAAAAACAGCATTTTGGAAGAAAATAACAAATATTTTGGAAGATTTTAACAACTGGCTTTCCGGAAAATAGTCCTACTTTTGCAGCAGAAAAGATTGCGGAACATTTGGCGTCTTAAGCAAAAAAACATATCTTTGCATTAACATTATTAACTTTAAATACTACCATTATGAAGAAACTTCAACTCTTATCTCTCTTGCTGATGCTGGCTTGCTTCGTGCCTCAGGCAGCGCGTGCCGAGTACTACGGCATCAAGGTTGGCGGCGTGGATGTCACCTCCAACAATGCCTCAAACGTCACAGGCGATAACATCAAGGCGAGGGACTCATCGCTCCCCTTCTCAGTGGTTTATAATGCCTCGACCAAGACGCTGACGCTCGACAATATCAGGATTGAACGCAAGGGCAGCTATAACCGCGCCATACTCAATGAGAGTTGCGACGGACTGCTGATTGTCATAAAAAGCCACTGCGCGCTTCATGCTCAGGACTCCTCGCCCGTTAGGCTCAACAAGAATACCACCATAAGGTCAAGAATGGAAGACGGTAAATATGTTGGACTTCTGGAAATTTTGGGAGAGTATGAGGATGGGTTGACCGTTGGCAATGGTGCCACATTGACTCTCGACGGGGTTTGGGGCGACATATACGCTTTAAGAAGCAGTGGATTGGAAGGCGCCACAGGAAATGAAAAGGTGATAATAAAAAACAATTCTATTGTAGCATTCTCTTATTCTTCTTCATACGATGGCAATTTATCAATTAAAGACATAGCATCACTCGACATACGAGGATCATATGTAACATTTGGCCCAACCAGCGGTTTGGAATCGATAACATATTCCGACTGTATGCAATTTAAGGGTTTTTATGCACCGTATGTTAGTATCGATGCAACGACTTTCCCCGATGAAAAGCTTCGCGAATACATCCTGAGTACTGACTATAACTACGAAGGAAAAGGCGTACTTATTCATCTTCCTCAAGGCTGGGGATATTTTCCAATAAATCAAGGAAATACCATAGAAGGCGCCAAATCGATAAGCGCAATCAACAGGGACATTTCCAACGCAAAAGGACTGGAACTGTTTGTAAATCTGACGGATTTGAATGTCTACGAAAACAATCTGTCTGCGCTCAACGTGACTCCATTCAAATCGTTGCTTACTTTGAATTGCGGAAATAATAAGTTGTCGGCACTCAATCTGACAAACAATACAGAACTGACGAATTTAAACTGCAGCAACAATCAACTGACAACACTTAATCTGGCGAATCAGACAAAGTTGATAGGTCTTGATTGTGGGAATAACCAGCTCACTTCGCTCACACTGGCATGCAGCGATACACTGACAGGCCTAAGATGCGGTGGAAATAAACTGACGTCGTTGAATCTTTCCGAATATAAGAAATTAAACACATTGTATTGCGGCACAAACCGACTCACATCGCTGACGCTTCCGAAGGGAGATGCCCTGCGCGAAGTGTATTGCTATGAAAACAAACTGACGACGCTCGACGTTTCGGGCAATACGGAGCTGACATATTTAGATTGTGAGAATAACAAACTGACGACGCTCGACGTTTCGGGCAATACGGAGCTGACATATTTAGATTGTCGGATTAACTCACTGACTTCGCTCAACGTGAAGAATTGCGGAAAGCTCGCAACCCTGTATTGTAATCAAAATAAACTGAGCGAATTAGACCTGACCGACAACACAGCAATGACATGGCTCGACTGCAGCAATAATGTCCTGACCGCACTCAATGTCTCAAAGAATAGGGATCTGAAAAGAATCAATGCCTCGTACAACAAACTGGAAACATTGGATATGACGTGGAACAATAAAACCAATGACGGGGTAATTATTTATGGAAATAAGATAAAAGGCGAAGGCCTTGACAACCTGATAGCCAAACTCCCCGCTGTGGAAGGACGCAAATTATACCTTGTGGACCACCGATACGAAAACGAGGATAATGAGTGTACCGCTGCACAGGTGGAAGCTGCACAGAACAAGGGATGGACTATCTACCATCAGTGGGGAAATCAAGATATACCGACCACCGAGTGTAAAAACTACGACCTCTGGATAGCAGGCCTCCGCGCATGTAACCACGGCACAGGATTTGCACGTGCCAAATACGACAATACCACGACAACGCTCACACTCAACAATGCCGGCATCACCTACGACGGTGCGATAGCCATCCAGTCGAAGATTGACAATCTGAATGTGGTACTTACAGGCAAGAACACCATCAACACTCCGGGCTCGTCGATAGGTATGCGACTCATTAAGAATACCGAGAACAGCAAGGTGACCTTCTCCGGTGGCGGTGAGCTCAACATCACATCGGGCGGCATAGCATTCATGACACACGCCGATGTGGAGTTTAAGGACGGCGTGAAGGTGTCGGCAGAGAGCACCGACGTGTTCAACGGCATGCAGGGACGCAGGTCCTCAGGCGACGGTAACTTCCCCTCTATCACCATATCGGGCGAAGGCACAGAGGTGAAGGCTAAGGGCGGCTCGCAAGGTTCGGTGCTGAACTTCCACGCCCTGAACCTCAACGACGGCATCACCATAGCCGAGCCTTTCGGAGCAACATTTGCCGAGGACTACGGTGTGATTAAGGATAACAGAATCGTAGCCGGCGAATGGGTGGTCTTTGCCGGTCAGGACTACATCGATGGCATTAAGGACCTCAAGGACTCTAAGGACCTTAACGACCTTAACGACTCTACCTATAATCTGGCTGGCCAGAAGGTAGGCAAGGACTACAAGGGCATCGTCATCCAGGGCGGCAAGAAACTGCTGAAGAAGTAGATTTAATAACGGTTAAAGGTTAACGGTTAACGGTTAAAGACAAATCCGTGTTCGAATAACGGTTATGCGCGGAACCATCTTCGTGGATGCTCTAGCACCACGGCGCGCTTTTTATGCGCGGATCCATCTTCGTGGATGCTCTAGCACCACGGCGCGCTTTTTATGCGCGGATCCATCTTACATCTTACATCTTCCCTCTTCCATCAGCAAAAAGAAAAACTTGGCTTTTCTTTTTGTATTTCTCTCACTTATTCGTACCTTTGCAGGCGCTAAAACGTTTCTAAACAACTATAATTATGAAAAGAAGTATCAGCATCATCGCGTTTTTGTTCGCCGTAATCACCATCTACGGACAGTCGAACCACTACCTGACCAAGGAGGAAGCTCCCCTGGACACTACCTTCATCGGTCCCCCACCAGCATTCGGCTCGCTGCTCTTCGAACAGGACTTCCATATGTATCAGTACGGCAAGACGCTCCGCGACACTCCGCGCGGCAAGCAAGCCGTCAAGGACGCCAACACCTCGACCGACAACATCCTGGACGTCTTCTCCGAAGCCTTCGGCATGAAGCTCTCGAAAGAAGACACACCGGAAATCTATAACCTCATTAACCGCATGAAGGAAGATGCAGGCAGCTATGCCACTCGCTGCACGAAGAACCTCTACAAGCGCACCCGTCCCTATGCCCTCTACAACGAGCCCACACCCGTGCCCGAAGCAGAGGAGCACCTTCGCCACAACGGCAGCTACGTATCAGGTCACAGCGCAACAGGCGTCGCCGTCTCGATGGTGCTGGCCTGCATCAATCCCGAACGTCAGAACCAGCTCTACAAGCGCGGCCTCGACTTTGGCGAAAGCCGCTGGATAGTAGGCTTCCACCACTACAGCGACGTCAAGGCCGGCCAGATGGTAGGTGCACTCGTCCTGCCCGCCCTGATGAACAACAAAGACTTCATGGACCAGCTTGCCAAAGCAAAGAAAGAGTTCGAGAAACTGAAGAAGGGAAAGTAAATCCAGCCTGCCAGACAGAAATAATTAGGGGAGCCACATCAGCTCCCCTAATCTTTTTTATAACTCATAGACGGTAATGCCGTCAGCCTTCAGACGTGAACGCAACTTAGAAACTAAGACGCGAACCGTCATCTCATATCGACGCTGTATCTTGTCCTTTGAGCGTTTGTTGCTGTACATCTTCTTGTCTGCCCAGCTTGCATAGTTCTTGTATTCGCCACCATCTTCAAAGAAAGCGTCGAAATACTCCTGGTGCTTGCGATGCTCTGTCTTTGAAACGAGAGGCAATGCATTAACCTTACCAGAATGAACACCCATAAAAAGGAATGCATATACAGCATTCTTCAGACACTGCTCCTTTACGTCTGCTCTGTCGCGGCCTTCACCGGAGACACGGACAGTCTGACTGCCATCCAGCTCAGATGCAATACCCGTGATATACATATCAACCTCGCGGGACACATACTGAGCACTGACGCTTACCGGTAAAAGGAACAGCAATGAGATGAGCAGGAGAGCCTGCTTTCTTACTGATTTATTCATAGTATTTACCACCATCTGTTAATAACTTGTGTTCTATAAACCACCTGAGGACGGCTCTTGGCGTATGCCACAGCAACATCGCGACATGCGTTGATGCGAGCCTTCTCGAGTGTTGCAGCAGTATTGATGCGAGCCTTCTCCAAAGCAACAGCATCCTTGTACTTCTGGTCTGTGACATTCTGCACACGAGCCTCAATCTTCTTCATCAGAGCCTGAGCCTGAGGATAGCACTTGGCGCTCGTGTCGATTGTAGAAAGGATAGCCATAGCCTCTTCAGCAGCAGGACCAGGATTAGGATCGGCACTCCACACAGCCTGTGCTTCGGCCAGGACCTGAGCGGCATCATGGTTGATGTGCTCCTGATAAACCTGATTCATCAAAGACACTGCTTGAGGATAGCAAGCACATTCCTGAGGGATGACAGACAGCTCATAAAGAGCCTGCTCCCATTCCTGAGCAGTAATCAGGCTCTTTGCCTTCTGAATGATGGCTGGACCATTCTTGTCGAAATAGTTTATGATGTTCTGCTTGGACTCAGCAATGAGGTTCTTCAGTTCAGGTGTAGCCTTAATGTTCCTGAAACCGGCAAGCATTGCCGCCTGCTCTGTCTGTCCAGAACCCTTCACCTCCTGTACGCAAGAACCAAAGCATGTGCCCGACTCTGCATCACCCACAGCAATGGACACCTGCATGTTCTGGCCAATGCGTGGAGGTGCTCCGCCCGTCATGTAACGGTCTAAGAGATTTACCCTCACTGCCAAGATGAAACGACCTCCATAGCCACTCTCCATGCCCATCTGTGAGATAAGGGAACGCAGGCGGTTCTCTATTACAGACGCGTTGTTGCGGTCAACACCTCCCGTAGTGGCTGACACATAGGGAGTGAGTTGTATCTGGCCGTAACTGCTTATCGCCGCTACACTTACCAGAGCCAGTAATAACAATATACGCTTCATAATCATATACATTAGTTTGTTTGTGTTGTTTAACCGCCCACAGCAATTGCCAGAGAACCTACACCAAGCTTCTTCACATCAATGTTCACACCTACACCACTTAACTTGTTCTGCAGTTGCTCGCCGATGTCTTCAAGCTTAGAACTGAGGTCTATACGCACACGATACTCCTGCATGCGTGCTGTATCCGTCTTGTTGCTGCTTACACCATTCTTGGCAATGCCCTTCATTACATCGCGGAAATAGTACTTCATCGTTTGGCCCTCTATCTGGTCCGTGTTAAAGTTCAAACCACCTCTGGTGCCAATTATGACCTTCACTTCACGACCATATTTGAGTGTCTTCTCGAAACTCTCTTTGAGTTTGTCGCTAAAGTCTGCCATGTGGCTTTCGATAACCCTTCTCAGGTCACCCTTCAAGCCTTCGGCAGAAAGATTTCCCGGTTCATCAATAGAGGCTATGACATCATTTGTATAATAATCCTTTGCAAGCAACTGGACAGAATACTGAGAAGAGCCCAGCACCTGCTTCTCCAACTTCCAGTTTACCTCTATCTTGATGTCTGGAATTACTCGCTGTGCATTATCATCCAGGTCGAAGCCCATCTCGTCTGCCAATGCGGCATTTTCATCCAAGCCACCCAAAGACTGCTTCAAGTCCTCACACTTAAAACCGATTGCAGTAAGTGTTGCTGATGTTGTGGAAAGGGCCGTAGAGATTTCTGTCCTATCGATGTTCTCGTTGTCGAATGCCTTCTGATAATCTGAGTTCCACCTTGAACGGCCATTGGTGGAGACATTTTCCCCATAATTATGTTCCTTCATCCATGCTTCAGAAGGGAACAACATTAATGTTGGCATCTGAGCCATCGCAGTGATGCCAATGATACCTGCGACGATTGTTGATGTTATTCTTTTCATTTCTTACGCTTAAATAAATTATTGCATCATCATGTCAAACACATTCGTCAGTACGCCATCTGCTTCGAGACGCTTTCTCAGACTGTTGAGGTTTACTTTGACAGTAATGCCCACCTTGTATTCCTTGCCTGAGAGCTTAATCTCTTCGTGGAAACCTTTGTTTGTTTCCTGAATGTACTGCAAGTACTCTTTGCGTCCGAAGAAGCGGTCGAAGTATTCCTTTTGAGCATCATAAGGAGTGGTTCCCATCAATTCGGGAATTCTTCCCTGCGTGTCTGTCTGTTCAAGGCCTTTGAAAAGGATGCCGTGAATGGCATTGCGCTTACCTATATCTGCAGTCAGCAGTCCCTTCTTTCCGTAGCTGTAAACTTTGAAGATTACATAGTTATTGTCGCGAGAGACAGGACAATCCTCACGAGTCAGTTCATAATCAAAGGAGATTTCCTCCTTGTCTTTGTCTTTGGCAGAAGCCGTAGTGGCCACAAGCATCATTGCAGCCACTGCAAACAGGTATTTAAAAACTTTCATAGTATTAAAATATATGTATTACACTATTTATTTCTTCTTCTTGCTGCCGCCAAATCTTACATAAGAGCAGCCCTTTGCCTTACCGTTGAGCAGCGTGTACTGAAGGTTTGCATTGCTATCTTCTGCAGCAGCCATATTAGCCTCAACGTCGTCAGCGTCTGTGTTATTGTTCCAGAGTCCACCCTTGGCAACAGAAAGGTCGCCACTGGGAATCAACTTGCCTTCTGCATCGAGCTTAAGAGCAACGAACTTGGAATCCTTTGTCACGCCGTCCTGAGTACCCAACTTAACGTAGAGTTCGCCCTTATCGTTGGTATAGAGTCTTTCAACGGGAGCAAAAGCATCATACTTCTGAGCCAGACGGTTGACGTTCTTGTTGAGCACCTTTCTGCTCTGACGGGAAATGATTTTCTCTACATTCAGCTTCTCGCCGCCTACCTCTGTGACAAGGCTGTTAGTGCCCTTGGTTGAGCAGATGTATTCCAACTGGAACTCTTCTACAGGAGCGCCGGCAAATGCTTCGGGATTGTTGAAGTACTTCTCAGTGAATGCTTCTCCGCCCATCCACTTCAGCTTGTACAGATATGATCTGCCTACCACTGAGTTAACCTTAACATTCTCCTCCAGTGTCTGCTTCAAGGTCTCGGTTGTAGAGTTGATTGTGCTCTGGAGGGTTTCCTTCAATGGGCCAGGAACCTTGGCCAGCTTGTCGTAAAGAGGAGTCAGCTTGTCATCTATCATCCACTGAATCTGTTCGGAAGGTGTGGCAAAGTCAAAACGTGTTACCAGAACATAGCTTGCATCGATCAGTTGGCTTGCCAATTCCAATGCAGCGGCTGAATTGTCCTTCTGTGCTTCCTTATTGGCAGCTTTCTCGTCCTCTGAGAGTGACAGCAAGCCGTACTTGATAATGTTTGTATAGTTCTTGTCGATTTCCAACTTTGAGTAATCTGTGCTGTCGGGATTGTTGAACCACTTAGCAACGATGGCCTTGCCTGCTCCTATCTGGTTGAGGAACTTCAATGCCTGAGCCGCATACTTCTCATCATCGCTGGCAGCCTTTTTCTCTGTGCCGTTGATAGCCTTGATGGCAGCTATCTCTTCTGCAGTAACCTCTGGCAGATCGTCAGAATCCATATAACGGCTGCCCGCATTGAAAGCATTGTACTTTCTGTAAACGTGCTCGTAATCCAAAGTGTCGAACACACTGGTCATCACCTCTATCTCCTCCTCGAAGTTTCCTGTAGATGAAGATGGAGCATCCAAACGGATACTGTAGATAGAACCACGCACGTAGTCAGGCATCTTAAATCCTTGTGCATTCACACTGACAGCAACTGCCATCAATAACCCTAAGGCTAAAATCTGTTTTTTCATTTTGTTTGGTTAATGATTATAATTAATAAAAATGGTTAATTTTTTCTAGCATAAACCGTTAATTTTTTATCAACATGCCTACAAAGTTATACAATTTTTCACATTTTACGATACTTGTGTAGTTAAATTATGTTAAAAGAATAGTTGTGCCAAACCTATACTCATTTTGCTTCCTTATCAAATATATAATGTATAGGGAAAGGGCACAAAGTGTCAACTTTGGCCGGGTTTTGTTCTATTTTATTTATTGTTGCCCGCTAAATACAGTCATAACAACGTTTTTGCCCCGATGGGGCGAGTGTGAACCAAACACAAACTACCCAGGGGCTGACAGGATATGCCCCGTCGGGGCGGCATATCACCCTGACTGCTTAATGGGATGAGTGGGGGGATTCTTACTCAGTCAAGCTCGAGGATGGTCTTGCCATCGGGGGTGAGGAGTGTGCGCTTGTGCTGGGTGAATGTTGGGGAGGTGATGACCCATTCGGGTTTGGAGAGGGAGTCGGGAAGGAGGATTGATGCTGCGTCGCACAGGGTATAGAAGACGTTGTCGGTGTTCGTTGGGCGGTCTTTGGCGGCGAGTATGCATTGTTCCTTTTCGGGGTTCTGATCTATCCACGTTTGACTCCTCCAGATGATGAGGGGCACATGATATTCGCTCCGCATCGGGTTCATGGAGACGGAGCGCCGTTCGTCGCCTGGGTTCACATTCTCTCCGTGGTCGGAGGCGAAGAGCATCAGGGAGGTCATGCCTTCCTTGTCGATGGCATTGATGACGCCATCCACGACGCGATCCGTATAGCGGAGGGTGCAGTCGTAGGCGTTGTAGTAGAGGCTGTCGGACTGGGCGCTTGGCCCGTAATAAGGGTTGGGCGTGAAGAGGTTGTCCTGCTCTTCGAAGTTATAGAAGTAGCAGTGGTTGCCCAGTCCCTGCACGATGAAGAAAGTCTTGGGATAGATGTTTGTCAGGGAGTCCACCTTGGCGGGGATGTCTATATCCTTGCCTACGCTTATCACTTCGTCGGCCGATGTGGTGAGGTAGGTGTCGTATTCCAGGTGGTTGGTGCAGACCAGGACGAAGGTCTTGAAGCCGCATACCCGAAAGACTTGCAGACTGTTGACGCCGGAATAGCTCCGGAAGAAGTCGTCGGTCGTGGCGTCGGTCATCAGCATTGGTGCTGCCAGCAATGTCAAGGTGGCATTGGTCATGTAGTCGGTGAAGAGGGTGAGGTTGTCGCGGGCATCCATGAGCGGAGTGGTGGGACGGTTATATCCTGCGAGCGACAGGTGGTCATAGACAACGCTTTCGCCTATGAACAGGACGTACGCCTCGCGCTCCTCGGGATTGAGCTGCTGGCAGTCGGGCGTGATGTGGGGACCGGAAGCAGTCAGGGCTATCTTCTGATTTATGGCATAGCCTCGGTAGTATTGCAGCGGCAGGTTGAAGGGCGGCAGGTCCATCACCTTTGTCTCCCACGTAAGGGTCAGGAACAGCACCAGCAGGACGCCCGACGAGGCAAACGTCTTGTAGCCAAGCGGACGACTCGTGCGCTTTGCCCACAAGGCCACGAGCCACAGGACGACGATAGGCACGTCGCACAGGACAGCCAAGTGGTTGTTGGAGATGAAGCTGCCACTTTCCGTCGTATTCGTGATGAACATCGAAACGACATTCATCGCCTTCATGTAGTGACGATACACCACAGCCACGAAAGTCTCGTTGCCGGAGAGCCACATCAGGGGAATGCTCAGCAGGACGAAGAGCCAATAGGGACGCATCGCTGTCAGGAAGAACGACAGCACAGCGCTGGACAATGCTACGAGCAGCAGGTTGGCATAAGGCTCGTTTCCATACAGCAAGGCACGGTAGATGGCTGCTGCACAGAACATCAGGAACAACGAGAGGAAGCAGAGCAGATTCCTCCCTCCAGCAGCCTTCTGTGTCCGCGGACACCTGGTCTTCGCATCGTATCGCATTGTGGCAGTTATGTACTTCTCCTGTGCAAAGATAGTACATTTGTGTGATGCTACCAAACATTTTGCATATTTTCTTCACTTTGCAGTCAGGAGGAAACGCCCCAACAGGGATATTCTTTGTCTAAGGAGTGAAGGAGTTTTCAATTTTCAATTATCAATGAACCAACGTCTCAATGTTCAATGTTCAATGTTCAATGTTCAAAATTCCCCCATTTCATCGAAAGAAACAGCATTTTGGAAGAAAATAACAAATATTTTGGAAGATTTTAACAACTGGCTTTCCGGAAAATAGTCCTACTTTTGCAGCAGAAAACAATACAAAGCCACACATTATGTCCTCCACAGAAAAGCAAAAAGCAGCCCACGGGCTTGCGGCAGACTATATGAGTTTCCTGTCGCAGCAGGAAGCCGTGATGGACAGAATGCTCGACCGCAAGTGGAAGGAGATAGAGCCCAGGTTGGAGCAGATAATAGACAAAAAGATTGCAGAACATTTGGCGTCTTAAGCAAAAAAAAATATCTTTGCATTAACATTATTAACTTTAAATACTACCATTATGAAAAAACTTCAACTCTTTTCCCTCTTGTTGATGCTGGCATGCTTCGTGCCTCAGGCAGCGCGTGCCGAGTACTACGGCATCAAGGTTGGCGGCGTAAGTGTCACCTCCGACAACTGCAACAACATTACCGGCGAATACATCACGCCCAATAATGAGGAAGACGATTACTACGTCCGCTATGAGCCAAGCACAAAGACACTCACCCTGCACAATATCTGTATCAAGCGGAAAGGCAGCGACAACCGTGCCATCCTGAACGAGAGCTGCAACGGACTGACCATCGTCTTTGAAGAAAAGAACGAGCTTTGGGCAATAAACTCATCTCCTGTTCGTCTCAATGCCAACACTACCATTACGAGTTCCTCTGGCATTTATGGCGAACAGCAATATATCCGTGGTGGCTATGAAGATGCCCTGACCGTAGGCAATGAAGCAAAGCTCTACATTAATAACATCAACCTGAAAGTGGAGTCTGATTGGTATAGCCTTAACCCTAGTAGCATTGATCGCTCTAAGTATGTGGGATTGGGCATCGTTGGTAATACCCTCTTTGAAGAGCTATATATCACCAACTCCTATGTGAAATGTGGTGGCGAGACAGGTCTCCTACATTTCCAAAAGCTTTCCATCGATAATAGTGCCTTAGATGTAGTTGGACCGCAAAATCACTTAGCCTTTTGGGACATAAAGGACTTGGTTCTGAACGGGTCAATGATTATTAGAGGTTACCAGGACGACGCTGTGCCTGGCGACATCAACTACGCCCCTGAGAAAGATTGCTTTTGGGATAGCAGCAAGAATGACTATGCAGAACGGGTCATCATCTCAACGTATGTTCCCATTAACAGCTCCAACTTCCCCGATGAGAACCTACGCAACTTCGTTGTGGAAACTTATGACCTGAACAATGATTCCAGGCTCGACTTCATCGAGATGATGAAAGGTACTTCTATCAATCTGGATTCCAAAGAGATTGCCTCTATTCAAGGCATTGAACACTTCCACTTCTTGGAAAGTCTTTGTTGCAACAATAATAACCTGACGACCATATTCAACCTCGCACAACTTACTCATCTACAATCTCTGGAATGTCAGAATAACCAAATCACAACACTTCGCCTCTCGGAGCATCCTAAGCTCACAAAGATTGATTGCTCCAACAACCTGATTACCAACATCGACTTCTCCGGATGCCCAAAGATAAAGGATATTGATATTTCCGAGAACAGGATTGACGGATGGATGACCGATGTCCTGGAAAGCCTGCCCGATGCAACAGGCAGCAGCGAAACCCACAAGATAAACATTGGCGACAACAAACCAAACGACAACGTCTGCTCCGACGAACAGGCTAACATTGCAAAGAACAAAGGATGGAACGTCACCTTAGGTGGAGTCGACTCGGATGGCAACATCGTCTATGATGTAAAGATTGGAGGTGTCGATATCACATCGGCAAATGCAAATGACCTGACCGTATTGCCTGGCGTGACAAAGAACGACATGGGTGGCTATGCAAGGTACAACCCAACAACCAATACGCTTTACCTCAACGGCGTTGACATCGTAAACCAAAACGGCATCGGCATTAATATTAATACTAAAAACACGGACTTCACTATCATCTTCGGACAAGAACCCGTCAACATCACAAGTTCAGGCAATGGTATTGATGCTAATGTGAACACGCTGACCCTTACGACAGCAGAAGATTGGTGGTACAGCCAGAAACTGAATATCACAAGTGAGGTGGCAGTTGCATTAAATGTAATTGGAAATGTTGTCTTGGACGGCGTGACACGCATTGAGGCAATAGGCGCACTTGGACATCGTGCTACATATATAAACGGAAAACTTTATGTCAAGAATGATGCAGAACTTCGCATCAAGGCTCTACACGACATCCAGCTACCTATATGGGCATTAGATGACCTCGTTCTCGAGAACGACAACATCATTGTAACACCTGCAGGAGCATATTTCGATTCCAAGGATGGAAGATTGATGAACGCAAATGGAACAGTCATTTGGGGGAAGGAAGTCGTCATCGGCAAGCTGCGCGAGTACCAATATTATGTGGCAGGCACAAGGATAAGCAATGCCAACCAGCATGATGTGCTTGGCAACGGAACCGTTGTCTTCCAAGAGCCTACTTATGATGGTGGCGCTGGCACGCTCGTCCTCACGAATGCCAACATCGAGGCTGGCTCTGAAGCAGGCATCGGGGCAAGCAAGGCGCTCTATATCAAACTCGAAGGCGAGAACACCATCAACAGCACGACACGGGGTCTTGAGTCCTCCAAGCCCGCTTACATACAAGGTCCTGGCTCGCTCTATATCAAGGGACAATATGGCATCGATGCTCATCTGTCGAAACTCTTCATCAGCGACGACGCAAAGGTAACGGCCGAGGGCACTACCCGCTATGCCATCGATGCCAGCGAGACAACCATCAGCGGCGAGAATACTGTCGTAAGCATGAAGTGCGAGCCTGAAGCCCGCGGCACATTCAGAGCATCGACCAGCCTCACCCTCAACGATGGCCTCAGGATAGACGAACCCGAAGGCGCCCAGTATGTCGATGGCGAGATAAAGGATGCCGACGGCAATGTCATCAAGGACGAATGGGTAACCATTCAGTACACCGAGGACTATGGCATTACTGTTGCAGGCATAAAGGTCACCAACCACAACATGGAAGATGTGCTGGGCGACGGCACCGTAAGCTACAACCCCAAGACAAGCACACTCACACTCGATGGAGCCAACATTACTTCCACAGAAGCCAATGGCATTCAAACAAAGGTTGATGGCCTGAAGATTAACCTGATTGGAGAGAACAACATCACAGTGGGCGACTACGTCGGTATGCGCATCACGAGAGCTACGGACAACAAACCTGTAACCTTCCTCGGCGGCGGTTCACTGCAAATCAAAGCGAACGGCATCGGTCTTCAGTTATATGTTGATGCCATTCTGACAGAGGATGTGAAGGTGACGGCAGAAAGCTTGAGCGACACCTATGCCGGCATTCAGGGACGCAAGGCCACCGAAGGTCCGCTTCCGTCGATAACCATGATGGGCGAAGAAACAAAGCTGAGAGCAAAGGGCGGCAACTTAGGTTCGATGGTTAGCATCCACTTCCTAGACCTTACCCACAACTTCAAGATTGTAGAGCCCAAAGGTGCTGCCCTCATAGAAGATGTCGGCATCGCAGTGGAAGGCGCGTTAGTCACCAACCAATGGGTAACCATCATGAAGGAGAACCGCTACCTCTTCTATGTGGCAGACACACAAGTGACCAACTTCAACCAGGATGATGTGCTTGGCGACGGCACCGTAAGCTTCGACCCAGAGACAAGCACGCTAACGCTTAACAACGCTAACATCGAGTGTGAGGCTTCATACGCAATCAAGACTGAAGACTATGGACCTATTACCATTAAACTTATTGGCGAGAATTATGTTACTACCTCATCATGGGTTGGCCTTGGAGTCATGGAGGCAACCATCGAAGGTCCTGGATCGCTCGTCACCACGGCAGAAACCGGTATCCTGTCTCATAATGGTCTCACCATTTCTAATGGTGCGAAAGTCTCGGCAGAAGGCACACGCCTGAACGGTATATATGGAGACCTCACCGTCAAAGGCGAAGAGACCATCGTACAGATGAAAGGCGTTGAATGCGGCTTCAAAGGCAGTAGCCTCACGCTTGAAGACGACCTCATCATCGGTCTGCCCACTGGAGCTTACTTCGGCGAGCCCTACATCGTGAACCTCGACGGCGCACGCATCATGGACGAATGGATCATCATCGCCAGCGAGGACTATATCACGGGCATCAATGACCTTAAGGACTCTAAGGACCTTAACGACTCTACCTATAATCTGGCTGGCCAGAGGGTGGGCAGCGGCTACAAGGGCATCGTCATCCAGGGCGGCAGAAAACTGTTGAAGAAGTAGATTTAATAACGGTTAACGATTAACGGTTAAAGGTTAAAGGTTAAAGGTTAAAGATAATTAGTGTTCGAATAACGGAAAAAGGTTAAAGACAAATCCATGTTCGGATAAGGACGCGTCCCTATGAGGAAAAGGACGTGTCCCTATCCGGATAGGGACGCGTCCCTTAAATCCACGTGAGGATTTGGCAAAATCCACAGGAGGATTTCATCAAATCCTCTGCAGGATTTTTTCGAGTTTCGTAAGTGACTGAAATGTAAGTAAAGGAAAAAGTCTGGTTTTTGTTTGGCTGTTTCTATTTTTAGTCGTAACTTCGCAGCCGATAAACTGCCTGAATTATGAAAAGACTCTGTTCCGTTGCTATTGTTGCCCTGCTGGCACTGGCATCGCAAGCCAAGACTACGTACATCCCAACGTACCTGAACCGCATCATCCTCATCGAGAATGGGCAGATGGACTCGCTCACGAACCATCGGCAAATGCTGCAGATGGACTCGAAGGACAACCTCGTGTCGTGCTTCGTGGCGCAGCAAGTCGTGTCGCCCGAACTCATCAAAGCCATCAAGCAGGCTAAGCGGACCGCTGGCTGGCTGTCGGTAGCCTCTGCCCTGTCTGCCGGCGGCACCACTTTCTCCGAGGTTCAGATGTTCAGAGGCAACAGAGGACCAGGCTACATCGCCGGCTACGTGGAGGGAAGAGACATGGAAAGAGAACTCGAAGCGATGTCTGCCGATGCCTACGCTCAGGCTGAGGAGATGAAGACACTGATGGTGGACCTCATCGTGAGGAACAACTCCGAGAAGGAGATGCTCATCACGGACATGGACCGAGGGCTGGTGTGGTTCATCCTGCCGAAGCAGGAGACGGTGCTTCCCCTGGCAAAAGGCGAGGCGTGCCACTTCCGCGTCTCATCAAGCTCGCCGCTCGACGAGAACGTGAAATACATCAACGTCTCCGGCGACAGCAACCTGGAGAAGTACACTGTGGCACGAGAGACAGACCTCTTCTGGTACATCCCCCTCAGCGAAAGAACGAAGCAGAGCCTCGGCTTCGACAGCCCGATGGACGACGGCTACATCAAAATAGACAAGGAAACAATGCGGATGACTGCCCTCACCACCAGCGAATTCAAAGCCATTAAGTAATAAAGGTTAAAGGTTCTTGCACGCTTTAGCGGCAAGGCGCGCTTTTTATGCGCGGAAAAAGGTTAAAGGTTAAAGATTAACGGTTAAAGATAAAAGAGGGCATGTCTGTTTATTTTGACATGCCCTCAATTTCGTTTCAAGGGATAGCAAATCAATACTTCACCACGGGCTTCAGTTCCTTAGCCTCGGCAATCATCTTCTCGACCTGCTTCACGGAAGGAACACGGCGCACGAGCTTCTTCGCAGCATTCGTCTCCTGCATCTTCTTCACCAGGTTCTCTGGCACACGATGGCGGAACTCCTTCACCGTATCGACGCCAGCAGCCTCGAGCAGCTCAGCAAACTGAGGACCAACACCCTTCACGCGGAACAGGTCGGCATGGTTTGTCCACGTCAGGATGAGCTTCTCGCTGATGCCCGTAGTCTCTGCCAGTGCAGCACGGCCCTTGGGAGTAGCACACTTCTTCAACAAAGCAGCAACAGTAACAATACCTGCCTTGGTGAGCTTCGGAGCATAAGCCTTGCCAATACCCTCGATGTCGATAATCTTGTAAGTCATAATAATTAAATGTTTAGGTGGTTAATAAATAGGCTTTCACGACAACAAAATTACAGAAAAAAAAGAGAAGTGCAAAAAGATTTGGAGGAATTTCTTCACTCCTCGCCATAATTTGAGCAAAAACTCACAGTATCTCCATCGCAATCCTGGCACAAGCCTCGGCATCGGCAAGCGCGTGATGGTGGTTCTCCATGCAGAAGCCGCAAGCCTCGGCCACCGTCTGCAGCTGATGGTTCGGCAAAGAACGGAACTGCCTGCGCGAAGCACAAAGCGTGTCGAAGAACTCGTAATCGGGATAGTCCATCCTGTAACAGCGGAACACCGCCTTGAGGCAACCCTCGTCGAAACGGCTGTTATGAGCCACCAGCGGTAGGCCCTCAATCAGAGGCTCCACCTGAGCCCACACCTCAGGAAACAATGGCGCGTCGTCCGTATCCCTATGCCCCAAGCCATGCACGCGCTGGCACCAGTAGTTATAATAGTTCGGCTCAGGCTGGATGAGCGAGTAGAACGAATCCACAATCTCCCCACCCCGCACAACGACAACACCCACCGAACACACCGAGCTGCGCTCGCTATTCGCCGTCTCAAAGTCTATCGCCGCAAAATCAAGCATCTGGCTTAATCTTTTCCGGCTACAAAGATACGAAAAATATTTCAATTATAAATCATGACTGGCGTTGAACTTTTCTAAGAAAAACTTGACTGGCGTCGAGAAAATTCTTGAATTGCATCAAACAAAATCCTCCCAAAGTTCGCACCTTGTTATAATCCAATCAGTACAAAGAATGCTTTAATCAACCTAGGAAAGACACAAAACTCGCATCTTCTGCCTTGTTTTTCGCACACTACCCCACTCTACCTTGCTCAAAACTACGTACTTGCGTTCCCTGGTGCGGACTTTGGGAATATTTTTTGTAACGTGGTGAGAATTTTGGGAAGACTTGTTACGTCGAGGTGCGAAAAGTGGGAACATTTTCCATGAAACAAGATAGTTTTGGGGGCTTTTGGTGCGGACTTTAGGAACTTTTCGGGCTGTTTTGGGCTATTTTAAGGCTTGTTGGTGCGAACTTTACGAACATTTTAGGGCTGTTTGTGTGTTTAGAAGGCCGAAATGCCCTCCCTAACAGGTTTCTTTCCCGAAGTCCGCACCTCATTTTGCCGTTTTGAGCCTCTTGGTGCGAACTTTGGTAACATTTCTCTCGACGCAAGTCAACAGTTCGCCCTACTTTGAGTAATCAGAGTCCCAAAACTACGTTTCCAAAACTGAAAAAAGAGATGCAAAATGTGCACCTCAATCATGTCATTTCTCCCAATTCTACAAAAATCTTGACAAAATCCTTCATTTCTGGCAATCTCTCAGCACCATTTTGCAATGCCCTGATTTTCAGGTGGTAAATTTTACGTGTGAAATTGCCAAAGTTCACACGAGTAATTTGCAAAGTTCACTGCAGAAGTTGAGGATTTTCTCTGCAGAAGTTCGCGGTTTTCTCTGCAGAAGTTGAAAAAGGACACGTTTCGAACCAAACTGTCTGACACGAAGATTTAGAAAATCATGCAAAAATTCTTTACAACTTTTTAGCTCTCTTTTGAAACCTTGACTAAAAGAGGTTCGAAAAGCGGCGTTTTTGACTTTTTTCCGTGAAAGTGGGAAACGGCAGATTCTGCACAACCAGAACAGCGACGCAACACATCGAAGGGCAGGCGGAAAGCAGTTGCTCTCCCCTACCCTACTCGCTTTTCCGTACATTCATGCCGATAGCGCCGACCCGCTTGTCAGCAAGCATCGGCGAACACGAGCGCAGCACTAACTCAGACCCACTGATAGACGCTATCCTCGTACTGCTCGACGATGCGCAAGGACTCTGCGTCCAGGCCCTGACCCTCCTTGTAGTGCTGCTTCAGGAACTGATGGAGCGCAGCACGGACCACGTTTTGCTTCTCCAACTTCTGGCGGAAAGCAATGTAATCAAGGGCGTTACGGTCGTCGTCGCCAGTGAAGAAAGTGAAGCCGCCCACCTTCTGGATCGTGCAAACACGACGCAAGGGCTTCGGTGCAGGCGTCTCCTGGACTATCTTGTTGCGAACGGCATCGTTCGTTGCCAAAGGCTTTGGCGCTACGTAATTCATCGTCGCCTCCGCCGCTACCCTGCTGATATTCAGCGTTTTCTTCTTAATTGCCATAGTCTTTTCTCCTATGTTTTATGGTATTATTTATCGTTTAAATCTCAATACTTCCATACCTGAACACTCAGATAGTCAAGTGTCTGTGTATTCAAATATTTACATACTTCGCTCCTTCATGAAGCGGTCGTAAGCTGCATTCGCTATCTGGCCCCAGCGAGCTGGCGTCCAGCCCTTGGGACGGGACTTACGACCAATCATGTATTCTGCTACACGCATATAGTCGTCGGCCACTGGACTTGTGCTTGCGTACTCGAAGAGAGACATCTCGGAAGCCACTGATTCTGTGCATCTTACACTCTCACGAATGCTAACGGGGAACAGCGGAGCCTTGACGGCTTCAATGTCGCTGTAGTACTCCTTCACCTCGCGACTGATGTTACGATTGCGGTTCCAACGCACCAAGAGATAGCCCATGATAGAGACAGGGCAGTTAAGCTGCTTGTGGACCTTGTTAATATAGTCGAGCAGACGCGGCAAGCCCTGCAGACTGTAGATGCCAGCTTCGGTCGGAACTATTACGAAGTCACTGGCAACCAGAGCGTTAGTGTTCATCAGCGTCTCGCCACCAGGGGCACAGTCAATGAAGACATAGTCGTACGAATCACGTATCTTCACCCCAGTTTCAGGGTCAACCAGGTTCAAGAAATCCGCAAGCCGGCGTTCGCGGTTATACATGAGCTGCAGTTCCGCATTGATATTGCTCATGCTGTGGCTGCCAGGAACATAGTCCAGCCCATCGTAGCGCGTATAGATAGGGAGCGGAAGCGACTCGCCGGGCTGCGCGTCGTGGAGCCACTCGTAGATGGTGCTATCCGCCTCAAGATGCACGGTTTTATCGACCGTATCCGTCAGATTACACTGCGGATCAGTATCCACAAGCAGCACCTTCTTGCCAAGCAACCAGAGGGCAAAGCCCAGATTGACACAGGTAGTTGTCTTAGCGCAACCACCCTTATCGTGTAAAAGAGAAATAACTTGTGACATATCGTTCAGTTTCTTACGTTAACAATATATTCTTCTTTCAAGAAAACTCCTTTTATCATTCAACATGTTTATCGACTGCAAAGATAAGACATTTAAAAATATCTTGCAAGGAAATACCCAAATATTTTGAGATATTTGCATACATTTATACCTGAATAGACTCAAATATTTAGGAAAATACGCTAATTAACAATGCTTTATTACCATAGATACACGCATATGTGCAGGTATTTAGTGCTATGCAGATATTTGGGTATTGAGGAATATGTAGAAATTTACATAGCGGAATGTTCAAGTATAAATGTATTACAATACTTAGATATTTGAGAATATAGGATGATAAAGACAGGAGGACTTGGATATGCAAATATTTGGATATGTAAGTATAAAAGTATGAATGTATGTAGAAAGAGGCCAGGAATATGATAGGTTGTGGAATAGGGAAGCGGAAAGGTTGACTAACGTCGAGAAATATCTTTCTAAAGTCCGCACCAGAAGGGCAAAAGAAGGTGTTAAGGTTGAGATGTTATAGATGGCCGCACCTTATGTACATGAATGCAGCACCTTATGTTCCGGACATTCGCACCATGTGTTCCGAAGTTTCGCACCAGTTGGGGAGCATTTCACTAATAATCAAGGGGTTACGATACCTTATATATAATATAAGATATTCATATATTATAAGAAAGAATTTTTCTTTGGAATATCGTTTATCAAATTATACTGATATATTAATTATAGACTTATGCAACTGCCTGTGTATTAGAGTGGTAGGGTAGGGGTGGTGCGGAGTTTGGGTAGATATGGTGTGATGTTCGGGAAGTTTTTGTGAGCCGTATGTGAAGACTTAGTGCGAACTTTCGGAAGACCTGGACTGTTAGGTTCACGCGGACTGAGAGGTTCCTGTATGTTGCAGTTGTTTTGTCCTACCATGGGTAATGTCATGGCCGACGAGAAAAATCAATTAAACATAATATTCCCTTGCGCGTGGTTGAGTTAATTTTATTAAGGTTGTATAGAGGGCATAAATAGGGCATTTTTGAATTTTTTTGAAAAATAGTTTGCCTTTGGGGTTGAAAAAAAGGGGGGTGCCTTGTATATATAGGTAGCGTGGTGACGAGCCAAGCGGGCGGAAACACATGTGCTTTTGTTCATGAACGGTGTTTGTTTTGTTCATGGGAGGTGGTTCTTTTGCCTGTGAGGAGTCGTGCTTCTGTTTATGAATGCTGTTGCTTCTGCTCTGGAATCCTAATACATCTGATAATCCTCTATAGGGCGATGGCGGTTTCTCTATAGGGCGATGGCGAATTCTCTATAGGGCGTTGGCGAATTCTCTATAGGGCGATGCCGGTTCCTCTATGGTGGGTTTGGCTGGGTGGCTGCTGGTGGGGATTGCAGTCATTTTGTGGTTCAAGTATCTGATACATTCAGGTCAGATTTCCTACACACTTTGGTTGGGTTTCAGACACATTTCGGTTGGGCTTCAAACACATTTCGGTTCATGCTTCGGAAACATTTGGTACGGGGAGTTCGGCACATTTAGGTGTAAGGGTTGGGGTACATCCTGGTGCAGGTGATAGGGTAGAGTCTGGTGCTGAATGCTGGGAAGAAGGTTGTCGGAGAGTGTTGGAAGAGTTCGGTCATGGAGTAGGGTAGATGTCGCTGAGTGTATGGTGGAACACTTCGGTGCGTGATGTTGGATAGAGCCGAGTAATAATCAAGCGAACATACTGGTGTTAATAGGCAGATAAACCACGGTGCGAGAGTTAACTAACAGCAAGGTGCGAATAATTTGAACACTTTATTGCTATAATTTTAAAAATTTATACTTAAAAATTTGGATATTATGTTAGAATGGCCTAATTTTGCAGACGAATTCTTAGACGAAGACGAAATGGCAAAGAAAAAAGGACTGGCTATGGTGAGCCAAAGCAACGAGCTTGTGCAGACGATAGCCAACAATCGCGATCTGGATTTCATCCTTAATCCGGTGAGCTACACGCAGATACGCGGCAACTTCTCGCTGGTGCAGACCAACCTGATGATAGCCATCATCTCTCAGTTGCAGGATCGCATCCGCGAACAGCTCAGCATGGGCGAATCGACGTTCTTGTTCAAGCCCGAGGACCTGACGGGCAACCTGCTTCACTTCGAGATACCGCTGAAGGAGCTCGGCATCAGTCCGAAGAAGTACGGCGAGCTGGAGGCCGCTTGTGACGCTCTGCTGAAGGTGGACATGTCCTACAAACGTTACGATGAGTACGAGCGTGTAGAATATAATGTGAAGCAGAACATCTTCCACAAGATAGAGTTCCCGACGGCCGAGCTGAATGCTGCCGGTGAGAAGGTGGCCTACAAGGGAGGACAGCGCAGGAAGGGCGTCATCAAGATAGACATGGTGGACGAGAGCGCTCGCGAGATTCTGAACCTCCGCAAGGGCTACACGCGTCACCTGAAAGGCATCACGCAGCTCTGTCGCAGTCCGCGCACGCCGCGTCTCTACATCTATCTGAGCGCTTGGCGCAGGATAGGCAGTTGCACCGTCAACTATATCGACCTGAAGGAGTTCTTCGGCGTGCTCACGTTCAGCAAGGACCACAAGCGCATCGTCGAGAACCGTTATGTCAAGTACGGTGCCTTCCATCGCGACGTGCTCGACCCCGTGTTGAAGGAGATGCGGAAACTCTCGGACGAGGGCAAGGTGGAGTTCTGCTTCGAGTACGAGCCCGTCTATCCTCATGGCGTCAGTCGTGGCGACCCAGACAGCATCCGCTTCACCATCATCGAAGGCAAGATGGGGCAGGCTCAGCAGCACGAGAGTTTCCTGGGCAAGATGCGCGCCAAGCTCATCACGAAGTACCAGCTGCAGCCAAACGAGTGGGCCAGGCTGGAGGACCTCATCTACGACGGACTCGACCTCAAGCCCGAGCTGGAACGCATCGACAAGCTCGTCGAGGACAAGCAGCCAGACAATGTGCACGCCTACGTCACCGAGGTGCTCTATCGTTGGCTCAAGGAACAGCAGAAACCTAAGGAGCCAGAGTTCGCCGAGGCAGTCGAGGTGAAGGACGAAGAGCCTGACCGTCCGTTCGTTCAGCCCATCTATCTCGAGAAATGGAACCTCTGGATGGAGAAGGCCAAGGAGCGTCTGGGCGAGCAGTTCTACAACCAGTACATGACCTGCTGCTGCCTCTGGGCCGTCCGCGACAAGAACGTCTTCGTGTCCGTGCCCAACAAGTTCGTCTCCGAGCAATGGGAGGAGCACATCAGCGAAATCATCAGCTACTTCTACAGCGCCTTCGGAGCCGACAAGAAGCTGACCTATATCTTCCAGGACGTATAGAGAATTTATAGTTCATAGTTCATAGTTCATAGTTGTATGTCAGAGCAGTTAATCATCAGTGGCGAGACGAAGCAAGAGCGTTACGAAGCCCTTTTGCCGCAGATAAAGGCAGTCGTAGAGGGCGAGCCCGACCTCATTGCCAACATGGCGAATGTGGCGGCAATGCTCCACGAGTCCTTCGGCTTCTGGTGGACAGGCTTCTATCGTGTCGAGGGCAAAGAGCTGGTGCTCGGTCCCTTCCAAGGTCCGATGGCTTGCACAAGAATAAAGAAGGGTAGGGGAGTGTGTGGCACAGCATGGGCAGAGGCACAGACACAGGTTGTGCCCGACGTCGATCAGTTCCCAGGCCACATCGCCTGCTCGTCGGCCTCAAGAAGCGAAATCGTCGTCCCCATCTTCAAGGAAGGAGAGGTCATCGCTGTTCTCGACATCGACAGCGCCCAACTTAACACCTTCGACCAGACCGACCGCCGCTACCTGGAGCAAGTAGTAGAGATGTTACCATGAAGAAACTTACATTATTATTATATATGTGTCTGGCAGTCTTGATGGCACAGGCACAAGTGGAGAGTATGCCGCCGATTCATGTCGATGGACGTTGGCTGGTGGACGACAAGGGCAATCATGTTGTGTTGCATGGCGTGATGGATACGCCCAATGCCTGGTTCAACGGCGGCAGATGGGGCTGGAGCTACGACGACGAGGGACTCAATCGTTGCCTCGATTACTTCGAGAAGATGCTGACAAGCCTCGAGATAGCCAACTGCGACATCTTCCGTCTGCATCTCGATCCCGTCTGGACCAACGACAAGGACTATCTCTATCCCGTAGCAAAGGGCGAGGGACAGGGTGCAAGAGGCGAGGCAGACATCAGTCACTTCAATCCCGAACGCCTCAAGCTCTACATGCAGAGGCTTTATATTCCGCTGGCAATGAAGGCACTCCGTCATGGGCAGTACGTCGTGATGCGGCCGCCAGGCGTGTGCCCCTTCAACCTCAAGGTGGGCGATTACTATCAGAAGTACCTGATGGAGGTCTGGGACATCGTATCGAGGAACGACTCTGTCCTCAAGTACCCTGGGCTGATATCCATCGAGCTTGCCAACGAGCCCATCAACATCAAGAACCGTGAGGGCGAGAACGACCCGAAGGCTCTGCACGACTACTTCCAGCCCATCGTCGATGTCATCCGAGCCAATGGCTTCAAGGGCATCATCTGGGTGCCTGGCACGGGCTTCCAGTCGAGCTATGCCGACTATGCCGTCCATCCCATCGAAGGCGAGAACATCGGTTATGCCGTGCATGTCTATCCCGGCTGGTACGGTTGCGACGACAAGAAGGTGGACAGCGACGCTGACATAGAGAAGAGCAAGCAGGACTTCATCCGGCAGTTCAAGAAGCAGGTGCCTGTCGTAGAGACGCATCCCATCTTCGTGTCCGAGGTCGATTGGAGCCCTATTAAGGAGCCTCGCGAGTTTGATAAGGTCAACGAATGGGGTGACTCTATCTATAGGAACCTGGGCACTTGGGCGACGGCCAGCACCTCGAAGTGGGGCGTGTGCTACAAGGCTGTGCTCGACCACTACGGCAACATCTCGATGACCTTGACGCACCCGCACGACTACCTCGACCTCGATAAGATGATGAAGGACCCCTTGCACCCTGTGCCTTCCTTCGACGGGAATCCCGAAGCCTGCTCGGGAGCCTGCTGGCAGTGGTACAAAACGTGGAAAGGTGAAAAGGTGAAAAGGTTAAAAGGTGAAGAGGGAACGTTCACGAATCCGATTGTGCGGGCTGACTTCCCTGACCCTGACGTGATTCGTGTGGGCACGACCTACTACATGGTCAGCACCACAATGTTCCACTTCCCTGGGGCCACAATCCTGAAGTCCAAGGACCTCGTCAATTGGGAGTACTGTGCTCAGCCCTTGAAGTCGCTGCTCGACGACGACCACTACAACCTTTGCGATGGCAAGAATGCCTATGCAAGAGGCATGTGGGCATCGTCCATCAAGTGGCACGACGGCAAGTTCTACCTCCTCATCAATGGCAACGACCACCGAGCATGGCTACTCTCTGCGACAGACCCCGAGGGCGAATGGACGGTGCAGCGACTCTCGCGCAATTACTACGACCCGGGCATGCTCTTCGACGGCGGCAAGGTCTATATCGTCTGCGGCATCAATCATCTCCAGATGTGCGAGCTCGATGAGGACTTCAACCTTCTTCGCGAGCAAGAGGTCGTGGTTCGCGAAGGCAGCGGGCTCGAGGGCTGCCACCTCTATAGGATAGGCGACGACTACTATATCTATGCCACTTATGGCGGCTGGCCAAGCGGGCAGACAGTCTTCCGCTCGAAGAATATCTTTGGCCCTTACGAGGAGCGAGTGCTCGTTGAGAAGTGGTACGACCGCAAGCCCAACACCATCCATCAGGGAGCCCTCGTCGAGGACATCGGCGGCAGGTGGTGGACCGTGATGCAGGAAGACCTGGGAGCCCTTGGTCGCTTCCCCAACCTGCTTCCCGTCACTTGGAAAGACGGCTGGCCCATCGTGGCAGGCGGCACAAGGCCTCCCGTCAGCTTTGTTGAAAGCATAGAGGGTCCGAGTAATCTGAGTACTCCGAAAACTCAGAATACTCTGCCCACCAGCGACGACTTCAGCCAGAAGATTTTGGGCATGCAGTGGCAATGGAATCACAATCCTGTGCCTGGCGCTTGGAGCCTCGAGGAGCGTCCGGGTTGGTTGCGACTGAAGACGACAGGCATCACAGAAGACCTTCATCAGGCTCAGGGCATGCTTACTCAGCGCATCTTTGCCGATCCCGACAGTGCTTCAACAGCCACCATTCGCCTCGACGTAAGCAAGCTCAAGGAAGGCGACCGTGCTGGCATCAGCATCTTTCAAGACCCGTATGCTCAGATTTGTGTGGAGAAGACAGGCAAGAAAAGCTATCAGTTGATGTGGAAACAAGATAAGGTCCGCAATGCCGGCAGAGGTTTCGAGGCAACAGAAAAGACCATGTCAATCAAGCCAAAGAAGGGCATCATCTATCTTCGTGCTGCCATACGCTATGGAGACAACAAGGCGTATTTCTTTTATTCCCTCGACGGCAAGACATGGGAACGTTTTGGCGGCGAGACGCAGCAGTCGTTCAACCTCACCGTCTTTGTCGGTTCGCGCTTCGGCATCTTCTGTTATGCCACCAAGCAACAAGGCGGCTATGCCGACTTCGACTGGTTCTCGGATGCTTTTGCAGCGAGGCGCGATTGAAGTCGCGGTTCTCGACAGAGTCTTAGTCAACGAAATAACACCTCTCTTACAAGCCATCGCTCAACCTCGATCCGATGGCTTTTGTTTGTTTAATTCGCCTTTACGGCACGCGTTGCAGCTTGAGGTAGTTTGCGCCGATGAGTTTGCCGGTACCACCGACGAGTTGCATCTTGACGCGCAGACGGCCCTCTTCCGTGAGAGCGTGGGTGCCGGCGTTCAGCGTCACCATCTTCTCGGACGATGAGGTCGATTGGTTCACCTTCGCGAAAGAGGTCTCGGTGCCGTCGGCATTCAGGAAGAAGAACTCCGCTTCGCCGCGGCTCGACTTCGATGTCTTGTAGTTCAGCGTGACCTGATAGCGTCCGGTCATGGGCAGCGGGAATGTATAGATGACGTAGTCGCCTATGGCCGTCATCTGCATTACGGAGCTGTAGCCTCCCTCGGAGTCGGGGTTGCCATTGAAGAACGCGTTCTCCTTGATGGCGGGATTCGACTTCAAGAGCCCTTCGTGGTAATTCTCGAATTCGTATCGCAGCACGACGTTCGCGGCTCCAGGAGCGACGATGTCGTTGTTGACGATTTCCGCCACCTCGGCCTCGGCGTGCCCAGTCTCGTCAAAAGAGAGCATGAGATGCATCGCGTCGTCTTCCGCCGTGCCATAGACCATGACGAGTCCCTCCGTGCCTGGCTCTCCGACCGCCTCTATACGGAGCCTGCCGTTCTGAAGTTGTTCGCTCCACTGCTTCACCTTGTCGTCGGCAAAGATGATTTGAAGCGGCGCCTCGCCTACCTCTTGAATCCAGAAAGCCTTGGCCGAGGAGGAATTCTCCAGGAGATTGATGCTGAGGCCCTGTGTATTAAGAGCGCTGCCCTCGGCACAGGTCTTGAAGGCGTAGGTAAAGGTTTTGTTGTCGTCGAGCGTCACGTCGCAGACTGCATACCGTTTGTGTGGGCTGAGCCATCGCAGCGGGTAGAGGCGTTCGCTGGCAGTCGAAGTCTTGTCGCCGTTGGACGCTATCAGCAAGGCCGACGTTCTGTCATCATCGACGTACATCCACATGTAGGGACCCTCGGCGCTTTTCCATTTCGAGGCATCTGCGCCATCCCATCCCTCGCCGAGAAAGACGGGCCGCATCATGCCGTCGGTGAGCCGCTGCACGCGCGGATTGTGGCGCCAGTCGTTCAGGCGGCGCATCTGCCCGAGGTCCTCTGCTTTCCATTTGTCGGGCCGCGTCTTCGACTTCACGTTTCTGCCGCACAGCATGGCATAGAGCACGGCGGTGGTCGAGGTCGGTTCGCCTCCGAAGTAGATGGATGAAAGCGGCAAGTGTCCGAAGTTCATGCCGATGGCTTCGAGGTTCGAACCAGCGCCCGTCGTTGTGAGCCATCCGTTGTAGGGCAGGTGCAGCAGTTCTGTGTTGCGGTCGCCCTGCGTGGGATAGATGTCCACTTCGCTCGTCACTTTTATTTCGTACTCAGGGTGCTGGGAAACGATGTCGTTCATCATATTTCGGGCAAGCACGGCTTTCCGATAGACGTTGTCGCTCGGCGCGGAATACGTCGTCTCGTCGAGGTTCTGCCAATACTCGGTGAGGTCCACGGCCTGATGCGAGATGCCGTACTGCTCAATCATGGTCTCTATGAGCTGTCGTTTAGCTTCGATGACAGCAGGGTCGGCCAGGTCGTTGCCTCGGTTGTGCCCGCCGCCGCTGTTGCTGTACCACAGTCCCAGTCTGAGCCCTTCGGCTCGCACATGTTCAGAGAAGGCCTTCATGTCTGGGATGCCGGGCGTGTTCGACATGATGGGGTCGCGCGACGTGCCGTCCTGCAGTAGCGACGTGCCGTTCCCGGCGGCATTGTTCCAACCGTCGTCGATGAGCAGCATGTCGTAGCCGCCCTGCTTGGCCAGGGGAAGCACGGTGTTATAAAAGAAGTTCTCTGTGCGCAGGCCGCTCGTGAACCAGTCCCAGTCGTTTATCATCAAGGAGGTGGTGGTGTGGTGGTAGCGGAAGCGGCGTCGGAGGTGCTCCTCGACGGCCATCTTTCCGTCCACGATGTCGCCCTTGAAGGTGGTGATGTTGACGGCGATGAACTCGAACGCCTCGCCCGGACGCAGCATCAGTTGGAAGCTCTCGGGGCAGGTCAGTACCTTCGCGCCGTCGGTATTGCCGTTCGCCCACGCCGTACTTACGGCAAAGGGGCGAAGCATGTAGGTGTAGCTGGGGCTCGACTGGTCGTCTTTCACCTCCGGGCCGTACTGCGTCTTCCAGTTCGTTTCGGGCTCCATGTACCAGCCGTAGCCGCTGTCGTAGAGGCACAGGAGGAGTTTGCCGACATCGTTGCCCTTATTGTTCACGGCGGGCTCGGCCAGCGTTCCGCGCGTGCTTTCCCATTGGCTCTTCATGACGTAGTGCAGGTTGTGCGACTTGTTTGCCACGTCGAGCTTCAGCACCGTGGCGCGCTCGATGAGGAGCGAGCAGTCCTCATTCAGATTGCGTATGATGGTCTGGTATCGCAGGCCGCCACCGTCGTTGTATAGCTCGAAGCAGAGAGCGATGGCGACGTCCTCCCCAGCCAGGCAGACGGTCAGCCGCTTGCCTATCACGCTGTCGGGCAGCGCGGCAGAAAGGCGGATATCCTGCACGTCGCTCGACTGCAGTTCCCATGCCGCATCTCCCGACCTCAAGGTCATCGTCTTCGTGTTCGTCTCCTGATGCAGGGGGAGCTGGCGCATGAAGTACTCAAACAGCCTGCTGTTCGTGCCGGCTATCTTCGTGTCGGCCTCCTTGCAGAAGAGTTCGGTCAGCGCGATGCCTTTACCCGTGCTGTAGCTGAGGTCGAGTCGCATGCGGTCGTTCTCCAGGCGCCAGGTCATGGCCTCGGGCGAGCCGTCGGACGTCACCTCTGCCGGCATCGCTTTTGTCAGGGTGGGGAGGAGGGAGAGCAGTCCCGCCAAGAGGATAAAGCTGTATTGTTTCATAGGTCGTTTCAGGGGATGACGTAGATTTTCATGGATGAGATGTTTTCGCCTGCTTGCCAACGCATGATGTACAGCCCGGGCACCGAGGGCAGTTGCAGGCGGTAGGTTCCCTTGCTGACGGTCTTGCCGAAGGCGTCGTAGAGCGCAGAGAAGCTGGCTCCCTTCAGTTCGACAACCTCGCCGACCCTCCAGACGCGGCGCATCGTACTCGTTACTGCGGGCAGACGGATGGCGTCTTCGTCGGAATCGATAATCAGCAGCGTGCCGGTGTTCTCGATGTCCGTGCCGCCTCGGTTGTTCTGCACGAGGCAGTTCGCCAGGCATCCGCCCTCGGCATAGACACCAGCCCCTGCGCCCTCCACCTCCGGACGTGTGCATTCGCGAACGGGACGTACCTTATTATATTGGTAGATGTTCAGCGGAAAGTACTGCATGCAGAGGAAGTCGCAGCATCCGGCGCCGGCCATTCCGTTGGATGAGGCGCTATTAGACGTCCAGCACCTTTTGCCTTCGAGCGGCGAGGCACCCGATGCATCGAGGGCGAGGGATGTCAGGCGGAACGAGGCATAGCCTGCGTCCGACGCGGGCAGCAAGGCCCTCAGTTCCTGTGCCGTGGGCAGTCGCCAGTCGGCATGTCCTGCGCCCTCATACGAACCGACGACCTCCTTGGCGCGCTCGTGCTGGTAGTTGCGACCTATTTCCTCCAGCGACAAGATGCAAGCCTTGCTGGCAGCTATCGCGATGACGATGCCGCCTTCTGCCTCGGCCATCTCACCGATGGAGAGCTTGCCCGCCGTGTTGCTTTCTATCAGGGAGTTGCGCATCACGCCTCCCTCGCGCAGCCAGATGCCGGCACCTTTGCTCGCCACGCCGCCGGTCAGCATGAAGCCGTCCCAAACGGTGGGGGTGGCGAAGGCTTTCTCTTGCAGAAGGACACGGTATTTGCCACCTCCGGAGAGCACGGAGAGCGAATCGGCATCGAGTGCCACGCGGCGTTCTTCAAGGTGCGTCTCGCTTCCTTCAAAGCCACCGATGACGGTGACGCCTTCGCGCATGACGAAGCCTCCCGTGTATATTCCCTTTGCCACCCACACGGTATCCCCAGCGTGGCAAGTGTCGATGACCTGTTGCAGATGCGGCGAGGCGTTTTCCCACGATGACGCATCGCCGAGGCCGCTTGCTGTCGGGCTGACATAGCGCCGCTGGCCTTCTGCGTTCGCCAAAAGCGCAGGACAAAGAAATAGAATGGTGAGAGCGGTCCGATTGATTGGCATGGATTATAAATGAAGAATGAAGAATTAAGAATGAAGAATTAAGAATTTGCTGCCGCGATTAATTATGAATTAAGAAAGATAGTGGTAGTGCTTTCTCTTTTCCAGATATGTGAGGTCGTGCTGATGGCGGTAGGCTTCCTGCTCGAAGCGAATGTGGCGATAGGCCTCCATGCGGTCTCTGTATTTCAGGAGCAGGACGAGCCACTCGATGCCGTACCAGACGAAGAAGGGCAAGTAGAGCAGTTCCCGTTGCTGAGCCGCGTGGATGAGCTCGTGGTTGAGTTCCACTTTGTCGAGCGGGCGTACGGATAGGATGAAGCCAAACAGGCAAATGGCCAGGAAGTCTTTTCCCAGCAGAAGGCGTTTGACCAGGTATATTTTGTGTTGCTTGCCCTTCATTTCCATTGCTTTCCGATGCAAAAGTATAACTTTTCCGTGTAATCTCCAAACACGACACAGGGTAATGTTAAAAACTCGACGTGTCAAGTTTATCAATTCGACGTGTCGAGTTTGCCGATTCGACGTGTCATGTTATGGACTTGGAATAAGAAAGCCTTCCTGCTTGCCAGCGGGAAGGCTTTCTTTGTATCTGCAGTTTTCTTTATTCGGTCGGTACGCCGCCCAGTTTGGCTGCCTGCTGGTTGGTGAGAGGCACGTTCCAGAAACGAATCTCGGACGTGGCGATGGCTTTCTCTTCGCCATCGTTGTCGGCAAAGAAGAGGGCTCCGGTGGTCAGTTTCCAATGCTGATTATAGGCGTTGTTTTGTTCGCATGAACTTACCGGGCTGCCGTTCACGTAGAGGGTCGCCCTGTTCGGAGCCTCCACGACGAAGACGATGCGATACCATTGGTTGTTGTTAATCTGGCCGTTATAGTAGAGCGAGCCGCCCAGTCCTACCTGGTTTTTGTTGAAGAAGAGGCTGCCGTCCTTCTTGTTGGTGAGATCGTTCTGCAGGAGCGGCACGTAGGTCGAGAGGTCGGCTCCCTTCACGTCCCAGAGGATGGTGTAGGTTCCTATCTCGCTTGTGCCGAGGTTTGCATTCATATATAGGCTTGAACCTTTGGGGACGAGGATGGCACCATTACCTTCTGCAGGTCCTTCAGTGATCCAGGAAGCGGGGATGGGGTCAGCATAGACATGCACACCGCCCGAGCCGTCTGTGGCGTGCTCGGCACTCATCAGCGTAGCCGTACCCGTGCCTGCCAGCAGGTCATTGGGATTGTCGAACGTCCAGACGCCGAGGGCCTCGGGTATGGTGACCTCGATGGGTTCGCCGCTTGTCTCGACCTTGCCCAGTTTACCAACCTGACTGCTCGTCAGCATCTTGTCCCAGAAACGCAGGTCGGCAATCTCGACCGTGTGCTCTTCGCCGTCTTGGTCGGCAAAGAAGAGGGCGCCGGTGCTAATTTGCCAGTTCAACTCGTTGGCAGATGTGCTTTGGCTGACGATGTTGCCGTCAATGTAGAGCTTCGCCTTGTTGTCGCGTACGGCAAAGACGATACGGTGCCATCCCGTCGAGGTAATCATGCCGTGGTAGCCCAAGTCGGCCACATTCTTGCCGATGGTGCCGTTATAGACGAAGAGGCTGCCGTCCTTTGTGTTGGTCAAGTCATTCTGGAAGAGAGAGGTGTAGCCGCTTGTCTGAGCCAGATGAATGTCCATGCTCCAAGTGTAAGTCGAGAGGCTGTTGGTGTTGAGGTTGGTGTTCATCAGAAGGCTGGAGCCTACAGGCACAGTGGCGGCTCTGTCGCTCATCGACGGACCATCGGCAGGATTAATGTAGGCAAAGGAGGGTCCTTCGACTGGATTGACATTGCCTGCGCTATGGAGAGCGCCCTGAAGAGTGGCTACGCCAGTGCCTTCCAGCAAGTTGTCAGGATTGTCGAACGTCCACCAACCGACAGGCTCGGGAACGGGAGCATCATCGGTAGGCGTGGTGAAGGTGGCTGAGAGAGGCACGGATTGGTTGTCCCAGGAGTCGTAGGCAATGACCTCGGCCGTGTACTTCGTGCCACCTGCCAGGCCTTCGACCGTGTAGGAGAGCGTCTGAGGCATGTCTGTTGTAAGGTAGAACTGCGAGAAGACGAAAGCACTTTGAACTTCTGTCTCGCCGTTAAGGATGCAAACCTTATAGCGGAAGACGCACTCGTTGTCGGTGGCTTGCGGGAAAGTTATCTTCACATCCTCAGGATAGACATCCAGCGTCAGTTCTGCGCTCTTGTAGAATGCGGGAGCAGGCAGACCGTCGCGAAGGGGAACATTGTTAGGGTTGTCGTCCTTATCGCGGATGTCGGCATATTGGAACTGGCTACCATCGAAAGGAGCCTTGATGACCCAACGATGTTCGGGGTCAATCTCTACGTTGCGATAGGTGTCGTAGCGGCGTATCTCGATGTCGCCATTAGGTTGCTCCACGAGAATCATTCCCTCAGTCACATAGGCGTAGCCCTCGGGGTGAATGCCTGCGTTTACAGCACCGGGATTAATCTCCGAATACGTCGTGCTGGCGGTATTGATGACGGTATAGTAGTTTTTGCGTGTGCTATTGGGATTAGCTCCCTGGTGTATGCTTCGCGGGTCGCCAAGTGGATAGTGGCTGTGGCCGCAGAAGACAACGGCTTGCGGGTAATCGTTCAGGACAGGGTTCAGCACCTTCATAGCCCAGGCGGCACCTTCCAGATCGCCCCAAGAGCTATAGCATGTCCAGCGGGGAGCGACATGTGTGAAGATGAAGATGGGCTTGCCAGGAGCATCTGCGACGGCTTGCTTAAGATAGCGCTTCAGGGTGTTCACTACCGTGCTGGGATAGGATGTTGTGCCATTGCTGACGTTATCATCGTTGTTAGCACTGCCGCGTTGACTGATAGTGATGAAGGGATAGCCCTTGATGAGGACATATTGGTCGAGCGGATAGCTGCGGTTCCCGTTGAATGCTTTGAGGCCGCTCTTGTAGTTTGACTGTCCGTTGCTGTCGTAGTTATCGTGGTTGCCCATCATGAAGAGGAAGTTGTCGATGGGATTCAGGATGTTCTGCTCGCTGCCGAAGTACTGCACGAACTCCTGATACTGACCCGTCCGGCCGTTATCAGTAAGGTCGCCCACCACGGCCATTGCATCAAGCTTCCCATGTCCCGTCAAGTGCTGAAGTGCTTGCGGAATCTTCACTTTGTAGCCTGCACCAGAATTGTTACCGACGTGGACATCAGAGATGACTGCAAAGACCAGACGCGACTCCTGCTTGACGGTGATGATGAGCGGGTGGAAGTCCTTACTGCGAACCGAGAGTTCAGCGGTGCGGGCATCTTCGCCTGTGTTCTCGCTGACGGTGATGGTGAGTGTCCCATTTGCATAGGTTGCCTCGCACCAGTCAGCATTGCTGCTGACGGTTGCTGCATTCTGATTGGTCTCTATTTGTAGGGTCTCTGTCGCTGCCGTGAAGGGAAGTGTGACAACACCGTTCACAATCCGATCCGACGTGAAGGTTGCGGCACCAGGTGTTGCCAGCGATGTGACGACATAATTCTGTGCTCGAAGCTGGAGCATGAAGCAAGAAGCAAGGAGCAAGAGCGGGAGGATATATCTTTTCATAGCTTTCATGTTTACATATTTACATATTTATAATTGTGTTTACGGCATCAGGACCTTGATTGCCTTCTGCCCAATCTTTACCAGATAGACGCCTGCGGGCAGCGATACAGTGCGAGGCATCTCTTCGCCCGACGCGTCGAACAGTTGCCACTCGGTACTGCCTGCTACGGAGATGCGTCCGTTCTTCACGCTGATGACCTGACGACCTGCTTCCATCGAGCCGATGCCTGTTTCTATCTCTACGGGTAAGAACTTCCAGGCGATGGCAGATGCACTTTCGCCAGTTTCAGGATATGCAAGAGCTTCACCATCCTTGTCGGCCAAAGCGAGACAACGGCTCACGCCATCATCCTCCACGCTCTCCAGCCTATAGGTGCTTTCGCCGAGGGAGGTGAAGGTGAAACCTGTGGCGCCAGAAGTAGTGAGTGCCGTGATGTTGTGGTCATCCTCCCAGAGGGAAGTGCCTGCAATCTGTGAGCCTGTGGCGCGGTTGGTGATAATGACTTTACCTTCTTCGCCAGCCGTCAGTTTCCATTGCGAGCGGAGGTCGTCGGCTTCCGTGGGCAGCATGAATATCATGTTCTGATATTCCTCCGAGCCTGTCGAGCCGTTCACATCCGTCATGGCCAGTCCGTCCAAACCCGGGGCGGCGTTGCTGATGCGGTACCAATAGACGACGTCGGAGCTCAACTGCAATTCGTCGTCGAACTCTTGGGCAGCGAGCCATGCAGGTGCCAGCAAGCACAAGCCCATAAACAATCGTTTAAGAGAAATGAATGTCATAGTTGTTAGTAATGATGAAAAGGTTAATAATTCCGTTGCAAAGATAAGGAAAATGTAATACCACGGTTAATACAGGAAACACTAAATACCTTGTAAAAGGTATAATAGTTTGTTTATTCCTCTCTGTATTGCTTTGGTGACATGCCTGCATGCGCCTTGAAGTAGCGCGAGAAGGATGTCTGCTCGGAGAAGCCAAGCTGGTTGCTGATTTGCTGAATGGTGAGTTCAGGATGGTGGCGGAGCATGGCTTTTGCCTGTATGATGACGTACTTCGCTATCCACTCGCCGACGCCGATGCCTGTAGCCTTACGGATGACGGTGCCGAAGTATTTGGGTGTTAGATTGAGCAGACCGGCGTAGAAATTCACTTCGCGGTTCTCGCGATAATGCAGGGTAATGGCTTCGTGGAATTGGGTGAGCAGTTGCTGGACGGCGGTGTCGTTGTGAATAATCTCCTTTCCATTGGCTCGCAAATAGGTTCGCACGATTCGAGCCGTGATGTCCATCTGTATGGTCAGCATCTCGTCACGCTCAGGGATGTCCAGCAGGCTGATGTTTTTCAGCATTTTGAAGCAGGTCAGCATTACTTCGAACTGACTGTCTGTCAGTTGGAACGAGGTGTTGTAATAGTACTCAAAGAGATAATGCTTCGGGTGGAGCTGGCTCAGGATTTTCAGGAACTTGGGCGAGATGACGAGCAGCGAGCAGAGATAGTCTTTGCTAGCCTCGTGAGCCGTCAGTATGTGGCCTGGATAGATGGCAGCATGGTCATGTTCCTGGAAAGTGATGGGGTGCATGTCGTAGTCTGCTTTCAGCCAGCCCCGATGGCTTAGGGCGATGATAAGATTCTGCGACACATAGGGTTCGTCATAGACGGGCGTGCCTGTCACATTATCCAGGACAGCCAGTCCTCGCTCGTCAAGCCAGTCGTTAATTGTTTCAAGAGGATGTTTTTCGTTTTTCATGTGGGTATTATTTAGATAGTTTCCAAAGCAGGTCGTTCATCTGCCGAAGCAGACCGACAGCATCGGTATCGTCTTTATAAGTGTTGGAGCCGAAGTAACGAAGCATCTCGTCGAGGTCTTTGGCCCCTTTCAGGTTGAGTGATGGGCGGAGCAGACGTATCTTCTCGTAAGCCTGAATGCCCTCTATGAGGCGTTCGAATCGGATGCTGCTGCCATCTGGATAAACCAGGTAACAGTCCCCTGAGTACCAGCTCCTCGAGTTGAAGCGGCTGTCCTGATTGGGTTGCTTAGGCCAACTGTTGTAAGCCCAGCGCAGATAGCCATCGTAACCACAAGCCTTAGCATGAACACCGAGATAGGCCGACTCGGCTGGTGGCGAGAAGGTGAAGGTGTTGGGACGATCGGGATTGCAGCAGGTGTAGAAGGTTATCTTCTGTCCCTTGGCAGCACGACGAGCCAGGGCCTCGCCCTTAATCAGGTTGTATTGGAAGCCGACACTGATGTCGTCAATGCGGTCGGCTGCTTCGCTCTCCACGCTGTAATTGGCTGCTCCTTCTATCTTGAATTCTGGATCGGCATCCTGAATAGTCTGCCAGGCTGCCTCCATCTGGTCTTTAGGCCGTTCGTCCATCGCGATAAAGGTGCGGCTGAACCATCCTTTTTGGCGGAGATGGCGGCTGAAGTCCTTTAGGAAAGGAACGATGAAATCGTGGTATTTCTGTTCGCCGGGCTTGCAGGCAAGTTGCTTCACGCTGTTCGTGGCACAGTCGTAGTAGTCGAAACGGTAGTGCCAAGGTACGAGGGTGTAGCAGTCTATCTGCTCTGTGATGCCGCACGACATCATGAACTCCACCCAGCGGTCGAAGACGGTGTAGTCGTACTTCCACGTTCCGTCAAGCTGCTTCATCTTGGCAATCATGCTCTCGAAGGGGTCGAACGTCTGTCCGTTCCACGGTCGGCTGATGACGGAGCAGGTGATGACCTTCTGTCCTGCAGCTGCTAACATTTGCATGATGGGACGCATCTTGTCGAAGTGCTGTTGGCTCCATAGCGGCACGTCATAGTATCGGGCAACGGCATAAGGGTTCTGCCAAAGGTCGAGGTGGAAGCTCCACTGGCTTGGTTCGGGCAGCACGCGGTCAGCAACCTGCAGCACGATGGGCAGGGAGAGTTTCTTGCCGTCGCAGTTCAGGGAAACGGTGCCTTTATAAGTTCCTGCCTTCGCATCAGCCGGCACATGTATGTCGAGCCAGATGGGACGTGCCGTGTTGGCTTCCACCTTCAGCGTCTCGACAGGGTCGAGGCGGTCGGCAAGCAGGAAGGAGTCCTTGCGGTTCTTGAAGATATCGGTCAAGACATAGCGGACGAAGTACTTCTTCACGGCAGAAGCAGGGATGATGTTACGCCCGCTCTTCAGGTCGCTGACGGTGAACGAGACATCCTGCAACTCTCTTGGTGTAGCAAGGACTGCCTGTGCTGAAACCCTTTCGCCGCGCCATGCACGAAGCAGAGACGACGTCTTCGTTGTCTCGGGAACCTGAGAGCGCGAGTAGCGCACATCTATGCTGCCCCAACCGAGTGTTGGTTGTGACAGTTGTTGCCATGCTTCCTGCGATCCCGGCTTGGGGTCAGGCAACTCCATATCATTGACCTGAGCACTGATGGTCAGGCTAAATAGAGCGATGAAATGGGCTAAAATGAAGTTCTTCATAGTTTGTTAGTTGTTATGTCTTCCCTTTAGAGGGAGGTTTGTATGAGGCTTGCTACTTTGCATAGCTCGTCGTACCATTCTCGGCCGAAGCGTCGGATGAGTGGTTCTCGCAGGAACTCGTAGAGACGGATGCCGCGTTCTGTGCCGAGGCGGATGGCATCCTCGCAGATGTTCCAACGGTGATAGTTCAGTCCCGTCAGCGGCCCCAACTTCTTCTCTCGTATAGGATAGAGGTGACAGCTGATGGGCTTTTGCTTCAGGAGGCAGCCCTGTGAACCTCTGAAGGCGCAGTTGCCGCCGCACACGATGCTCGTCACGAGTTCGCCCTCAGGGTCAGGATAAGCAACGCCTTGCTTGTCGATGACTGCCTGAGCACCTGCTGAGAGCCTCGGCCACAGGTCGTCGAGTTGCTCCTCGATGTCTGCTATCTCGTCCAACGTGACGGGTGCTCCTGCGTCTCCCTCTTCGCAACACCGTCCGTGGCAGCGCTCGATGTCGCAGCAGAAGTACTCCGTCAGGATATCCGAGTGCAGGATGACGTCGCCCACCTCGATGAGGTTACCAAACGATTGGCCTTTGCCCATGCTGCGTGAGGTATTCGTTGCACTTGAGGAAATGCCCGTTGCCCATGAAGCCACGCATGGCACTCAAGGGGCTTGGGTGTGCACTCATCAGGACGAGGTGGCGGCTTTGGTCGATGAGGGAGGCCTTCCGTCCTGCGGGAGCGCCCCAAAGCATGAAGACGAGGTTGTCGCGTCCACGATTCAGGGCAGCAATGGCAGCGTCAGTAAATGTCTCCCAACCCTTGCCACTATGGCTGAAAGCCTGATGTTCCCTGACTGTGAGGCAGGTGTTGAGCAGGAAGACGCCCTGTTGTGCCCAACGAGTCAGGTTGCCGCTTTGTGGGATGGGTGCTCCCGTCTCGGCCTTTATCTCCTTGAAGATGTTTTGGAGCGAAGGCGGGAACTGTATGCCGTCGTTGACGCTGAAGCAGAGTCCGTGCGCTTGTCCGGGGCCGTGATAGGGGTCTTGACCGAGGATGACGACGCGAACCTGATTGAATGGCGTCGTATCGAAGGCGTTGAAGATGAGCCGACCGGGAGGGTAGCAAGTCCCCGCTGCGTACTCCTGCCGCACGAACTGCGTCAGTTGCTCGAAGTAAGGCTTGCTGAACTCTTCGGCAAGTTGCTGCTTCCAACTCTCTTCAATGCGAACGTCCATTACGATGTTATGTCTTTAAACCACGAATTACACGAATTGCACGAATTAGCTACGCTCTTGATGTTCGCAGTTAATTGTGAATTGTGAATTATGAATTATGAATTATGAATTGATGAGGCACTTGCCAGTCATCTCCTTCGGCTGCTCGAGACCCATGATGTGCAGGATGCTGGGAGCCACGTCGGCAAGGACACCGTTCTCTACGGTGACGCCCTGCTGGTCGGTGATGTAGATGAAGGGCACGGGGTTAAGCGAGTGAGCGGTGTTGGGAGTGCCGTCGGGGTTGATGGCATTATCGGCGTTGCCATGATCGGCGATGATGATAGCCTCGTAGCCGGTAGCCTTTGCTGCCTCGATGACCTCGCCGACGCACTTATCGACGGCTTTCACGGCAGCCTCGATGGCTTCGTAAACACCCGTATGTCCCACCATATCGCCATTTGCGAAGTTCACCACGATGAAGTCATACTTGTCCTGCTTGATGGCTTCCACGAGCTTGTCCTTCACTTCGTAAGCACTCATCTCGGGCTTGAGGTCGTAGGTTGCAACCTTAGGGCTTGCGACGAGAATGCGTTCTTCACCTTCGTAGGGAGCCTCTCTGCCACCGTTGAAGAAGAAGGTCACGTGTGCGTACTTCTCTGTCTCGGCTGTGTGGAGTTGCTTCAAGCCCTTGCTGCTGATGTATTCGCCGAGGGTGTTCTCGACGTTCTCCTTCGGGAAGAGGATGTGCACGCCTGTGAAACTTGCGTCGTACGGCGTCATGCAGTAGTACTGCAAGCCGGGGATGGTCTTCATTCCCTGCTCAATCATGTCCTGCTGAGTCAGCACGATGGTGAGTTCCTTAGCGCGGTCGTTGCGGTAGTTGAAGAAGATGATGACGTCGCCCTCCTTGATGGTGCCATCGACGTTGCTGTTGTTGATGGGCTTGATGAACTCGTCGGTGACGCCTTCGTCGTAACTTTCCTGCATAGCCTCGATGAGGTCCTTTGCTTGCTTGCCTTCGCCGCTGACGAGCAGGTCGTAGGCAATCTTCACGCGTTCCCAACGCTTGTCGCGGTCCATTGCATAGAAGCGACCGATGATGCTTGCAATCACAGCGTTGCCTGCCTCGTTGCACTTGTCGATGAGCTGCTGGATGAAGCCGATGCCGCTCTTGGGGTCAGTGTCGCGACCGTCCATAAAGCAGTGCACGAACGTCTGCCCCACGCCGTATTCCTTACCAATCTCGACGAGTTTGAAGAGGTGGTCGAGTGAGCTGTGTACGCCGCCGTTCGAGGTCAGACCCATCAGGTGAACGTTCTTGCCGTTAGCCTTCGCGTACTCGTAAGCGCTGACGATTTCGGGGTTCCTGAGGATGCTGCCGTCTGCACAAGCGCGGTTAATTTTCACGAGGTCCTGATAGACGATGCGACCTGCGCCGATGTTGAGGTGACCGACCTCCGAGTTACCCATCTGTCCGTCGGGCAGACCGACGTTCTCACCGCTTGCCAAGAGTTGGCTGTGAGGATAGGTAGCGTTCAGTTTGTCGAGGTTCGGAGTCGGTGTGTTGAAGATGACGTCTCCCTTGCCGTGAGCGCCGATGCCCCAGCCGTCGAGAATCATCAAAAGAGCTTTCTTTGCCATAATTCTATGTGTTTTAATGTTTGTCTTTTCCTTTATTGCGGGTGCAAAGATACAAAAAGGAAAGCAAAATTCAAAATAAATTATATTTATTTTAGATTTTAGGCTGGTGTCATAATAAAACATAACGTGCCACGATTGCAAATGTGGCACGTTATGTTTGCGAATGTGGCACGTTACGTTTGCCAACGAGGCACGCCATGTTTTCCGACGCTCTGCCGGGCTGTTTCTGATCTACCGTTCTAAGTTCATCCAGAAAACTTTGTCGTTGTGGATTCGCGACACAGCCCACCAGTTGCATGGGACGGCAGAACGTGGTGCATCGGCAGAATTGAGTTCAAGGATATAGAGCGTTTCGCTGAACACTTGAACTTTCAGGTCATAAAGTTTCCGACGTCTTTGCCTATCAAAGATGCTGATGCCTTGCATACGACAAAACTTCCACTTCCCTCCGGGATAGAACGACGACAAGTGTGCTCCCTTGATGGGTCGTTCGGTAATCAGTGCCGTCATGCGCTTGTTGAGTTCTGCCGACAGTTCATCGCTGCGGCCTTCTCTTTTGAGGGAAATGGCGTAGAGCGTGCCTGTAATCTTTGCCGCAGCCAATGAGTCTGCACCAGTGCCTTGGTATCGAAGGATGAGCTGTTCGTTCTTGAAGTCGGTGAAGGGCACGCCTTCGTCCCATTCGTAGCAGATGTCGTAGGTCGTCACATTCTTCTGTTCGGCAAGGAACTTCTGCAGGACGGCCTGTATGGGCGTGGGGTCGCAGGGAGCCGACAGATGCTTGGCATACTTCATTGTTGTATGACTGAGGCTAACGATTTCCTCCTGTTGCTTGTTCTTAAACCACTTGAAGCTGAGCAGTTCCAGAGGCTTGGAGTGCATGGTGATGCTGTAGTCGAGCGAGTCGCCTTCCCAGTAGCGATAGCTCTTCTCGGCTTCCCTGCAAAGTTTGTCGAGCAGGGCGGGCGTCTTGTCAGCCAAGAAGAGGAGGCTGCTCTGCTGCACATAGCTGTCTTTCTCCTTAAAGAAATAGTGGAACCAACGCTCGTCCTGGTAAGTGGAGTCGCCTCTGCAGATGATGAAGCGATACACTTGCTCTCCTCTGTTTATCAGGCTGTCCATCAGTTCGCCCACGGTCTCAATCTGTCGCTCATGCTCAAGTTGTTTGCATGATGCAAGGCTCAGGACGGCGAGCATGATGGTTGTAATCATATATAAACGTCTCATAGTGTTTTATTGCATTTCGTTTGTTGTGTATTTTCGGACGTAGGCGGCAAGCCTTTCGCCCTTTTCCTTTATCTCTTGCTGGTGTGCGAGCTGGGCTTCAAGAGACCCCCTCCAAACCTCCCCCTCTATGGGGAGGCTTTCCCATCGCATGTGTTCTCCCCTTAGAGGGGGAGTTAGAGGGGGTCTTTGTGGCGGCATGAGAAGGATGAAGGCGATGCCTGCGGCACAGGCTGCGACAGCCAGCGGCCAGAGGCGAATCGTTCGATGCGGCTTGGTCAACTGCTCGAACTCTTCGGTGAGGTCGGCCTCGAAGATGTCGATGTCCTCGGCTGCCTGGTGAATCAGTTCCTTGTCAATCATCGTTGTTTATCTTTAGGAATGTGAGTAATCGCTTCTTGGCTTGCCAGAGCATTGTGCTTGCTGTTCGCTTCGAGACGCCTGTCAGTTCTGCTATCTCCTCGATGCTCAGTTCTTCACCTTTCATTCGGATGAACCTTTGTTCGGAAGGGGTCAGTTCGGCGATGGCTTTGTCTAGCTGCTCTTTTTGTTCTTGCTGAAGGAGAGGAGCGTCTGCAGCCTCCCCCGTCCCCTCCAAAGGAGGGGTGAACGGCGATGTCTGTTGATGCAGTTTCTGCCTTCGCCAGACGCTCACGCACAGGTTCTTTGTGGCTTTGATGAGCAAGGCTTCTGTGTTGTCGCCGCTCTTCCAACCTCTTTCAAGCATTCGCATACAGACTTCCTGCACCACGTCCTCAGCATCTTCCCTATTGTGGAAGAAACTCATGGCGACATGCATCATCTCGTCGCGCGTCTCGAGGAGCAAATGTTCGAACTCTGTCTGTGTCATCTGCCTATATAACGCACAACATCACGAAATGTCAAGTAAGAAAACAAATTTTTTAAGGAGCAAGTTCCAACAGGTTGTTATCTTTGTCGAAACAACCGACGGCTCGAATCTTTGCTCCGCCTGAGACGTTGATGGGCGTGTCGGCCTTGTAGCCTTGCATGCGGCAACCTGAAAGGAAGACTGTCGATCCGCCGCGGACAGTCATGTAATCCCACGATGCACCAAGTGTGGTGAGGGCACCATTGTCACCCGAGAAACATTCTACATTTGAAAGCGAGGTGTGTCCGATGCCTTCGATGAGGATGGGATGAATGTCTTCTATGCGCTCGCCCACGTTGGCGATGATGCTTCCTTGAGCTATCTGCCAGTTGCGGTTCTTCCAGTTGCTGCCTGTCTTGTATATGCCTATTGTGACGCAGTCGAAGTTGAAGTTGGTCAACTGTCCGTAACTCTCTTTGCCGAGATAAATGCCGCCATAGTTGCCGAAAGTGAAGATGTCCATCAGTACGGCATTGTCTGTGTAGTCAATCCAATATGTGTAGGTTTTCTTGCGAACCACCGCATCGATGACGCTTGAATGGAAAGACCGCCCGAACTCCCTCATGTTGGCGGGGTTGACGTGACAATGAAGGATGCGTGGCACATCGGTACATCGGTTGATGACTATAAACTGTCCGCTCAAGGGATAACCGTAACAATGCTCGAAGAGTATTTGTTCCACATATTGTGGCGCTTGGGCTCTGAAGTCCATCGCAATATATTCCCCATAAAACGACAAGCAGCTCAGGGTGACGCCCAGCACTCTTTGGTCTTGGGCAGCGCGTATCGTGGGCGGATAGGGGATGATGCGACTCCCTTCCTGATAAGTCTGTTCGGGATAGTAGAACTGGATGCCTCGCACTTGAGTCGCAGATTCTACGGTAAGGAAGGCATGCTCGCGGTCGGTAATGACGAAGAGTGAACCTGTCGGACCTGAGCGGTCAGGCAGAGCTGTGCCTCGTCCTGTAGGACCTTGACCGCCAAGTAGTGTGACATTTCGTTTGAGGACGAGACCGCCCTCCATAGGATAACCGCCTTCCACAGGCTCGACAAACAAGACGCCGCCCAAGGGACTCATCTTGTCGATGGCTGCCTGGAGGTGCTGACGGTTCACTTCGGCTGAGTTGGTGGACAACACGCCAACGGTTTGCACAGAAAGCCAGCCTTGTGCTTGTCCCGTTATAGAAACAAGGACGAAAAAGATGCTTAATAGGAATTGCTTCTTCATGGCCGTTTAGTTTGTAGCGGTCGGTATTGAATGCCCATTGCTTCAAGGCGCAGCAAGTGGGCTTTCAGACGAGGCAGAAAGTCGTCCCAGTTCTGCTTATTACGAGGCGTCCAGGCTTTCTCGGCTAAAGCCAAAGCCCTTGGGAATACCATCCACTCCATTCGAGCCTCTGTGGGAATGCGCTCGCACCAAATGTTCGCCTGCATGCCCTTGATGAGTTTTAACTGTTCGGCTGTAAGGTCAACAGGAACGATGTCGCCGTCGTAGATGTGGCGAAGGGTGTTATCGTCCTGAGCATAGTCGAAGTAGAGGAAAGTAAAGGGGCAGAGCACAACCTCGTTGCCCATTGCCGTTGACTTCTGCGTAACATCGGGATGGTCGCCTCGCCACCAATGCACGGTTGCCGTCTTGGAGAGTCCGCCTTCGAGAATCTCATCCCAACCGAGGATACGACGGCCGTGAGCATTGAAGTACTTCTCCATCCTTTTGGTGAACCAAGCCTGCAGCTCGCTGACATCCTTCAGGCCTTCGCTCTCGATGCGCTTCTTGCACTCGCTGCATTCCGACCATCGACGTCGGTTCACTTCGTCGCCACCAATGCTCACATACTCGTATGGGAAGAGCTGGAAGACCTCGTCATAGACTTTCTCGGCAAACTCAATGGTTGAGTTGCGACCAAGGCAAAGCGGCTCCACACCGTTCTGAGTGCAGCTGAGCCACTTATAGCAATAGCAGGCTGCCCCATTATGGCCAGGCATATCAATCTCAGGAATGACGTCGATGCCACGAACTGCTGCATATTGCACTACATCGCGAATTTCGTTCTGACTGTAGTAACCGCCATAAAGCTCGCCATAGCCAGGCACCTCCTTGAAGAACTTCCAAGGGATGAGCATCGAGGGATTGTTCTCCTTGCTTGCCCTGTCCAAACATTGACGGTCGTGACTGTTGAAGTGACGCCAAGCCACAGTGTCAGAAGTGAGTCCTGGATATGCTTTCACTTCCATACGGAAGCCCTCGTTGTCCGAGAGGTGCCAATGGAACTTGTTGAGCTTATAAAGGGCCATTTCATCGAGCAAACGCTTGGTTTCCTCTACGGAGAAGAAGTGGCGGACAGGGTCGAGCATTAGTCCCCTCCAATGGAAATTCGGACTATCCTTAATGGTGACAGTGGGAACGTCATATTGAACCTTAACTACGGGTGGCAACAGTTGCCTCAAAGTAGCTATGCCATTGATGATGCCGCGATAGCTGTGGGCTGTGATGCGGACACCTTTCTTGTCGCTCACAAGTTCATAGCTCTCATCGTTATCATCGGGAAGGACAAGGCTGAGTTGAACCTTACCTTTGCCAAGTCTGGTCCTGAAGTTTAGCCCAGTCTCTCGCGTCAACAGGTCCTGCAAATAGGTGGCTGCAGGTTCGAGGCTTGTGTTGTTGTAGCCGATAGTGAAGCCTTTCGTGAACACAAACTGTCCGTCGTGCTCTATGACTGAAGTAGGCTTAGGAATGATGTTGACTGCTGCCATTGTTGTACTGACACACATTACCAGGCAAGCAGCCCATAAGGAGAGTTTTCTTTTCATAGTAATAGTTGTTATGTTAGTTGTTGTCTTATTTGTATATGCTTTTGCCTTTGGTGACATAGATGCCACCCTTAGCGGGAAAAGGGACGGGACTACCTCCCAAGTCGTACCAAGAGGCCCCATTTTTCACTTTTAGGTTTTCATTTTTCACCTCTCCTATGCCGTTGGGGTCGTCGGTCAGTATGGCGGAGAAAGCTTGAGCCTCGTCGGTCTTCTGGAACGTGCCGGAGATGAGAATGCCCCCTTGGTGGTACGACCACGGCTCTTTCCTCGTCACGCGGACATGCTGCAGCGTGATGGGCGAAGCCAAAGCGTCTGTAGGGCGAATGCGATAGGGACAGCCGGCTTCCATCTCGCTGACGGGATTGTACCAAAGCTCGAATGGTGTCTCTTCGCCATCTGCTTCATTGTTGTTTGCGAAATCTATCTCCAACGGTTCTAACTCCTCCACCTCTGTTCCCTTGCCGAAGATGGTCTCGATGTCGTTGGCGTTGAGCGAGAAGGGCAGGCAGACGTATTGCCATTCGCCATTGGTGAACTGCTTGTTGAGCACTACCTTATTATTATATGAACGCGGAACAATCTCGTTCTCTGCGGAGTTCTCGTCGTAGGAGACAGGCAGGTCGCTGACCTTCCAAGTGCGGACGAGGTCAACGTAGAACTTGCCGTGATTGGCGCCGGCAGTGTTGTTGCTCTCCAAGCCATAGCCGCTCTTCACGCCAATCTCGAGGTCTTCGTCTTCGCCCACCTCGATGTCAAGCGACATATCGTTGACGCGCCCCGTTGTGGTGTTGGCAGAGAGACCTGCGAAGGTTGCCGTCTCGCCCTCGGTCAGCACGCTGGCGGGGTACTTGCTCTCCACGCCGTAGTACTGCACGCTGCACTTGTCGCCCGCTTGTCCGTAGAGGCGCGTGATGCCGAGCTTCGATGCGTACTGCCACATGCGGGCGTTCACCTCGTAGATGCCTGGGGTGAGTTCCTCGGCAGGTATCGTCTGATAGAGTCGGAAGTCGTTGGGGATGATGCTCGACGTGCTGGCCACATAGCCTGCCCACTTCCACTCGAGGTTCGTGCCGTCGCTGACGCCGCCGTAGTTATCTGTCCAAGCATTGCTCTGCCAACCAAGGATGGGACCGTTGCCAGCCTCGTTGATGGTGGTCTTCAGGTTCCAATCGTAGGTCACGCCCTTGGGGTTCTTCTCGAAGTCGTAGTTGGTGAGCACCTCGTCGCAGAACTCATCTTGCGAAAGAGGCTGCTCCGTGACCTTTTCCACATGGAAGTCATCGACCATGAAGTAGCCTGCGCCGTTCTTGTCGCTGCCTTGATTGGCACTGTTCGTACGGATGCCGAGCACGAGGTCGTCGCCTTCCTGCAGGGTGATATAGACCACCATGCGCTGCATGTTTTGTGCGGTGGATGAGTTGAAGCCGCCAGCGTGACGGGCAAAGGTAGTGCGGTAGTCGGTATAAGTAATGTTGTCGTAGCCCGACGTCCCGTTGCGGTAGTAAGGCTCGTTGGTCCAATATTGTACGTTGCAATTGTCGCCTCGCTCATTGTCTGCGAAGAGGCAAGCGGTGCCGTAGAAGTCCTTCTCCACCCACATGCGGCAACTGACTTTGTAGATGCCTGCGCCCAACTTCTCGGCCGGTATCTGCTGATAGAGGCGGAGCGGCGTGGTGATGGTGCTGTTCGCGGCAGGCTTGCAGACGTAGGCTTGCTGTCCGTCCTTGTTCTTAGCCGTCTTGTTCATACTGCGCTGCAAGGTCGTGCCTGCAGGCAACTCCTGCCAACCCGTCGGCGGCTGCGTGGTCTTCGTGAAGCTTTTCTCGAACGATGGATTCGTCAGGACGCGGCTCGTGATATCGACTGCAACAGAGTTCATCACGTCGGGCAGTGTCTCGCAGCGTTCGATGTCGAGGCCGTTCTCCAATTGGGCGATGCATCGAGAGGCGTCAACCTCTTGCACACAGCCGTCGTGCTCATCGATGGCTTGTATGGCGGCAAGGGCTGTCGTTTCGCCCAAGACCATATAGACGGGCTCCATGCGGATGCTGCCGTAAGCGATGTGCGAGGCGGAGAGGCAGACGGGCACGATGACGTTGCGTGCCTCGCTCTCCTGTGGCGTCACGGCTCGGTAGGAGATGTTGTACGGCCCCTTCGTCAGGTGTCGCTGCACGTCGCCCTCGTTCTTCACTTGTCCGTTGACAACGTAGCGTCCGCAGTTGTGCGAGTCCATCGTGTAGGCGCCCCAAGCAATCGGGTCTTCGGCAATCTTGTTCTTCAGGCAGTAGTCTTCCGTCATCACCATTCGCCCAATCATTCGGCGTGCCTCGCGTATGTAGAGTTGCGGCGTGAAGTTCTCGTTATCCTCATACTCGTCGAGTGGATAGCCCCACAGGTTGAACTCGTCCCTGATGTTCTGCGGCACGCGCGGGTCGGTCCAAAGGATGTAGAGGAGCCCTTTGGTGTAGTCCTCGTGGAGCTTGGCGATGGAGTCGCGCTGCTCGTAGGTTGCCTCGGGATAGTCCCAACTGTAGCCAATCATGTCGGTAGAGAAGGCGCCGTTATTGTTGTTGTCCGTCTTCATGGCGTTCCACGAGTTCGGCCCCGACGAGTCCTTCATGTATGTCCACTTGATGCAGTCACCGTAGCCGCTCCATCCTTTCTTCTCCATCCAGCGGAACAGCAGTTCGTACTTCGAGGGGTCGTAATTGTCAGGCACCTTCGCAGTGATGGAACGGAAGGGCTTCGTCTTGGTCAGCGTGAGGCGATAGTTGTAGGCTTGGATGTGGTTGTCGCCCGTGCCTTTGGCAGGCATTGGGTCGCTCATAATGCCCCACAGCAAGCCGCTCGACGGGTCGCCCGGGATGACGTACGGGTCCACGCCGTCACAGAACTGATGCTTGTTCAGGCATTGCGCTCCGTTCTCAGGCTCGCCGTACTTCGACGCTGCTTCACGTCCGACGGTATATGTAATGCCTGCCCGAGCCATGAGGTCGCCCTCGTAACTGCAATCCATGAATATCTTTGCGCGAACCGTCCTTTGAGGCGTCACCTTGGGGTTTGTGCCGTCTTCCAGCGTGATGCTCTTCACCTCGTTGCCTTCCTTCTCAGCGCTCACGATGCGCCACTCGTACCAAATGTCTGTCGAGTCCTGCAAACCGACTTCCGAGAGGAATCCTTTGAAGGTGGCGAGGGCAACCTTCGGCTCGAAGTAGAATGTCGGTGAGGCCATGCCGTAGTGCTGACCGATGCGGCGATAGAACTCGCGGGCAAAGCCTTTGATGATGCGACGATGGCTCGTGCTGTCGCCAATGTCTGTCCAACCCAAACCGCCTGCCGTCAAGCCACCGATGCGCTTCGTCGGCGACACGAGCAGCACGCTCTTCCCTTTCAACTTGGCCGTGTATGCCGCCATGATGCCCGCCGGCGTACTGCCGTAGATGCAGATATCAACATCCTTCACTGTGCCCTGAGTCTCATCGGCTCGGACGTTCTGAGAGGTCATGAGGCACATTGCCATAAGCAGAAATGTGCAAAAGAATCCCTGTCGTTTCATCGTTATTTAGGTGTATTTATTTGCTTAACTACGTTGAAAAACGTGTACTTCCGTTGCAAAGATAGTATTAAATAACGAACTAAGCAAGCAAATTAAAGAAAAATTGTTATTGCTTGGTGCGAAACGTGCCACGCCCATTTAGTCAACTTGGTTGGCATCGTCCTTTTCCTCTTCCTCTTTGTCTTCAAGTAGAGTAGGCGAACTGTTGAGGGATTTCTTCTTCTTGTTTTCCTGTGCACCGAACTTGAGGAGGTTGCGGGCGGCGGTGGTGATGCTGGGACCGGAGGGGGCAGTGACGGTGTTGAGGTCGTCGAAGGAGCGACGTGTCTTGTCGAGCATTTCGCCGACGCGAGCAAAGCGCTCAGCAAAGAGCTGTACACGCTCCACGAGGGTGTTGGCGCACTGCATCATCTTCTCCTGGTTCTCTACCTGGCGTGTTTGCTTCCAAGTGAGTTCGAGCACACGAAGGGTCATGTAGAGCGACTGGCTGCCTGAGATGACGACGCCTTGGTCGTAGGCTTCCTTCCAAAGTGTCGTGTCGCTTTGCAAGGCGAGTTGCAGGGCGCTCTCCTGAAAGACGTACATCAGCACGAAGTCGAGCCTGCCTTTGTCGCTCTTGGCATAGCGGAAGTATTGCTTCTGAGCGAGTTCGCGGACGTGCTGCCTCATGCTGGCAAGGTGGCGACGGAGGGCAGCCTCGCGCTCTGCTTCTGTCTCAGCATTCATGTAATCCACGAAGGCCGTGAAGGACATCTTGCTGTCGATGATGACATCGCGTCCGTCGGGGAAGTGCAGCACGGCATCGGGCACCATGCGTCGGCCTTCGTCGCTCGTGATGGTGCGTCCCTGCTCGTCGCGCATAGTCTCCTGCGTGTCGTACTGCAGGCCGCGCTCAAGTTCCATCTGTTCCAGAATTTGCGTCAGCTTGAGTTCGCCGAAGTTGCCTTGTATCTTGTTCTGACCTGTCAGAGCCTGTGCCAGACGTTCCGTCTGCTCGCCCATTGCCCGCTCTCGCTCCATATTGACCTGTATGGCAGCCTTAAGCTGGAGCAGCGAGTCGTTGTGGTCCTTCTGCATCTTCTCTGTCTGAGAGCGCATTTGCCGGAGGTCGTCCTGCAGCGGGTCGAGTATCTTGGAGAGCTGTTCGCTGTTGACGGCCGAAAGCTCTGCCGCACGTTCCTTGAGTACGCGCTCGGAGGTGGTGCTCATCTGTTCGCGCAGGAGTGCCATCTGCTGCGCCATCTGCTGTTGTTGCGACTCTTGCTGCGAACGCAACTGCTGCTGAAGGGATTCGCGCCCGTCGCGCATCTGTTGCTGTTGCGCCTCCTGCATCGCCTGCATCTGCTGCCGGAACGTATCCTGCTGCTCGCGCATCTGCTGCTCCGTCGAAGTGCTGCGCTCCCTGGCAGCTTGCACTTGCGACCGCATGGCAAAGAAGACAGCCAGTGCTCCCAAAGCGATGCCGATGATAAGATAGAGAAGATAAATGAGTTCCATGATGTACTTCCTTTTCTTGGTTATTCTGCGCAAAGATACGAAAAAAACATGAATGCTCAATGTTCAATGCTCAATAATTTTCGAAGCGTATATGTTCAACTATATATAAGGAAACAATATAATAGTTGGCACAAAATGGTTTTCCACTATGCATGATAGTATGAAAAATGGTTTTGGACGGCCGCTCGCACAGATAAGGTCGAGCGCTCCAAGACATTGGGGCGGCCGGAATGGAACGGAATCGACAGCACGTTTACCCCTTTTTCTCTGCATCATCTATCTTTTTTCACAGTACCTTCTATCACCTCTCTCAGTACAAGTCACTCTGTTTCTGTCATTCCAAGCCTGATTAATTCGCGAATTAAAGTTGAAAAGGTAAATAGAGTATTGCTATATATCCTGATAGTCATCGTATCAGCCACGGAATGTGCCGGAAAAACGGTTTACTCCTTCAGCAGGACGTATTGTCTGGGAACTTTCCTGAGGCGTTCCTGCATCTGATAACGGCGGCTTTTGGAGGTATAGATCTCGATGCTTCGGGGAGGATAGATGTCTATGAGGTCAGGGAACTGAGCTTTTCGTGTGGTGGGCTGGAGGCGGAGCGAGGATCGGCAGGTGGTCTTGTTGTCCATCCACTCGCGACGTTTCTTCTTCACATCGCTCCACGAGGCAAAATGCCTACAAGACTGATATTGGAACTCCTGGGGCTGACCCTCCTCGGTATAGGCGGCACGCAGCAGGATGGTCCAGTCCTTTAGCTGGAGCTTTATAAACTTACCTAATGCCCAGAGGGCAAAGCCGTTGATGAACTCGTGCTTCACGCAATCTAAACCGCTGTGGCGCTCTGCCTCCAAGACCATGCAACGGGCTGTGTCGAGGTTCAGATAGCCACGGTCCAACTCGTACTTGGTTGACCAGAAGACGAGCTGCACGACGTTGGGATTGGGATGCTCGAACTCCCCGTTTACGGCAAAACGGTGTTGCTTGAGGAAGTGCTTGTCCAGGGAGCGGATGAGGTTCTGGTAAAGCATCTCGTCGAGATTGCTCCAACGCACATAGGCGCTGTCGGGCTGGCTTACGCAAGCCGTATCGGTACCGAAGACGGTGTTCCGTTCGGGTGCCACCTGAAAGACGCTGTCCTGCTTCATCTGCGCCATTGAGGGCGAGAATAGTAAGCCTCGGCTCTGGAACTTATAGGCTGTCAGAGAGTCCGTAACGGTGCGTTGGGAGCCACGCAGGAGGTCGGAGCCTGTGTCTTGGAAGAAGAAATCATACTCGCGAAAGCACGGCTCCTGCTGGTAGTTTTCTTCTCGTTTCTGAATGAAAAGTTTCAGTTTCTCTCTTATCCACGCAGGTTCTTCAGCCTTAATCAGAACCTCCTGCAACGTGCGTACACGTGCTATCTGAAAGGTGGTGTCGTCTTCTTTTTGCGCAACAATCCAAAGAGGGCACAGAAGCAGGAGGCAAAGGGTTAGTCGTCTCATTGTGTATGTCCTTATTCACAAATTCGACAGCAAAGGAATTGTAAATTATGAATTACTCTGAAAGTCTTTGTCGATGAAGGCAATGAGGCGGTCGACGGCTTCCTCCTCAGGGATGTTCTTCTCGATACATTCCTTATTCTTATATAAGGAGACCTTGCCTCTTGCTGCGCCCACATAACCATAATCGGCATCTGCCATCTCGCCGGGACCGTTGACGATGCAGCCCATGATGCCTATCTTGAGCGTCTTGTAGCGTGCATCAGTCTTGGCTTTCTCCTCAACAGCAGTCTTGATGCGACGAATTGTGTCTTGCAGGTCGTAGAGCGTGCGTCCGCAGCCCGGGCAGGAGATGTACTCCGTCTTGTGCATCTGGACTCGAGCCGCTTGCAGGATGCTTTGGGCAACAGGAATCTCGCATTCAGGCTCCTCGCTGAGCGACACTCTAATGGTATCGCCAATGCCGTCGATGAGCAAGGCGCCGATGCCCACAGCACTCTTCAGCCTGCCGTCCTCGCCCTCGCCGGCTTCCGTCACGCCAAGGTGCAAGGGATAGTCCATGCCTTCCTTCTCCATCTGCTGACAGAGGAGACGTACGCTCTGTACCATGATGACCGTGTTCGAGGCCTTGATGCTCACCACCACATCGCGGAACTGCTCGCGCTCGGCAATACGGAGAAACTCCATGCACGACTCGACGATGCCTTCGGGCGTATCGCCATAGCGCGACATGATGCGGTCGGAGAGCGAGCCGTGGTTCACGCCGATGCGGATGGCTGTGCCGTGTTCCCTACATATATTAAGGAAGCGGCAGAAGCGTTCGTCCAGCCTTTCTAACTCTTGTTTGTACTCCTTGTCTGTGTATTCCAGCGTCTTGAACTGGCGGGCCGGGTCAACATAGTTGCCCGGGTTGATGCGTACCTTCTCGACAATCGTGGCGGCCACATCGGCCACATTGGGGTTGAAGTGTACGTCGGCACAGAGTGGCACGTCGCCGTAGCCGCGTGCTATCAGTCCGGCCTTGATGTTGCGCAGGTTCTCAGCCTCGCGAGTACCTTGCGTGGTGAGGCGAACCAACTGTCCGCCAGCCTCGATGATGCGTATGGCCTGCGCGATGCAGCCTTCCGTGTCGAGTGTGGAACAAGTCGTCATGCTCTGCACAGCCACGCGGTTCTCGCCACCAATGCGCAGCTTGCCTATCTTTACTTCGTGTGTCTTTCTTCTCATAATAGTCCTATATTTAAGAACAACGGATTAAATGCTTTTCTTGATTATTCCTGTACTCGGTTGGTATGCGAGCCGGAAGGCTCTTGATGCTGCTCTGCAAAGGTACGGCAAAAATCCGAGACCACAAACACAAATACAAAAAAAACTCACATGCGAGCCGTGAGTTAGTACGTCACTCATCGCCTTTGCCTGCTGAATTTGTCAATATGTCCTTCGGATACGATTGAAGTTTTAGAAAAATTCTGTAACTTTGCAAGCAGATAAAAGCCTTGGGCTGGTGAGCAAGGCGCTAAACATTAAGTTCTAAACAAAAAAGGAGAGCGAGAAAAGGATGAAAAAGTATTTCTTGGCATTTGTCCTTCCCTGCCTGGGAATGTTGGGCGGTAATACGTCCGTCACTTGTGCGGCAAAGCAGCAGACGGAGGAGCTGTACTCAAGGTTTCAGACAGCCCGGTGCGACCAACGCGTGGCCGTTTACTGGTACTGGATGTCGGACAATATATCTGTAGAGGGAGTGGAGCGCGATCTGGAGGCAATGAAGAAGGCAGGCATCGACCGTGCTTTCATCGGAAACATCTGGGAAGGCAGCATCAAGCCCGGAGGCATCAAGGTTCTTACACCCGAATGGTGGGATGTACTGCATGCAGCCCTGAAGAAGGCAACACAACTGGACATTCAGATAGGTCTCTTTAACTGTCCGGGGTGGAGCCAGAGTGGAGGTCCGTGGATAGAGCCTCGGCAGTCTATGCGTTATCTCGCGCAGCAGCATGTCGGCGTAGAAGGGAATGGCCAGCTTCAGCATATCGCCTTGCCGGTGGTAGGGGAGGATGCCCAGGATGTACGCGTTATGGCTGTCCCGGCCTTTGCCCATAAGTCGGTCACCTGCCAGATGGAGAAGGAGGCAGGGGTAAGTGTAACGAAGGAGATTCATCAGGAAGAACCGATGTGGCTGCGCAGCGTCCTCTTTGAGACACCAGCCTATCTGCTTGTGGATGTCGGGCTGGAGGCAAAGGTGGACGGGAAATACCGGATGTTGCGGACGGAACACCTGGACCGCACGAACCACAATCTGAATGTAGGCTTTCATCCGCTGGCTCCTATCAGTCTGAGCATCCCTGATGTATGTGCCCAGGATTTCCGTCTGACGCTGCATGGCGGTGGGCAACCCACGAAGTTGACTGTCACGTTGAGCGAACAGCCATTGGTGGAACGATATGAAGAGAAAACCCTGGGCAAGATGTTCCAGAGTCCGCTGCCCATGTGGGATGAGTATATGTGGCCCACAAGGCCCGAACCTCTGCAGGCCGGGACAGTGGTACAGCCATCACAGGTCATAGACCTGACGGGGCTGATGAATGAAGATGGAGTGCTCACTTGGAAGGTCCCTGACGGGAAGTGGACGATATACCGTACTGCCATGCTTACCACAGGAGTCACCAACGGACCGGCCTCGCCCGAGGCTACCGGGCTGGAGGTTGATAAGATGAGCCGCAAACATGTGGCCAGCCACTTTGATTCCTTTATGGGCGAGGTCCTCAGGCGTATCCCTGCCAAGGACAGGAGATGCCTGGTTGCAACCGTGGAGGACAGCTACGAGATGGGCGGCCAGAACTGGACGGACGATATGATACCCGTGTTCCGTCGCACCTATGGCTACGACCCCGTTCCCTGGCTGCCCGTCATGTTTGGACAAGTGGTTGGCTCGCAGGATCAGAGCGAACGTTTCCTGTGGGACTTGCGCCGTCTCGTTGCCGACCGAGTGGCTTACGACTATGTAGGCGGATTGCGTAAGGTCAGCAACCGGCATGGACTGACAACCTGGCTTGAGTGCTACGGTCATTGGGGATTCCCTGGTGAGTTCCTGATGTATGGCGGACAGAGCGACGAGGTGGCGGGCGAGTTCTGGAGCGAAGGCTCGTTGGGCGATATTGAAAACCGCGCCGCCAGCAGTTGTGCCCATATCTATGGCAAAAAGAAGGTCTGGGCCGAGAGCTGTACGGCAGGCGGACCGGCCTTCCATCGTTATCCCGCCTTGATGAAACAGCGTACAGACCGCTTTTTCTGCGAGGGTATCAATGCCACCCTGTTGCACGTCTATATCCAACAGCCGGACAGTATCACCTTCCCTGGTATCAGCGCTTGGTTCGGCAATGAGTTCAACCGTAAGAATATCTGGTTTCAGCAGATGGATATCTTTACGGACTATCTTCGCCGCTGCAACATGATGCTTCAGCAGGGCAGCTATGTAGCCGATGTGGCCTATTTCATCGGAGAAGATGCACCTAAAATGACGGGTGAATGCAAACCGGAGATACCCCGTGGCTATAGCTTTGACTATATCAATGCCGAGGTGCTGAAGCGGTGTACTGTGCGGGGTGGCTGCCTTTCTCTGCCCAGCGGTATGCAGTACCGCGTGCTTGTCTTTCCGCAGCAAAAGACCATGAGGCCGGAGGTGCTGACAGTTATAGAAAGACTGGTGCGGCAGGGGCTTAATGTCCTTGGTCCGCAGGCCGTTGCCTCCCCCAGCATGCAGGACTATCCGATGTGCGACCAGAAGGTGAGTCGTCTGGCAGACATGATGTGGAAATCCGGAAGCTATGGTAAAGGGCATGTGTGGGCTGATGGAACAGAGCTGCAGACCATACTCAACACGTTGGGCGTCAGACCTGACTGCTATGCTCAGCAGTCGGTTCCGTACGCTTTCATCCATCGTCGGCTGAAGGGGGCTGACGTTTACTTTGTCAGCAATCAGAGCGACCAGTCTCAGCGCTTCGATATAACATTTCGTGTCCAAGGAAGAAGCCCCGAGACCTGGGATCCGCTTACGGGCGAGAAACGCCTGCTGCCCCAGTACAGGCAGCAGGATGGGCTGACTGCCGTGCCCATGTATCTGGAAGCTAATCAGAGTATCTTTGTCGTCTTCGACGCTCTCGCTTCAGGGCAGCCTGTCCCCCAGACATTAAACTATCCTGAGCCTACGGTGCTGGCCCGTATAGACAGTCCCTGGACTGTTACCTTTCAGTCCGCTATGCGAGGCCCTGCTGAACCTCAGACCTTTGCCGAGCTTACGGACTGGAGCAGAAACCAGAATGACTCTGTCAAGTATTATGCCGGTATGGCTGCATATACCAATACGCTGAACATAGGTGAACTGCCTTCCGGTCCGGTATATCTTGACTTGGGACGTGTTATGGTCATGGCCCGTGTATATGTGAACGGACAATATGCCGGAGGCGTGTGGACCAGCCCTTACCGTGTTCCTGTAACGCAGTTCCTGAGGCCAGGGCGGAATGACATCCGGGTAGAGGTGGTTAATAACTGGCGCAACCGTCTCATCGGAGATGCCCGTTTGCCCGAGTCGGAGCGAAAGACGTACGCCACGGTAAACCCCTACGATGCCGGCTCAGAACTTCAGGAGTCGGGACTCCTCGGCCCTGTCTGCCTGGTGAAGTTATAAAGTGCAATTCGTGGCTAAGAGCTCTTCGTCGTTCAGTTCGTCTTGAAGTTGTACTTCACTTCTTTGAGTTCCTCGTTTGCCTTGACAATCTTCTCCTTGAGGCCCTGCTTGTAGTTGCGAAGTTTCTCTGCTAGTTCTGTGTCGCTCAAGGCAAGCATTTCAGCAGCGAGGATGGCTGCGTTCTGTGCGCCGTTCACGCCAACGGTGGCAACAGGGATGCCAGGAGGCATCTGTATGATGCTGAGCATGGCATCGAGGCCGTCGAGCATTCCCTTGATGGGGACACCAATGACGGGCAACGTTGTGCTTGCAGCCACTACGCCAGGCAAGGCCGCTGCCATGCCAGCTCCTGCAATGATGACCTTCAAGCCACGCTCTTCAGCAGAACGGGCAAAGGCTTCAACTTCCTGAGGTGTACGATGAGCGGAGAAAGCGTTCATCTCGAAAGGAATGCCCATTTCATCGAGAAACTTGGCTGCTTTCTCCATAACGGGCAGGTCGCTTGTGCTACCCATAATGATGCTTACGATAGGTTTCATATGTTTCTACATTAGTATTGTTCCAACGATGCCGCAGACGATGCCGATGAGGGTGCCACCAAGGACTTGACCGAGGGTGTGCTGGCGGAGCAGCATGCGGCTGGTCATGACGCAGCCTGCGACGAAGATGGCCAGCGAGAGCCACCAGATGGGGTTGAAGCCGAAGATGGCTGAATAGGCTATCAGGGCTCCGATGACGCCGCCTGCTCCAGCCGAGTGCAGGCTAACTTTCCACCAAATATTGATAATGATGCAGGTGCACTGGATGAGCAGCGATATGCCCACGATGGCCATCAGGAAGTGTGGCATATGGGTGATGGCGAAGATGTGCATCAGGCAGAGATAGCTGCAGATGCTGATGATGTAGGGTACGGCTCGTTTATGGCGTAAGCGAAGTTCAGCAGCGCTCCAGCCATGAAGCTTTCGATAGATGTAGATGCCAAGGGTTGGCAGGCAGAACGTGAAGCCATAGACGAGTCCGAGAATCCATAGCTTGAAGCCCCAAGGGAAGAGGCTCAAGTAGGTGAAACTCAGCAGGACGAATGTTCCGACGGTAGGGTAGTACGAGGGTCGGAAGACTGTCGAGAAGATGCGTGCTATGAGAATCGTCTGTTTCATTTTCTCATTCTTGCAACAGGGATGCCCATCTGTTCCCTGTACTTGGCAACGGTACGACGGGCGATGTTGAAGCCGTCTGCCTGGAGGAGTTGTGTGAGGCGTTCGTCGCTGAGCGGCTGACGTTTGTCCTCCTGTTCTATGAGTGTGCGCAGGGCAGCCATCACCTGACGGGCAGTGACGTCGTCGCCCTCTTTGTTCTGTGTGGCTTTGTGGGTGAAGAACCATTTGAGGGGATAGGTGCCAAAAGTGGTCTCGACGTACTTGCTGTTTGCTACGCGACTGATGGTGCTGATGTCGTAGCCTGTCGCCTCGGCAACGTCGTCGAGTTTCATAGGTCGCAGCAGCGTCTCGTCGCCTTCTTGAAAGAAAGGTTTCTGCAGTTTGACGATGGCCTGCATGGTGCGCATCATTGTTTCGGAGCGTTGCTGCAGTGCGTTGATGAACATCTGTCCGCGTTCCACATACTGACGGATGAAGGCGTCCTGCTGTCCGTCAGCATCTGGACTGATGATGAGCGACGGCTGGTTGCCACGGCTCAGGGTGACGGTGATGATGCCGTTCTCGTCTGTATCGACCAGGAAGTCCGGCTGGATGGTTTGTATGCGGTCGGCAGTCTTGGCGCCAATGGAACCTCCTGGTCGCGGATTGAGTTTCAGTATCTCGCGTTGCAGCAGTTCTGCCTGCGCATGATTGATGTGGAGCCTTCCTTCAATCCTTTGCCAGCGCTTGTGTATGAAGTCATCAAAGAAGTTGTCGAGGATCTTGATCAGCTGTTCGCGACCTGGAATGTTCTCGTTGCGCTTGACCTGAATGAGCAGACATTCCTGCAGGGAACGTGCTCCGATGCCTGGCGGGTCGAACTGTTGCAGGATCTCGAGGACGTGCTCCAGTTCCTCAGGAGTTGTGTTGAGGCCCTGATAGATCTCAGCCTCGTCGGCTAGGATGGTGAGCGACCTCTTCAGCAGTCCGTCTTCGTCGAGCGAGCCGATGAGGTATTCCATAAGTTCCTTCTCGTGGTCCGTCAGTTCGAAGTCTGCCATCTGCTCCCTGAGGCGGTCAGTCAGGGAGAGCGTGTCGTCGTAGGCCATGAACTCGGCAGCATTGTTGCTGTGGCTGGCACCTGTCAGGAAATCAGGGATGTCGTCCTCGCTGCGATAGTCGTACGAGGCATCGTCCAAGTCAGTCTGTCCGTAGTCCGTAGTCTGTTGTCCGTTGTCTTCCTCTTTCTTTTCCAGCCAAGGGTTCTCCATGCATTCCTGTTCCACGCGATGTTGCAGCGTCTCGACAGGCATCTCCATCAGCCTGACGAGCATGACCTGCTGGGGCAGCATCTGCTGCACCTGCACCTGTCCTTGCGTCTGCGCCTGTTCCTGTATCTGTACGTTCCCTTGACTCATATCTCGTGTTTGCTCTACTATGCGTCAGCAAAGACTTTGCCGTCGTCCAGCATCACTTGCAGTTTGGCGTACTCGCTGTGGAAGTCGTTCCTGAGGCGGTCGAGGTAGCGCTTTGCCTCCCACTTGCACATGGGCAGGTCGTGGAGCAGATAGTTTCCGCATGTCTCTGGCTCTGTGGCAGGCACTTTCTCCTGGGTGAGCATCCACTCCAGGCATTGGATGGTCAGCTCGCGCATGTCCTGTACGGAGTAGTCTCCCGTCATCACGATGTACATCCCTGTCAGGCATCCCATGGGGCCCACGTACACGACATCGTCCTTCACCCGTGAGTTGCGGAACCAGGTTGCCATCAGGTGCTCTATGCTGTGGATGGCTGCAGGTGCCACAGCAGGCTCCTTGTTGGGCTCTGTGATGCGCAGGTCGAATGTGGTGATGCCTTTGTCTTGTCTCGACACGTAGATGCCAGGTTTCAGTCTCGTGTGGTCGATGGTAAAACTCTGTATAACTTCCATATTGCCCTATTATCTTCCTTTTGTGTGCAAAATTACGAAAATAATCTGAAGTCACAAAACAAAAAGCGAAAATAAACACGCAAAAAAAACACGCCTCAACCCTGAGGAGTCAACCACTCCAGAGAAAGAAGACAACTCCACCCAGGTGGGCAAGTCAACCTTTTCCAGGAAAAGGCATTGTATTGAATTTTTTGTGTTACAGTATTACAGATTACAGTTTTCTCAGGAGCACTGAAATCTGGGAACACAAAATTTTATAATATATATTATAAGTAATACTTATAAGTATTGTACCATATATTTCTTGTTATTCAATTGTCAAATTGTCCACATCAACTAAAATGTACCCCCTCACAAAAAAACTGTAATCTGTAATACTGTAACACTGTAACAGCCCCCATTACCAGTTTTTGAGAGCGTGCTTTTTTGCGTGCTTATTTTAAGGAATTATTTGCGTGCGCGCACGAAATGTCGTATCTTTGTACTGGATTTAGAACTGAAGCTTTGGGATTCAAAACGCAGGCAAGGTAAATCGCAATCGTAACACGTTAAGTTGGCCAACGACACGTGTTAAAGTGAGCAACATCACTGGTGAGACTCTGAAAGGCGAAACGGGTGGGATTGCCCTATTTCCCAACTGGCTTGAGGCCCATTTCCGAGGCTTTCCCCAACATGAAATGGAAGGCGGCATCGTGGTCGTTGGGGATCAGTGAGTCCCAAATGGCGTCCTTGACGGCTTGCTTGAGCAGTCCGATTTCGCGGCAGGGCTGCAGGCCGAAGGTTTCCATGATTTCCTCGCCTGTGATGGGGTTGTGCCAGGTGCGATAGTTGTCGCGAGCCTGCAGGTCGGCCAGCTTCTCACGGACGAGTTGGAAGTTCTCGAGGAAGCGCTGCTTCTTCTCGCGATTCTTGCTGGTGATGTCAGCTTCGCAGAGGCGCATCAGGTCGTCGATGTCCTCGCCAGCCTCGAAGAGCAAACGACGGACAGCGCTGTCAGTCACTTCCTCGTCGGCAATGGCGATGGGACGCATGTGAAGCCCCACGAGTTTCTCGACGTATGCCATGCGTTCGTCCATCGGCAGCTTCATCCTGCGGAACAGAGGCGCTACCATCTTCTGCCCGATGTAGTTGTGGTTGTGGAACGTCCAGCCTGCCTGGTTGTCCCAGCGCTTGCTGCGAGGCTTGCCGATGTCGTGCAGGAGGGCGGCCCAACGTAAGTAGAGAGGAGCTTGCTCCTGACACACATTATCCAGCACCTCGAGGGTGTGGTAGAAGTTGTCCTTGTGCGCGCGTCCGTTCCTTGACTCAACGCCTTCGAGGGCTGCAACTTCTGGCAGGATGATGGGCAGCAGTCCGCTACGGCTCAGCTCGATGAAGCCGATGCTGGGCACGGGTGCCATCATGATCTTGTTCAGTTCGTCGATGATGCGTTCCTGCGAGATAATCTTGATGCGCCCAGCATTGCGACGGAGTGCTTCTGCCGTCTCTTCCTCTATCTGGAAGTGCAATTGCGTGGCAAATCGGATGCAGCGCATCATGCGCAGGGGGTCGTCGCTGAAGGTGATGTCTGGGTCGAGTGGAGTGGCTATGATGCCGTCCTCGAGGTCGAGCAGGCCATCGAACAGGTCGATGAACTCGCCATAACGGTCTTTGTTGAGGCAGAAGGCAAGGGCATTGATGGTGAAGTCGCGACGATGCAGGTCGTCGTCGAGCGTGCCGTCCTCCACGATGGGCTTGCGGCTATCCCTTTGATAGCTCTCGCGACGAGCACCCACGAACTCCACTTCGTGCTCGTGCCACTTGAGTTGCGCTGTGCCAAAATTACGGAAGATGCTGACGTGAGCGCCTCTGCCAAGTTCCTTAGCAAGGGCTCCGGCAAGACGGATGCCACCTCCTTCTCCAACCACCAGCACATCAATATCCTTCGAAGGTCGCTCCAGGATGATGTCCCTCACATAGCCGCCTACGACATAACACTCCAGCCCCAGGGCATCGGCAGTCTCTCCGATGCGATGCAACAACGGGTTGTCGATAAGGCGAAGCGAATCCGTCTGGCGTTTCCTTTGACGGAAGTCGTCGTATTCCTGTATGGCCTCCTGTATGGTCATTTTTGCTTTTTGATGTCTTCTTTCAGTTTGCGTTCGAAGAACTGCCTCTTGACGTTGAGCCGTTCCCATTCCTCGCCTGAGACGAGTTTGAGGCTGTCTGTAGCGGCATTCATCTCTATGCTGTCGAGCAGGAGGATGGCTTGTCGGCGAGCCTCGATGGCTGTGGGGCATTTGCGACGAAGTGAGAAGATGGTGTCGCGTGCCTCGTTATATAGGTGATGATGCAGGGCATAGCGAGCATCCCTCAGCATTCTGGCAGCATATTCCTCTGGTTTCTCCTTTGTGCAAGAGGCTGCCAGAATGGCTATGATGATAGGAAAGAGGTACTTTTTCATAGGCCAAAGAGGGGTAGGATGAAGTTGCGGACATCGTTGCTCATAGCAAGGAGCATGAGTGCGATGAGGATGAAGATGCCTATCTTTTCTATCCATTCCATCGCTTTATCCGAGGGTTGGCGACCTGTGATGCCTTCGTAGAAGAGCAAGACGATGTGGCCGCCATCGAGACCAGGGATGGGCAGGATGTTCATGACGGCCAGGATGATGCTGATGAAGGCAGTGAGCATCCAGAACTTCTGCCAGTCCCAAGCGTTGGGGAAGATGTTGCCGATGGTGATGAACGAGCCGACGCTCTTCGCTCCGTCTGCGCTGGCCACGTACTTCAGGTCGTTGACGTAGCTCTTCAGCACACGCCAGCCGTAGCTGAGACCTGCAGGGAAGCAGTTCCAGAGGTTGTAGCTGAGGTGTTCTGTCTTGAGGTCTGGGAAGTGACGGGTTACGCCCATCATGTAGTTCTCGTCGAGTTGAAGGCTGAGGGTATCCATACGTGCTCCGTCAGCCGAAGCAAAGACGGCATTGAGCGTGCGCCAGCGAAGGCTGTCCTCAGGCGTACAGTCTGGCGAACCAAGTACATCTTGCCTGCGCAATGTCACCTCGTAGTCGAAGTCGGCCCAAGTCTTGATGTCCTTGCCGTTGACTGCTATCAGACGCATGCCCTTCTCGATGCCTGCCTTATCTGCTGCAGAGCCAGGCACGACGGAGTCGATGTAAGCCTCTGCTACAGGCTGGAGGAACTGTGGCTGTGCCTGCAGCATCTTCAGCATGGAGAGGCCTTCTTCTGGCATCGTGAGCTCTATCTCTTCACCTTGTCTCAGTACTGTGACGGTATTTGCATTCGAGATGGTTCGCATGATGGCTGTGCTGAACTCCACAATCTCCTTGCCGTCGGCAGCGATGGGAATGTCGCCGTCCTGGAATCCGATGTTGTGGGCTTGCTCGTTGTACTGGAAACCCTGCTCGATGCTGGCAATGGGATAGTAGTCGCGACCCCAGGCAAGCAGTACGAGGCTGTAGATGACCCAAGCCGTGATGAGGTTCATCAGTACGCCTCCAAACATGATGAGGAAGCGCTTCCACACCTTCTGCGAGCGGAACTCGTTGGGCTGAGCAGGCTGCTTCATCTGCTCTGTGTCCATGCTCTCGTCTATCATGCCGGCTATCTTGACGTAGCCTCCCAGGGGAATCCAGCCGATGCCGTACTCCGTCTCCTTGTCCTTGAAACTGGGGAAGAGTTTGGTGAACCATTTGCTCTTCGTGCTGAAGAGCTTGAACTTCCAGTCGAAGAACATGAAGAACTTCTCGACTTTCACGCCAAAGAGCTTGGCGAAGCCGAAGTGGCCACCTTCGTGCAGGACGACCAGAATACTGAGGCAGCAGAGCAGCTGCAGGGTTTTTATGAGTACTGTTTCCATTTATGAATGAGTTTGTCTTGTAGTAGTTTTATTGTTATGAATGTTGCATCGTTTAATGCTTGCCAGGGGAGTTGCCAACGCCCTATAGGGGAAGTGCCAACGCCCTATAGGGGAATGGCTGATGCCCTATAGGGGAATGAGTAACGCCCTATAGGGGAGTGAACGACGCATTATTTAGGCTTTTTAATCATCTCTTCAGCGACTCGGCGCGACTCACGGTCGCAGTCGAGGTAATCTTGTAGGGTAGGTTTCTCTTGATGCGGCACTTTCTCCAGTGTCTTCTCGATGATGTCTGCCATCTGCAGGAAGCTGCAGCGTTCCTGACGGAAGGCGAGGTTCACCACCTCATTGGCGGCATTGACGATGCAGGCAGCGTTGCCACCCCTCCGTATCGCTTCGTATGCCATCTGCAGGCAACGGAACTTCTCTGGGTCGGGCTTCTCGAAGGTCAAGTCCTTGAGGTCCCACCAGTCGATGCGAGGGAAGCTGCTCTTCAGTCGATAGGGGTAGGAGAGGGCCAGTTGTATGGGGACGCGCATGTCAGGCATACCCATCTGTCCCTTGACGGCACCGTCCTCGAACTGGACAGCGCTGTGCAGAATGCTCTGTGGATGCACCACGACCTGTATCTTGTCAGGTGTGACGTCGAACAACCAGCGTGCCTCGATGACCTCGAAGCCTTTGTTCATCATAGACGCACTGTCGATGGTTATCTTCGCCCCCATGTCCCAGTTGGGATGCTTCAGGGCTTGAGCAGGTGTGACGTCGCGCAGCTGGTCGAGCGTGAAGGTGCGGAAAGGGCCACCGCTGGCCGTGAGGATGAGTTTCTCGATGGGACTCACTTCGCCCATCAGACTCTGGAAGATGGCACTGTGCTCGCTATCGACGGGCAGCAAAGGCACCTTGTGCTCCAGGCAAAGCTGCGTGATGAGTTCGCCAGCCACAACGAGGGTCTCCTTGTTGGCGAGGGCGATGGGTTTGTCAGCCTTGATGGCACTGATGGTGGGGCGCAGTCCGCTGAAGCCCACAAGGGCAGTCAGCACGATATCCACCAGCTCCATCTGCACCACTTGGCACAGGGCGTCGGCTCCCGCATAGACCTGAATCGGCTCGTCCTTCAGGGCTTCTTGTACGTAGTCGTACTTGCTCTCGTCTGCTATGACGACGCACTGCGGCTTGTATTCCTTAGCCTGCTTGATGAGCAGGTCGGCCTGCGTGTTGGCAGTCAGCACATATGCCTCGAAGAGGTCAGGGTGCTCAGAGATTACCTCAAGCGTCTGAGTGCCAATGCTGCCAGTTGAGCCTAATATGCAGATTCTTTTCATCTTTATAAATCAAGTAAACCTTCTGGTAGCGTCATGTGTATGGTCCGCTCCTTGTGATTGATGTCTGTAATCCATTCTTCAGCAGCAGGGATGAGTCGTTCGCCCACTTGGAACAGAACGTTCTGTGTGGAGTCGTCCACACGGTCGATGGTTCCGATGTGGCCTGCTGTTTCGTCGAAGAGGTCGAAGCCCGTGAAGTATCGCCAGGTGTACTCGTCGTCCTCTCCTACTTCAGGAGTCAGGGCGTGAGGGAAGAACACTTCGCATCCGACGAGGAACTGCACATCGTTGGCAGAGTCGTAGTCGAGGAACTTCAGGAGCGCCGTCGTGTCACTACGGAAGCGATATTCCTCGAGGAAGAACGGCACGAGTATGCCTTCCACACGCAGGATGAGGTATTCACTCTCAGCACGATCCCAAACGTCGTCCGTGAAGTTGAACGTCACCTCGCCCTTGATGCCGTGCGTTCTGCCGATTTGTCCTATCTTATATACTTCGTCTTCTCGTATCATGGAACATTGTCCATTTTATTCCCCTTGAAGGGGGCTAGGGGGTCTCTACTCTCTTTATTTTAGCTCCAAGGGCGCAGAGGCGTCCCTCGATGTCCTCGTAGCCACGGTCTATCTGCCCGATGTTGTCGATGCGGCTTGTGCCTTGCGCACTCATGGCAGCGATGAGGAGGGCAATACCTGCACGAATGTCAGGGCTCGTCATACGGCCTGCATGGAGTTGGCGTTCATGGTCGTGACCTACCACAACGGCTCTGTGTGGGTCGCAAAGGATAATCTGTGCGCCCATATCAATAAGTTTATCGACAAAGAATAGGCGGCTCTCGAACATCTTCTGGTGAATAAGGACGGAGCCCTTGGCTTGTGTGCTGACCACGAGCAGGACGCTCAGCAGGTCGGGCGTGAAGCCAGGCCATGGCGCATCGCTCAGCGTCATGAACGAGCCGTCGATAAAGCTCTCTATCTCATAGTGCTCTTGCTTCGGAATGAAGAGGTCGTTGCCGTCCTTCTCGATGCGAATGCCCAATCTTCTGAAAGTGTTTGGGATGATGCCCAAGTGCTCAGGTGCGACATTGCAGATGCGTACACCATCGCCCACCATTGCTGCCATGCCGATGAAGGAACCCACCTCAATCATGTCAGGCAGGATGGTGTGTTCTGTGCCATGAAGCGATGCGACGCCTTCGATGGTCAACAGGTTCGAGCCGATGCCTGCAATGCGTGCTCCCATCTGGCATAGCATGCGGCAAAGTTGCTGGATGTAGGGTTCGCAGGCAGCATTGTAGATGGTCGTAACGCCCTGAGCCAGCACAGCCGTCATGATGATGTTCGCCGTGCCAGTCACAGAGGCTTCGTCCAAGAGCATATAGGAGCCTTTGAGTCCTTCAGTCTCCACGTTATAGAGATGTAGCGCTTCGTCGTAAGTGAAGTGTCCGCCCAGCTTCTGTATGCCGTGGAAGTGTGTGTCGAGACGTCGCCTGCCTATCTGGTCGCCCCCAGGCTTTGCGACGATAGCCTTGCCTCGCCGTGCCAGAAGCGGACCAAGCATCATCACGCTGCCTCGCAACTGCCTGCAACGTTCTATGTATGCCTCGCTGCAAAGATATTGGTCATCGAGCCTGGTGGCAGAGAATGTGTAGTCGTGAGCATCATGCTTCGTCACTTCCACACCCATGTCTTCCAAGAGCTTTATCTGGTTCTTTACATCGACAATGTTGGGGATGTTCTTGATGCGGACAGGTTCGTTGGTCAGCAATACAGCGCATAGCACTTGCAGTGCCTCGTTCTTTGCACCTTGGGGCACAATCTCGCCCTTCAGCCTGTGTCCGCCTTCTATGATGAATGATGCCATGCTTACTTCTTTCTTTTACGTTTCTTTCCACCATCAGAGGGTTGCAAGGGCGATTCGCCAACAGCTTCGAAGGTGAAATGGTCCAAGTCCAGGTTAAGTTCGCCATTGGAGTAGCGGTCGATGTCCTGTGCCACAAGGGCATTGTCCATCGAGTCGCGGTTCCAGATGAAGAGGTCTTGCTTCATCTGATTGGCCACGCATTCGGTGATGTATTGGCGCATCTCAGCATCTTCAATCGTCTTTGCATAGTCCAAGGTTTGCTCAACAAGATAGCCATAATGGCGACGCTTGATGTCTTTCATCGGGTAGGGAAGCGGAGCCGGATGTGCCTGCACCTCTTCCTGCGGCACGATATTGACAGGATAGTCAATGTCGAGTTTGTAGTGGCTGATGCGTGCCAAGTGGTTCCAGAGGCGATGCTCATTGTCTTCCTTGCTGGCAGTGGAAGGGAGGAGGCTCGCCATTATCTTGACGATAGTATTGGCGCATCGCTGGCGCTCCTCACGGTCTTCTATCTCCACAGCCATATCGACCATCATCTGTATGCCTCGACCATATTCGGGCATCACAAGCTGTTCTCTTTGTGTGTTGTATTGCATTACAATAGGTTTTTAGACTTTATTGCGACGAACTCCTTCAGATAGAAGGGTTCGAAGTATGCTACATCTTGTTTCTCTCCCAAGTGCAGGGAACGCTCTGCCAAGGGGAACATCCACTTAGCCAAAGGCACAATACCATCGATGAAATGGGCATTCTTGTGCTGAATGACGCTTTGGCACTTCATGGCACCATTGCCGAAGAAATAGACGGGATGCTCCTCGAGGTAAGGAAGATAGGTGTCGGCATCAACGATGTCTGCACCGATGGGACGAACCTCTTGCAGGGCTCGGTCATAGACGGCACTGTAAACCTCCATCCTTCGTGCATCTATCATGGGGATGAGCAAGGCATCCTCTGGCAACTCCTCTTTGCCAAGCAGGACAGGGACGCACAACAGTTTGAGCGTCGGAACGCTCAGGAGTGGAAGGTCACGACCATAGCAAACGCCTTTTGCCAGCGATACACCGATTCGCAAACCAGTGTAACTGCCTGGACCTTCGCTGACGGCTACGGCATCGACAGGTATGGCATGCGAGTTGGCAAAGGACAGCGCTTCGTCAACATAGACGCCGCACACGACAGCGTGGTTCGGTCCGTCCAGGTCTTCTTTGTGGAAGATGAGCTGACCATTCTCGCTCAGTGCCACAGAGCATGCTTTTGTACTCGTCTCAATATGCAGGATGCAGGACATTCTTAGCTTCTTATTTATTTTTGCGCTGCAAATTTACTAATTTCTCGCCAAATTATTGTATTTTTGCAGCAAAATTGTAAACAAATATGATTTTATCGATGACTGGATACGGCAAAGCCTCAGCCGAATTCCAAGGAAAGAAGATTACAGCAGAGGTTAAGTCACTCAACAGTAAGGCCCTCGACCTTTCAACACGCATTGCTCCCATCTATCGCGAGAAAGAAATGGAAGTGCGTGCCATGGTGACGCAGAGCCTGGAACGTGGCAAAGTGGAGTTCAACCTATGGATTGAGCAACTGGAGCAGGCGGATGCCTGTCCCATCAATGCTGAATTGGTGGCAGCCTATTATCGCCAGATGCAGGAGATATCGAAGAAGTATGACATTCCTGAGCCTGATGACTATTGGCACACCATCATACGAATGCCTGAGGTGCTCTCTCGCAATGAAGCCCAGCAGGATCTCTCCGACGAGGAGTGGCAGGTGGCTCAGGGTGTCGTGCAGAAAGCTATCGACCAACTCGTTGCATTCCGTCGGCAGGAGGGTGAGGCACTGCAGCATAAGTTCGAGGAGAAACTTGACAACATCGCCGCTTTGCTTGCCAGCATTGAGCCCTACGAGAAGCAGCGTGTGGAGAAGATTCGGCAGCGCATCACCGACGGACTTGCCTCGATTCCTGATGTGGAATACGACAAGAACCGACTCGAGCAAGAGATGATTTACTACATCGAAAAGCTGGACATCAACGAGGAGAAACAGCGTCTGGCGAACCACCTTCAGTACTTCCGCAAGACGATGGAAGAGGGGCACGGACAAGGCAAAAAGCTCGGTTTCATCGCTCAAGAGATGGGCAGAGAGATCAATACCACGGGTAGCAAAAGCAATCAGGCTGAGATGCAGAACATCGTGGTCAAGATGAAGGACGAGCTCGAGCAGATTAAGGAACAAGTGTTAAATGTGATGTGATATGGGGAGGATTCTTATCTTTTCAGCTCCTTCTGGGAGTGGCAAGAGCACAATTGTGAATTACCTGATGAAGGAGCATCCTGAGTTCAGGCTCGCTTTCAGTGTAAGTGCCACCAGCAGGCCACCTCGAGGCAAAGAGCAGGATGGCGTGGACTACTATTTCCTCACGCCCGATGAGTTCCGTCGCCATATTGAGCAGGACGATTTCCTCGAGTATGAGGAGGTTTATGAAGGTCGCTTCTACGGCACCCTCAAGTCGCAAGTGGAGGAGAAACTGGCTGCGGGCATGAACGTGGTGTTCGATGTCGATGTGAAAGGCGGCATTAACATCAAGAAATACTATGGCGACGACGCTATGAGTGTCTTCATCCAGCCACCTTCTGTTGCTGTTCTAAGGGAGCGCTTGATAGCCAGAAATACCGATGAAATGGCGCAAATTGAACAAAGATTGGCTAAGGCTGAGTACGAGATGACGTTCTCTCCACAGTTCGACCGCATCCTTATCAACGACGACCTCGATGTCGCAAAACAGGAGGCTGTTGACCTGATTAAAAACTTCCTGCAACCTAGTTGCTCAACTAAGCGTGTTAAGTTTGCCAACGCGGCACGTTAAGTTTGCCAACACGACACGTTAAGTTTGTCAACACGACACACTATATTTTAATACAAACCTAGATGACTGATTCGGAGCGACATATAACGGGCATATATGGAGGCAGTTTCAACCCCATTCACGAAGGGCATCTTTCCCTGGCTAAGGCTTTAGCGGAGAGCGGTCTGGTGGATGAAATGTGGCTGCTCGTCTCGCCTCAGAATCCGTTCAAGGTCAATGCCGACTTGCTCGACGACGAGGAAAGATTGAGGTTGGCTCGACTGGCTGTGGCAGATGTGCAGGGCGTTGAGGTTTGCGACCGCGAGTTCTCCCTGCCGCGTCCTTCTTATATGTATAATACATTGCGTGCCTTGGGCAAAGAGCATCCTGATCGTGAGTTCGTGCTGGTCATAGGTGCAGACAACTGGGAGCGCTTCCCCGATTGGTATCGCAGCAAGGCAATTCTCTCCCAATATCGCGTCATCATCTATCCCCGGCCAGGTTATACGCTCGAGAAAGTGCCTCGCAAAGTGACCATAGCCAATACGCCGCTGCTTGACATCAGCAGCACCGAGATTCGTAGCCGCATTGCGAATGACCCTGATTACGATGGAGATGGACTTCCTGCTGCTGTTTGGGAAGAAATAAGGGCAAAAGGTTTGTATAATTCGCAAAAAGCAGTATCTTTGCAGCCTGAAAATAGAAGAAACTAACTATGAAGTCAAAAGGAATACTTTTGCTAATGCTCTGCAGCCTCTTCCATTCTGTAGGCCTTTCGGCACAGGAGGAGCCGGTTAAGTTCGGAGGCTTTGACTCATGGATAACTCGCTCCATTAAAGAGAGTCTGCTTGTAGGCGGCAAGACACAGACCCTGTATGAGGTCGGTCCGAAAGGCACTTTCGATGGTGCTCGCCCTTACACCAATCAAGGCGGTTCGCCTTGGGGGTGCAGCAACATCTATGCCAAAGTGGCAGGTGTTGTCAAGACCAATGTCAGCGTCTATCCCGATACGCATAAAGGCGGACAGTGTGCCAAACTCTATACTCACCTTGTCAACTGCAAAGCTATCGGTGTGGTCAACATCAGCGCCCTTGCCTCTGGAAGCCTTTTCCTGGGCAGTATCATTGAACCCATCACTGGCACGAGCAATCCGATGAGCAAGATGAGTATGGGCGTTCCCTTCACCAAGAAGCCAAAAGCAGTAAAGTTTGACTACAAATTCAACACGCCAGGTGGCGAACGCATCCGTGAGACGGGCTTCAGCAAGCGCCAGAAGGTCGCTGGAAAGGATATGGGACAAGTCACATGTCTGTTGCAGAAGCGCTGGGAAGATGCTGAAGGCAGGATTCATGCCTTGCGAATTGGTACGATGCGTCAGCGTTTCAGCCAGAACTGCGACTGGAAGGAGGGGCAGTCTTTCACCATTCACTATGGAGACATTACCCACGAGAACTTCTATCAGGAAAGCATGGGCTTGATGTCTGGCGGCAGTGATAGTTTCTACGCTCTCAACAGCAAAGGAAAGAACGTGCCTATTCAGGAAGATGGTTGGGCAGGACCGGATGAGACGCCGACCCACATCATCCTGAAGTTCGACAGCAGTCATGGTGGCGCATACGTCGGCACTATTGGCAACACCCTTTGGGTCGATAATGTGAAGCTTGTTTATTAAATAGCCTATGCGCCCCTATTATCTCGTACAGGAGAACTTACTTCGTCGCAATCTGCAGCTTATCAAGAGAGTTGCCGACGAAGCCGATGTGGAGATAATCCTTGCTTTCAAGGCCTTCGCTTTGTGGCGCACCTTTCCAATTTTCCGCGATTTCATCGGTCATACCACGGCAAGTAGTCTCTGCGAGGCCAGGCTTTCGTTGGAGGAATTTGGCTCCCTCGCTCACACTTATAGTCCGGCTTATGAGGAAGAGGAGTTCGACGAGATACTGCATTGCAGTGGTCACGTCACCTTCAATTCCCTTTCGCAATATGAGCGTTTCGCTTCAAAAATCACCCATTTCACCGAGCATTCTGTGTCTTGTGGGCTTCGTGTCAACCCAGAATACAGTGAGATAGAGACTGAGCTTTACAACCCCTGTGCACCAGGCAGCAGGTTTGGTGTGCTCGCCGAGCAATTGCCGGAACAGCTTCCTGCAGGCATCGACGGTTTCCATTGCCATTGTCATTGCGAGAGTCCGGCTTCTGCATTGGAGCACACACTGGAGCATCTTGAGGCGAAGTTCAGTCGTTGGTTCCCTCAGTTGAAGTGGCTCAACCTTGGTGGCGGACACCTGATGACGCGCAAGGACTATGATGTGGAACACCTTATATATATATTAAAGGGTTTGCACCAGCGCTATCCTCATTTGCACATCATCCTTGAACCGGGCAGTGCCTTTGCTTGGCAGACGGGACCCTTGGTGGCTCAGGTGGTCGATATCGTGGAGAACCATGGCATCCGGACTGCCATCCTTAATGTTTCCTTCACTTGTCACATGCCCGATTGTCTGGAGATGCCTTATCAGCCAGAGGTGCGTGGAGCCGAGAGCTTGCCTTTCGAGGCTGCCTCACAGCCTGATGCGAAGGCACAGAACATCTATCGGCTGGGCGGCAACAGTTGCTTGAGTGGCGACTACATGGGCAGTTGGAGGTTCCCCGAACCACTTGAGGTGGGACAGGAGATTGTGTTCGAGGACATGATACACTACACGACGGTCAAGACCACAATGTTCAACGGCATCATGCATCCCTCTATTGTCCTGGAGCATGAGGACGGCACACGCGAGACGCTCCGCACCTATACATACGAGGACTATAGGGACCGTATGGATTAGGAGCCTTCCTGCTTTCCCTTTGGGAAAGAGTTTATGGGCGAATGCCTTTTAGGATAATTCCCCTATCGTTTAGGGAAAACCCTTGCATTCCTTGTTGTTTTATGTCTTACCTTTGCACTGTGATTCAAAAACAAGAGTGCAAACAATAAAACAATACTACTATGAAAAAGTTAGTTCTTTCCCTGATGATGATGGCAGCCTGGATGGGTGTCAGCGCAATGAGTTTCGAGCGTGCTCAGGCAGAGGCTCTCTACCTGACGGACAAGATGGCCTATGAGCTCAATCTCAACGACCAGCAGTATAACGATGCATACGAGATCAACCTCGATTACTTCCTGAGGATTGATTCTCCGTCCGACCTTTACGGCAGCTACTACAGCTATCGTATGAGCGACCTTCGCTGCATACTTTACGACTGGCAGTACAATCTCTTTGTAGCAGCCGACTACTTCCTGCGTCCTATCATTTGGCGTGCAGGCGGTTGGTACTTCCCTATCTATAGTTATTACAATCGTGGCTACTTCTACTACAGCCGCCCGACTGTATGGGTTTCCTACTATGGTGGACACAGCCGTGCACATCACTATGGAGGCTACTACGTAAATCGTCGTCCGGTTTGGAACGGTGGATTCAGGGGTCACGACATGGGCCGTGTGGTTGCACATCATGATGGTCGTCGTGGCGGAGGCATCTCACATTATCGTGGCGGTCGTGACGGTAGTCGCAGAATCAATGGCAACGGTTATCATATTGACATAGACGGACATCGTGGCAGCGGTTCTGGTCGTTCTAGTCGCGGCGGCAGCTCGAACTATGGCGGCAGCAACTACAACGGCAGTCACAGCGATGGCGGCATGAATCCTGGTGGCAGAAGTCATGACGGAGGCAGCCATAGTGGCGGCAGTCGTTACGGCGGTGGCAATCACGAGGGCATGAGTTCTGATGTTGTTCACAGCGGCTCTGGTCGCTCTTCCTTCGGAGAGTCGAGTTCTGGACGCGGCAGCAGCATAAGTCGTGGCAATTCCTTCGACGGCAGCAGCACTCGCTCGGACATCTCTCACATGAGCAGCAGTCGCATGGGTGGCAGCATGAGTAGCCGTGGTAGCTATTCTTCTTCTCCCTCTCGCAGCAGTTCGTCGGGCTATGGAAGCAGCCGCAGCGGTTCCTCCAGCATGGGCTACGGCTCTGGTATGAGCAGAGGTGGCTCAAGCTACAGCGGCAGCGGTTCTCGCAGTGGCGGCTTCAGTGGCGGTGGTTCTCGCGGCGGAGGCTTCAGCGGCGGCAGTCACGGTGGTGGCATGAGCCGTGGTGGTCGCAGATAAGACGACGGTCCATACATAAAAGCAGGAGTCCTCACATCAGTGGGGACTCCTGTTTGTATATAAGCGGAATCTTTAGGGTTGTTTCTTCCCCTATAGGGCGCCAGTCATTCCCCTATAGGGCGTTGCCTGTTCCTCTATAGGGCGTTGGGCATTCCCCTATAGGGCGTTGTGTCCCTGCTTACTTGCAGCCTGGGCACCAGGGCTTGAGCTGCTTGAAGAAGTCGTTGCCCTTATCGTCCACGAGGATGAAAGCGGGGAAGTCCTCGACCGTTATCTTCCAGATGGCTTCCATGCCGAGTTCGGGATACTCCACGCACTCGATGCTCTTGATGCTGCTCTGCGAGAGGACAGCAGCTACGCCGCCAATCGTGCCGAGGTAGAAGCCGCCGTGCTTCTTGCAGGCATCGGTGACTTGCTGACTGCGGTTGCCCTTTGCTATCATCACAAGGCTGCCACCATTTGCTTGGAACTCATCGACATAGGGATCCATTCGGCCTGCTGTGGTGGGGCCCATCGAGCCGCAAGGATAGCCAGCTGGCGTCTTGGCAGGACCTGCATAGAGCACGGGATGGTCCTTGAAGTACTGCGGCATGCCCTCGCCTGCATCGAGACGAGCCTTCAGTTTGGCGTGTGCGATGTCGCGCGCCACAATGATGGTGCCTCTGAGGTTGACGCGTGTCGAGACGGGGTACTTGCTGAGTTCAGCACGAACGGCATCGATGCCCTTGTCAAGGTCGATGTCGATTCCCTTGCCGCCTTCGCCAGGCAGACGCAGTTCTTCTGGAATGAGTTCGCCTGGGCAGTCGTCCATCTTCTCGAGCCAGATGCCGTCGCGGTTAATCTTCGCCTTGATATTGCGGTCGGCAGAGCAGCTCACGCCCATGCCGATGGGGCAGCTGGCACCATGGCGAGGCAGGCGGATGACGCGGATGTCATGAGCCAAGTACTTGCCGCCGAATTGTGCACCAAGACCAATCTTGTGCGCTTCCTCAAGGAGCTTCTTCTCGAGGTCGATGTCGCGGAAAGCGCGTCCCGTCTCGTCGCCCGTGGTGGGCAGCGAGTCGTAGTACTTGATGCTGGCCAGCTTGACGGTCAGCAGGTTCTTCTCGGCCGAGGTGCCGCCGATGACGAATGCGATGTGGTAGGGCGGGCAGGCAGCCGTGCCGAGGTGCTTCATCTCCTCTACGAGGAAGGGGAGCAATGTGCCTTCGTTCTGTATCGTTGCCTTCGTCATGGGGTAGAAATAGGTCTTGTTGGCAGAACCGCCACCCTTAGCGACCATCACAAAACGGTATTCAGCGCCTTCGCAAGCCTCGATGTCAATCTGTGCGGGCAGGTTGCACTTCGTGTTCACCTCGTCGTACATATTGAGGGGAGCATTCTGCGAATAGCGCAGATTGTCCTGCGTAAAGGTGTTGAAGACGCCACGAGAGAGCGCTTCTTCGTCCTCGAAGCCTGTCCAGACCTGCTGGCCTTTCTCGCCGTGAATGATAGCCGTGCCTGTGTCTTGGCAGAAAGGCAGTATGCCTTTGCATGCCGTCTCTGCATTGCGCAGGAACTGGAGGGCGACGTACTTGTCGTTCTCGCTTGCATCGGGGTCTTTCAGAATTTGTGCAACTTGCAGGTTATGCTCGCGGCGCAACATGAACTCCACATCGTGGAAAGCCTGCTGAGCCAACAGCGTCAGTGCTTCGGGGGAGACCTTTACAATCTCCTTGCCTTCGAACTCGCTGACGGTCACGCCTTCCTTCGTCAGGAGGCGATATTCCGTCTTGTCCTCGCCCATCTGGAACATTGGGGCATACTTGAATTCAGCCATTATCTCTTGTTTATGAATTAGTGTATCTGTGGGTTATTGAGGGTCCTCCTCGTAGTGTTGGAACAGGAAATCGTTGTAGGGATACTTCTGTACGTGCAGTTCCCTCACCTTATTGTATAGCACTTGCTTCAGGGTATCGACGTTGGTCTTCTCCTGAGCAGAGATGAAGAGGCATTGTCCTCCAAGCTTCGACATCCAAGAGTGAATCAGTTCGTCGAGCGAGACGTTGCGGGCCGTCGCAGGCGTCAGGTCATCGGCATCCTTCTCTTCCCACGTGTAGGCGTCTATCTTGTTGAAGACAATCATCTGCGGCTTCTCACTGCAGCCCAAGTCGGCCAGCGTCTTATCTACTACCTTTATCTGGTCCTCGAAGTCGGGATGACTGATGTCCACGATATGGAGCAGCAGGTCGGCCTCTCGAACCTCGTCGAGCGTGCTTTTGAAGGAATCGACGAGGTCGGTCGGCAACTTGCGGATAAAGCCGACCGTATCGCTGAGCAGGAAGGGCAGGTTATCGACGATGACCTTGCGGACAGTCGTGTCGAGTGTGGCGAAGAGTTTGTTCTCGGCAAACACCTCGCTCTTGGAAAGGAGATTCATGAGGGTGCTCTTGCCAACGTTAGTATAGCCCACGAGCGCCACACGAATCATGCGGCCGCGATTGCCTCGTTGCGTCGTCTTCTGCTTGTCGATTTCCGCAAGACGTTGCTTGAGCAGACTCATGCGGTTGAGGATGATACGACGGTCCATCTCGAGCTGCGTCTCACCAGGACCTCTCAGTCCTACTGAGCCTTTGCCGCCACCACTGCCAGAGCCGCCGCCCTGTCGCTCGAGGTGCGTCCATAGCCTTTGCAGTCGAGGCAACATATATCTGTATTGTGCCAGCTCGACTTGTGTCTTGGCATTCGCCGTTTGGGCTCGCATGGCGAAGATGTCGAGGATGAGCGTCGTGCGGTCCAGTATCTTGACCTTCAACTCGTTCTCTATGTTGCGGAGTTGCTTGGCAGAGAGTTCATCGTCGAAGATGACCATCGAAATCTCTCTTTCGGCATCCTCTTCGGCCTGTATATAAGCACGTATTTCCTGCAACTTGCCTATGCCAAGGTAGGTGACGCTGTTAGGACCGCCTAGACGTTGAGTGAAGCGACGCACCGTCTTGGCCCCTGCTGTCTCGGCCAGGAACTCCAGTTCGTCGAGGTACTCCGTCGTCTTGCGCTCGTCCTGATTGGGGGTGATGAGGCCTACCAGCACCGCCGTCTCAGGAGAGTCATCGACGACATTGTGGTACTTGACGCTTGTCATGCCGTCCTCGAACGGCAGTGACGAGCGCGATGAATTATAGTGCTTGCTCCTCGATGTCCTCATTTAACTAATACGACAAGGTACTTGCTGACGCTCCAGAACTTCTGTGGGTCGGTGATGTGGAGTTCGTACTGACCTTGATTGTCTTTTGTCAACTGGTATGTACCGGCTGGATGAGAGGACAGCAGCTGGGCACTTTTGCTGTAGAACTTGATGTCCTTGTCGTAGCGAATGTCAATCTTTGTGAAGTAGTTCTTGTTGAAGTCGCCGCTTTTGAGGACATCGCCGTTCGTCAGAATCTTCTGTTCCTTCAGCTCGCTCTTGGTGCCGAAGACGAACCATGCGCTATTGAGTTCTTTGTCCTGCTGCTGCACCTTCTCGGCCTTCTGCTTGTTCTCTTCTGTCAGCGAAGCCACATCGTTGCTGAGTCCGGCAATTGCCTCGCCCTGCGACTCGATGAGCGCATCCTTCTCTGCAAGGCTTGCCTCGAGTTCCTGAATGCGAGCAGACTGTGCGTCAATCTGAGCCTGAAGGCTTTCGATGGTCTTCTGCATCTTGGTGTTCTTGATGCTACTGTTCTTGAGCTTCTCCTGCAGTTGTGCAATCAAGTCGCGGTTCTGCTGCATGGCTTGCTTAATGAAGTCCATGTTGTCGCGAATGACATCTTTGCTGCTGGCACTCTCGGGATTACTTTCTGCAATCGTCACACGACCCTCTGCTTCATTGATACGGCGGATGCCTTCCTGCACTTCGTTGAAGACGCCCAAGATGTCATCCAGTTCCATATCCTTCTCATTGATGATGCGTTGCAGGGAATCGCGTTCCTGCTGCATTGCATCCTGTTGTTGTCCACCTGTCATGTTGCAAGCACTCAAACCAAGAGCGCAGGCAACGAATAAAAGAATCTTTTTCATATCCTTAGTTTATAGGTTTAGATGTTTATCGGTTTATGAGTCTTTTCCTGCCACAACCATCACGAACTCGCCACGAGGCTCTGTTTCGGTAAAGTGCGCGAGGACTTCCTGAAGCGAGCCGCGTACGCTCTCTTCGTGTATCTTGCTTATCTCGCGGCAGACGCTGACTTGTCTGTCTGGTCCGAAGACCTCGATGAACTGCGTCAGAGCCCTCACGATGCGATGCGGCGACTCGTAGAAGATCATGGTGCGTGTTTCTTCTGCAAGGGCTTGAAGCCGCGTCTGTCGTCCTTTCTTCTGAGGCAGGAAGCCCTCGAAGCAGAATCGGTCGCAAGGCAAGCCACTGCTGACGAGTGCCGGCACGAAGGCTGTTGCTCCTGGCAGGGTGATGACTTCTATGCCAGCCTTTATGGCTTCGCGTGCGACGAGGAAGCCTGGGTCGCTGATGCCTGGCGTACCAGCATCGCTGACGACAGCAATCGTCTGTCCTGCCAGCAAGCGCTCCACGATGCTCTCCACCGTCTTATGCTCGTTGAACTTATGGTACGAGAGCATTGCATTCTTGATGTCGAAGTGCTTCAGCAGGTTGCCGCTTGTCCTGGTGTCTTCGGCAAGGATGAGGTCAGCCTCGCGCAGCACCTTGAGTGCCCGCATCGTGATGTCCTCGAGATTGCCGACAGGAGTCGGTACCAAGTAAAGCGTTCCCATACCTTATTATATATATTATCGCAGGTGCAAAGTTACGAAAAAAGTTCATAGTTCATAGTTCATAGTTCATAGTTTTTGGCTTTTTTAGTATTTTTCTTAACTCTTAACTCTTAATTTTTAATTTCTTTGTATATTTGTCCCTGAAAAAGACATAACAAAGATGAAAGACGTTGGTTCAAGCAATGGCGAGATGATGCGCAGAGGCAGAGTGGAGGTCGTGTGTGGCTCGATGTTCTCGGGTAAGACGGAGGAACTCATTCGCCGCCTTCGCCGTGCACAATTCGCCAAGCAAAAGGTAGAGATATTCAAGCCGGCCATTGATGTCCGTTATAGTGAGGAAGAGGTTGTCAGCCATGAGGGCAACAGCATTCCCTCCACGCCAGTCGATTCCTCTGCAAGCATCCTGCTCATGGCTCAGGAGAGCGATGTGGTGGGCATTGACGAGGCACAGTTCTTCGACGAGCATATCGTCGAGGTCTGCAATGAACTTGCAAGCAGAGGCATCCGTGTGATAGTGGCCGGACTCGACCTCGACTTCAAGGGCGTGCCGTTCGGTCCGATGCCAGCACTCCTTGCCATTGCCGACGAGGTGACAAAGGTGCATGCCATCTGTGTCCGTTGCGGAGCGTTGGCCTACGTTAGTCATCGCATTGTGGCAGGCGAGAAGCAAGTCCTTCTTGGTGAGAAACAAGAATACGAACCGCTTTGCAGGGAGTGCTACGCCCAAGCCATGAAAGAAAAGAAAGAGGAGGAATAGGAATGTTAGAGAAAGAGATTACCTTCGACCGCGTTGTCAGATGGCTTATTGCGGCGCTTATAGCAGTAGGACTTGTATTGCTCATCAATCGCCTTTCCAAGGTTCTGCTGCCATTCTTCATTGCATGGATTATGGCGTACATGATTTACCCGTTTGTATGCTTCCTGCAGAACAAGTGCCGATTGAAATACAGAGTGCTGAGCATCGTGGTGGCTCTGCTCGTCGTATTTGCCGTCATTACCCTTGCTGCCTTCCTCGTCGTGCCGCCTATCATCGAGGAGAGTCTCCGAATGGCTAAGCTGATAACTGTCTATTTCCACGACACCTTTGCGTCGTCCGAGTTCATGGCAAACATCCAAGGCATGCTGCAGAGCTATGCCAGCGACGACTCCCTGATGAAACTCCTGCAGCACAGCAGCGTGATGGATGTGGCAGAGAATCTTGTTATGAAGGCTTGGGAGTTCCTCTCTGGCACCATCAACTTTGCCATCGGATTGTTGGGAAGCTTGGTTGTTCTGCTCTATCTTTTCTTCATCCTGATGGATTATGAGAAGATATCCGACGGCTGGATTCGTTTCATTCCTGCCGGCCAGCGGAAATTCGCAAGCATGGTGGCTGGCGACGTAAAGAGCGGCATGAATGCTTACTTCCGTGGACAGTCGCTCATCGCACTCATCGTGGGCATCCTCTTCAGCATAGGCTTCCTCATCATCGACTTCCCGATGGCAATAGGCCTGGGACTCTTCATCGGTCTCTTGAACCTGATTCCCTATCTGCAGCTTGTCGGTTTCATTCCCACCATCATACTGGCCCTCGTGAAGGCAGCCGATACGGGACAGAGTTTCTGGGTCATCATCCTTTGTGCCCTCGCCGTCTTTGCCGTCGTGCAAACCATTCAAGATGTTATCCTGACGCCCCGCATCATGGGGCACGTCATGGGTCTGAACCCAGCCATCATCTTGCTGAGCCTCTCCATTTGGGGCAGTTTGCTGGGCATTATCGGCCTTATCATCGCCCTGCCTCTCACGACATTACTTATTTCATATTATCGTCGATTTATCCTCAAAGAAACAGACAAAGACATACAAAAACAGCCAGATAAAGAACAAAAAGCAGAGGAAGAAGAAAAAAAATAAACTTTAAACTTTAAACTTTAAACTTTATTTTGTACCTTTGCAGCCGCAAATGAATAATTTGCATTTAGGTTGACTCGCTAGCTCAGTTGGTAGAGCATCACACTTTTAATGTGGGGGTCTTGGGTTCGAGCCCCAAGCGGGTTACCAAAACATCCCAATGGGATCGCGAATTTAAGGCATCAAACCCCAGTATCTCAAAACTGGGGTTTGTTTCTTAAAAACGGAAAAGCATTGTAATTCAAGTATATAGTGTCTTATTTATTGGTCGTTATCACACAGAATTAGTTTAAAAAACCTGTGGGAATGACACTATATGCGTAACTTCCTTATTTCGACATAGTTCGACAAAATGAGATACCAGTGAGATACCAGTATCTCAAAAAATGAGATACCAATTCTCAGATTTCAGACTTAATTCAGAATGAAATCTCCATTTTCGAGAACAAGTTGAAGAAAGGCATTATTCTAGAGTGTTTTTCTCACGCAAAAGAAAGTTAAAATGAAAACCAAGCATTCTGTGTCGGTGGTTTACGACCGAAAAAAGCGTGTGGAAAAAACAGGTGAAGGTAATGTGGAAATCTGCATCTACCTCAAACGTAATGTGCGCAAGTTTGTCATTTGGCGTTCCTGTAATCCTTTAGAATGGAGGCAGTACAAGAAAAGTGACGAACTCAGGAAGGAGATAGCTCTTTACCAGCAAGTTCTTGACAAGATGGTAAAGAACGATGAAGAGTTATCAGTAGCCAATTTCAATAATCACCTGGGCATTGAAAACAAACCTGTGAATAAGGTAAGGGATAAGAATATATCATCACCTCAGGGCTTCATTGAATTCATGAATAAAGAAATAGATAAAGAGAAGTTAGCGTTAGGCACAAAGCGCCGCAAGAAGGTCACTATTGATGCTCTTCATCGTTTTGGGAAACTCAGCAGTTTCAGTCAGCTAACACCAGAGAACGTAAAAGCTTTCGATGATTTCCTTCAAAGTGAATGCAATCGCACACTTGTCACCCTTAACAACTATCATAAGACATTACGGAAGTACACCCAGCTGGCATTTCTCCTGGGGTATATTGAAAGTGATCCCTATAAGCATCCTCTCTGTAGATTCTCAAAGGGAACTTCTAAGGAGCGCCGTCCACTTTCAGAATCGGAATTGTTACAGCTCCGTAAACTTGATGACCTTTCAGAGAAAGAGGAGCGTGTGCGTGACCTCTTCGTATTCTGTGCCTACACTGGACTGAGCTATGCCGACTCTCAGATTTTCGACTTTCGTACTATGACAGAGAAGTTAAAGGATTTCACCTATATAGATGGCAAGCGTGTAAAGACAGGCAACACCTACTTCACCCCAATCCTTCCTCCTGCTATGGAGATACTAGAGAAGTATAACTATGAGCTCCCTCATATATCTAATCAAAAGGCGAATGACTTCCTACATCTCATCGAAAGTCGTCTCAAACTGAATAAGCCTCTCACCATGCATGTTGCCCGTCACAGCTTTGCAACCTTGGCTCTCTCGTATGACATACCAATTGAGAATGTAGCCCGAATGTTGGGACACTCCAATATCAAGACTACCCAAATTTATGCTCACATCTTACATTCCACAATAGCACGGCACACAGAGTCCTTTGCCTCAAGGATTCGATAGTTAGTTGTACTTGTAAGCCTCGTAGCAGACAATCTTCATCAACTGCGACATTCCTGTTTCGGCAGAGAATGTCGCAGTTATCTTTTCTGCCAGATACCTCTTGCCATGAATGAGGAAGATGCTGCGTACCTCGGGGACAGTATCAGAGAGGAAGGAGAACGTATATTTCCTGCGCTGATTCACCCAAAAGTTAGTCCTGCGTATGGATGGCCTTTCCGTGGTGGTCAGTCGCATTGAATACTGGTTATAAGTATATGAGTTGTCCGGCTTTATTTCATGCTTGTCCACATACGGGTGCGGCATTTTCGGGTGGTACTTCAGATAGGTGCCATCCCAGAAAGCCACATAAATCTTATCGAAGTACTCGTTCTTCTTCTCCTTCTCCCCAGCGATAAGCGTATTCACCGGCTGTGTCTGGTTTTCGTCCCTGTCCTCTGCATCCTCCTCATCATCCCCAAGGGTACCACATTCCACGAAGAGCATATCCCCATGAGCATCGTCCGTGTGGTCGATGCAAGCCGGCACGATGCCCAGCTCCGCAACTTCTGCATTGTCATCACCATTCATGACGCGAGGCCCAAACATATTGATAGGCTGGATGCGCATGTAGTGGTGAATTACCCCGTTAATCGTCGCAGTACCGACGCATTTCAGCACAAAGCATGTATCTTCCTCACGGCAGTAGTGAATGTAGCGATACTGCCATGCGTTGTAAGGCCCTGCACAATCCAAGAGACTGTTCAACTGGCTCTTCATGGAAGCGATGTTCGTATAGGAATGCAAGGGAATACGGGATGTCGCCCAAGGGCATGAATAGAACTTCCACATCTGATGGTCGCAATCCTGATAGGCTAAGTTCTTCTGCTCGACATAGCTGTCCTTGACATCCTCCTCCTTTGCTATATCCACAGAATGACTGTCAATAACCTTGTCGATAGTCACCACTTCCATGTCGGCAATAGCGCCGTTGTTGAACACAAAAGTCATCATCTGAGTCTTTGGCTCCAGCTCAAAGGTGCCATTCAGGAAAAGCTCCACCTGTTCCAGGAACTCGATCACCGTCCAATGCGGCAGGATTTGATTCATGTAAGGCATTTGCCAATTCAAGGGGAAGGCCTGACAGACGATAAGATTGGACCAGGCAGAGTTCTCGATGGCCGAGAGGTCGCAGGGATGCCCTGTCCTTGTCAGTACTTGCCTAATGACTTCAACGAGGAACGGAAACCCAATAATTGACGGGTCATAAGAAGGATCGCCTCCCAAATAGATATAGTAAGAGCCGTATGTACCCATCTTGTTCTGGATGTTGCCTGAGGTGTTGTTTACCCAAGGGGGGCAGACATAGCCAAGATATTCCGGTGAGTGTCCACTACCTCCTCTCTTCTGCTCCCCGTATGAGCGCATATAGTAAGAAGCCTCCCAATGTGCATTGTCGCGTAGGGATGGCATACTAATCTCATTGATATAGATTTCATCCATGTTGGAATAGTAGTTCGTGGCAGAGCGACCTTCCAGGAACTGCGTCTTCACCTCCGACTCAGAGACAGAGACAATCGACACACTGCCGTACTTGTGGAAGTTGCGGTCGTGTATCTCACATTCCAAAAGCTCTGTCTCAAAATCAAAGTCCTTACGATAGATATGCCCGAATATAGCGATGTTTTCAGGGCATCCCTTTATAGGAAAGGTAATAGATAGCGTATAACTGTCAGCACCAGTAAAGAAATGGTTCTCGGCAATGAAGTCAAAGGAAGTACCTTTCTTCAGCACAGCCTTTTTCTTGTCAATGAGTATTATCATGAGCGACGCGATTTAGGAGTTTTGTTACGAATCAGTTTGTCATATTCATCCTGTGCCTGCTTCATGCCTGTCTCTCCCGTCACGGAGTTGACAGTCAGGAACGGCTCATCCAGCCTGTCCCGAAGCAGCCTAATCGTCTCAGCCAAATCATTCTCATCAGAATTATCAGGCGTGTTCTGCACAATGACCTGCTGCGGCACATTCTTACTGTTAACCACATTGTCAGCAATGACATGAGGTGCAGTAATCGTCCGAGAGACATCATCCGCATTCAGCTTTCCGACGGTGTTTGTCTGCTGTGCATAGTCCAACGCTTCGAGCAATGGCCTTGCCACAGGACTATTGACCAGCTCTTGCGAAGCCACCCATTCCCCAGCGTGAACAATGCCAGCCACTTCATCTTTCTTGCCTTGTTTTGTGAAACCACCACTCATGTAGCCCTGAGCCTCCGAAGCCTGCTGTTGCTTCTTGATGGCCGCCACTTGAAGCATACCAGCCGCAATAGCCGTTGCAGCAGCGATAGGCGCGAGAATGTAACCAATCATAGGAACTGCCGCAGCAGAACCATAGGCATTGATGGCATTCGTGGCAGTCTGTGCCACAGCCTGAATCACCTGCATGGCAAACATCTTCTTGTTGGCCTCGTTCTTGGCTTTGGCAATCTCCTTTTCCTTCTGCTTTTCGAGCTTCTTCACCTTGTAGTTGTTGCCCTCTGCAAGTGAAATCTCCCGTTCATACTTCTTCTCGATGCCAGCTGTCTGTATCTGAAGCTCAGCCTGCACAATCGTAGTCAGCTGCTGGAAGATGCTGCTCATGCCGGACACCAGGACATCAAGCGTACCAGACACGGCCTGCCCGAAGTCCGACTCCAGGAATGACATCACATCGTCGTTCCATTGCTGAAGGAAGTTCCTATTGAGTTCTGCACCCTCGATGTTGTACTGTTCCATGAGCGCAATCCGTGCCTCTTGGAAAGCCTTTTCTATGCGCAGCTTCTCCTTGGCATTATTACCAGCCGCAAGAAGCTCCTTGTTATAGACTTCCTGAAGCAATGCAAGATCTGTATTGTACTTCTCGCGACGCTCCGCAGGATTGTCTCCGAAGTATTTCTCCTTCATCTTGGCAAGTGCCTCCTGGTGCTTCTTCTCTGCATCTTCATACTCCTTCTGATGCTTGCGCTGGTTGGCAAGGAGTTTATCCTGAAGGCTTTTCTGTGCCTGAAGCTGCTCCTTGGAACCTTTCTCGTAAAGCGAAGCCATAGTATGAAGATGTCGAATCTCCATCTGCTCTATGGTTTCTTCATAGACAGTATATGACACCTCCCCATCGATGTAGCGCTGCTTCTGCACCGCCATCATCTCGTTATAGAGAGCTTCCTCCTCCTCGACAGTCGTCTTGACAGCCTGCTGCGACTGCTTCTTCAGAGCCTCGTAATAGGCAGCTTCAATGGAAAGGCGTTCATTTTCTGTCAGGTCCGTATGCTCCAGCTTCTTCTTGTTATACTCCACCTCAATCTCCTGCATCCGCTTGGTATAGTCAATGTAATGCTTTTCGCCTTTAGCATAGGAGATACGGTTGACAGCCTCTTCACGCTGCTTCCATTCGTTTTCCTTTTGGAACTTGTCCTTATTGGCCTTGTCACCATCACCATCATCATTGCCGCCACCGCCACCATTTCCACCATCAGCATTTTCAACGCCATTCCCTGCGGTCATAGAGTGAGCCTTGTCAGACAGTTCCTGATTCTTTGCCGAAAGCGAGTCAATGATGTCATTAAGCTGGCGCACCTCTGCATCTGCCTCTTCAAGACGCTTCTTGAAGACACGATAAGCAGTAGGCGAAGCGTTTGCCTTACCAGCAGCCTGTTCTGCGGAAAGGCCTTCCATCTTCTCGTATGCCATAGCATCCCAAAGATTGTCAGGAGCCTCTTTCTCCACCTTCCGAAGCCTTTCCTCAGCACCAGGCAGCTTAGCCAGTGCAGCATCAATCTTGGCTTTGTTCTTCAGCTGCTCCACATAGATAGCCAGTACCTCAGCATTATGACCTATCAGCTTGCCTTCATCAGTAAGGCTGGCATGATAGTCAGGGATGATGGATTGCAGCTCTTCGATAGCCTTGCGCCTGTTGTGTATGCTGGCTGTTTCATCCTCGATGACTGTCTTGAGGATTTCAATGCGTTTGACATCCTCAGTCGTATTTTCACGGGCTTCCTTCTCAATGTCAGCAAGCATCTTCTGCGCCTTGCTCTGCCTATTGATAGAAGCCACGATAGCCACGCCAGCAGCAATGACAGCGGCAGCAAGGAGCGCATACACATTAGTCAATGCAGCTCCATTCTTCTTCAGCTCCCCCATCAGCAGATTCTCCCTGGCCCAATTACCAGAGAGACGCGCCATAGCCACCTGCAGGGCAAGGTGTGCCGTTTTGAGATGCGTCACCACAACAGCGTATGCCTTAGAAGCAGCAGACGTAATGGTTACCCAGGCATTATGCGCCTTTAGCCTGATTGTGCTCAGATTGACAGCCACATTGTAGGCAACAATGGCAGCAGTGAGCGAGAGAAGCGCAACCCTATGTGCCGATATGAAAGACACCGTCATACTGAGGAACCGAAGCGTCAAGGATGTGGAAGTATAGACGTGACGCATGACAGGCAGCAGCTTCTCGCCCAGCTCTATGGCAAGTTCCTTGATGCGCTTACGCGCCTTGTCAAGGTCGGCCTGCACCGTATTGTTGAAGATTTGGTACTCATTTGTGGCCGATGTAGCCTCCTTGAAAGCCTTGTTCGCCTCCTTTGTTTCCCACTTCACCATGTCAAGATGCTCAGCCAGTGTAGAAAGCACCTGCGACATACGGACACCATCCATGCCCAAATCCTTGAACATAGGAGCCAGGACAGCGAGGCCATCCTCAGAACCCAGGTCGTGAATGCGCTGCAGGAACATCATCAAGCCCTCGTATGTGCTCTTTTTGAGTGTTTCCGTAAACACCTCCACATCAAGCCCGACCTGCTTGGCAATCTCCCTCGGCTTCTGGAACAAGTTCATCGTGAGCTTGCCAAGAGCAGAAGCCGACATCTCCACCTTCTGACCATTGGCATCCAGCGTAGCACCGAAGGCAAGCAGCTGTGGGATTGTCAAGTCAGCCTGAGCACCGACACCGGCCATGCGTTGTGCGAACTGCACCAGATAAGGCTTAGAAGCCGTACAGTTCTGCGACAGCACATTCACCGTAGAACCCACTGCCAGCATCGCGTCACGAGTCCCCATCAGCTCCGACACCCCGAAGATGTCTGTCAGCTTGGCAATCGTCTGAGTGGCACCCTCACCGAGGTCAACCAAAGCCACATTGATGATGTCAGCCGCTTCCACATAGCCCTTCACATCTTCAAGGGTGTTCTTGCCCAGTCGTCCAGCTTCCTGTGCCAGCTCATTCAGTTGCTCACGGGAAGTTCGGGTGTCCATCTTCTTGAAAGCCTCATTGAGTTCAAGCACCTTTTCCTCAGCCATCCCCGTATATTTTCGGGTGTTGGCAAGCTGCTCGTCCATTTCGGCGTATGCCTTGACAGCATTACGTCCAGCCATGATTAAGCCAGTGAGTGCCGCGATGCCAGCCATCAAAGAAGCCTGCCATTCATTGATTTTCCTATTCATGCGGTCAAAGAAGCCTTCCCCGTCTCTGAGCTGCGCATTCATCTGTCGCAGCTCAGCCTTTACCAGCTTAATCTTCTCCACATGAGCCTTCCAAGCATCAGAGCCACGTTCTATGTACTCCAATTGCCTTGTCAGCGTTTGCAGGGTCTTGTTCAACTCACGGGGCGTAGCCTTGTCCAAATTCCTAAGAACCTGCTCTACCTGCTGTGTAGCCGACTCCATTTCCCTTATTTGCCTCTTAGTATCAGCCAATTCCTTACGCAGACGCTTCAGGTCGCTCTTGTTGCCAGTAGCCGCAGCCTTAGCGATGGCGGTCTCTAACTGGAGCGCATTCTGCCGCAGCTGTGCCAATGTCTGCTGAGCCTGTTGTCCGTTAATCAGCAACTCGACGGTTGCCTTAGATGTCAAATCACTCATAAGATAGAAATAATTTGCTGCAAAAGTACCCCTTAAAAACCAAGTAAGAAAAGACGCAAAAAGCCCCCCTATTTCTTAGAAAAACCCTTAGAAAATCAAGGCTTAAAGAAAAGTTTGAAATTTTCCAGGACTCAAAAATCTATCGCGCTGTATATCAAAACAAAAGGGTCGAGGGAAAAAGCATTTTCCCCTCGTTTCCGTGAGAACACCCCCCGACCGCCCTGTATCGCCTGCCCATGACGAGAAGGAAGTCGCGAGCGGAATATGTACCGAAGTCTCTCCGTAAAAACAGCCTCAAAGGTCTCATCATTTCAAAAATCGCCTAAAGGTTACGACAAAGCCATGAGCCGCCACGACTGCCCGAAAAAAGGCAAAGGGTTACTTGATTTCCCAAAAGGCTTTAGGGTTGCCATAGTAACAGAAGCCCCCCGACACTCCCGAAAAAGGGCAAGGGGTTACATGATTTCCCAAAAGGGTTTAGGGTTGCCATAGCAACAGAAGCACCCACCACTCCCGAAAAGGGCAAAGGGTTACATGATTTCCGCAAAAGGCTTTAGGGTTACAGAACAATCCGCGCCCCTTTTGTCATCATCGTGCGGTAAGATGCTTTCGGGCGTGTATGAAAGAGCTGATAGAAAAACCTTTCTACCAGGCTTTCATACTTGCCCGTACCTATTTTATATCTCGCGTGTGCGCGTGTAAACCCCGATGTGCGGTGACGGCTTCCCCTGCGTATAGATGCAATCCATAGCAAGGGAAGGTGTTACGGCACAGCGGCAGGCGTGGGCTTGCCCATAGTGTTCCCACAGCAGTAGCAGCAAGAGTAGCGGAGGCAGAGCAGACAATAATCAGAATGCAATGCAATGTTGCCTGAAGTATGTGCGCCAGTGAGCCACAGCGGACAGGATATGAAAAAGGCCGCACCTCTTTCCCTCTGGAATGTGATGCGGACTCATATCCTCTTCGCCGTGAAGAGAACCAGCACTTGCTTCCGGCACTGATTCTTGTCTGCCAGCCGTAGTGGAACTGCGAGGATGCTATGGGAACAAACGCCGTTTACGGATATACCAGGCTATTGCTACAATCACCATTATAGCTATAGCCGATAGAGTCAGGTGCAGCCGCAAGGACGGCACCTTCTTTTCCTTCGCTTTGACATTCGAGTGATAGCTGGAATGTCGCGTACTATCCAAAGAAGCCTCTGTCTTTACACTGCTGCTGTCAGCAGTGGTTGACTGGAGGCGTATGCCGCTAATGAGAATCTTCGTACCGCGATTGTTATTGAGCGGTGAAGCCCTGCTTGCGCCTGAGGCTTTAGCTGAGGAACTTCTTGTGCGAGCCTCGGGAGCACAAGGTTTGGAGCCGCTGGTGTCACATGCCGAATCGATATGCCCTGTGCAATCGTCGGCTTGTGGCACCTGCGGCACAGACAGCGATGTAAATACGATACTGTCGATTTGAAGTACAATGTTCTGTAGGAACTTGTCTGTAGCGGAAGAAGTGACTGACTGTGAATGTGTTTGCAAAACCTCGCTGTCAGCCTTTTCTTCCGCTACTCGCTTCGTGGTGCGACACGACGAGAAGAGCAGGCACGAAAGGACGAGCAGGATGGTTACTGCCAGACTGCGATACTCAGACCTGGCATCGAAACACGGGCAAGGCTTAGAAGAGAAATCCCTATGTCCGTAAATCTGGGCATTGGGATAACGCGCTTTCAGCTGCCGGAGTAGAGAAAGCAGCGCTTCCTTCTGCTCGGGCGTGCGCGTATCTATGTGCTTCTTGCCATCGGCAGACTTGCCTCCGATGTAGCAGATGCCGATAGAATGTGCATTGTGTCCCTTGCAGTGAGCGCCAATCTCCTCGATGGGGCGGCCATTATGGATGCTGCCATCGCGATAGATAACGTAGTGATATCCTATCGTGCGGAATCCTCTGTCCTTGTGCCAGCGAGTGATGTCCGCAACGGTATTGTCGCGACCTTCGGGCGTGTCGGCACAATGCACGATGATTTCATTGATGCTTCTCATTGTTCCTCCTCCTTTTCTTCTTTAACAGTCATTTGCTGCAGTTTCTTCTGCAGCGATATTTTCTGTGAAGCGAACATAGCACCTACACCCAGTATAGATGCAGTGAGCAACAGGAACTGCGCTATGAGATATAGCACAGAGTCATGTACTTCACCAGGAGGCGGAACGATGAAGCCAGCAATACCAAAGCCGACCGCTGCCAGGAAGGCAGCGACGGCGATGAAGTATTGGATTTTAACTGATGTTTTCATGATGTGATAGGCTTAATAGGCATAATGGGCTTAATGGGCATGATGTATTACAGGATGCCCAGCTGTTTCAAGTCATCAGTCAGAGCATCCGATGGAGCGGTGAGCTGCTGATATAGCGAGAGGATGGAGTCCTTCAGTTTCTCTGAAGGATTCTTCTTGTAGCGCCCCTTAGCCAGGTTTATCTGGCGAAGGATGTTCTTCTGTTCAAGACGCGCAGTCTCGTCAAGCGTCTGTTGACTAACATCGTGCTTTGCTTCTACCTGAGCAGCTGACGTGGGAGCGGTTTCACCGCTTCCAGTACCGGCAGCGTCCGAAGTGGCAGTATAACTGTCGTAGGCTTTCCAGTTCTGATGATACCGCTTATCGAGTTCGATAATCTCTTTGAGGAACGGATAGCGGTCCGAGTCAGGACATGTAGAAGCTTGTGTAGAGAGATTGCGAAGCTGGAGATGCAGTTCACGCATCTTCTGTATGAGCGAAGCATTCTCTACATAGAGCGCTTGGATCTCAGCAGGCAGCGTGTCGTGGTCGGCACGTTTGCCAGCTCTGAACTCCTGAGCCTGAGTCTTCGAAGGCTTTGGTTCGGAATCAAGCGCGTGTTCCCTGGCGATGTTATCGACTTTGAGCTGCATGGCTCTCACCTCCTCGTGGGTGAGGTCTTGCAGGCGATACTGGAGATAACGCTTCAGCTTGAACTCAATGAAGTCAGCATGAGCTTTCAGATTGCTCTTGATGTTGCGATAGAGAATCTTGTTATTAGTGAGCTGGAGCAAGAGCGTAGCCCCAAGTTCAAGATCTCTCTTTTCAGCAGGAGTATTCAACCACTCCTGCAATTTCAATGTAAATTGTTTGTCCATGACTTTGTGAATTAAGAATTAAGGAATAAGAGTTAAGAATTAACTTTTGGTGGCTTTCTTCAGCTCATCGTAATCTTTGGCTTTAGCGTCAAGCTCAGTGAGCGCACGCCAACAGTCCATTCGCAAGACTTCACGTTCCTTCGTGATGTCGCCGCCTGTGAGTGCGCGAATCTGTGTATTGACATTGTCCTGCAGCTGCTTGAAGGACGGAGCGAAAGCTTCGCCATCAGTGGCCGAGCTGAAGAAATGCGTGAAGAGCGAAGCGAAGTATCTCTTGACAGAGGTGAACCAATAGAAGATGCAGGTTGCTTCTTCTTTAGTGAGCCGGATGAAGCGGGCCGGGGATAGAATGAGCGCCATGTCATGCAGAAGGTCGGCCTTCTGTGTCAGGAGATACCCCTGATACAAGTTATCAAGTGTGAGGAAATCTTCGAAGGTGACGTTCTGCAAGTCCGCCCTTACTGCACGGTGGAAGCCGATACGCGAGAGCCGTACAGGATAGGATGGAAAATCGCCGAGCCATTCAAGGTTTGAAATGGCCTCAGTGATTTGAAGTGCGGAGATTGCGAATACCTTTTTCTTATAACGCATGATGAAGAGTGCCTCCTCCTGACGGACGACCTTCATTCCAGCCCATCGCAAGAGACATCTTGCTTTTACCTGCGTAATGGTGAAGCTGCCATTGAGCAAGCGAAACACGTAACGCAGTTCTTTGTCTGGCAGTTCCTGCCAAGACTTAGGGATAGATAAATCGATGACTGTTTTCATACCGCAAAGGTACGGAACAAGTCAGAAGCATGAAAAGACACTTATTTAGAACCAAAAGCCTTTTGATTCTTTTTTATTCTCGAAGATGGGTGGCGCGTACAGTTCTGCAGTCGCCGAGCTGTGCCATTCAGGAAACTCTTCAGGATTATCCCGAATGGTATTGACGAGATCAAAGAGTGCGCCATGCTCAAAGTGCATCCATGCGGTGGGGTCGGTGCTGTTTAAGCAACGAATCTCCACAGCCTGAAGGATGCGGCAAACCTTTAGGTGTAGTATTGAGCGGTACTGCCCAGACTGTACTTCAGAGCGAAGCACGTCCATCAGTTCCACTGATAGGTACTGCGCAGCGAAGAACTGCTCAATGCCGATAGCCTTTTCCCGAAGAGTGAGGTAAAGCTTCCAACGCCCTTCCGAAGGTTTCGGAAAGCGGAGCGTAACCTCCATATTCGGGAACATCGTGGCAGCAAAGAACTGAGCCTGTTTCGTGCCGAGCCATCCAGACTCAGCAGGAAGCAAGGAAAGCACCTGAGAGAGCGCTGCGTCCCGGTTGTCAAGCAGCGAGTCAAGGAGGCGGTTTATCCGCTCCTTGCTTGCAGGTGCAATGTTCGTGTTGCTGACGATGCCGAATCCGTTAGGCGTTAGGATAATATCCAAGTGCGGGACAGCACGCCGGAATGCTTCATAGACAACCGCCTGCGTGGTTGCGGCACGCAAGGCATTCTCTTCCGCGTATTGACAGATGGTGTCTAACACGGGTTGGGACGTGAAGACATCCGACAGCCATTTCTCAGTTGCGCTGAGAAATGGCGATAGTTTGTCAATGAGCGGTGTTTCCCCTGTGACTGTTACCTGGATATTTGGGAGCAGTGCTTTAAGCTGTTCGTTAGAAGTAATGAGACTCATAGTAAAATCATTTTTGGTGCTGCAAAAATACCGCTTTTCCTTTCAGTACGGAAAGACACAAAAATACCCGAGGCGATTGCCCCGGGCATTCTGGCAGAGAGGAAACCAATCAAGCAGCTTGTGCTGCCTGACTGGAACAATCCTCGATTGCCTTTGTAATCATGGCCGATGCTCTCTTGACATCGAGCAGGATTGTCTTGATGAACTGCGCTTCCTCTTTGAGAGAAGAGAGCCATGATTTGAGATAAGGCGCACTGTCCTCCTTGATGTATTTGTCCATACCGCAGTACTGGCAAATCATCGCACTTGTCAACTCCGCTACCAATTCCTCTTTAGCGTATTCAGGACTTCCGAAAGCAGCAGGCTTCAGCCTGTTCAGATGCTCCTCCGCTCCCGTGCTGTGGGCCATTTCGTGGAACGCCGTGCCGTAGAACGACTCACCATCCTTGAACTGTGAGAACTCTGGGAGCACGATTAACTTCTTGGAGATGCTGTAGAAAGCACTATCCCCATGCAGCTGCTTGATAGGACAAATCCAACGATTTTCTTCCATCATCCTGTCCATCGCTTCGAAATGGAACATTTCTCCCTTGTGCTCGTGCTTCTTCCCGCCATTCTCCCTGATGATTTTCTCGTAAATCTCAGGCCTTGCCTCCTTCATGTTTGTCTGATCGATGTTGAAGACATTGTAAACCACTGTACTCGGATAGACATTGTAATGCTCCTTCTCGCTGTCAGACATCTGTCTGTACTCCTCGTACTTAATCTTGTTGTTTGTGTCCTTCTCGACGACCGTAAAGCAGGTAAGGAAGACAGGGAAACTCTTCTCGCCCTTGTTGACCGACACCACCGGGCGCTTATTCCCCTCGGCATCCACTGCAGGCACATTGCCCACCGATGTCTTGTTGTAATTGAGACCCATCACTCTGTCGAATGTACAGAACACCGGGTACTTGTACCCTTGCTTCTCACAGTGCATCAGGAGCATGAGGCTGTTCAT
>JAEEGK010000129.1_pt1 | contig 181969 bp, 148 predicted proteins | sample 8958771 | NCBI WGS metagenome assembly JAEEGK01 (sample SAMN16246547, study PRJNA631951) | gut metagenome | biome: gut microbiome; feature: rumen; material: SC-attached | host: Bos | place: Iran: Karaj | collected 2018-10 | reverse complement strand
ATTATTACAGAATAAAGGATGCAAAGAGCAATGAATGAATACAAAATAATTCCCTTACCCAAGGAAGAATGGAAGGGTACACCTATTATGATGAGGTACACCACAGAAGAATACTTCGATCTGGAAAAAACGGAGGGCCCGAATTCTTTTTCTGTGAAAATGGTAAAGAAAAAGTTCGATACTTCGGTAACACATACCCCGGAGGAATATGATTTTCCGGACAGTTTATATCAGGATCATTGGGAAAAAGCAGAGGCCTTCGGAATAGTTTCCGAAGAGAACGGCAAAAAGAAGATGATGGCCTGTATCGAAATCTGCCCGGAAGAGTGGAGTAACAGACTGATGGTAACGGAGCTGTGGGTCGCAGATGAACTACACAGACAGGGAATCGGAACTGCTCTTATGAATGTAGCCAAAGAACAGGCAAAGTTTCAGAACAGGCGGGCGATAATTCTGGAGACACAGTCCTGTAATGTTCGTGCGATTTCTTTCTATCGCATCCAGGGATTTGAACTGATCGGTTATGATTCATGTTGCTATACGAACCATGATATAGAACGTCATGAAATCAGGTTTAATTTTGGATACTTTATGGATGACAGAGCCGGGAGACGATAAGCTGTAATAATCTTGGGAAAGGAAGAAGGAATTACTGAAAGTTCAGGAAATCCTGGGACAGGATTACATAGAGGCACTTCGGATATTAGAGGAAGAGAAAGGTTCATGATGGTAATTCGTTCATTTGAAATAGACAGGGATTTTGAATATATCAGCAAATGGATATCGGATGAAAGAACTCATGCGATGTGGTGTGCGAATCTGATTCACTATCCTCTTGAAAAAGAAAATTTCAGAAATTTTTTGTCAGAAATATCAGAAAGATTCGGAGACTGTCCTTATGTAGCTGTAGATGATGAGGGAACTGTTGTCGGATTCTATTGCTATTCACTTAATTACGAGACGCATGAAGGGATGCTGAAGTTTGTGATGGTGGACGCGTCTGCTCGCGGAAAAGGAATCGGAAAAGAAATGATAAGGCTCGCCGTTAAAAATGCCTTTTCAGATCCTGAGGCCCTGGCTGTTCAGCTTAATGTGTTTCCCGAGAATGAAAGAGCCAAAAGATGTTATGAAGGAGCAGGTTTTACAGAAAGAAAAACCACTCCTGATGCATTTAAGTATCAGGATGAATCCTGGGGAAGATGCAATATGGTACAAAAAAGAGAAGATAAAAAATTTTAATGGATGACGGTAGGTATTCTTTGATTATAAATGTTTTACCTATTTGTACCTGTCCGGGATTATGTTATCAATATTATTGTAAGGCGCCTACAGAAACAATTAACCTAAGATATGAAAGGATAACATATGAACAGAGATATTTTTATCAGAAACCTGACCGGTGACAAGATCGAACTTAGTCCCAAGGGCAGAAATGCAAATGAGTTAACGGTAGAAGAGTTTGAGAAGAATTATGAGAATTTCTTCGACATGATCTTTGAAATAGCAGCTACTGACATCAACGGAATTTCCGGATACGGAGAATTCGATGAAAAGAATGAAGCTCCCTATAAGACTTTTAAGGAATTCGTGGAAGCAACATTCGATGAGAATCAGGAAGGCTACTGGCATAATTGGACACAGATGTTTGAAACCACGTTCCTTAAGAAAGATTATTTCGACAAGATCTACGCCAAGATCATGCAGTATGCGAACTTTTGTGAGGGGCAGAGATTCCTGGCCAATAACAACACTTTCTTCTGTAATATGCTTGTAGATGATAGCGGAAAGGCATATTGTGCAGATTGGGGACGTGCCGGAATCATGGATTTCCTGATGGACTTTGCGATACTTGATCTTAATAAGCCTTATCTGCTTGTACCCGAGAAGCTCTATGAATATGCTAAGAAGAAAAACATCGAGATAAAGAATTTCAAAGAGCGTTTCTTATGCATGGCATATTACAAGGGAATCGTTACACTTAGATGGCACGCATCAATTGATGACCTTGAATCATGCGAGTCAATCGTTAAATCCCTTAATGCCTTAGAAGAACGCATGGCAAAATTATAAGAAAAGCGTGGAACTATTAGATGAAATATGAAAACGCCAAGAATATACTTCCTGAAAAACTATTAAAAGAAGTTCAGAAGTATGCAGAAGGAAAAGTGATATATATCCCTAAGCAGGAATCAGCCAAGGGATGGGGTGAAGCATCCGGCTATCGTGACAGGCTGAATAAGCGTAACGCTTTGATATGTAATCGCTATTCTGCCGGTCACTCCATTATGGAAATAGCGGAAGAGTTCTACCTTTCACCGGAAACTATCAAGAAACTTGTTTATGGTAAAAAGGTGAATCTACCCATGTTTTCACCCACTATCACTTCAGCAGAGAATTATGCATCACAGGGCCTTGGAGAAGAATGGGTACGGACTTATCTTAGCTCGATGGATGAAGATGTTCCTGATTATTCAGAATACTTTATGTCAGAACTTGTCAGGATTCCACTGCGGCTCATCAGTAAAGATACGGATGAGCCGGTGGATTCCGGCGCTGAGGAATTTTCGGATCTCCCACTGATAGTCATTTATGAGAAGCATACATTTTCTGTGCCTTATCAGCAGGAATATTTGAAATTTCTAAAACAGGAAAAAAGAAACGCTCATTACGCTTTTGTATTTGCTAGGAATGAGGAATACGGATTCTTCTGGAATAACTTTGGAAAAAACTTCCAGAGATAGATGCGGAACTCTTAACCATTTTCGGTTAAGAGTTTTTTCGCAACTTTGATCAGAAATAAAGATGAGATTGTTTTATAAAACGTTCAAGTGTTAATATCAATATATTAGGACCTGAAAGGAGTTTGTTGGTATGACAAGATATGTAATTACTCAGTAGTCTGAGCTTAAAATAAAATCAGAATAGACAGGCTCAGATGAATCCTAACAAAAGAACAGGAGGATTTATGAGTAATATATTATTAGAAACAGACAGATTAAAAATAACAGAAATGACAATGGACATGGCGCTGGATGTCCACAAGAACTCCCTGGATGAGGATATCAGAAGATTCGTTCCGGATGAAGTTTTTGAGACTCTGGAAGATGCGCAGGAAACCATAGAGTTTATAATGTCTCAGTATGGCTCTACTGAAGGACCACTTATCTACGCACTGATCACCAAAGAAGATGACAAGAACATAGGTTATGTTCAGCTTGTTCCGATTGGTGATGGAAAGTGGGAGATCGGTTACCATGTAGCAAAGCAGTATACTAAAAAAGGCTATGCTACAGAGGCAGTAAGTGCATTCCTGCCTGTTATGGCAGATAAAGTCGGCGTTTCAGAAATATATGGTATCCGTCTTCTTGAAAATAAAGCATCAGGCCGCGTATTGGAAAAGTGCGGATTTGAAACCTTTTTCACAGGAGAAGGTCCATATCACGATGGCGTATTTGAAATAAGTAAGAGTGTTTGGAAAAAAGTGAATTGACACTTTTTAGTATGTAATGTATATTGTTTTCATTACAAAAATTAAGGAAATATACGTATGAATTTATTATTACTGACAAACAGCTTAAGACGCAGAGCAAGGAGACATAAGTTCTTGTAACTATCGCATTTATCCGCATGGTTACAGGAACGTATGTCTTGTTGCCGTGCGGTGCTGTTAATAAGTAATATAAGCAGAACCGTAATTGATTTAGCAAATTGCTTTAAATCCATTGCGGTTCTTTTTTTATCAAAAAATAAGGAAAGGGAAGAAATAATGAAAGAGGAAATTTGTAAAGCAGTATCGGAGATACTTGAACTACCCGGACTTGAGGGAGGAGAGAGTGTGACAATAGAAACACCTCCGGACAGCAAAATGGGAGATGTTGCAATCCCGTGTTTCGGGTTCGCCAAGGTTTTGCATAAAAGCCCTGTTAAGATTGCTGCTGATTTGAAAGAAGGTTTAGAGCAGAAAAAGGAGTTGCTTGAACTGGATACGATAGTCGCCGACGGAGGCTACTGTAATTTATTTGTCAATAGAACCCTATTTGTTAAAAACACATTAATAAACTCATCTAATGAAAACCTGGGTGTAGATAAGATTGAGGAGAAGAAAACAGTTTGCATGGACTATTCTTCACCCAATATTGCAAAGAACTTCCATGTAGGGCATTTGCGAACGACCATAATTGGAAACTCGCTATATAAAATATACGAAAAGCTTGGTTATAAGGTTGTTCGAATAAATCATCTAGGTGATTGGGGAACACAGTTTGGAAAACTGATTGTAGCCTATAAAAAATGGAGTAATAAAGGAAAAATCGAGAAGAATGGAATTCAAGAGCTTCTGGACATATATGTTAAGTTCAACAGTGAAGCGGAGAACCATCCCGAGCTTATGGATGAAGCCAGGGACTGGTTTGTAAAGATGGAAGCAGGCGATGAAGAAGCCCTAGTCTTATGGAAATGGTTCAAGGATATCAGCATGATAGAATTTGAGCGTGTATACAATATGCTCGGATTCTCATTCGATACATATACGGGAGAGAGTTTTTATCGAGAGAAGGTCCCGGGGCTTGTTGATCTTTTGAAAGAGAAAAAACTGCTGGTGGAAAGCCAAGGCGCAAACGTAATAGACTTATCTGAGTATAATATGCCCCCTTGTATGATTACGAAGAAAGACGGCAGCTCTATTTATCATTCAAGGGACATAGCCGCTGTGCTATATAGGAAGGAAAAATATGATTTTGACAAATGCCTGTATGTCACCGGATTAGAACAAACTTTGCACTTTAAGCAAGTATTTAAGGCGATAGAACTTATGGGCTTTGACTTCTACTCTGGGTTAGTCCACATTCCGTATGGTCTTGTAAGTCTTGATGGGGAAAAGCTCTCAACGCGTAAAGGAAATATAATCTATGCAGAAGACATACTGAAAGAGGCTGTCAAACGTGCCTATGAACTGATTGAAGAAAAGAATCCAACCCTTCAAAACAAGGAACAGACAGCTAATAAGGTTGGAATAGGGGCAGTAATATTCCATGATCTTTTCAACCAGCGAATAAAGAATATCAACTTTTCCTGGCAGGAGGTACTTAGTTTCGAAGGAACAACAGGGCCTTATGTTCAATATACATACGCAAGGTCAAAAAGTGTACTTCGCAAAAACGGGGTTGTACCGGTGGAAGAAAACATAGACTATGAGAAGTTAACAGACGATGATTCTTTCGAGTTGGTAAAAACAATAGGAGAATATGGAAAAGCTGTGCACATGGCGGCGGAGAACTATGAACCGTCAGTAATAGCTCGATTTTTAATCAACCTGTGTACAGGCTTTAATAAATTCTATCAGGAATGCCCAATACTAAAAGAAAAGGATGATAAAACAAGAAAGGCAAGACTTCAACTGGTGGAGATAGTTCAGCGCATAATTCATGAAGCCAGTGAACTTCTTGGTATGGAATGCCCAGAAGAGATGTAAAAAGAAGAGCTTCGATTACTCGAAACTCTGATTTGAATTCCAGAACAACCTCTCGGCGTTCTCTTTCGTGGTGCAGTTTGGGGACAGGCCCAAACTGCACCTATACTTCTTTATCAACCGCCGCACCCTTGATATCCTCTTCAAGTATCTTCAGGTTGCTAAGCATTTCCTTAACCTGCTCCTGAGCATTGCTCAAGTCCATATTGCCTGCTTGCAAATCTGCAATATCTTCGAGAATTTCCTCGGTAAGTTTCTCTTCGTCTTCTCTTCTTTCTTTTGTCTTTTCGATTCTTTCCTCGAATTCTTCTTTTTCTTCCTTTTTCTCCTTGGCGGCTTCGATTTTCTCTTCGAGCTCTTCGTCGATGTGCTCTTTTCCTTCTGCAATTAACATTCCAAGAATTTCATCACTTGCCGCATCTAATACTTCATCTGCCTTTTCCCTTGCATCAAGCATGGGGTGATACTTCAAGCGCTCAAGCTTAGTCTGAGTGATTATTGCATTTTCGGTCCTTAATTCCATTTCATTATCGTAGACAGCATCGCTATAGTACTTCTCAGACTGCTTCATTTCAAGGGATCTTTCCTGATACTCGGTAAGCCCTTTTTTATGTATCTCGGAAAGGCGCTTTGCTTCCTCTTCGGTAAAGGATACTTCTTTTCCCTTGAAATCCTTCTCTGCTTCTCTGGCCAGCAGCTGCAGATCCTTCTCTTCCTCGCTGCCCTCGGCTACGCCATAAGTTTCTCTAAGGGCCTCTCTTTCACTTTCAATGCTTCTGATTTCTTTGTTAAAATCGCCAATTTCGCCTTTGAGGTCCTTAACCTTTTGGCGACGCTCATTAAGCTCATCATCCAGCTTTGTTTCCTTGGCAAAAGCATCACCGATTATTTTCATGGCTTGCTGCATTGCCTTTTTCTTTTTCTGAGCAATCGGATCGAGTTTTTCCTTAAAAGCAACACCACTTAAGGCTTTGGTGGACTGAGTCTTGTCCTTGTTATTTCCTTCTGCATGACGACTCTTCAGGGTATCGTCTCCCATAAAGATTGATTTATTTTCTACCTTCATGCCGCACCTCCATGTGCACAATAACGGGTTTCTATATTGATATCGGCAAAAATGAAGAAAAAAATAAGAGGCAAGGATTAAATCCTTACCTCTTTACTTATCCCTGTAAAGGGCTCCGCCTTTCTTAATGAAAAGATAGCATTATATAAAGACGTGGTCAAGACAGCGTCTATATTATGTGTCTCGAAATTATAATAGTTCCATTCTGTCACCGGCTATATAGATAACCTGGCCATCAGACAAACGGATTTCAGCATCATCGTTGGGCAGTGCTGTCACTATTTCATTATTCCAATGCGGTATTACCGCATTCTTTATTAAGTGTAAGCCGTTTTCAAAAGATCCTGCTGCAAGCATACTTCCTGCACTTATTCCTCCGTAAACAAGTCCATCATCTACAGCCTTTTTCACTTCGTTTGCGAAACCTGTTCTATTCATTTCTGCAGTAAGAAAAGAAGCGTCCCCTCCACTTATGACTATGGCATCGTAAGAAGCTAATTCATCAGCGGTTACAAGTCTTACTATCGGGGAGATTTCAGAAACATATGCCGAATACGTACGGACATATCCTTTGGAAATAACCAGTTCCAAGTTATAGACAGTTATATTTTCATACCTGATTCCCATGGCCATTAACTCGGAAAGGCATACTGCAAGTCCTTCGCGGGCACTGTCAGATAGAATTCCGGCTGTAGGCACAACCATTAGCTTAATTGAATCTGTTTTCTTACCGATATGCTCCAAAAACACGGCTTTCGAAGCTTGAGATAATCCATCGGACGTAAGAAATATACTTCTATTTTTCACCTTCTTGTAATTCCTTTCGGCCTAAGATTTCCTAATAAGTTCGATTATATATTTATCTGTACCGTCTTCCGGCTTTCGTTTACCGCTTTCAAAAAATCCATGTGATATATAAAAGCTTTTTGCCAGCAGGTTCTCTTCAAGTACCCAAAGGTTGTCACAGTCAAAGGATGTTATAGCAAACTCAAGTAATTGCCCACCTATTCCACGACCTTCAAAAAATGAATCAACGTAGAGTTCTTTAACTGTTTTTTTATCTACGTTGATATATCCTTTAACAAATTCGTCGTCATAAACCCACATACCATCCATTTCTGCGGGATTGTCAATGTAGCTTTTCGCTAAAGGATATACCTGCATTTCTCCAAATGAAACTTTATCATTATGGAAAATTTTTCTATAGTTCATTCTCTTTGTAAAAATCGAGATTTCTGCTATTCTTGATGCATCGCAAGTGGTAGCTTTTCTAATCATATAATTCCCCCATATGACATTTAAAAAAGTATTATGAATTCCAGAACAACCTCTCGGCGTTCTCTTTCGTTATTCTCTCCACTTCTTCAGTGGTAATTCCCTTGCACTCTGCCAGAACTTCCACTACATAGGGAAGGAGGAGAGAGCTGTTTCTTTTTCCTCTGAAGGGTACCGGTGCCAAGTAGGGGCAGTCGGTCTCAAGAAGGATTCGATCCAGGGGCATTACCTCTAAAGCTTCACGAAGCTTCTTGCCATTCTTAAAGGTAAGAACTCCGCCAATTCCAAAGTAAAAACCAAGTTTATTGATAATCTCGGCGGACTCTTTCGTGTAGGAATAGCAATGCATTACACCGCCGACTTCCTCTGCTTTCTCTTCAAAGAGAATATCAATGGTATCCTTAGCTGCTTCTCTCGAATGTATTATAATAGGAAGATTTACTTTCTTGGCCAGAGCAATTTGCTTTCTGAATGCGTCTTTCTGAATCTCTCTGTCAACGTTATCCCAGTAGTAATCAAGGCCGATTTCACCGATGGCTACGACCTTTTCATTCTTGCAGAGTTCCTCAAGTCTGGCTAACGATGAATCGTTTATCTCATCCGCTGAATCGGGATGAACTCCCACAGCGGCATATATATAAGGAAACTTCTCCGAGAGGAGTACAGATTCTTCGGTTGAGTTCATATCCGCCCCGACATTGATAACTCTATCTATATTGTTATTCGGAAGGGATTTAAGGAGCTCGTCCCTGTCCTCATCAAACGCCTCATCATTGTAGTGAGCGTGGGTATCGATAATCATGCCCTACCTCCTGTTTTCCTTGACATCGTCTATTATATTAGAGTATTATTTTACTGTTGTAAATACGGGGCGTGGCTCAGCTTGGTAGAGCGCTACGTTCGGGACGTAGAGGTCGCGTGTTCGAATCACGTCGCCCCGATGGTGAAATTACAAGGGTTTCAAGATTTTGAAACCCTTATATTTTTAGGAGAACATAAATGGACAGCACGGTAATTGTGAATGAAGGAAATCCTAAGAAGGGTGTTACAGGAACAACGCTAAAAATCATCGCAATCGTGACAATGTTTATCGATCACTTTGCAGGTATTTTGGTATCACCTTATCTGGACCAACTCTATGAGAGGGCAACCGATTTGGGTAATGGCCAAGGGTTGTTGTACACACATCCGGAAATTCTTGCGGGAAGATTCCTATACTTTCTTATGAGCGCTATTGGTCGTTTTGGTTTTCCTATTTTTGCTTTTCTTTTAGTTGAAGGCTTCACACATACAAGAAGCGTAGCAAAATACGCCAGAAACCTTGCCATCTTTGCAATCATTTCAGAGTTACCCTTCAATCTGGCTCTTGGTAACAAGCTTTTATATCCCGTTCACCAGAATGTGTTTTTTACGCTGTTTCTGGGCCTCATCTGTATTTGGATGCTTGATAAGTTTGCTTTCAATCGCCAATGCCCGGAAAAACTGGCTCCTCCTAGCTATCTTGCAGCTGCTTTATTGGGAGCAGCCTTAGGCTATTTCTTTACACGAACATGGATTATTGTTATTCTTTGGAAACTTGTCGATGTTCCGAACTATTGTTATTACATTGCCGGAGCAGTAATAGCGCTGATTGTGCATTTGATTGTCAGTCGTCAATGGGATACGGAACGAAAGAACAGATATACCGTAGCAGTTTTTATCACGTTGGTATTTGCGGCTTTGGCTACTGCTTTGGGTACTGACTATAACGGAATAGGAATAATGACAATTACTATTCTGTACCTTTACAGAGCCAATAAGAAAAAGGCCTTTGCATTAAGTTGTGTTATACTTACAATTCACTCACTTCTTGAATGCGCGGCATTCCTGATGCTGATTCCTATTTCAAAGTATAATGGGGAACGTGGTAAGACTATTAATAAGTATTTCTTCTATGCTTTCTATCCAGTACACTTGGGGCTTTTGTATCTGGTAGCGTATCTGTTAGGTATCGCGCCTTTTGCAATAAAATAAGATAAGTAAAGAGGTAAGGATTAAATCCTTACCTCTTATTTTTTTTCTTCATTTTACCGATATATATATAGAAACCCCTAATTATGCACATGGAGGTGCGGCATGAAGGTAGAAAATAAAACAATCTTTATGGGAGACGATACCCTTAAAAATCGTCATTCGAACACAAAGGCCAAAGCTCAGTCTACCAAGGCATTAAATGGTGTTGCTTTTAAAGAGAATCTTGACCCCATAGTCCAGAAGAAGAAAAAGGCAAGACAACAGGCTATGAAAATAATTGGTGATGCATTCAAGAATGAAACCAAACTTGACATGGAGCAAGAGGAGCGTCGCCAACGACTTAAGGAGCTCGAGGCTGAAATCGGTGAATATAAGGAAGCTATAAGGAATATAGAGAATGAACGAGCAGACCTTAGAAACCTATACGAGGTCCCTGAAGGTAGTGATGAAGAAAATGATCTTCGACTCCTTGAAAGAGAAGTCGAAAAAGAAATGAGGTTTAAAGGCAAAGTTGTAGTCTTCTCACGTGAGGAACTAGAACGTCTTGACGAAATCCATAAAAAAGGTCTTTCTGAGTACCAGGAAAGGTCTCTTGAAATGAAGAGATCCGAAAAGTTTTATAATGATGGCGCCTTCGATGATGAGCGGGAATTCAGAATCGCAAAAGAAACCTTAACTCAAACAAAACTTGAGCGCCTGAAATACCATCCCATGCTTGATGCCCGCGAAAAGGCTGATGCTGTTCTTGATGCTGCAAGTGATGAAATACTTGGTATGCTCTTTGAAGAAGGAAAAGAGCACGTAGACGAAGAATTAGAGGAAAAGGTCGAAGAAGTCAAAGAACAGAAAGAAGAAAAGGAAGAGTTCGAGGAAAGAATCGAAAAAGCAAAAGAAAGAAAAGAAGACGAGAGGAAACTTACAGAGGAGATTCTCGAAGGTGTTTCCGACCTGCAGGCTAACAGTGCAGATTTGAGCAACGCGCAAGATCAGGTTAAAGAAATGCTTAATAATCTAAAGATTCTTGAAGAAGACATCAAGGGCGCAGCAGTGGATGAGGAAGTATAAGTTACAAATCTGTGAATAGGTGCAGTTTGGGGCCTGTCCCCAAATTGCACCTAAAAAAACGCAAAAAAAAACACCGACCCCGGGGATGAACCCCAAAACCGATGCCTTGGAATGCGCCTTCAGGGACTCGAACCCTGGACAAATAGATTAAGAGTCTACTGCTCTACCAACTGAGCTAAAGGCGCGTTTTTCTGAACGCAAATATGATTATATTATATAGATTCGTACTTTGCAACACTTTTTTTTACAAAAATCCCATTTTCTAGGGTATTCCGTCATATTCAACAAGAAAATCTCTGAAATTCCCCACTAAACAAAGGCAAGTTGTTACATTCTGAAATTTTATTACACAACGCGAACAGAAAATTTGACAAATAACTTTCTACCATGATATATTTAAGGTGCTGAAACAAAATTCCAGCAACCCACTTAGAAGGAGGATATTACTATGAGAAAGAACAAAGTACTTGCTTTAGTTTTAACAGCAGTAATGACCCTCGGACTTGTATCCTGCGGAAGCGAAGCAGCACCCGCAGCTGAGACCAAGACCGAAGAAGCAGCTCCTGCTACCACAGAGGCTGAAGCTCCCGCTGCAACAGAAGAGCCTGCAGAAGAAGCAGCTCCGGATACCATCACAATTATGGTTCCCCCTGTAACAGCAGATTATGCAGACATGCTTGCTACATGGATTGCAGATTTCAACAAAGATTATCCCAACATTACAGTAGAAGTTATCCCTACATCATGGGATGAGCACACAGAGAAGCTCTCCACCATGGCTCAGGCCGGTGAGGCTCCTGACATTGCTGAGGTTTCCTACAGCGCAATCGGAACATACGTAGACATGGGCGTAGCAGTTAACGTTGCAGATTATATCGACCTTTCAGATTATGATCAGAACGCTCTTGATTACATGACACTTGACAACACAGTATACGGCCTTCCCCTTTACCTTACAATCCAGGCTCTCGGCGGAAACAAAGAGTTAATGGAAGCTGCAGGTATCGACGTAGAGGCAGTTCAGAAGAACGGCTGGAAGTACGAAGACTTCATGAAGTACATCGAGAAAGGTACCACAAAGGATTGCTTCGGTTTCGTATTTGCTAACTCAGGTGTAACAACAGCTGACTTCGTAAGCATCTTCGGTGTTGGCGCAGGTATCACCTCAAACTTCACAAAGGATCTTAAGTACGCTTACACATCCGAGAACATGCTCAACCTCTTAAAGGCAGTTGAGGAAATGACCAAATCAGGTTACATGCCCAACTACGCAGTAGAGGCAGGACAGAGACTTGTAATGCTTGAGTGTGGCCAGACAATGATCACAGGTAAGGCAATGCCTCTTTTCGAAGGTTCAGTTAACAAGAACAACGCAGGTATCGCAGACGGAACAGCTGCAGAAGGTTCTGTAGAAGTTCAGTACGTATTCCTTCCCGTTCCCACAATGGAGAACGTTAAGGAGTCTTGCTTCGGTTCAGTTGACGGCATGATCGTTCTTAAGAATTCCAAGAGCGATGACGCACACCTTAAGAATGTTTGCACATTCCTTGATTACATCTGCTCAGGCGACAGAGTAGCAGCTACAGACAATCAGTTGTACTTAAGCTGCGTATGTAAGAGCGGACGTGAGGCACAGGCAGGTGCAACTCTTGACCAGACTGAAGGAAATGCAGCAGCAACAGAGAGATGTATCTCACTTGTTCAGGCACCTCCTACAGGAATCACAGCAGAGCAGGCAGCAAATGCCAAGACAATCATGGACGAGGTTATCGTTCCCAAGTTCCAGGCACTTATCGCAGGTGAGACAACCGCTGAAGATATGTTTGAAGCGGTAAAATCAGAAGCTTTCGACCTTCTCGGCGAAGACAACTGTGAGACAGGTTTTATCAAGTAATAGTAAAGTAAATTAACATAGCTGATATGGGCCTGCCCTGAACGACAGGCCCGTATCACATACTTTAGAAATTTAATTTTTACCGAAAGATTTCTGTATATTATAGGAGCCCTGCGGTAAGGGTTAATTTTACAAAAAGGAGAGTATACATGGCGAAGAACAAGAATAAGTCCATTCCTAAGAAGCCGTTTCGGTTTACGGTGGACGATATAAACGGATATCTTTTCATAGCGGTGGCGATTATCGTATTTGCCTTTTTCACAATCTATCCTGTGGTATCGGCGGTAACCACCAGCTTCGAGAACTACAAGCCCTTCGGCTCAGAGTGGGTGGGATTCAAGAACTATGCGGACACCTTCAAAAAGGATCTGTTCTGGAAATCCCTTAAGAACACAGCGGTGTATACGGTAGTAACCGTCCCCTGTTCCCTCTTTATTGCCTTCGTAGTGGCTGTAATGATTATGCCTTTTAAAAAGAAGACACAGTCTCTTTTTAAGTCAATGTACTACATTCCGGCAGTTGCATCAGGTGTGGCAATGAGTGTTGTATGGCTTTGGATTTATGATTCATCACCTTCAGGCCTTTTCAACCAGGTGCTTACACTTTTCCATATACCTACGCAGAACTGGCTTGCATCAAGTAAAACCGCCATGCTCTCCCTTATTATCATGGCGTTACTTAGCGGACACGGAAGCAGCATTATTATTTACATAGCTGCACTTTTAGGAATTGACAACACTTACTTTGAAGCAGCGGAGATAGACGGGGCTACCTTCATGCAGAAAGTAAGATACATAGTATTTCCATTGTGTAAGCCCACTACCCTTTTTCTCCTTATTACGGGAATAATTAATTCCTTCCAGGTCTTCATGAATGCCTACATGATGACCGGTGGTGGGCCTGATAATAACACGACCATGATTGGTCTGTTGATATTCAATAACGCGTTCAAGAACGGCAAATACGGACTGGCCTGTGCTCAGGCAATACTGCTTGCGGTGGTAATTGCGGGACTGACTGCCATCCAGTTCAAAGTCGCCGGCGACGACGTAGAGTACTAGGAAGGAGGAGAGAATATGGCAAGTGGACTTTATTCCCAGCATCTGGACAGACCCTACGTTTACAAAATCAGAAACCTGATTATAGGATTGGTTTTACTGTTTTGCGCGTTAGTGGTGCTTTTCCCTTTGGTTTACATGCTTGCTTGGTCCTTTGGACCAAACCTGGAGACGGCTTCAAGTTCCTATCACGTTTTCCCTACAACCTGGACTCTTGACTCCTACAAAGCATTTTTCGATTTCAGTGATTACTCGTGGAAGTGGCTTCTAAACAGCTTTATTGTTGCTCTGGCCACGGTGGTAAGTAACGTCGTATTCGCAAGTATGGCGGGCTACGCTTTTTCCAAAATCAATTTCAAGGGCAGAAACTTCCTGTTCTTCATGATTCTGGTGGCAATGATGATACCTTATCAGGTTACGCAGGTTCCTCTTTATATCCTGTTTGTCAACAAGTTTAAGATGACCAACTCGTACCTGGCACTTATCTTACCGGGATGCGTAACCAGTTATAACATATTCCTGTCGAAGCAGTTCTTCTCAAGCATACCTACAGCTCTTATTGAGAGTGCAAAGGTTGAGGGAGCTTCACAGATCAGGATTTTTAACAGCATAATCCTTCCTCTTTCGAAGACGGTGCTTGCTGTTATGGCAATAAACACATTCGTAGGTTCCTGGAACACATTCTTCTGGCCCTTCCTTGTAACATCACAGGAAGCCATGTACACAATCCAGGTAGGACTTAAGACATTTAAGTTCGCAAACGGAACCTTGCTTTCACCTATGATGGCGGGAGCCTGTGTATCCGCGATACCTATGTTCATTCTATTCTTTGCATTACAGAAGTATTTCCTTGAGGGTGTAACAATCGGGGCAGTTAAGGGTTAATAAATTAATTAGGAGCGTAATCCTCATGAATTGGGAAGACATTAAAACAGAAGAAAGAAACGCAAATACAAAAAATATAGACGCTTTGGAAACGGCTGATATGCTTAAGCTCATAAACAGCGAGGATAAGAAAGTTGCCGAAGCGGTGGAAAAGGAAATCCCCCAGATTGCCAAGGCTGTGGACATTATTTCCGAGCACTTCAAAAAGGGCGGAAGACTCATATACTGCGGTGCAGGAACCTCCGGAAGACTTGGAATCCTTGACGCGGTGGAGTGCCCGCCCACATTCTCTACAGAACCGGAGCAGGTTGTGGGCCTTATTGCAGGCGGCTATCCCGCAATCTTCAAAGCAGTTGAGGGGGCTGAGGACAGTCCCGAGCTTGGAGAGAATGATCTTAAGGAATTAAACTTCACAAAGGACGATGTTCTTGTGGGAATCGCTGCATCGGGAAGAACTCCCTATGTAATTGGCTGCATGAAATACGCCAAATCAGTAGGAGCTCCTGTTTTGTCCGTTACCTGCTGTCCCGGATCCGACATAGCTAACCTTGCGGACGTTTCAATAGCACCCACTCCCGGACCTGAAGTAATCACAGGGTCCACAAGGCTTAAGAGCGGTACCGCCCAGAAGCTGGTGCTTAACATGCTTACCACCGGCTCCATGATTAAGCTTGGAAAAGTATACGGAAACCTTATGGTTGACGTTAAACCTTCCAACGAAAAGCTCATTCACAGATGTAAAAAGATTGTATCTGATGCTACGGGTGTTACAATAGAAGAAGCAGAAGCATATCTTGACAAGTGCGGATACAGACCCAAAGTGGCAATCGTAATGATTCTTTGCGGTGTTGATTCCGAAACAGCCAAGGATTTGCTTAAGAAAAACGATGAGAGAATCTCAAAGGCAGTAGAAAAGAAATAAGGATTCGCCTATGCTTCCCTTGGAAAACTTCTATAAGAAAGATAAACACCTTGTAATAGGTCTCATGTCCGGAACCAGCGCCGACGGAATCGACGCTGCACTTTGCGAGATTGGAGGATATGGAACCGACACGAAGATTAAACAAGTCGATTTTCTCTTTACCCCCTTTCCCACGGAGGTAAGAGACAAAATATTGTGGATTGCAAGCGGCAATGAGTGCAATGCAGAGGAAATCTGCAAACTTAAGGCCCTCCTTGGAATCCTGTATTCCGATGCCTGCCGTGCCCTATGCGAACACGCAGGCGTTTCTGCGTCTGAAATTGACCTGGTGGGAAATCACGGCCAGACAATCTGGCATATTCCCAAGGAAACAGAATATCTTGGACGTAAAATCACCTCCACTCTCCAAATCGGAGAAGACGCTTATATAGCGGAAGCCATGGGTTGCCCCGTAATAGGCGACTTCAGAGTAAGAGACATGGCGGCAGGGGGACAGGGTGCGCCCCTGGTTCCCTACACAGAGTTTCTCCTCTACAGAAGTGAGACGGAGTGTGTGGCCCTGCAGAATATCGGTGGAATAGGCAATATCACCATTCTTCCGCCTGCATGCAAGTTAGGAGAAGTAACTGCTTTTGACACAGGTCCCGGAAACATGGTTATGGACGCGCTCATTATCCACGCCACCAGAGGCAGAAAGCAGTTTGACGAAGGTGGGGAATTTGCTGCAAGAGGAAGAGTAAACGAGAAGCTTCTTAACTACATGCTTTCGGACACCTACCTTTCAAAGCCCCTCCCCAAAACCACAGGAAGAGAGCAATACGGCCCATCCTATGTGGATAAGATTCTAACTTTCGCAGAGCCCTTGGGGATGACTGACTATGATAATGTAGCCACCGCCACAAGATTCACTGCGGAAACCATTAAGATCGGTATAGAGAAATTTGCACCTGTTAAGCCCACAAAGTTAATTGTGGGCGGCGGCGGAAGCCATAACAGGATACTTATGAAAAACATAAAAGATCTCCTTCCCGACTGCAAGGTATGTACCTGCGAGGATATGGGATTCAGCTCCGACGCCAAGGAAGCGGTAGCCTTCGCCCTTTTGGCCCACGAGGCTGCTTACGGCATGACAAATAATGTCACAAGCGTTACAGGAGCAAAGCACCCTGTTGTAATGGGAAAGATCTCAATTTAGAAAAGGCACGGAAATGGATTTAAAAGCTAAAATCGGGCAGAGAATTATGTCAGGTTTCCCCGGACCTGAAATGAACGAAGAGTTTATTAACCTGGTAAAAGAATACAAGGTCTCAAACGTTATTCTTTTCAAGCACAATATCGTAAATAAAAAGCAGCTTAAAAAGCTTTGCGAAGATATCCAGACTCTGGTTAAGGCTGAGACAGGACATCCCGCCCTTATCGGCATCGACCAGGAGGGCGGCGTCATAACAAGACTTCCATCTGACTGCGTCAATGTTCCCGGAGCCATGGCTATAGCTGCTACCGGAGATCCCGGATATGCAACAAAGGCTGCGGAGATTACAGGAAGAGAATTAAGAGCTCTAGGAATTCAGATCGACTATGCCCCTGTAGCTGATGTAAACAACAATCCTCTTAACCCCATAATAGGTTCAAGAAGCTTTGGAGATACTCCCGAGCAGGTATCAAGATACTGCCTTGCCACCTTGAAAGGCTTCAACAACACAGGAATAATCGCCACAGCCAAGCACTTCCCGGGCCACGGTGACACAGCAAACGATTCCCACGTAAGCCTTCCCATGATTGATAAGTCACTGGACGAGCTTTATGAGATGGAGCTGGTGCCCTTCAAAGCCCTTATAGAAGAGAACATTCCTTCAATCATGACAACCCACATTCTTTTTCCTCAGATCGAAAAAGAAAAAATCCCTGCAACCATGTCCCGCCGTATAATCACCGGCCTTCTTAAGGAAGAACTGGGATTCAAGGGCCTTATCACCAGCGACTGCATGGAGATGGGTGCCATTGCGGAATACTATGGAACCGCCAAGGGTGTTGCCGCTGCCATGGCAGCAGGCGTTGATATGGTTATGATAAGCCACACCGTATCCAAGGCCGTTGAAGCAATCAAAGAAGTGGAAAAAGCTATCGCTGATGGCAGAATCTCCATGAATGAAATGGACGAGTCTGTAGATAAGATTCTCATGTATAAGAAGCAGTACTGCTTGGACCCCAAGGGCGAAGCAGGAACCAAAGAGGCTTTTGAAGCATCCGAAGAAATCAGAAATAAGACAATCACCCTCGTTTCAGGCAAGATTCCTCCTCTCGGGGATAAGCCTGTATTTGTAGGCTGTGCAGATTACCGCTCCGGAATGGTTTCAAACGTGGAGATCAACGATACCACATCAGCAGGCTTTATGGCGGGAAGAATCGGGGGAGATTCCTACGTAACCACCAAGGACCCCACAGATGAAGAGATTGCCAAGGTAGCAGATTACGTTAAAGGCCATACAAGTATAATCGTTAATACATATAACGGACACCTCTATGACGGCCAGATGAAACTTGTCAAAGCCATGAGCGATATGAACATTCCCATGATTCTTATTGCCCTTAGAAACCCTTACGATTTAAAGGACTTGCCTTCTCATGTGGCAGGTATCGCAGCCTGGGATTATTCCAACGAGACCCTTGCAGCCCTTGTTCCTTTTGTTACAGGCAAGGTAACACCTACCGGCAAGATGCCTATTAAACTGTAAAAGGCAATATAAGACAAAATAAGCCAAGAATAGCAATTGTTAAAGCCATATTCCGATGATAACCTTAGGATAAGTGTAAAAGGGGGTTATCATGCGAAAGAGAATTACGGCTTTAATAATTGCTATTTGTATATTGGGAACCTTGATGACAGGGTGCGGAAGTGGAACCGCTGAAGTAGCTTCTGAACCCGTCAAAGAGGTAACGGAAGTGCCTACACCTGAACCAACGGATGAAGTACCGGTTGAGCTATCGAAGGAAGAGCAGATTCATCAGAATATGCTTGACTTCTATGACATGTGGAAGACCGGTTATATCTTTAAAGATGAGTATGTTACAGACCAGGATCAGTATTACGTAAGGTACTCAAGAGAAGAATACAAAGGCACACAGTTTTCCGTTCCTGTAACTGTGTCTGAGGCACATGGCTATGGAATGCTTATTCTTGCCAACATGTCCGACTATGACCCTGAAGCCCACGAAATCTTTGATGGAATGGCCAGATATTACAATGCGCACAGAAGCTCCATCGGACCACACCTTATGAGCTGGATGCAGGCGGATAACGGAACGGCGCTTATTGATGGTGCCGATGACGGGGAGATGGAAGACGGAGAAGGAGATTCTGCCACAGACGGAGATATGGATGTGGCTTATGCGCTTCTTTTAGCGGATAGAATCTGGGGTAGCGATGGAGAATTCGACTATAAAGCCATGGCCATTGACATGATAAATGACATCATGGAATATGATGTCAATCACGATACCTGGATGACGAATCTTGGGGACTGGTCTTATGACGTCGAGCCCGGGAGCAAGTATTATGCCGCAACAAGGCCATCTGATTTCATCATGACTCATATGCCGGCATTCTACACCGCTACGGGTGATGAGCGTTGGATGAAAGTCTACGATTCTACCTACGAGGTTATTGAGCAGTTTATCGATGAATATGGCACAGGGCTTCTACCGGATTTCATGGTACTTGACGAGAATGGGAAATACGTAGCGGCTGACGCTTTTTTCCTGGAAGACTCTACGGATGGGCAGTATGCATACAACAGTTGCAGAACTCCCTGGAGAATAGGTCTGGATTATGTGCTTACAGGGAATGAACATTCCAAGCACTTTATAGATACATTAAACTCCACCATGATGGATATTTGTCTTGGAAATCCCAATGCTATTGTAGCGGGTTACACCATAGATGGTGAGAAGAAAAGCAGTGAGGAAGAACTCTGCTTCACAGCGCCTTTCCTTGTTATCGCTGACATCGGAACCACAGAAGAGTGGGAAACAAAACTTCGTAAGAAGGTAGTCAAGCGCCCCAGAGGCGGCTACTACGGCGACTCCATCAAGATGATTTGCCTTATTATTGATGCGGATTCATATAAGGTTCCGTATACTTACCCGTCAAGAGAAGTGAGCTTTGAAGGTGAGAATATCAATTCAGAGACTCTTCTTGGACCAATGACCAAAGACGATTTAGTGGCAAGCTATACTACACTAAAAAATCAATTGGTATATTCAGTTGGAACGATACATGATAAGCACCTTGTTAAAGCCAATCACTATTCCTTGTCAGATTTACAAAACCTGGTTAGCAATCTAAACCCGGATTATATATTTATAGAATCAAGACCCGAGGCAAAGCAAAATGCGGACGCAATAGATGGCCCATTGGAAATGATATTTCTTTACTGTTTTGCCGAAGAAAACAACATACCCGTAAGGTTTATTGATTCCTGGGAAATATCGGACGATGAGACTCCAACTTCAACAGACGACTTAAGAGATAATGAGATTTTCAAATTGATAAACAGGAATCTGACAGAAATTGATGAGAACAAAACGATAGTAATCTTTTATGGGACTGATCACTTTTATTTTCAGAAGCCAAGGTATGAGAAAGCCGGGTGGATTGAAAACAACATAGATAATGCAAAGCAGTTATTTGAGAATGAAGGAGAAACCTTTACTTATCCGGGATCGATGAAAAGCGAGGTATTAAAGTCGATAGAGTATTACACGGAAGATCTTCCTGAAGAAATAGAGGAAAAAGTTGGCGATAGAGAGATAAGAGAAGAGTATTTAACTGCAGCATCACAAAAAGTTGAGGCTTTGCAAGGGTATTTGGATTTGATAGAGGGTTAAAAATGTGAAGAAGGGAATCATATAGGATTCCGAATTAAAATAGTGTAGAATATATTTTATAAATTTTGTAAGAGGGAGAGTGTAAAAATGGAGGGGGAAAAGAAGAAATATACCCTTTGGGATAATCTGTGCTACAGTTTCGCCTGTTTTAAGAAGTGGCATCCGATTACCCCGGTATTTGGAATCCTGACGGCAGCAGGTCAGTGTGCATCTTTGTACATTTGGCTATACGCTGTAAAGTGGATTATTGATGTGGTTGAGAAATCCGAGAACCCGGCAGCAGAAGTAAACAGGGTTCTTATGTGGATTGTCATTTTTTCTACAGTTGAACTGATTCTTTTAGTTATTTCTACAAAGAGCCAGAAAGCCTCGGCATGGCGTCAAACCGACACCAGATATAGCCTGATGCTTATATGGCTTCTGAAAGTCTGGACAATTCCTTACGCAGAAATAGAGAAACCTGAGACAGAATACCTGGTAGCCAGATCTCGTGTAGCAGTCAGAAATGACGTACAGGGAATTCCCGGGTTATATTACTATGTCAACAGAGGTCTTGCCGATATCTTTAAATCTGTTATTGGTATTGTTCTTGTGGCCTTTTTAAATCCCATTATTTCAATCATTATTATTGCCGTGTTTGTGGTAAAAATCCGTCTTGATAGGGAGGTGACAGAGTACGAGAAAACTCTGTTATGGGAAGGAACGGCAAAAGAACGTAATGAGTATGAGATTATAATTCAGCAGTTATCCAATTATGGCTACGGAAAAGATATCCGTCTGTACAGGCTGCAATCTCCTATGCTCGAAAGACTCGGGGTGCTCAGAAAACACGTCTTTAACAAAAACTGTGAATTCCAAAACAAATGGATGAAATTCCTTTTGGTAGGAAACGTAATGGAGCTTGTTGAAGAAGTGCTAACTTACGGATGGCTTATTTACCTGGTTTATATCCATAGAATTACCATCGGCGATTTCACACTGTATCTGGGAAGTATTCACAGTGCAATTTCATCTCTTTCAATTCTATCCGAAAAGGTAGCCGGTTTCATTCGCTGCAACGCTGAAATCAAAGTATACAGAGAATTTATGGCAGATGATATCTCTAATCCTTATGATGAGGCTGAACCGAAACATACACTTGAGTATGATTACAAAAACTATCTGGAAACCATGCATAAAGTGGGTCAGCTTAAGGAATGGGATGTAAATGCAAAATATGAAATCAAGTTTGAAAATGTCTCTTATATGTATTCAGGTGCGGACAGATATGCCCTTAGGAATCTAAATATCACAATGAATCCCGGAGAGAAACTGGCGATAGTCGGACTTAATGGTGCGGGAAAGAGCACATTTGTAAAACTTCTTTGCAGATTATATGAGCCAACGGAAGGAAGAATCCTTCTCAATGGAAAAGACATAAAAGAATATGATATCGATGAGTATCGCAAGTTAATTGCTCCCGTTTTCCAGGATGAGGAAACTTATGCTTATTCACTGGCTCAGAATGTATCTTTGAAAACAAAAGAAAAGACTGATTATAAGAAGGCAGAAGATAAAATCAGAGAGGCCGATCTTGGGGATAAGCTTGATGAGCTGCCTAATGGCATTAATACGCCACTGTATAAATATCTCAGCAGCGATGGAATAGACTTGTCCGGAGGACAGAAAGCGAAACTGATGCTTGCCAGAGCACTTTATAAAAACGCTCCCGTAATCATACTTGATGAGCCCACAGCTGCCTTGGATGCTCTTGCTGAGGAAAAATCATATTTGAACTTCAACAAAATGGCAGCAGGAAGAACAACGGTCTATATTTCACACAGACTCTCTTCTACAAGATTCTGTGATAAGGTTGCCATGTTTGATAACGGAAGCCTTATTGAGTACGGAACCCATGAGGAACTTTTGGAAAAGAAGGGTAAATACTCCGAAATCTTTGAGGTTCAGGCCCAGTATTATAAAGAACATAAAGAAGAGGAGGGTATGAAAAATGAGTAGTTCCAAAATTAAAACATTTCTCTTCTTTATGAAGGACGCATCAAAAGAGAAACCGCTTTACCCCGTGCTTTTTATCTTACAAACATTGATAACGGGTCTGTTTCCTTTTGTGAACCTGTATCTTACTAAATACTTGCTGGAAGCTTTTACGGAAAATGCGGGAATAAAGAAGCTTGCACTGCTGGGAACATTGCTGGTTGTTTTCAATTTCCTGTTTAAGGGATTGATGATTGTTTTGGAGAGAAACATAGCAAAGATATCTATGTACCTTTCAGACTATTATAATGTCCGCTTATCACAAAAAGCAGCATTGGTTCCCTACAGCTATGCTGAAAATCCAGAAATGATAGAAAAGGCCAGAAAAGCAAGAGGTGCTTTCTTCATTTATGCAGGAGGAATAGAAGGTTTGATGAATAACATCTCACCTATTTTCTCCGGAATAATCACGGTGGCCGGTGTTGTGACTATTGTAGCAATCAATGCACCAATACTTCTTCTGGTAGCCATTTTGGCAGTTATCGGAAGTGCCATTACCGTGTGGCAGACAAACAGAGTTAAGAAAATCGAAGTCGAAGAATATCCCAAGATGGACCGAGCCATGGAATATGTTTTCCAGGTGCTCAGGAAGAATGGAATTGCTAAGAGTGTTCGACTTTATGATGCATCGGAAATGCTTGCTACGGAAGTTAGTGAAGCCACCACAAGCTTTTCAAAGGTATTTAGACGAGTGGGAAATATAACTGCCAACTGGAACTGTGTGGGAAACTTCGTAAATTTCCTTAAGAACCTGGCTATTTATGGATACCTGGCATATAAGCTTCTGACAGGAATGATTACAATAGGCGATTTCTCGCTTTTGGCAGGTTCAGCTAATACTCTGAAAGACAGCTTGCAGGATATCATTACGAAGATTCAGGAGCTTGGAAAAGAACTTAGCTTCTTAGGCGAAGCCGCAGAATACCTTTCCATGGAAGAAGTAAGCCACTTGGGTTTTAAAGAATTAAAGAATGACACCATACCCGAGATTGAGTTTAAGAATGTGTCATTTAAATACCCCGGGACCGAGAACTATGTACTTAAAGATATCAATATAAAGATTCATCCCGGCGAACACCTTTCAATTGTAGGATTAAATGGTGCCGGTAAAACGACCTTTATCAAACTTCTGTGCAGATTCTATGATGTAACGGAAGGCCGGATTCTTCTTAACGGTACGGATATCAAAGAATACAAATATGAGGACTACATGAAAGAACTGGAGGTGGTATTCCAGGATTTCAAAATGTTCTCTCAAACTATTCGCGGAAATATCGTAAATGGAGATTGGGAGAATCCGAATAAAGATTTAGACAACATCATTAAAATGAGCGACCTTAAATCTCTTGTGGATAAGTTACCAAAGGGCGTCGATACAATGATGGATAAGCAGCTTGATAAAGAAGGCTTCGAACCATCCGGAGGAGAACTTCAGAAGCTTGCCATAGCAAGAGCCCTTTACAGAGATGCGCCAGTTGTTATCCTTGATGAGCCCACGGCCGCACTGGACCCTATAGCTGAATATGAGGTTTACAGAAAGTTTAATGAATTGGTAGGAGGAAAGAGCGCTATCTATATTTCCCACAGACTTTCATCCTGTCAATTCTGCGACAAGATTGCCGTATTTGCCGAAAAAACAATCAAGGAATACGGAACACATGCAGAACTGGTTCACAAGGAAGGCGGCATCTACTCCAAGATGTTCGCAGCTCAGGCAAAGTATTACGCTTAAATCTAAAACTTTTATAAACAATCGCCAAAGCCATCGCTTAAAGCGATGGCTTTTGACATTTACACGATACCGTGATATTGTTAAACCACGAGGTAAAGTCAAATGGAAGAATACTATACAGTTTCACAATATGCACGTGAAATGGGAAAGGATCCCGGAAACATCAGAAGGATGCTTATAAGCGGGAAGCTAAAAGGTGAAAAACTTGGTAATCAGTGGATAATACCTAAGAATACCGTTTACCCTGAAGATGCGCGTGTTAAATCAGGAAAATATCATAATTCGCGGAAGAAGGCGGATGTGAGAAAGAACAACCCTGAGCTTATGAATACTCTCAATAAAATATGCGATAAGATGAAGAAGATATATGGATCCTCTCTTGAGCAAATAATTCTATATGGTTCCTATGCAAGGGGAGAGGAAACCAGTGAGTCTGATGTGGATATTGCGGTTATTCTTAAGCAAGCTCCCGAGGAAGAAAACCATGATTCAATGACAGATATGTTGGTTGATTATGAGCTGGATTTAGGAATAACAATTTCCGCTGTAACACTGGATTCTGCCAGCTATAGTCAGTGGATGAGGATATTACCCTTCTATATGAACATCGCTAAGGAGGGCATAGTATTGTGGAAAGCAGCGTAGAGGCGTTATCCAAGTTCAGATATTACAATGCGCACAGAAGCTCCATCGAACCCCATTGCTTATTGCGATGGGGTAAATCATTGCTGCGCACATGTGTAAGATATTTTACCGCATAAATGTAAAATAAAATTGCGCATAAATGTTAAATAAAGTATAATCAACCTTGAGGTGACAAACATATGGATAGCAAAGAAAAGATATATCGCAATCGAATAACCGATTCAGCGTTAGAGTTGAAACTTGAGGCTTTTGGCGCAACATTAATAGTAGGGCCAAAAGGGTGTGGGAAAACAACCACTGCAAAGCATTTTGCAAAGAGTTACATAGAATTTCAGGATGAAGATGCCAGAGAGAGGCTGCTATCAGTTGCTGAAAACATGCCTTCAAAGCTACTGATTGGAGATAAGCCAAGATTGTTCGATGAATGGCAGGACGCCCCAAAGATTTGGGGGGCAATACGTAAAGATGTAGATGACACTGGATTAAAAGGCCAGTATATCCTCACCGGGTCATCTTCTCAGAAGGTTGAAACGGCACATACAGGAACACTGAGGATTTCTACACTGCGCATGTTTCCTATGAGCCTGTACGAAAGTGGAGAGTCTTCCGGCACTGTATCCCTTATGGATCTTTTTGAGGGAAAAGATATTGAATGGGAAGAGTCTAAGCTAACAATTGATGACTTGATTTATGCTATCTGTCGTGGCGGATGGCCACAAAGTATTGATGTTGAAAATAGGGAAGCAGCTCTCTCTATCGCATCCGATCTCTTTTTCCAGACCTGTCATACTGATATTTCCAATATCAGTCATGTAAAAAGGAATCCTTTATGGGCAGAACGTCTGTTGAAAGCTTATTCAAGAAATATATGTACTTTGGCTGAGACAAAAACTATTTTTACAGATACTTCGCAGGCAACGGAAATATCAAAGCCTACTTTTTATGATTATTTCCATGAGCTTGAAGATTTATATATAATAGATGAAATCCCTGCATGGTGCCCCGCAATTCGTTCAAAGGAAGCAATCAGATCCGGAAACAAAAGAAATCTTGTGGATCCATCAATAGCCGTTGCGGCACTTGGACTTTCGCCTGACTATTTCAATACAGATTTTAAGACTTTAGGCTTCCTTTTTGAGTCATTATGTATCAGAGATTTAAAGATTTATTCCTCTGGAATGAACGGAGAACTTTCATATTATCATGATCGCTACGGCTTGGAAGCAGATGCAGTGCTCCATCTTAAGGACGGTCGATATGCTCTGATAGAATTCAAACTTGGAAGCAAAGAAATTGATATGGGAGCCGAGCATTTATGCGAGATAGAAAGACTCATTGGAGAGTACAATAAAAAGGAAAAGCAGGTTCCACTTAGATTGCCGGATCTCAAACTTGTCATAACCGCGACAGAATACGGTTATAAGCGTGAAGACGGCGTATATGTTATTCCGATTGGATGTCTGAAAAATTAGCTCCAAAAGGTACTCACGGGAAGAAAAGTTCCGCAGAGAGGAGGACATCGTATGTCAATCTTATCAAGGATTATCCATATTGCAGTACCGATACCAAAAGTTGAAAACTTTGATAGGTACCTCTTCATCGGGCCACACCCTGATGATATAGAAATTGGTGCAGGGGCTACGGCGGCCAAGCTGGCGGCACTTGGAAAGAAAGTTACTTTTCTTGTATGCCTCGACGGAAGATATGGCCTTGAGAATGCTCCCGAGGGAATCACATCGGAGGAGCTTATAGAGATAAGGAAAAAGGAGTCTATCGCCTCCGCGCAGATGCTTGGAGTATCCGACGTAAGATTCCTTGGCCTTTCGGATGGCGGATTCTATAGGACCGGTCTGGAGGGAGGAGAGCACCCTGATGAAGGAAGCTTGCTTGCAAAGATGGCGAAGGTGATAGGAGAGGTACAACCGGACATTATCTTTGCTACGGACCCTGATGTAAAGAGCGAGTGCCATACAGACCATATAAATGTTGGGGAGTGCGCCAAGAGACTGGCCTTCTTTGCCCCTTTTAAAGATATTATGGCTAAATTTGGAGCCGGAAATGCACAGGTGAAAGCAATTGCATTCTATATGACCGGAAGACCCAACCGATATGTTGGGACAGGCAAACGGCTGATTGACAAACAGCTTGCATCTGTTTTTGAATGCCATCAAAGCCAGTACCCTGCGGGTTGTCCCGACATAGATTCATTAAAACTATACATTAAACTAAGAGCCTTTTTCTTTGGATTAAGAAGCTTTAAAGGACAGGCGGAGGGCTTCCGTGTACTCGGAAGAACCCATATGCATTGTCTTCCGGAAGCAGAGAAATAATGGGTGGAATCGTCCGCCCAAAAAGTGTAAAATAAGAAAAGAAATCGTCTTTAACTTTGGAGGTAGAGAAAGTGAAAGTATTAGTTATTAACTGCGGAAGTTCATCATTAAAGTACCAGCTTATTGATTCAGATACAGAGGCAGTTCTTGCAAAGGGACTTTGCGAGCGAATCGGAATCGAAGGAAGCTGCATTACACATAATAAAGCAGGTGCTGACAAGCAGACCTGGACATCACCCATGCCCGATCACACCGAGGCAGTAAGACTTGTTGTTGAGAAGCTTACAGATCCTGAGGTTGGCGCTGTTAAGTCCTTAGCTGAGATTGACGCCATCGGACACAGAATCGTACACGGCGGTGAGAAGTTTGCTTCAAGCGTAGTAATCAACGATGAAGTTATCAAAGCCATCGAGGAGTGTAACGACCTTGCACCTCTTCACAACCCTGCAAACCTTATCGGAATCAGAGCTTGTCAGAAGATTATGCCTAACGTTCCCATGGTTGCAGTGTTTGATACCGCATTCCATCAGACAATGCCCGAGAAGGCTTACCTTTACGGCCTGCCTCTTAAGTATTACAAAGAGTATAAGATTAGAAGATACGGCTTCCACGGAACCAGCCACGACTTCGTAAGTAAGAGAGCGGCTGAGATTCTTGGAAAGAAGAGAGAAGATTTAAGAATCATCGTTTGCCACCTTGGAAACGGTGCATCCGTATCAGCTGTTAAATACGGCAAGTCCGTAGATACATCCATGGGTATGACACCCCTTGAAGGCCTTATCATGGGAACCCGTTCCGGTGATATCGATCCTGCGATTGTTGATTTCATCGCTCAGAAGGAGAACCTTACCTTCAAGGAAGTAAACAACATCCTTAACAAGAAGTCAGGTGTACTCGGACTTTCAGACGGAGTAAGCTCAGACTTCAGAGACCTGGCAAAGGCTGCAGAAGAAGGAAATAAAGCTGCCAAGACAGCTCTTGAAACATACACATATCACGTAGGAAAATACATCGGTGCCTACGCAGCAGCAATGGGTGGAGTTGACGCCATTGCATTTACTGCAGGTGTTGGCGAGAATGACGCAGATACCAGAGCGGCAATCGGCGAGTACATGGCATTCCTTGATACAAAGATTGACCCCGTGAAGAATAAGGTAAGAGGTGAGGAGAGAATCATTTCCACCGACGACTCCAAGGTGAAGGTTCTTTGTATCCCCACAAACGAGGAGCTTGCTATCGCAAGAGAGACAGTAAGACTGGTTTAGAATCGGAGACAGAGAGTTACTGATGACATTAAATATGCCCTCAAAGGTAAAAAGAATAATAGAAACCTTGGAAGAGGCAGGCTATGAAGCATATGTGGTCGGCGGATGTGTGCGAGACAGTATATTGAATCGCACCCCCGACGACTGGGATATTACGACCTCCGCATTACCTGCGGAGGTTAAGTCGCTTTTTCATGCCACTATTGATACGGGACTGCAGCACGGCACCGTATCTGTTCTCATGGACAAGGAAACCTTCGAGGTTACCACTTACCGCGTTGACGGCGAGTACGAGGATGGGAGGCATCCCAAGGAGGTAACCTTCACCCCTTCCCTTGAGGAGGATCTGAAGCGCAGAGATTTCACCATCAATGCCATGGCCTATAACGACAAGAAAGGCCTTGTGGACTTGTTTGACGGAATGGGCGATATCGAAAGAAAGGTGATTCGCGCCGTCGGAGAGCCTGACAAACGCTTCGAGGAAGACGCCCTAAGAGTTATGAGAGCGGTGAGATTTTCCGCTCAGCTTGGTTATGAAATTGAGGCAAAAACAGCAGACGCTATAAAACGTCATGCCGCTAACCTAAAGAAAGTCAGCGCAGAGCGAATTCAGGTTGAACTTACAAAACTTCTGGTGTCAGATCATCCTGACTATATTAAGAAGGCCTATGAACTTGGTATTACTAAGATTATCCTTCCAGAGTTTGACACGGCAATGAAGACGGACCAGAATAACCCGCATCACTGCTACAGTGTGGGAGAACATACCTTAGAGACCCTAAGGAACATAAGGTCAGACAAGGTGCTTAGGCTCACTATGCTGTTTCACGATTTAAGCAAGCCTGATGTCAAGACCACCGACGAGGAGGGAATTGACCACTTCAGAGGCCATCAGCAGCACGGAGCCGAGAAGGCCAGGGAAGTTCTTAGAAGGCTTCGTTTTGACAATGACACCATAAGAGATGTGAGCAAGCTGGTGGAATTCCACGACTATGGCCTCAACGTAAAGCCCACCCAGGCCATTGTAAGAAGAGCAATTAACAAAATCGGAGAGGACTTGTTCCCCCTGTTTCTCGAGGTAAGGCGCGCGGACATGATGGGCCAGAGCAACTACCAAAGAGAAGAAAAAGAGGAACAACTTAATTCCTGGAAAAGATTTTATGATAAGATAGTTAAAGAGGGTCAGTGCGTCAGCCTTAAGACTCTTGATATTTCAGGGCGCGACATTATAGCCCTCAAACCCGACATTAAGGGGCCGCAAATCGGAGAAATACTGAATGTGCTTCTTAATGAGGTGCTTGAGAACCCGGATTTGAACAGGAAGGAATTGCTGCTTGAAAGAGCAAAGGAATTATGAAGAGAGCTAAATACCTGTTTTCATCAATTTTAATAGTGACAATGCTGTTCTCTGCAGGCTGTGGAAGGACGGTTTCCGCTACAGAGAATCCCGACACCTACAAGAAGACCGAGGCGGGCATGATTGAACTTCGCCCGGGAAGCTATGACTCGGCGGACACCTGCGTGCTTATGGAAGTAGATGAGGAGGCAAAAACCGCGACTTTCTACAACCTGGATATAGAGAGAAACTATACCTTAAGCTACGACAGCATGACCTACTTCTACGACAAGTATAAGACTGCACTTACGCCGGGGCTTTTGGAGCCGGGAAGCATCGTGGATATCACTTTCCTAAAGAGCTCCAAGAGACTTAATACATTGATGTATTCTCCCGATGCATGGGAATATACGGAGATTAACAGAGTTTCCATCGACGAAGACAGAAGAGTCATCGACGTTGGGAACGATACATATAAATATGACGATTCTTTAAAGCTTCTTGAAGATACCGACGAGATTACCTTCATGGATATTAACCCTGTGGACATACTTACCATCAGGGGTATCGGCAAGACAGCAGCCACAGTTAAGGTCGAAAAGGGCCACGGCTATTTGAGACTCACCGGAGAAGAAAGAATGGTGGGCGGATATATAGAGTGCGGCAAGGTAATTAAGCAGATTGCGGAAGACATGCTTCTTACCGTGCCTGAGGGAACCTACGACGTTTACCTTACCAATAAGGGAGCGGAACTGACCCAGACTGTAACGGTGGAAAGAAACAAGGAAGTAACCATAGACCTTTCGGAATATAAACCTGAAAGCTTGGAGAAGGTGGCAACGGTTATCTTTACCGTGACTCCTTCCGATGCCAAGGTCTTTATTGACGGTAAGGAAACGGACGTATCAAAGCCTGTTACGCTGGAATATGGCATTCATCAGGTCCTTGCCAAGGCCGAGGGCTATGTGACAACCACAAGCTATATAAGGATAGCCGAGGATTCGGCGGGAATCAGCATTAAGCTTGATCCCGACACAGACGGAAATAAGAAGAGTACCGTAAGCGGTTCCGATTATAATAAGACTGTAAGTGGTTCAGACAAGATAACGCCCACACCTACGCCCACGGGAACGGTAAGCGGTTCGGATGTAACCCCTACTCCTACCGCAACACCAACACCTACGGCAACCCCCACTCCTACCGTTACACCTACGGTAACACCGACCCCTACGGCCACGGCCACCCCCACTCCTACGGGGACGGTAAGCGGCTCGGATAAAGGAACCACAACTCCCACCTATGTACCGGGAGCATCAACTTATCCCAGAATCATTATCGATTCGCCCATTGGAGTTGAAGTGTACGTTGATGGCTATTATGTGGGTCTTTCTCCTCTCGGTTTTAAGAAGACCGAAGGCGAACATGTCATCACTTTAAGCAAGAGAGGATACGAGAATAAGTCGTATACCATAAAGGCCGATTCTGACGACAAAGATGTCAGTTATTCCTTCTCTGAGCTAATAGAATCATCGAATAATTAAAAAGCCGCTACTAAAGTACCAAAAATGTGAAAAAACGGCTTAAAATGGGCAAAATTACTTGACAAAGTCACCCCAAAAAGGTATATATATGTATAGACGTCAGCAATTGACGATCGTGGCTATACAATAAAGTATACTCAATAGGAGGAGTTCACAAATGAACAAAACTGAATTAGTAGCAGCTATTGCACAGAAGGCAGAATTATCCAAGAAGGATGCTGAGAAGGCTGTAAAGGCTTTTACAGAAGTTGTAGCTAAGGAGTTAAAGAAGGGCGGAAAGGTTCAGTTAGTTGGCTTCGGTACATTCGAAGTAGCTAAGAGAGCAGCTAGAGAAGGCAGAAACCCTCAGAGCGGTAAGGTTATGAAGATTCCTGCATCAAAGGCTCCTAAGTTCAAAGCTGGTAAGGCTTTAAAGGATGAGGTTAACAAATAATTCTAATAAAGCTGACAAGGGGATCTTCTGATCCCCTTATTTTTTTAAGGAATAGTATGAGATTAGACAAATATTTAAAAGTATCAAGACTGATTAAAAGACGCACAATTGCCAATGAGGCTTGTGACGCAGGAAGAGTTCTTATCAATGATAAGGTCGCCAAGGCATCCACAGATGTCAAAGTTGGTGATATAATTACAGTGAACTTCGGTAACAAGGATGTGAAAGTTGAGGTTTTGAAGATTCTCGACACCACCAAAAAAGAAGAAGCAGGGGATATGTTTAAATACCTGTAAGGGAGGTGATTCCATGGCCGAAAGACGACGGGTCGCATACAGAAAAAGAAGACAGAACCGTTTGAGCATAATCCTGGTAACAATGGTTGTTATCATGATTATTGTGGTTGTAGGAATAGGAAGCATCGGTCTCCTTGAGAAGAGAAACGAACAAAGGGAAACCATCAACAATCTGAACGACCAGATTGATAAAGAGCATGAGAGAACCGAAGAAATAGAAGAGTACGCAAGATACACTGAAACTAAGCAGTTTATTATAGATTTGGCCCATGATAAGTTAGGGCTTGTTTACGACGGAGAGACTGTTTTTAAAGAAGAAGATAATGATTAAGGTTGAAGAGTACATCAGAAACAACCGAATGATAGAGCCCGGTGATGTAGTACTTGCAGGCGTATCAGGAGGGGCAGATTCCATCTGCCTCTTGTTTTTGTTACAGGGACTTAAGGAAAAGCTGTCCTTTAAGCTCATGGTGGCCCACGTCAACCACGGAATAAGGGAGGATGCCGAAGAGGATGCGGCCTATGTCAAGAAGGTCTGCGACGAACTAAGCATCCCTTTCTACGTTTGTAAGGCTGATATTCCGAAACTCTCCGAAGAGTGGAAAATGTCAGAGGAAGAGACGGGAAGAAAGGTCAGATATGAGTTTTTTGAAAGCGTCCTAAAGAGTGAGGCACCGGAAGCCTATGAAGCCGGCAAGGTGAAAATTGCAGTGGCTCATCAGGCGGAAGACAGGGCAGAAACTTTCCTCCTTAACCTTTTCAGGGGAACAGGCCTTAAAGGCCTTGCCTCCATTCAGCCCGTAAGGGGTAAAATCATAAGACCTCTCCTTTTCATGAGCCGTCAGGATATTGAGAAGTATTTAGAGGATAAAAACATCGAGTTTCGGAAAGACTCCACCAACGAGGAGGATGATTACCTTAGAAACAGAATAAGGAATCACGTTCTTCCATATGTTAAGAGGGAAATTTCAAGCTCAGTTATAGACAGGATAAACTTCACGGCAGATATAGCCACTGAAGCAGAGCGCTATATAGACGGACAGGTAAGAAATGCTTATTATACCTGCATCACCAATAAGAATGATGTTTCCATAACAGTGGACACAAACCTTCTTACAAGAGAAGACCCTTATATCCAGAACAAGCTGATTCTTTTGATCCTTTCGGAACTGTCCGGGGGAGGAAAGGATATCGGTGGTGTTCATGTAAGAGCAGTGAGAACCCTTCTCAAAACAGAGGGCTCCCATGAGATAGACCTTCCCTACAGAATCAAGGCCAGAAAGATTTACGATACTCTTACATTTGGCGTGGAAGGTAAAACAGTTTTAAGGGAAAGAGAGGCTGTGGTTTTTTCCAAAGATTTGGAGAGGGAAGTTACAATTAAGGGCTATGGCAAGCTTAAATTCAAAAGCTTCCTTTGCGATGATGAAAAGCTTTCGTCTATTCCCCGAAATCAGTATACTAAATGGTTTGATTATGATAAAATAGGAGAATCCTTGACGGTGAGAAACAGAAATCAGGGAGACTATCTTATAATCAACAATTTCGGCCAGAGAAAGTCCTTACAGGACTACATGGTGGATGAGAAAATCCCCAGGAATGAGAGAGATTCTATTCCCGTCTTAGCTGACGGAAATCATATTTTATGGGTGCTTGGCTACAGGGTCAGCGCCGGATTTAAGGTAGATAACAAAACCAGAAGAATTTTACAGGTTGAATTGGAGGAAGAAAACTATGACTGAAAACGTAAAGGTAATGCTGTCGGAAGAAGAAGTTGACAAGAGAATCCAGGAGATCGGAGACCAGATCAGCAAAGACTATGCCGGTAAACAGGTTCACCTTGTATGCGTTTTAAAGGGCGGAGCATTTTTCATGGTTGAACTCGCCAAGCGTATAACAGTACCCGTTTCATTGGATTTCATGTCTGTATCAAGCTACGGTTCAGACACCAAATCCAGTGGTGTTGTTAAGATTATTAAGGACCTTGATGAGCCTTTAAACGGCAAGGATGTACTTGTTGTTGAGGACATTATCGATTCAGGAAGAACCTTAAGCTATCTACTGGAGATGCTTAAGGATAGAAAGCCTGCAAGCCTTAAGCTTTGCACACTTCTTGATAAGCCTTCAAGAAGAGTAATTGACGTTGACGTTGATTACACAGGCTTCCAGATTCCCGATGAATTTGTTGTAGGCTACGGCCTTGATTACGATCAGAGATATCGTAATCTTCCTTATATAGGAATTATGGAACTGGGCGAAGAGTAACTCTTTTCCCGCAAGGAGGTTATTTTGAAACAGAAAGACAGAAGTCTGAGCCCCTACTTTATTGTAATTATCATTCTTTTGCTTGTGACTTCGGGCATTAACCTCTTCCGTCAAAAGGAAGTGGAGTGCACCAAAGCTGAGTTTGCACAGTATATCGAAGACAATAAGGTAAGCAGCGTAACAATTTGCCCCAACAAGGAGGCACCCACCGGAAAGGCAATCATCACTATTTTCGGTGGCGATACATACACTTTATATGCCACGGATGTAACGGAAATAGAGGCCATGGCTACAGAAGCCGGCATTAAGACCACCGTTACGGATATAGACCGTGACAACTGGTTCCTAAACCACATGTTTCCCATTCTTGTGGTTGGAATCTTAGCCATTTTCATCCTTCTTATGATGAATGGCCAGGCAGCCGGCGGAAGCACCAATGCCAAGATGATGAATTTCGGTAAATCAAGAGCCCGCATGATTGTAGGCGACGGTGAAGTTACCTTCAAGGATGTGGCAGGCCTTGATGAAGAGAAGGAAGCTCTTGAAGAAATTGTCGATTTCCTTAAGAATCCCGGGAAATTTACCAAGGTTGGTGCCAGAATCCCCAAGGGCGTTCTACTTGAGGGCCCTCCCGGAACAGGTAAGACACTTCTTGCCAGAGCGGTTGCTGGTGAAGCTAAAGTTCCTTTCTTTAGCATCTCCGGTTCCGACTTTGTAGAGATGTTTGTGGGTGTCGGTGCATCCAGAGTAAGAGACTTATTTGAGGACGCCAAGAAGAATAAACCTTGTATTGTTTTTATTGATGAGATAGATGCGGTTGCAAGACGCCGTGGTACCGGTATGGGTGGTGGCCACGATGAGAGAGAGCAGACTCTTAACCAGCTGCTTGTTGAGATGGACGGTTTCGGGGTAAACGAAGGCGTTATCGTTATGGCAGCAACCAACAGAGTCGACATTCTTGATCCCGCTATCATGAGACCCGGAAGATTTGACAGAAAGGTAGCTGTTGGAACTCCCGACGTGAAGGGACGTGAGGAAATCCTTAAGGTTCATGCAAGAAACAAACCTCTTGCAGAAGATGTTAATCTTAAAGAGATTGCTCATTCAACATCAGGCTTCACAGGAGCAGATCTTGAGAACCTTCTCAATGAATCGGCCATCTGTGCGGCAATGGACAACAGAAGTTTTGTCAAAGCAGAAGATATAAAGAAGTCATTTATTAAAGTCGGAATCGGTGCAGAGAAGAAGAGCCGTGTGGTTACCGATAAGGATAAGAAGATTACTGCTTATCATGAGTCGGGACATGCAATTCTATTCCACGTTCTTCCCGATGTGGGACCTGTTTATACGGTATCAATTATACCTACAGGAGAGGGCGCTGCGGGCTACACAATGCCCATCAATGAATCCGACGACCGTCATATGACCAAGGGCAAGATGCTCCAGGAAATCATGGTATTCCTCGGAGGACGTATTGCAGAGCAGATTATCTTTGATGATGTCACAACCGGCGCTTCAAATGATATTAAGCGAGCAACACACATGGCCAGAAAGATGGTTACGGCCTTTGGTATGTCAGATGAAATCGGCCTTGTAAGCTACGACAACGATGAAGACGAAGTCTTCATAGGACGTGACCTTGCACATGCCAAGAATTTCAGTGACGCAACGGCAAGCAAGATTGACCTTGAGGTCAAGAAGATTATCGATGATTGTTACGCCAAGGCTCGCAAGATCATCGAAGACAATATGGAAGTGCTTCACGCATGCTCCAATCTCCTTATTGAGAAGGAGCGTATCGGAAGGGAAGAGTTTGAGGCACTGTTTGGGGAGTAAAATAATCTGGGGGATAGTATGACATTAATTGGGACGAAAGCATCTTCGGATTGTTTTCGTCCCGTTATTTATATAAAGCATTGCTTGAGTGGTCTTGAGAATGAACTCAATTATTAATTGATATACATTTTTGTGATAGCGCCTTAGAATTTAATCGTATCAAAACACCGGCCGGTGTAAACCACAAAAATGAAAGGTGAAAAGAAAATGTTAGATATGAAAAAAGTTGGGAAAAATATAAAAGCAGCCAGAACAGAAAAGAACATGACACAGCTTGAACTGGCTGATGCCTTAGGCGTGACTTATCAGGCAGTTTCAAATTGGGAGCGAGGAAATACAATGCCTGACATTGCTAAGCTTCCCGATATATCCAAGGCACTTGATATTGATATTGCAAATCTTTTGGGAGAAGAAACCAGTGCTCAAACTATAAAGAAAGTTCTTGACGGAAGTTCGGAACCTTTATCTTCAAAAGAACTTACTGAAGTGGCGGCAATATTACCTCCCCAGGAACTCAAGAAGGAAATGGAGAAAACATCAGAAAATGAAGTCCTAAACATTAAGGCTATTGTAGAATTAGCACCTTTTTTAGATGATGAAATTCTTGATGACATTGTAAGTAAAGTAGATACTGCGAATGTAAGAGACCTGGTGCCACTTGCCCCTTTCTTATCTGATGAAACGATAGCTAAGGTATCAAGAAAAGTAGGATCAGCGAATATTAAGGATTTAGTAGCACTTGCTCCTTTTATGCCTGATGAAGCATTAGATGATGTTGTTTCAAGAATAGATGGCAGCAATCTTGAAGGTGTCACTGCATTGGCACCATTCTTATCAGACGAGGCATTGGATAAGATTGTTGACAAGGCTATTGAAGCAGGTAACGCCTCTAAACTATCATCATTGGCCTGCTTCCTTGGAAACAAATCCCTAAAGAAAATTGTTGATAATCTGGTGCATTCAGATGATTTCGATTCAATATCTAAATTTAAAATGTATTTTTAGACTATCGTCACATCGGGGAGAATATCGATAAACGTGAAGGACAGGGCATTTGCCCTGTCCTTTTGTGAAAGTTGCACAAATTCGACATAGCGTTTTTGTAAACTTTGTTGAACTTGTGAATAGACGCAAACGATTAAGGATGCTATTATACTACTTGTAACCCCCCCAATACATTATATGTAGTTTTTTGCTATACCCCATAAGAAGAAATACCTTCTCTAGAAAAGACAGCGTGAGCTGTCTTTTTTACGTTGTGTGGATATTTTCCCCGAAAATGATATTTTTCGGGGATTTTTTGTTATAATCGGTTTGTGAGAAAACAAAACAGTATTTATCTTAGATTAACTATCATATTTGCTATGGCGCTGTGCATTGTGGCCTTTCTTTATGTAAGGCTGTACTTTACCGACAAGGGCACAGACGTTCCGGAGCATATTTATGACCGATACTATGTGATGATTACGGACGACTACAAATCTTCATTCTGGCAATCGGTCTATTCGGGTGCTCTGAAATCCGCGGAAGAGAATAATACATTTGTAGAATTACTTGGATCCAACCTCTATAACGACTATACTCCCGAGGAACTGATGGAGATAGCAATCTCATCAAATGTTGATGGCATCATGGTAAGCGGTGACGGTTCGGAAGAACTGTCGGCCTTAATAGATGAGGCCATGGATAAGGGAATTCCCGTCGTAACCATGTACTCTGATAACGCCGATTCCAAAAGATGTTCCTTCGTGGGTGTCAGTGGCTACAACATCGGCAAGGAATACGGAAGACAGATAATCAATATAAAGAAGGAGAAACGCACCGTCGCCTATAACGGTGCAAACATAGAGGGCTACAGCGAATTTGCGGCCAATGTAACTGTGCTTATGGACTCCAAAATGGATCCCTATGCCCAGAACGTAATCATGTCCGGCATTCAGGACATCCTGACAGAAGAAGACAAAGATTCTGAAACCAACATAGAAACGGTTCTTGTAGATAACAGCAACCCCTTCTCTGTGGAAGAATCTATTCGTGACGTATTTATGGAGGATGAAATCCCCAACATCCTTGTATGCCTTAATGAACTTGAAACCACCTGTGCATACCAGGCAGTTGTCGACTATAACCTTGTTGGAAGCGTTAGTATCCTGGGATATTATGATTCCGACAAGATTCTTAATGCAATTAACCGAAACGTTGTTCATTCATCCATCGCTGTTGATACAAGAGAGCTTGGAAGATATTGTGTCGAAGCTTTGGATGATTACATCAGCTTCGGAAATACCAGCCAGTATAATGCTGCGGACATTACTCTTATCAATAAGGGCAACGTGTCCGAATTCATGAAGAAGGAGGAAGCTGCCGATGTTCCGTAAACTTAAAGGCATTTCTCTTTCTTATAAAATGAGCGGTATCTTCATTCTGGCCAACCTATTTATCTTTGTGGTTGATATAGCCCTTCTTTTCGGTATCAACAGAATGTCCGTTGAGATGGAGATGGCATATCAGAACAACCGCCAGTTGAATGCTCTTTCAATTGCTCTTGATTCACTTCAGGATTCCACCACAGAATACCTTAAGGCCAAATCTACAGATTCTCTTTCCGATTACTATATCAGTGAGCAGAATTACGCGAATCTGGTGGAGGAACTGGGAACCAGAATTACGGATATTCCCTACACCAGAATGGAAAGAAACATCAGGAACATGTCGTATGATTACATGGACCAGGTTTCTCAAACTATCGAGGCGAAGAGAGGTCGAAATGTAGAGAAATACAGAGTTCTTTATGAGAACGCCACCAAACGGTATGAATATATAAAGGCATATATAAGAAGCCTTAACTCTGAGCAGTTCGTCAGCAACTCTGAAAAGTACAGTGAGCTGGCAGTATCCTTCAGAACTTTTGAGACCTTTGCCATGGGTGTTATGTTCTTCGTTTTGGTGGGAAGTGCTTTTGTAATCATAAGAATTACAGGCCGACTTATACATCCTCTTGAATCCTTGGCAGCCAGTGCTGATGAAGTTGCCAATGGAAATTTGGAGGCTAAACTTCCCGAGAGTACCAGCAGTGATGAGGTTGGCCGACTGACCATAGCATTCAGTAAGATGATGGTATCCATCAGAGAGTACATTGAAAGAGTCAGGGAGAGCATGGAGAAGGAACGACTCATGCAGGAAAAAGAACTCATGATGGAGACTCACTTAAAGGACGCCCAGCTTAAGTATCTGCAGGCCCAGATTAACCCTCATTTCCTCTTTAACACTCTCAATGCGGGAGCTCAGCTTGCAATGATGGAAGGCGCAGACAGAACCTACGAATATGTCCAGACTGTTGCGGACTTCTTCAGATATAATGTTAAGAAGCAAAATGAACTTGTGGACGTTGCCGACGAAGTAGATATTGTTGACAACTATATCAGGATCTTAAATGTACGATTCTCAGGCGAGATTCATTACGACAGACAGATTGATGAGAGGCTTCTTAAGATTAAAATGCCCAGCATGATTCTCCAGCCCATAGTAGAAAATGCCGTAAACCATGGTATCAGAGGCATGGGAGATAAGGGTCACATTTTCCTTAAGGTTTACAGAGACGGAGACAGAGTATACATCTCCGTTAAAGATAACGGCAAGGGAATGAAGCCGGAGGATATAGAAAAAGTTGTAAACGGAAAATGGAAATATGAGGAGCAGAGGGGAGACTCCAACGGAATCGGAATGGATAATGTTATCTCGAGACTCCGTCTCCTTTCAGAAAGAGAAGATGTTATAGATATTTATTCCGAGGGTGAGGATATGGGAACCGAAGTGGTTATAAACATCCCTTACACCTTAGATAATCAAAAAGAGGATTAATATGTACAGAATAATGCTGGCCGATGACGAGGGAATCGTTATTGACTCCATGAAATTCATAATCGAGAAAGAGTTCGGTGATCTTTGTGAAGTTGAGTTTGCCAAAACCGGAAGATCAGTAATCGAACTGGCAGAGCGCTTCAGACCGGACATTGCCATCATGGACATTCAGATGCCGGGTATAAACGGTATCGATGCAATGAAGGAGATTAAGAATTTTTCCGCAAATACAGTGTTCATCGTAATGAGCGCCTATGACAAATTCGACTATGCCAAGGAGGCAATTGCCCTTGGCGTTCTTGAGTATATCAATAAGCCCATGGAACGCACCAAGGTTGTCCAGGCCATTAAGAAGGCCATGGAGATTATTGACGGCGACAGAAAGAAAAGAAGCGACAATCTACTTATTAAAGAGAAGCTGGAAACCGTAGAGCCCATTATTGAGAACGGTCTTATATACAACATCCTGTTTCAGGAACACTTTGAGGAGGACGTGGATAACTACAAGACCATCCTTGGAGTTGAGGAGAACTATGGCTACATGATGTGTATCGTCAGTGGTGACAGTCAGGAAGGCAACCACATGACAAACGCCGTGGGAAGCTCCGTTAAGATGTCAAACCACTACACTGAAGTCAGAGAAGGATTAAAGGAATTCTTCCCTTGTAAGGTAGGCTCCGTAATGGCCAATAAGATTGCGGTGCTGGTGCCCTATGTTCATCCGGAGATGGGTTACAATGCCCGAATTGAACTTATAAATGAAGCCAGAGAATTCATAAGATATATGAGGAAAAAGGTGGATATCAGCTTCCGTCTGGGAATCGGAGGTGTAAAACCCCTTAGAAATCTTGGGGAATCCTATAAGGAATCCTTAAATGCCCTCATTGCAACCACCGGAAGTGTTGCCCATGTAGACGACCTTCCCATCGGCTGTGATTATGAGAAAGACTACCCCATAGATATGGAGAAAAGCCTTTTTGAAGCCGTGGAACGAGGGGATTATAACGAGGCTGCTGTTCATGCTGAAAGCTTCCTTAAGTGGATGGATGAATATGACGGAAGCAATCTTATGGCAATAAGGCTTAAGATTCTGGAGTTTACTCTTCAGGCAGAGAGCATGGCATACAGAAACGGCGGAATGACTTATCGTTTTGGCTCCAGAGATTCTTATCTTCCGGAGATTATGTCCATGTCTTCCATAGGAGAACTTAGAGAGTGGTTTTTAAACAAGATTATGGTTTCCTGTCAGAACATCGGAAACAAGAGGCAGGAGCGCTCAACCGACACCATAGAGGCCGCCAAGGAATACATAGGAAACAATTTCTCCAAGGATTTATCCCTTGATGACGTTTCAAGAATAGTGAATATCTCGCCCTATTACTTCAGCAAGCTCTTTAAGGAAGCCACAGGGGAGAACTTTATAGAGTATTTGACCAATATAAGAATAGAAAAAGCCAAAGATCTTCTCCTTAATTCCGACATTGCCATGAAGGAACTGTGTTCAATGTGCGGATATCAGGACCCCAACTATTTCAGCCGCACATTTAAGAAGAATGTGGGCTTAACACCAACGGAGTATAAAGAAAAATGTCTAGGAAAGTAAGAAAAATACTTAGCGTTGCTCTTGTATTGCTTTTGGCCATGAGTTTTAGTGCCTGTGGAAGAAGCGAGGTACAAAGCAATAATGACGAGGAAAAAGTAGAGGATAAAATCCAGATAGGAATGTGCTTCGACTCCTTCGTAATCGAAAGATGGCAGAGGGATCGAGATATCTTCGTTCAGGCAGCAAAGGAAATGGGCGCAGAGGTAAATGTCCAGAACGCCAACGGAGACGTTGAAGAGCAAAAGAAGCAGATTGACTATTTCATTAAGAAGGGAATGGATGTAATAGTCATTGTCTGCATTGATTCCGATGCCCTGGCAGATTCGGTGAAGGACGCTAAGGACGCAGGCATAAAGGTTATTGCCTATGACCGATTGATTAATAACGCTGATATAGACCTTTACATATCCTTTGACAACGAGATGGTAGGAACCCTTATGGGTCAGACCCTTGTGGATAACGGAATAAAAGGCGGAAACGTTATTATAGTTGGAGGTTCCCCTGCCGATAATAACGTAGCTTTGGTTGAAAACGCTTTTACCGATGTGATGAATTATAATGAAGTGACAATTTTGGACACCACCCATTGTGACGGATGGAGAGCAGAACTGGCTTCGGAGTACATATATGACCACTTTGATCTGGTGAGAGACTGCGATGCCATTATGTGCGGAAACGATAACCTGGCAAGTGAGGTGGTAAGTGCCCTTTCAGTTCAGCGCCTCGCCAAGAAGATAATGGTTACCGGACAGGACGCGGATTTGGAAGCCTGCCAGAGAATTGTGGAAGGCACACAGCTAATGACTGTATATAAACCTGTGGAAAAACTTGCCAGACGAGCTGCCGAATGTGCATTGGCTCTGGCCAAAAACGAGGAACTGATTGGTGAAGATGTGGGCACAATAGATAACGGAAAGGGAGAGGTGCCATACGTTAAGCTTGAACCCATAAAGGTCACCAGGGAAAACATGGATGAGACCATCATAAGCAGTGGCTTCCATATGAAAGAAGAAGTTTACCTTAACGTAAAATAATGACATAAAAAATCAGGGTTGGACTTTTTTGTTTTGTGCAGACCCGCACATAACAAAAATGTGCTAGCCCTATTTTTGTGCCCGTGCACAGTAACGCAAGAATTTGAAGAAAGTGACAAACAACTACTAGACGATACGTGATATTATCACAAATGTAGGGGGCCAAAGAGCCCAAATTATTTACTAACACTTTAGGGAGGATAGTACACAATGAAAAAACTCGTAAGTTTATTGCTTAGTGTTGCTATGGTTGCAGTTCTTCTTGTAGGCTGTGGCGCAGGCGGCGCATCAGGCGGCAAGAAGGTTGGCGTTTCAATGCCTACCAGAGATCTTCAGAGATGGAACCAGGATGGTGCCAACATGGAGAAAGAACTTAAGGCAGCTGGTTACGAAGTTGACCTTCAGTATGCATCAAACGATGTTCAGACACAGGTTTCTCAGATTGAGAACATGATTTCCAGCGGATGTTCAGTTCTTGTTATCGCAGCAATCGAAGGTTCTTCACTCGGTGAAGCACTTGACATGGCTAAGAAGGCTAACATTCCTGTTATCGCTTATGACCGTCTTATCATGAACTCTGACGCAGTTTCTTACTACGCAACATTCGATAACTACAAAGTTGGTGTTGCTCAGGGTCAGTTCGTTATCGATACTCTTGACCTCAAGAACGCAGCAGGTCCTTTCAACATCGAGTTCACAGCTGGTGACCCCGGTGACAACAACGCAGGCTTCTTCTTCAACGGTGCATATGACACAGTTAAAGAGTATGTTGAGAATGGAAAGCTCAATGTTGTTTCAGGTCAGAAGACATTTGATGAAGTTGCAACTCCTACATGGGGTTCAGACGTAGCTCAGTCCAGAGCAGAGAACATCCTTTCATCTTACTATGCAGACGGAACAGAGCTTGATGTATGGCTTTGCTCAAACGACTCAACAGCACTTGGTGTTACCAATGCTCTTAAAGCTAACTACAACGGTAAGTACCCTGTAATCACAGGTCAGGACTGTGATATTGAGAATACAAAGAACATGATCGCTGGTAAGCAGTCAATGTCAGTATTCAAGGATACACGTACTCTTGCTTCTCAGGTTGTTAAGATGGTTGGCCAGATCCTTAAGGGTGAGAAGGTTGACGTAAACGATGAGTCCACATACAACAACGGAATTAAGGTTGTTCCTTCATTCCTTTGCGAGCCCACTGTTTGTACAGCTGACAACTACAAAGAGATCCTTATCGATTCAGGTTACTACACAGAGGATCAGTTAAAGTAAGACTAAGAAACAGTAAGTATTTCATAGAGCAGGCGGGGTAAAACCCGCCTGTTCGTGAATGTGAAGAAATGGAGGAATATCCGTGGGAAAAATACTCCTTGAAATGAAGAATATCACCAAGACATTCCCCGGTGTAAAGGCTCTCGACAACGTTAACCTTCAGGTTGAAGAAGGCGAGATTCACGCACTGGTAGGAGAAAACGGAGCCGGTAAGTCTACACTTATGAACGTTCTTAGCGGCATTTATCCATACGGAAGCTATGAAGGAGATATTATCTACGATGGTGAGGTTTGTGAGTTCCACAAGATAACCGATTCCGAGAAGAAGGGTATCGTTATCATTCACCAGGAATTGGCACTTGTACCTCAGATGTCAATTGGAGAGAATATGTTCCTCGGTAACGAGCGAGGAAAGAAAAACGCTATAAATTGGAATGAAACATACGGTGAAGCCGACAAATACTTAAAGATGGTAGGTCTGTCGGAGTCTTCGCGTGTATTGATAAAAGATATAGGTACAGGTAAGCAGCAGCTGGTTGAAATTGCGAAAGCTCTTGCTAAACATGCAAGACTGCTTATCCTTGATGAGCCTACATCATCCCTGAACGAGACAGATTCAAGAGCACTTCTTGATTTGATGCTTGAGTTCAAGAAACAGGGAATGACAATGATTATAATCAGCCACAAGCTTAATGAGGTTGTGTATGTTGCAGATAAAATCACGGTTGTCAGAGATGGTTCAACCGTTGAAACCATAGACTGTCACACAACCGAAGTAAGCGAGCCCAGAATTATCAAGGGCATGGTTGGCCGTGAATTCACCGACCGTTTCCCTAAGAGAAACGGAGTGGAAATCGGCGATGTAAATATGGAAGTTGAGAACTGGACTGTTTATCACCCTGTTTATGCTGAGAGAAAAGTTGTTGATAACGTCAACATGAACGTTAAGAAGGGTGAAGTTGTTGGTATCTACGGACTTATGGGTGCAGGCCGTACGGAGCTTGCGATGAGTATCTTCGGAAAATCATATGGCACCGGAATCAAAGGAACTTTAAAGATTAACGGAAAGCCCACAGTTCTTAAGAACCCCAGAGAAGCAATCAACGCTAAGCTTGCATATGTAACAGAGGACAGAAAGGGTAACGGACTCATCCTTTCCAATCCTATTCGTGTCAATACAACTCTTGCAAATATGGGGGCTGTATGTGACAAAGGTATTATCGACACAGATAAGGAATATCAGGTTTCGGTTGAATATAAGGACAAACTCAAAACCAAGACACCTTCCGTTGAGCAGAACGTAGGTAACCTCTCCGGCGGTAACCAGCAGAAGGTTCTCCTTGCAAAATGGATGTTCACAGATCCCGATATTCTTATTCTTGATGAGCCCACAAGAGGTATCGATGTCGGAGCAAAATACGAGATTTACTGTATCATCAATGATCTTGTAGCAGCAGGCAAATCCGTTGTCATGATTTCCTCTGAGCTTCCTGAAGTAATCGGTATGAGTGACAGAATCTACATCATGAACGAAGGCAAATTCGTCGGTGAGATGAAGGCTTCCGAGGCTACTCAGGAAAATATTATGGCTTGCATATTACAGTCAGGAAGGGGTGAATAGTATGAATCTTAAAGCAATGGATATTTTAAAGAAATACACCATGGTATTCGCCCTCGTTCTGGTTACCATATTCTTCTACTGGCAGACCGGTGGAAAGATTCTTCTTCCCCAGAACGTTAACAACCTGATTTCACAGAACGCATACGTATTTGTTCTTTCGGCAGGTATGCTTTTATGTATCCTGACCGGTGGTAACATCGACCTGGCAGTCGGATCCGTTGTATGTTTCGTAGGCGGTATCGGTGCCGTAATGATGGATAAGAACTTAAACGTCTGGTTCGCAGTTGTTGTTATGATTGTTGGAGGCCTTTTGGTTGGTGCATGGCAGGGATTCTGGATTGCCTACATCAAGGTTCCGCCCTTCATTGCAACTCTGGCAGGCATGTATGCCTTCAGAGGCTTGGCAAACGTAGTCCTTCAGGGATATGCAGTCGGTATCAGAAACGAAACTTTCCTTAAGGTATTCGGTGGCGGTGAGAACTGCTATGTTCCGGATTTCTTAGGCGGAAGTTCACTTAACATGACCTGTATGGTAGTAGGTATCGTGGTTGTTGTTGCTTACCTTGCCATGGTTATTGTCAACAGAATTGATGCCAAATCAAAGGGATACAGCGTAACTCCTCTTTTCCAGGAGCTGGTTAAATTTGTTGTTATCGGTGCTGTTATTCTTTGGATTTTCTATAAGTTAGCAAACTATAAAGGTATTCCTGCCGCATTGGTATGGATTGCCGTAGTTCTCTTAACTTATGCTTATATAACAACCAGAACTACAATGGGTCGTTACCTCTACGCAGTAGGTGGTAATGAGAAGGCAACAAGACTTTCCGGTATCGATCCCAGAAAGGTTTACTTCTTTGCTTATGTAAATATGGGCCTTATGGCCGGCCTTGCAGGTATTCTTGTGGCTGCAAGACAGGTAGGTGCTCAGCCCACATTCGGACAAGGTTACGAAATGGATGCCATTGCAGCATGTTTCATCGGCGGAGCTTCAGCATACGGCGGCGAAGGAAATGTATTCGGAATGGTAATCGGTGCTGTGCTCATGGGTGTTATCAACATGGGTATGAGTATCATGGGTATCGATGCAAACTATCAGAAGGTTGTTAAGGGTATAGTCGTTCTGGTAGCTATTATATTTGACGTACTGTCAAATAAGAAGAAAAAGTAAGGAGGATGAGACATGACTAAATATTCTGAGTTACTCAAAAAACATGCTATGCTTATCATCCTTGTCCTGGTATATATCTTCTTTACAGTGATGACCGGCGGTTCAATGTTCTCACCAATGAACTTCAACGCCCTAATCACCCAGAACGCATATGTATACGTACTTGCGACAGGTATGCTAATGTGTATGCTTACCGGTGGTAACATCGACCTTTCCTGCGGTTCCTTCGTATGTTTCTTAGGAGCTGTAGGCGGCGTTATGATGGTAGTTAAAGAATGGGGAACCGGAGTTTCAATTCTTTTAATGCTCCTTGTGGGCGTTGTATACGGATGTGTACTTGGTTACCTTGTAGCCTATGTAAACATTCCCCCCTGGATTGCAACCCTTGCAGGTTTCCTTGCATTCAGAGGCTGGGGAACAGCCATCCTTAGCAAAAACAGCTCAACAGGTAGTATTTCTCCTATTCCCGAAGGATTCCTTAAGGTATTCTCAGGAAAGCTTTTTGAGACATCTATCGTAGAGTTTAACGTGATATGTTTCGCAGTAGGCGTGATTGCCGCTGCTTTGGTGGTATTCTTTAACTTCAGAGGAAGAGCCAACAAGATTAAGAAAGGCTACGAGGCTGAATCCAAGACTTCAGTAATCGTTAAGTCAGTGCTTGAAGCGGCAGCAATTCTTCTGTTTGCTTACAAGCTTGCTCTTTCAGGTGGAATTCCTACTGTACTTGTATGGGTAGTTGTAATCCTTCTTATTTACAACTTCATCACATCTAAGACAGCCCTTGGAAGATATTTCTACACCATCGGTGGAAACAAGGAAGCAACCAGACTTTCCGGTATCGACACCAGAAAGATTATGTTCTTTGCTTACCTTAACATGGCCATCATGACCGTAATCACATCCTACATCGTAGTTTCAAGATTCCAGGCTGCAAACTCTACAGCAGGAACCAACTTCGAGATGGATGCCATTGCAGGTTGTGTAGTAGGTGGTGTTTCCGCATACGGCGGATCCGGAACTGTATTCGGAATGGTTGTTGGTGCTACTCTTATCGGTGTAATTAACCTTGGTATGTCACTTATGGGTGTTAACGCCGACTGGCAGAAGATTGTTAAAGGTATCGTTCTTCTCGGAGCGGTAGTTTTCGATATTCTTGCCAACAAGAAAAACGCAGCAAAATAATACATCTATATATCGCATGTGAACCGGAAGGCAGGATGGGTTTCTTATAACCTGTCCTGCCTTTTGGGTAAGCTGAGATATTGAATGTGATAGTTTCATGGGGTAAAATAATGTGAAAGAAAGGAACATCTCTTTATGTTTGGATCCCAGGAAATGAGTGGGACAATGTGGAGTCTAAATTATGTTAATTCCATTCGTCCTTTGATAAAGAAAAAAGCGTTGTTCTCCGATACCACGGAGAATTTTGTTATACCCTTTGAACCTACGGCTTATGACAGAATTACCATAAGATTCAGAACAGCCAAGGATAATGTTGATTCAGTTTATATTGTTCTTGGCGGTGAACGGGTTCCGATGTTATGGGAGAGCTGTGATGAGCTTTTTGATTACTATTATCACGAAACCCAGCTGGATAACTGCAAGATAAGCTATCACTTCAGCATCAAAAGCGGAAAGCAGATTGTCTACTTTGACATGAGGGGTGTTGTAAACAAGGAAAGCTTCGATTACGACTTTGTGGTAATTCCCGGATTCTCTACCCCTGATTGGGCCAAGGGTGCGGTAATGTATCAGATTTACACGGACAGATTCCGTAACGGCGATCCCGGTAATGACGTTCTCACCAATGAGTACTATTATGTGGGGAACTACTCAGAGAGAGTTACGGATTGGTACTCCAACCCTGCTAACATGGATATCCACAGATTCTATGGCGGCGACCTTCAGGGTGTTATGGATAAATTGGATTATCTAAAGGATCTGGGAGTAGAAGTTATCTACTTTAACCCTTTGTTTGTATCACCCTCAAACCATAAGTATGATATTCAGGACTACGATCATATCGATCCTCATTTCGGAAGAATAGTGGATGATAAGGGTGAACTTTTAAAGGATGGTGACAAGGAGAATATTCACGCCACCAAATACATTAACAGATTGACAAGCAAAGCCAATCTTGATGCTTCCGACGCTTTCTTTGCAGAATTTGTGTCTGAAGCACATAAAAGAGGCATAAGAGTCATTCTCGATGGCGTATTCAATCACTGCGGGTCCTTTAACAAATGGATGGACAGGGAGAGAATATATGAGAATGCCGAAGGTTTTGAAAAGGGCGCTTACATAACGGCGGACAGCCCCTACAGAAGCTTTTTCGACTTTAATTCTCATGGCTCATGGCCCTACAACAGATTCTATGAAGGCTGGTGGGGACATGACACTTTGCCCAAGCTTAACTATGAAGGCTCCCAAAGCCTTAAAGATTACATCTTAAGAATTGCAAAGAAATGGGTTTCTGCTCCTTACAATGCTGACGGCTGGAGACTTGATGTGGCTGCGGATCTGGGTCACTCTCCCGAATATAACCACAGCTTTTGGCAGGATTTCAGAAGGGCTGTTAAGGAAGCCAATCCCGATGCCATTATATTGGCTGAGCACTACGGAGACACCAGGCCCTGGCTTCAGGGTAATGAGTGGGACAGCGTCATGAACTACGATGCTTTCATGGAGCCCGTAACCTGGTTTCTTACAGGTATGGAGAAGCACTCCGATGACTTCAGAGGAGATTTATTAGGGAACCAGAGTCATTTCTGGGCCAGCATGCAGGAACACTTAAAAGGGCTTGCAATGCCCTCCATTATGGTGGCAATGAACCAGCTTTCGAACCACGATCACTCAAGATTCTTAACAAGAACCAACCATGTGGTGGGACGTGTGCAGGACAAGGGTGCGAAGGCCGCCGAAGAGGGAATCAACAAGGCGGTTATGAGAGAAGCGGTTATCATGCAGATGACCTGGACCGGAGCTCCTACCCTCTACTATGGAGATGAGGCGGGAGTCTGCGGCTTTACCGATCCCGACAACAGAAGAACCTATCCCTGGGGCAGGGAAGATATAGAGATGCTCCTTTTCCATAAAGCAGCCATTAAGATTCACAGGGAGTGCCCTGAGCTTAAAACAGGCTCACTGAAGTTTCTTGACACAGACAGGAACTTTATAGCCTATGGAAGATTCGATAATCTGGGCAAAACCATAGTTCTCATTAACAACGGAAATGAGGATCTGGAGAGGCTGGTTACGGTATGGGTGCTTGGAATACCCAAGGAAGCCGAAGTTACAAGACTTCTTTATTCCGATGCATATACCTTCAGCGACAGTCACGAGAAGGTTATAGTAACCAACGGAAATATTAATGTCACACTCCCAAGAACCGGAGCAATGATATTAAGATACGCCGAATAAGCCGGGGAGTTTAGAAAGATTTAATATTCTTTTTAAACTCCTTTTATTGAATTTGAGCGCAAAAGCCCTTACGATTAAAGACAAAGAGGTCTTTAAGAGGTGACGGTTATGAGTTTTAGACAAAGATTTGCAAGATTTATGATTGGAAGATACGGAATGGATCAGTTTGGACAGTTCCTTTTTGGTTTGTCCATGTTTCTGATAGTTATTTCAATATTCCGTGTTCCCTACGTACATTTACTGGTTCCGGTCATTATCGTATACAGCTATTTCAGGATTTTCTCAAGGAATATATATAAGAGACAGCAGGAAAATAACTTCTACCTTAAGCACTCATACGCTGTCAGAACAAAGTTTAATAAGCTTGTGGGTGAATTAAAGCAAAGAAGAACCCATCATATATACAGATGCCCCGGCTGCAATCAAAAAATCAGGGTTCCCAGAGGCAGGGGCAAGATTGAAATAAGATGTCCCAAGTGTAGCACCACATTCATAAAGAACAGCTGAACGCGGGAGGATTAAAGTGTTCGGATATATAATAATAAATAAAGGAGAACTCAAGTTTAAGGAGTTTGACGTATATCAGGGATATTACTGCGGACTGTGCAGAGTATTGAAAGAAAAGTACGGTATCAAGGGGCAGATGACTCTTTCCTATGATATGACTTTCCTTGCAATGCTGCTTTCGGACTTGTATGAACCCGAACTTACCAGGGGAACGACTAAATGTATTGTTCATCCCTTTGAGAAGCATCCCACAATCAGGACCGAGTTTACGGAGTATGCAGCAGATATGAATATACTCCTTACATACTATAAATGTCTTGATGACTGGAATGATGACAGAAAAGCAGACAGGAAGCTTCTGGCTGATATGCTTTGCGGTCCGGTATGCAAAATACGAAATAAATACCCTGAGAAAGCTGACTTAATCAGAAGAACATTGGACAAAATGACTGAGAAGGAGAAGCAGAAAGTCAGAGATGTAGATGAGATGTCTGCGCTTTTTGGAGAAATTCTCGGAACCATTTTTTCCTATAGAGATGATGAGTGGGCTGACGAATTGTATACAATAGGCAATAACCTGGGAAGGTTCATCTACATAATGGATGCCTATGAAGACATAGAGGATGACATCAAGAAGAACAGATATAACCCGTTCATTGATGATTGCAGAAATCCTGAGTTCGACGAGGATATTCAGAAGGTCCTTACCAAGATGATGTCGGAGTGTTGCAAGGCTTTCGAGCTTCTGCCCATAATTAACGACATCGATATTTTGAGAAATATTCTTTATTCCGGAGTCTGGAGCAGATACGAGCTAGTAAGGAATAAGAGAAACAAAGAAGAGGAAAATCATGCGTGACCCCTATCAGGTTCTGGGAGTATCCAGAGGCGCTTCGGAAGAAGAAATCAAAAAAGCATATAAGGCATTAAGCCGTAAATACCACCCCGATGCAAACATAAATAATCCCAATAAGGAAGCGGCAGAGGAGAAGTTCAAGGAAGTCCAGGCGGCATATAAGCAGGTAATGCAGGAAAAAACCGGCGGTTACTCCTCATCATCCTACGGCCCCGGTTCCTCATATGGATACGGACAATCATCATCTTCAAGCAGTGGCAACTACGGCGGCTATGGCTACAGGGACGCAGACTTTGAGGAGTTCTTTAAGAACTTCGGCTTCGGATCCTTCGGTGGTTTTGGTTCCAATTATGCGGGTAACGGTACCGGCTATGAGGAAGACAACCACATTCGTGCAGCCGGCAATTACATAAGAAACGGCTACTACAAGGAAGCAAGAACCACCCTGGATGATATGGAGCCTAACCTTAGAAATGCAAGATGGTACTATTATTCAGCACTGGCTCATTATGGACTTGGGAACTCAGTTGCTGCAATGGAACATGCGAGGAAGGCATCCGCTATGGAACCTTCAAACGCAGATTACAGGAATCTTGTTAACCAGTTTGAAAGAGGGGACGACTGGTACAGTTCAAGGCGCTACGCATATTCTTCTCCTGTCAGTGGAGGAAGCAGTATATGCCTTAAGTTATGCATAGCAAATATTATTTGCAATCTCTGCTGCGGAGGTGGAGGACTTTGCTGCGGAGGAAGACCTTACTACTACTAGACTCATATAATGGGGGATACTAAATGAATTATTTGTTTCTGGTGCTATTGGTAATTGCTAGCGTGATACACCTTTATGACAGCTGGAATGATAATAAGAGAAGGGGTTTTACCAAACCCTTTCTTTTGCTGTTTATAATACTTTACTACGTGTTCAGCACAGATACTCCCTACTGGGTTTTGCTGGGAGCGCTGATAACCAGCTGGCTTGGAGACGTGCTTTTAATCCCTAAGGGAAACAAGTGGTTTCTTGCGGGAGGAATAAGCTTTTTGTTCTGCCATATCCTGTTTATCGGGGTATATTTGAGAAACATTGATTTTGCCAAGGTAAACCTCTATGTAATGGCGCCGGTGACCGTGGTCTACTATACGGTGGTAATCATTATCATCAAGAACCTTTATCCCACCACACCGAAAGCCATGGTGCCGCCCATGTGTTTCTACCTGTTTGCAAACGCAACTATGAACATATTTGCTCTTAAGCAGCTTTTCTCCAATCCCACAGCGGGAGCGGTGGTTGCATATATAGGCGCCATTCTTTTCTTCATTTCGGATTGTACACTTTATCTGGTCAGATATTACAAGGATCCGGATATTGTGTTTAAAAGGCATTTTACTGTAATGCTTACATATATATTGGGCGAGTTTTTGATAACGCAAGGAGTTTTAATGTTGGGGATATAGTCAAACTACATATTAAGAAAGGGAGGTTATGCTATGAGGTACGTGTTTATTGTCAATCCCTTTGCGGGATCGGGGGACAGTGAGGCTCTTATCAGGGAGGCGGTAAACAACTCCAAACACACTGATGAGTGCGAAATCTATCTTACAAAGGCACCGGAGGATGCCACGAAGTTTGTGAGGGAATACCCAACCGATGAAGAAACAAGGTTCATAGCCTGCGGAGGTGACGGAACCATTAACGAGGTATTTAACGGAGCGGTGGGGAAACCAAACACTTCGGTAAGCTGTTATCCTTGCGGCAGCGGAAATGACTTTGTGAAGGTATTCGGAGCTGATAAGTTTAAGGACATTGAAGCCATTATGGAAGCTCCTGCCAAACCCATCGATTTAATTAAGGTTGGGGACAGATACAGCAACAATGTAACAAACTTCGGCTTTGACACCACAGTTGCCATAACAATCAACAAGGAAAGAGAGAAAACCGGCCACGGAAACAAGAATGCCTACACCAAGGGAATAATAACCGCACTTATTAAGAGCATGAAGAATAAGGTTACGGTTGTTGCCGATGGGGAAGTTATCAATCCGGAAGGCAAAGCCCTTCTTTGCACAGTGGCTAACGGCCAATATGTGGGAGGCTCCTTTAAGTGTGCACCCAGAGCCCAGGTGGATGACGGATGGCTTGAGGTGTGTCTCATTAAGCCAATTTCAAGACTTCGATTTGTGCGGATTCTTGGACCCTACACAGAAGGCAAGCACCTGGATGACGAGAAGATGAAGGATATAATCGTCTATCGCCGTGCCAAGAAAGTGGAGGTAAAGGGTGAACCCGGATTTGCCTATTCACTTGACGGAGAGATAATCTACCAGGACAATTTCATATTGGAAGTGGCGGAGAAAGCAATAAACTTTGCCGTTCCGGGATAAATCAGAAAGCTTTAAAGGCCCAAATACTGCGGTATTTGGGCCTTTTTTTGCCCTTACGAAAAAATATTTTAGCTTAAGTGAAAAACTAAGTTCTTATCGGTAGTGTAAAAATGGTCTCAATGGCGTTTTTATTGAATTTTTGAGATGAAATATACCTTTGACAACATGAAAAAACATGGTAAAATCGATGTACGAAGTTTGTTTGATTGCATAGCAAACAAACAGCTGGATTGTTGTGAGCAAAAGTAAAATCCACCCGTTTCTTATAAAGAGATGAACCTGGTGGTTACCTGTCTGCTCTTAATGATTTTATTTTTTTAAGAGTTCCGGTTTTAATAGGACGTTGTCTGGGGAGACTTCAAATTGTCCTGTTAATACCGGAATTTTTTGATCTAAAAGCAATTTCGCCAATTCAAAAGGAGTTGCCCCATTAAGACTATCCCTTGCGGTTGAGTTTATGTGACTTGCCAGCTTGTTTATATCAGCCTGGGTTAAGTTCTGCATACTTTTTCCCTTGGGTATCACGTATCTGATAAACTCATGATTCTTTTCAAGTTTCCCTTTTTGATTAGATGCATATGGGTCGCAGTAGAATACATAGCATCTGTGTCGACCCTCTTTGTCTTTTTCTATATCCCAAGGGTTTTTGAATTCAGGCCCATTATCGGTAAGAATTACCTCAAAGTATTTTCTAAAAAGGCGTAGTGAAATTGTATCCACAAGGTCGTTTATTGCTTTAATAACACATTCCTGAGAACATCTTTGGAGCAGGATGATTAGCATAAAGTTGCAGTTCCTGAATAAAAGAGTCATTAGGCATTTTCCGGCAGCACGACTTCCTTTAACGGTATCCATTTCAACAACAGGTGCATCAGGATGTTTTTCCATGTATAACTCAAAGTCCTTATATGTTCGCCTGTTACGATAGATAGGAAGGGAATTTCGACTGTCAACTGAACCTTTACCGGTGCGTCGTTTCTTATAGCGAACGCGCCTTGGGAGATCAATATTCCGTGCATTAAATACTTGTTGATCCAGGTAATTATAGAGGGTTCTTCTGCACACAGGGATGTCATCGGCATGGACCGCAAATATATGACTTAAGGGTTGCCCTTTCTTTATTAGAGGAGAAATTAATTCGTCAAGTCTAATCAGTTCCTCGTCAGTCATGTTTATGCCTACCCTTGAATTTACAAGCGTATTTTCATATTCCGTCTGAGCTTTGCGGGCGTGATATATGTGCTTTTCCAGATGGCATGTTGTGCGCTTGGAACAACCGTTGCAGACATAGGGCGGTTTAAATGGAACTGCACATGTCTGCGGGATTTCGTTGGGACATGTGACAGCTCTTCTGGTTCTACTACAAAACTTACATTTTCGTAAACAGACAATGCTGCCACACAAGTGCTGTAGGTTACAGGTAGGGTAATTAAGACATGCTTTACAACCAAGATAACCGGAAGGCCTAGGGATGACTTCATAATGGTGTTTCACCTCCTTGGCGATGGTGGAAGGATCTTTTCCTAGTGCGTTACCGATTGATGTAAAAGACTCCCTTCTAAGTAATTCCTGCTCAATAAATGTCCTGTCAGTAAGAGTAAGATGACGTTTACTTTTCTTTTTATAAGCCATGATAGATTCTCCATGGCAGACAGATAACCATAATCAATCATGACTCAAGATAAAAAGCTTGTGCAAGACTAAATTCCAGTTTTATGAACAAAAAATATGTATAACTGGAATTTAAAAATTCATATTACGAAAAAATATTTTAAAAATAGTGTTGACATACTACGACGGTCGTGGTATAAATACTTTATCAGACGTACTACGGCAGACGTAGTACGACAAACGAAGCAACGACAGACGTAGGAGGAGAACCACATGATAGAAATCAGCAGTGACGTCATCAGAGGTTACAATGACACGATGATCCTCTTCATCCTGGGAGATGCACCTTCATACGGATATGAAATTTCCAAGAAGATTAAACAGTTATCGAAAGAGAAATATCTGATTAAGGAAACAACATTGTATTCGGCTTTCACCAGAATGGAGAAGAACGGTTTTATCGAATCTTTCGTATCAGACGATTCGGAAGGAAACGGAAAGAAGCGCACATATTACAGAATCACAGAATCAGGAAAGCAATATTACAGAGAGAAATGTGAGGAATGGAAATTAACCAAGGACGTTGTTGAGAACTTTATAAGAGACAACGGAATAGCTTAGGAGGGATTGGATAGTGAACACAATTAAGAATTATTTGGAAAGCATGTTTGCCAATATGCCTAATACACCTGATGTATTGAAAGCAAAGAATGAGCTTTGGCAGATGATGGAAGATAAGTACACAGAGCTTATCGGTGAAGGTAAGACAGAGAACGAGGCAGTTGGAACTGTAATCTCTGAGTTCGGAAACCTTGAGGATCTGGCTGATGTATTAAACCTTAGAAGCGCTTTTGAGCAGAAGGCACAGACAATTGACAACACACCAAGAAGAAACATTTCAAGAGATGAAGCTTTCGCTTATTTGAAGGACAGAACCACCAACGGACTTCTGGTGGGCATCGGAGTTTTCCTTTGCATAGCATCAGTTATCTGCCCCATATCTTTGAGCGAGATGGGAAGAATTGGAAATGCCTTCGGAATAATCGGAATGATGGCTATGATATCTGTGGCAATTGTTCTTTTCATAGTTGCCGGCACCAAGACAAGAAAGTGGGACTTCATAGAGCATACACCCTGCAGCCTTGATTACGGAACTGCAACAGAATTGGCAACAGAGAGAGAGAAATACCAGACAACCCATGCTGTAAGACTTACAATAGGAATCCTTCTCTGCGCTCTTTGCTGGGTACCTGCAGCAGTAATGGAAGAGCTTATTGTGAATCTTCCCTTAATCGGAGATGTTATAACTCCTTCTATTCTTTTTGCAGCAGTGGGAGTCGGAGTATTCCTCATTATACTTACCAACAAGATTATGAATTCCTATGACAGACTTCTTGGTACCAACGACAAGGCAACTGTCAGCGGAAATTACGGAAGGGAGAATGAACCCGTGTATATCAATAAGACAGTAGATACAATAATGTCAGTTTACTGGCCCACAATCACATGCGTTTACCTCGCATACAGCTTCATCACATTTAACTGGTTCTCATCATGGATTATCTGGCCCATTGCCGGAATCATCCACTACGTATTAAGGAAGAACCTTACAAAACAAAATTAAACGCAAAGGCGTAAGACATATATAGGAAAAAGGAGATATTATGAACGATCAGAATAAAAACAGCGGCGGTAAGAACGCATATTTAATTATACTTACAATTGTTACAGTCATTTGTATCATCTTCGGAGTTTTCTGGAATATCGGAGGATGGTTCGGACACAGATGGGGATCAAGATTGTTTAATCACAACTGGTCCTTCGGATACACTGACGCAGGGGAAACGAGTCATGAAACCATGAAAGTCGATGATTTCGACACCATTGAAGTTGACCTTGAAATCGGCCAGGTGAAACTTGAAGTAGGAAACGGATATGGTATTTCATATGATTTTCCTGAGAAATATGTTCCCGAGTGCAAGGTAAAGAGCGGAAAGCTCACTGCCAAACAGCCCAGAGTTCATAATGTAAGTAACAACGCTAATGACGACTACGAACTGATTATTACCGTTCCCAAAGATGCGGATTTAAATAAGGTGAAAATCTATTGCGCCCTTGGAGATATCGTCATCGAAAGTGTAGACGCGGATAAATTTGATATCAACGAAAGCCTTGGAGAAATCAGAATCAAAGATGCAAAGTGCGAAACCCTTGAGGCGGACAACTCTTTAGGAAGCATTAATTTAAGTAACGTTGAAGCCAAAACTCTTGATGCAAATCTTTCAATGGGCGACTTAAGAGTTACTTCCTCTGACATAGAAGATGTTAGATGCAACAACTCCATGGGAAGCGTAGAGTTCTCAGGTGACTGTGCATATCTTGATATTAATAACAACATGGGTGATGTCAGAATTGACACCAAATCCGACTGGAAAGGTTCCCTTGCAACCGATATGGGTGTTGTAAAGGTGAACGGCGAGAACATGGGAACCAACTGTAAGAGATAAATATTGATTCATAAATTGCGATAAGGCTCCTTGCCTGGGGGTGTTCACTATCCCCGGTGAGGGGCTTTTATCATTGAATTTTCGGGGGAAATAAAGTAAAATGTTTGATTGAGAGTTATTTAATCAGGAGGTTTATACTCATGGCACAACAAAATGAGACAACCGAAAAGGTTGTTACTAAATACGACAAAAAGATTAAGGAGCGCAAAGAGCGCGAAGCAAAGGATAAAAGAGATCAGAAGATAGCCAAAATCGTCGGCTTCTCCATCGTAGCTTTAATCGTCCTTGCCATTGCGGTATCCATCGGATTATCCGTTTCAAAGAAGAGCAAGGCAGTTAAGTCTCCTTATATCAAGGTTGGAAACTATGATGTAACCAAGGTAGAGTACGATTTCTATTACAATTCTCTGGTTTCCAATTACATTAATTCCTATGGTTCAATGATAAGCTACATGGGACTTGATACCACAAGACCCTTTGATGAGCAGCAGTACTCTGATGAGATGACCTGGAAGGATTTCTTTGATAAGATGACAGTCCAGCAGCTTCTTGAACTTAAGGCCTGCAAGGATGATGCTGCAGCCAAAGGATTTGAGTACGATACAGAGGAAGATTTTAAGAAGTTCGTAGAGGGTGTGGAAACCAAGGCCAAGGAAGACGGCGTAAGCGTAGCTGATTTTTACAAAAATAACTTCGGTGAATATGCGTCAGAAAAGAACCTTGAGTCATACATCAGGGAAACATTCCTTGTAGATGCTTATCTTTCAAAGCTTGTTGATGACAACATGCCTTCAGATGATGAGATTTCATCCTACTATGAGGAGAACAAGAGGGATTATGATCTTGTGGACTACAGATTATATCTTTCAACTCCCGAAATTGGTGAGGATGACAGCGATGAGGTGAAGGAAGCTGCCATTGCCACTGCAAAGGAGAACGCTGAGACCCTTGCAGACGAAATCAAGGCCGGAGCAGACTTTGAGGAAGCGGTTGCAGAGTACGAGGAGTCAGAATCCGAGGAGTCAGAATCCGAGGAGGAAGACGCGCACCTTATTAATGATATGAACTATGGATATACCTCAAGTGTTTATTCAGACTGGCTTTTTGACGAAGGCAGAATCGAGGGCGACACCGAGAACTTTGCCGATGAAGAAAACAACAGATACTATGTAATTCAGTTTGTTGAGAGAACTGTTCCCGAAGATGTGAATAACACAATCGGCGTAACCCTTTCAAACAACGCAGTAAACGAGTACAAGGAAGAGCTTACAAAGAACTACGAAACAAAGGATGTAGCAGGAGAGATTCGCGCTGTCGCATTCGAATAAGAGGAGTACAATATGTCTCTTTACAGGAAGAACTTTTCCGCTGTAGGACTTATATATGCGGGTATGTTGATTCTCGTAACAGCTTTACAGTATGGAATCGGCACTCTTTTCTCAAGTTTTGCCCCTGAAATTATATCAGACCATTTCTGGCTTTACTTTATTATTGCCATGGCACCCACATATGTGGTGGGATATCCCATGGTTAAGTATTTCATGGACAAAAGGGAAAAGAGAGAAATAGAGAGAAGGCGCCTTAAGTTCTCGGATTTTCTGATTTTCCTATGTATTGCAGAGTGCTTTCTCATAGTGGGAAGCCTTGTGGGAAATTACGTTAACGGGCTTATATCTGCAGCTACCGGAATTGAGATTACAAACCCTGTGGGAGATGTGTTAAACAGTTCCGTTTTGTGGGTTAATATTCTTGTGGCAGGGATCATCGGTCCCATTTTCGAGGAGCTTTTATTCAGAAAGCTTTTGGTTGATAATCTTAGCAAATACGGCGAGGGACTTGCCATAACCGTTTCCGGATTTGCATTTGGACTGTTCCACGGAAACTTTACCCAGTTCTTCTATGCAACCATGATAGGCCTGCTCTTCGGATACATATATGTACGTACCGGAAGAATCAGATATACAATCATTCTTCACATGATGATTAATCTGGGATCCACTCTGATTGCCCCTGTATATAACATGGTGGACACAGATCTTATAGATTCGTCATCAAGCTATGCGGAAATCGGAGAGAAAATCCTCTCCATGCCTCCGGAGGAACTTTGGAGTTTCGCCTGGCCGCTCTTGGCTCTTGGTGTATACGCCATTGCCACATACGGAATGGCCATAGCCGGATTAATTCTGTATCTTATTAAGAGAAAGCATATGTTCATTAACCCGGTGGAAAATGAGATTTACACCGGATACAGATTTAAGGCTGTTATGGGAAGCTTCGGAGTGTGGGTATACATTCTGGCCTGCGGGGCACTTTTTGCAGCAGCAATATTTTTGAGATAAAATAAAGGGCTTGTCAATTCAAGAATTGACAGGCCCGTTTTGTCGGTATGATTTAGGGGATATCCCGTATTTTTCTTTAAAGCTTCGGTAAAAGAAGGAGGAATTGTTATATCCCAGATTTTCGATAATACTGTCTATGGAAAGGGAAGAATTATTTAAAAGATACACCGCCTGTTGAAGCTTTTGCTGCTTTAAAAGTTCCTTGAAATTCTGCCCGGTGTATTTCTTTAGAAGCCTGCTTACGGTGTAATCCGGCAGGTTTAATTCAGATGAGATTTCGCTCAAGGTTCCGGACTTGTAGTTAGACTCAATGTATTTTAGCACTTTAAAAACCGAAACATGCTCATAATCGTCTCCACTTTCGGGTATTTCCGAAAAGGTGGAGAGGTTCATTAAAAGGAGACCCATGGTAACGCTTACCAAAGTGTTGGTGTGGGTCTTCTTTTCTATTAAGGTCCAAAGCATATTCTCAATAAGATTCTCAATGGGAAGGATATCCTTGGCTTTAAAATACAAAAAATCAACTCCGGATTTCTCCCCGGTGAGAGCTGATATCAAAAAATGCCTGAGAACATTATCCTGCTCAATCATGGTAAGAGACTTGTCAAAGAATTCGGGCAGGATAATAAAGTTCACGGCAAGGTCTGTGGAGGCAGCAGGCAGTATCTCATGGATGGCATGCTGATTCAGAAAAAGCAGATCCCCCTCATTAAGGACAACCTTGTCCTCGCCGTTAATTATGTGGGTGGTGGAGCCTTTACACATGTAAACCATTTCCACATAGTTATGCCTGTGTTTTGGAAAATAGGCAAAGCGGGTATGGGGCCTGATTTCGATAAGGCGCCCCTTGGACAAAAGCTTCCTGTTATCCACTATAAATTCTCTGGTGGAGGAATAATTCTCCTTACGAATTTCCTCGTGTTCCTTGAGAATCTGTTTCTCCTCATCTGTAATTACGCTTAAATAATCCAGTATCTCTTTGGTCATAGAATCACCATAGTGCAAATAAAGACCCTATTTTTGTAAGTTTAGGTCCTATTAATTCCTGTCTATAGAATATATCATAAATCTGTAGTATGTAAAAGTATGTATATTGATTGGGAGTAGAAAATGGAAAAACACGGAAAACACCTGGCTATAGACATAGGAGCCTCCGGCGGACGCCACATGATAGCTTTCATGGAAGGCGGAAAGATGACTCTTAAAGAAATCTACCGCTTCGAGAACGAGATGACAAATAAGGACGGAAAACTTGTCTGGGATTTGGAGAGGCTCTTTGATGAAATCTTAAATGGTATGGAAAGAAGCTTAGTGGAAGGCCTTATTCCTGACAGCATGGCCATCGATACCTGGGCAGTGGACTATGTTCTTTTGGATGAAGAGGACAAGGTAATCGGAGACACCTTTGGATACAGAGACGGAAGAACCAAGGACATGGATAAGGCAGTTTATTGTTCTGTGTCCGAGGAGAAGTTGTATGAAAGAACGGGTATCCAAAAGCAGATATTTAATACCATATACCAGCTGACTGCAGATAAGGTCAGGACACCGGAGAAATATAAAAATGCAAAAACATTTCTCATGCTTCCCGACTATTTTAACTTCCTTTTAACGGGAGCAAAGAAATCAGAGTATACCAATGCCACATCTACCAACCTTGTCGATCCCGAGACAGGTGACTGGGACAGGGAATTAATACGTATGGCAGGCCTAAGAGATGACATGTTCCTGCCCCTTTCCATGCCCGGAAGCTTTGTGGGAACTCTCAAAAAAGAGATTATCGAACGCGTGGGATTTGACTGCGATGTTCTTATGTGCGCAAGCCATGACACCGCATCTGCGGTAATGTCTGTACCTGCAAAGGATAAGGACTTTGTCTATATAAGCTCCGGTACCTGGTCGTTGATGGGAACAGAGTTAACTAAGGCCGACAGAAGTGAAGCCTCAAGAGAGGGAAACTTTACCAATGAGGGCGGATACGGAAAGCGCTACAGATATCTAAAGAACATAATGGGCCTTTGGATGATCCAATCTGTAAGGAAAGAAATTGCAAAGGAGCTTTCCTACGCGGTAATAGCAAAGGAAGCTGAAAATAACAGTGATTTTGCGGCGAGAGTAGATGTGGAGAATCAGAGGTTTTTCGCACCGGAAAGCATGGTGGAGGAGATACAAAACTATTGCAGGGAAAGCAATCAGCCGGTGCCCAAAAGAATAGGACAGATTGCGGCGGTGGTGTATAAGAGCCTGGCAATAAGCTATGCAAATACCGTCAAAGAAATCGAGGCCAACACCGGGAAAAGTTATGGCTCTATATACATAGTGGGCGGCGGCTCCAATGCTGACTATCTCAATCGCCTGACGGCAAAGCTTTCCGGGAAAAAGGTATATGCCGGTCCCGGTGAGGCAACAGCCATAGGAAATGCAATGGCGCAGATGCTAAGAGCCAAAGAGTTTTCGGATATAAATGAAGCGAGGGAATGTGTATATAAATCCTTTGACATAAAAGAGTACTTGCCGGAATAAAGGAGGAAAAATCATGGCAAAAGAAAGAGTTATTCAGTTCGGAGAGGGCGGATTTTTACGAGGATTCGTTGATTACTTCCTATACAAGCTAAATGAGAAAGGGGTTTGGGAAGGAAAGGTTGTAATTGTTCAGCCCATTGAAAAAGGCATGTGCGACATGCTTATGCAGCAAAACTGTGAGTACAATCTCTATCTTCGCGGAATTGAAAAGGGTGAGGTTGTAAACGAGAGAACACACATAGACGTAATATCAAGATGCGTTAACCCATATACAGAGAATGATGAGTATATGAAACTGGCTGAGAACCCGGATTTCAGATTCATTGTTTCCAACACCACGGAGGCGGGAATCGAATATCTGGGCACTGAAAAAATTGAGGATAAACCGGCCAAGTCCTACCCCGCAAAACTTACCCAGCTTCTTTATAAGAGGTTTACTCTGGGCTTGTCTGGTTTTATTCTGCTTCCTTGTGAGCTTATAGATGACAACGGTGACAATCTCAAGAAGTGCGTATTAAAGTACGCAGAGCTTTGGAAGCTTGGGGATGATTTCATTCGTTGGATAAATGAGGAAAATGATTTTTGCAATACATTGGTGGACAGAATTGTTACGGGCTATCCGAAGGATGAGGCTGAAAAACTCTGGGAGGAAATTGGCTACAGAGATAACCTCCTTGATACTGCGGAGATTTTCCATCTTTGGGTAATCGGAGGCCATCACGAGGATGAGCTTCCCTTCAACAAGGCGGGCTACAACATTGTGTGGACTGATGATGTGAAGCCTTACAAGAGAAGAAAGGTGCGTATCCTTAACGGCGGCCACACATCAATGGTACTTGGCGCATATCTTTATGGACTTACCACCGTGGGAGAGTGCCTTAAGGATGAGACTGTATCAGCCTTTTTGAAGAAATGTATTTTTGATGAGATTATCCCTACCCTTGGAAATACTCAGACGGATATTGATTTCGGAAATGCGGTTCTTGAGAGATTCTCCAATCCCTTTATCAAGCATCAGCTTCTTTCCATCGCGTTAAATTCCGTATCAAAGTTCCAGGTAAGGGTGCTGCCCACAATTCTGGAGTACAAGGAGAAGTTTGGAAAATATCCGAAAGCGCTCACCTTCTCGATGGCTGCACTTATTGCCTTCTACAGAACCGATAAGGCTAATGACGGTGAGGAAATCATGAAGTTTATGAAGACCGCTTCTGTTTCAGAGATACTTAAGAGAGAGGACTACTGGCAGAAGGATCTGACGGATATGATTCCTCTTGTGGAAGAATACTATAACCTGATTGAAGAAAAGGGAATGGCTGAGGCTTACAAGGCGGTTTTGAATTAGGAAGAGGCGACATATGGCTGAATTTATAAAAATAAACGAAGCGGACAATGTGGTAGTTGCTTTGACGGAATTAAAGAAGGGGCAACTCCTTAAAGTGGCCGGAGAGGAAATAGAGGTCCTTTCTGATGTGGACAGGGGCCACAAAGTTGCCATAAAAGATATTCCGACAGGGGGAAACGTAATCAAATACGGCTACCCCATAGGAAAAGCCACCTGCGAAATAGGAAAGGGCGAGCATGTTCATGTCCACAACCTGAAAACTGCTTTGGGTGAGGACGAGGAATATATATATAATCCTGTGGCAACCGGAAAGACCGAGGTGCAGGGCCTTCCCGATTATTTCCTTGGTTACGAAAGAAAGAACGGCAAGGTGGGTATAAGGAATAATATCTGGATTATTCCCACTGTGGGCTGTGTGACAGCCGTTGCGAGAGAGATTGCGAATTCCTGTAAGAACCTGGTGGGAGAGGGAGTAGATGAGATTGTGGCATTTTCACATCCTTACGGATGCTCCCAGCTTGGAGATGACCAGGAAAACACAAGAACCATCCTTGCGGATCTGATTAAACATCCCAATGCAGGAGGCGTGCTTGTTTTGGGACTTGGCTGTGAGAACTCCAACATACCTGTTTTGAAGGAATATCTTAAGGATATTGATGAGGACAGGGTTAGATTCCTGGTTTGCCAGGAAGTAAGCGACGAAATAGAGGAAGGCATTAAGCTTGTTGAGGAACTGGCCATAAAGTGCAGCAAGGATAAACGAACAAAGCAAAGAGTATCCAAGCTGACGGTGGGACTTAAATGCGGCGGCTCGGATGGACTGTCGGGAATCACTGCCAATCCCGTGGTGGGTGCGTTCTCTGACATCCTCACAGGTAAGGAGGGGACTACGATTCTTACAGAGGTTCCCGAGATGTTTGGGGCAGAGACCATCCTTATGAACAGGGCCAAAGACAAAGAAACCTTCGACAAAACCGTGAAGCTTATCAAGGATTTCAAGGACTACTTCAGAGCCCACGGCCAGACCATTTACGAGAATCCCTCCCCCGGAAATAAGGCGGGAGGAATATCAACCCTTGAGGACAAGTCCTTAGGATGCACACAAAAAGCCGGCACTTCAATGGTGGTGGATGTATTAAACTACGGAGAAAAAGCTAAGGAGAAGGGCCTTAACCTTCTTTCTGCCCCCGGAAACGATTTGGTGGCAGCCACGGCTCTTGCTTCGGCTGATGCGCAGATTGTGCTTTTTACCACAGGAAGAGGAACGCCCTTTGCATGTCCTGTTCCCACTGTAAAGATATCAACCAACACCCCGCTGTACCTTAAGAAGAAAAACTGGATAGACTTCAACTGCGGCTCCCTCTTGGAGGACAAGGGGAAGGCCGAACTGGCAGAGGAGCTGTATTCCTTGGTTATAAGAATCGCAAACGGAGAGAGAGTTAAGAGTGAAGTTTCAGGTTACTCCGACCTGGCTATTTTCAAGCAGGGAGTAACCCTTTAAAGAAAGGACAAAGATGACTGTAAAAGAAAGATATTCGGAATCAAAAAAGATATTTGAAGAACTTGGAATTGATGTAGATAAAGCCATAGAGAAACTTGAGAAAGTCCCCGTGAGCCTGCACTGCTGGCAGGGTGATGATGTAACGGGCTTCGACCAGGACGGGCCTTTGACCGGAGGGATCCAGACAACGGGAAACTATCCCGGCAAGGCAAGAACTCCTGAGGAACTGATGCAGGATATGGAGAAGGCCATGTCCTTATGTCCCGGTAAAAAGAAGCTGAATCTCCATGCCAGCTATGCCGTTTTCGAGAACGGTGAGTTTGTAGACAGAGATAAGATTGAGCCAAAGCATTTCAAAAAATGGGCAGAGTTTGCCAAGAAGCATAACATGGGCGTGGACTTTAATCCCACGTTTTTCTCACACCCCATGGCAAAGGAGGGCCTGACTCTTTCAAGCCCTGACCCTGAGGTGAGAAAGTTCTGGATTAATCACGGAAAAGCCTGCATTAGAATCTCGGAGTTTTTCGCAAAGGAGACAGGGATTCCCTGCGTAATGAACATCTGGATCGGAGACGGATATAAGGACGTACCCGCTGACAGAATCGGACCCAGACTCAGATATAAGGAATCCATCGAAGAAATCCTAAAGGAGCCCTTTGACCCTGAGCTTGTTAAGGTTACTGTTGAGTCAAAGGTTTTTGGAATCGGTGTGGAGTCATACACCGCAGGAAGTGCAGAGTTTACACTTATGTTTGCAGCTACCCACAAGGGCTGCCTTCCTTTGATGGACAACGGACACTATCATCCCACAGAGGTGGTATCCGACAAGATTCCCGCCCTTCTTGTGTACTTCCCTGAAATCGCCCTTCACATCACAAGAGGTGTCAGATGGGATTCGGACCATGTGGTAATTCTTGATGACGAGACCAAGGAGATTGCCAAGGAGATAGTCAGATGCGACGCCCTTGAAAGAGTTTATATTGCATTGGATTTCTTTGATGCAAGCATCAACAGAATCTCAGCCTGGGCAGTGGGCTTAAGAAGCCTTGAGAAAGCCCTTCTTATGGCCATGCTTACTCCCTGGTCAAAACTTAAGACTCTCCAGGATGAGAACAGGTTTACAGAACTTATGTCAACCAATGAGGCAATAAAAATGCTTCCCTTCGGAGACATCTGGAACTATTACTGCGAGAAGAACGGCGTGGCAGCAGATCTGGAACTCTTCGGGGAAGTTGATAAGTACGAAAAAGAAGTGTTGTTAAAGAGAGGAAATTAATATGAAGGTGCTTGAAGCAAAGTTTGTTAAGGACTTCTGCAAAATGTGCGATGACGGCTATTCAATGGGCTGGCATGAAAGAAACGGCGGAAATCTGTCCTATAGAATTAAGCATGAGGAAGTTGAAAGTATAAAGGAGGACCTTAATGGCTTCGGAGAGTGGAAAGAAATTGGAACCACAGTACCGAATCTTGCAGGTGAATGCTTCCTTGTGACAGGCTCCGGCAAATACTTTGCCAACGTCAAGGCAGATCCCGAAAGCAATATCGGAATTATCAGTGTTGATGATAAGGGTGAAAACTACAAGGTTTTGTGGGGCCTTAAGAATAATGCAAGACCCACCAGTGAGCTTCCCACTCATCTTATGAATCATGAGGTTAAGAAGCTTTCCACCAATGGAAAGTACAGAGTGATCTACCATGCGCATCCCGTGAACCTTATTGCCCTTACATTTGTCCTGCCCTTGGAAGATAAGGTGTTTACAAGAGAACTTTGGGAGACCATGACAGAGTGCCCCGTTATTTTCCCCTCAGGTGTAGGAGTAGTGCCCTGGATGGTTCCCGGCGGCAGAGATATAGCGCTTGCAACAGTTGAGAAAATGAAGGAATATGATGTGGCAGTATGGGCACACCATGGATTATTTGCTTCAGGGGAGGACTTCGACCTTACCTTCGGGCTGATGCACACGGTTGAGAAGGCTTCGGAGGTTCTTGTGAAGATTCTTTCCATGACCGACAGAAGGAGACAGACCATATCTCCAGAAGGGTTCAGAGATCTGGCAAGAGACTTCAATATAGTATTGCCTGAAAAATTCTTAAAGTAAATATTGTTTGAAACACACCCTTTTAATAGAATTATTTGTGACAATTTCGAAGGATATAGACTGGCATGTTAGTAAAATGTATACTTCTACTCAGACAGTGGAGGTATACATTTTTCTATTTACACACTATTAAAGGGAGGTTACAAATGAAGAGAAAGTTTCTACGAATTCTGTCGGCAGCAGGGGCAGGAATGCTTGCCCTGTCCACAGTTGCCACACCACTCAAAGCCGTCGCTGCGAGTGATTTCCAAACCTTAAAGGGAAGTAATATGGTGGAATATTACGGAGATTACGACGTCGTAGCATACCCCTACGAAACCACTGAAGCGAAGTTTACTTCCGAATCAATTCAAATCGACGGTGTGCTTGAGGATGCGTACAATTCAGCAAACGTTTCACCAATCGACAATTTTAAAGAGCAGGACGGTTATGGACTTGAACCCGGAAATAAAACCCGTGGCGAATTGAGAACCCTTTGGGATGGTCCGGTTCTCTATCTTGGAATCAGTGTCTATGATGACTGTGTGATGACAAGTGAGAACACCACAAAAGGTGGCGTAAGTAATCCTGCTGTGGCAGGAGAAAGTGTAACCACATATTGGAACTGGAACGGCTATTCTATTCCGATGACATCGACAAAGGAAACCTGTGACAGCGTAGCCATTGCAGTGGACCTTTTTAATGATCGAACCACATATGAAATTGACACAGCAGGAATCATTGTTGTGGATGCCCTTGGCCAGGGATATTGGTATTCAAGTTCCAACATTCCATCTCTTGGAAGCCCCCTGGGAGACCCAAATCACCCTGAATACATGAATATCATTAAGGGCTATGCGGCAGCACCGATACTGGGCAAAGACGGAAACCAGATTGGCTACAATATCGAGGTTGGACTTCAGATAGAGGGTGTTAATCCACAGAACGGAACCCAGATTGGGCTGGATTTAAAGATTAATGATGTCAACAACGTTGTTACGGATTATAAAACTGAAGAAGTTCCTAACCCCAAATATGTAGCTCCTGAACCTGAAGTAGAAGAAACCACGGAATCAGAGGAGGAAGAGAAGGAAGAGGACGAAGAAGAATCCGAGGAGTCTGAGGATGAAGCAACTGAGGAAGAATCCGAGGAATCAGAAGATTCTGAAGAGGATGTAACCGAGGAAGAAACAGAGAAATCTGAAGAGGGCGAAACCGAAAAAGCTGAGGAATCAAAACAGCAGGAAGAGGATTCCTTCACTGAAACCTCAAATGTAGTCCTTGAAAATGCTGATTCTGAAGAATCTGAAGAACAGGACAAGGAAGAAGCAGAGGAAAAACCGGAAGAAGAACCGAAAAACGAGGATCAACCAGAGTTTATTAAGGTTCAGACTCCTGTTTATGGCTTAAAGAAAAGCGCAAACATTTTCTGGAGCCATGACCAGGACAGCCTCTACACCGATTTTGACCATGAGCACGCCAAGTCTGTGGACTGGGGTGTTGTAACCCTTGTGGGAAAGGAAGAAGATGACGAATTCGCCTACAGTGAATACAGAATCACCAAGATTCTCGATTTCATCAATTCCGCATCCTTCCAGAAGGGTGTATATACAGAAGAGTCCCAGAAGGCACTGGATGAGGCGGTTCTTCAGGCACAGATTGTTATAAACAGCACCGTAAAGGATAAGGCAAATACCATAAGGGTGGCACAGATGCTGGAGGAAGCCTTTGCCGGCTTAAGATGGGCTGACACAAGATATCCCGACCCTGCCGATCTGGAAAAACAGAACACTCTCCCCAATACCTATAAGTTCTTCGGAACAGACAGGGTAGTTACAAATGCTGAAGAGTGGGAAGAGAGAAGACAGGAGATACTTGACCTGGCTCAGTTCTACGAGTACGGATATAAACCTGAGTATGACAGCCTGACTGTTAAGAAGGCTGAAGCCCATAAAGCAGGGGAAACGAAGTACAGATGGAGTAACTCCAAGAAAAAATATGTTGAGGATGGTACTTATCCCTCTTCGGCAGTAAGCATAACCGTTACAGTAACTGTAGGAGACAAGAGTAAGGACATCAGCTTTGATGTTAACATGCCCACAGATGAGCAGATTGAATCCAGCGGTCATGCAGGAGAGAAACTTCCAATCGTATTAAGCTTTGACGGAAATATTAATTCCTACACGAATGCAGGAATAGCTTTGATTACCGTTCCTTCTGTTGTAAGCGATACCAGAACCAATGACTATGCATGGAATAATAGAACAGGCACCTTCTATGAACTCTATCCCTATAGCCGTAACGGGGAGGAAGCTCTTAATGAAGTAAGTAACGAAATGGCTTCGGCCTGGGCGGCTTCAGTCGTAATCGACGCTTTAGAGATGATAGACGCTTCGGATGACGAGAGCATAAACAAAGCTACAGCAGATTTGGCTGTAGATAAGCTTGCTGTAACAGGTTTCTCAATCAACGGTAAGTACGCCTTTGTTTCAGCCGTATTCGACGACAGAATAGATGTATGTATTCCCGGTGCTGCAGGCGCTACAGGCCCTTCACCCTGGAGATATGTATACAGAGGACAGGAATATGACTGGACCGGAACAGACTATACAAACCCCGATGTGGATTCAGAGCAGGTTGCATGGGGAACCGAGGTTATGGCCAACTCCATAAGACATAACCGAGTGCGTGAGACAGAACTCTTCCGTCACTTCCTTACACCCGGACATTTCTATGAGTTCGAGGATGGGGCTTATGGATACGGAACCAGACTTCCTTACGATCAGAACGACCTTATTGCGACACTGGCACCAAGAGCCATTATCATTGAGAACACAGTTAACGATTATAACGACGGATGCACTTCTGACTGTCTTGGAGCAGAGATAGCAGGAAGCGTGTACAGGAATCTTGGACTTGTATCAAGTGATTTGATTAAGTACAATTTGAGAAGTCTCAAAACAGGAGACCCTCACGGAAGTGACACAGCTCAGAGAAACCGTTCTGCAGAGTATCTTAACTACTTCTTCTTTGGAACGGCTATGAGCGAGGCTACCGCCAACTACTTAAGCACAGATCCTTTCAGTCTCAATATCTCAAACAATCAGACTGAAAGTCCCTATGATTACTACTGGGGAGGATATAACACAATTACAGGCGGAACCGGCGGAGTAAACGGCAGAGACGGCTGGTATTACTATTCATTCCCTGTAATAAATCCCTCAGGCGGACAGACCTCACAGGGAGGATCAACCCCTTCAGCTTCATCAGGATCAGGCGAATCCGGAAGCAGTGCATCAACAACGGCAGCTGCACCTGTGGCAGTTCCAATTGTTACCGTTGTTCCAAACATCCCTGTCACAGCACCTCTTGCAAACCCTGCACCTGCGGTAGCTGCAGTGACAGAAGATGAGGTTAACGAGGAACCTGCAGAAGTTACAGAGATAGAAAACGGACAGGCAGCATTATCAGATTCAGTTGAAGAAAAGACCGAAACAACGGAAGAAACCACAAAGATAGAAGAGAAAGAGGCGGCTTTGGCTGCAGCGCCCGAAGTATCTGAGACAAATTCATCCTTATGGATATGGGTAGTTATAGGTATCATAATTGTTGGAGGTGCAGTATGCGCATATTTTTATTTCACTTCGACAAAAGAAGCTAAATAGTAGTATAATTTATACTAAACAACACAATAATTCAGAATATTAGGCGGGATAAACATGATTAAAAGAGAAGACATAAACATCAGAGACCCTTTTGTCCTTGTACACGAGGGAAAATACTACATGTACGGTACAAGAGGACCGGAGTGCTGGGGCAAGGGAACAGGCCTTGACTGCTATGTTGGCACAGACCTTGAGAACTTCGAAGGCCCTATAGAGGTATTTACCCCGCCTGAGGGATTCTGGTCGGATAAGAATTACTGGGCCCCGGAGGTACATGAGTACAAGGGAGCATTCTACATGTTTGCTTCCTTTAAGGCGGACGGAGTCTGCAGGGGAACCCAGATCCTTAAGGCTGAAAGCCCTCTAGGCCCCTTTAAGGTTCACTCTGACGGACCTGTTACACCAAGAGACTGGGAATGTCTGGACGGAACTCTATACATTGAGAAATCTGACGGAAATAAGCCCTATATCGTATTCAGCCATGAGTGGGTACAGGTAACCGACGGGGAAATATGTGCCCTGGAGTTAAGCCCGGACTTAAGTAAAAGCGTCGGAACCCCCAAACTTCTTTTCAGAGCCTCGGAAGCACCCTGGATTAAAGACATAAGAAACGGCAATTATGTAACGGACGGACCCTTCCTTCACAAAAACAGCAAGGATGAGTTAACCATGCTTTGGTCCAGCTTTTGTGAAGGGGGATATGCCCTTGCCATGGCTCACAGCAAGAGTAATACCATTGAAGGACCCTGGGTCCAGGATCCGGAGCTGATTTTTGGCGAAAACGGTGGTCATGGTATGCTTTTTAATGACCTGTCAGGAAATCTTATGGTGACATTGCATTCTCCAAACGTTGATTTAAAAGAGCGACCTGTATTCTTTAAAATTGACAAAGATATATAAAATTCAAAGGCCCTTCTCTGCCCTCAGAGAGGGGCCTTTTTGGTAAATATAGCTTGTTTGAGCACGAAAAACGAAGTATATTTACTTATCAGAAACAATAGGCCAATCGGAATTGGTAAATTATGATTGAAAACGGCAAATTTAGGCAAGATTTTTGCGAGTTTTTCCGCAAATATTGACTTAAAGAGGATGTCAATTCTATACTAAAGTCACATCATATAGAAGGGAGATTCACTTATGAAAATGAAGCAAATTTTGGCTGTAGTTTTATCTGCAGCAATGGTGTTTGGCCTTGCAGCTTGTGGCAACAACACAACCGCCGAGACCACAACATCAACAGAGACTGCTAGCGTTGATACAACCGCTGAGCCCACAGAAGCTCCTGAAGCGGAAGTAGCAGAAGAAGAGCATGAGCCTATCACTTTGAGAATGGCTTGGTGGGGTTCACAGACCAGACATGACAGAACTGTTGCTGTTATCGAGCTTTACGAGTCTCTTCACCCTTACGTAACCATCGAGTACGAACCCATGGATTTCGATGGATACTTCAACAAACTTGCAACCTTGGTAGCATCTAATGATGTATGGGATATCTTCCAGCTCGGAAGTAACTTCCCCACATACCAGAGCAAGATCTACACACTCAACGATTTCATCGCTGACGGAACAATCGATGTATCAGGTACAAACGATGCATTCCTTCGTATCGCAGCAGACGAGAAGGGAAATCAGGTAGGTCTTTGCAGCGGTGTTAACACCTACGGTATCGCATATGATCCTGAACTCTTCAAGCAGGCAGGCGTAGCTGAACCTACAGAGAACTGGACATGGGATGACTTCAAGAATGCATGTCTTACAATTCATGAGAAACTTGGTATCTACGGTTCATCAAAGTTTGATGACTGGCAGGCAGGCGCTTCCATGGGAATCAACCAGGAAGGCTTCGGAATCGGTTTCTTCAACAAGACAAACGACGGAATGGGATTTGACGATCCTAAGATGCTTGCAGATTACATGCAGATGAGAGCAGACCTTGTGGATGCAGGTGCATTCCCTGATCCCGGTGCTTGTAACGAAATCGCAGATATCGAGCAGGATTTCGTAGTTACAGGTGAAGCAGCAATGACATGGGTAGCTTCCAACCAGTTCGTAGCACTTAGCGAAGCAGCAGGAAGAGAGCTTAAGCTCATCAACCCTCCTCGTAAGAAAGCTGACGGCCCTGCAGGCGTATCAATTCAGTCTTCACAGATGCTTTGTGTATCACAGGATTCCAAATATCCTGAAGAAGCTGCTAAGTTCATCGAGTTCTTCCAGAGCAGCGTAGATGCAAACAAGATTCTCCTTGCTGAGCGTGGAATCCCTACTTTCACCGCAGTACGTGAGGCTCTTGCAGCAGAACTTACAGACACAGAGAAGGCTGTATACGAGTACGTTGACCTTGTAGGTTCCTTCGACACAGGCGGCGAGACAGTTAACCCTTCAAGCCCTGAGTGCGTAGATGCTGTTAAAGAGCAGTACAAGTACTATCTCGACAAGGTTATCTACAAAGAGATGACAGCAGAAGAAGCTGCACAGGCAGTATACGATTTCGCTGCATCACAGTTCTAATTTCCTGAAAGCACATCACAACTCGCCGTTCACCGGAATTAATTGTCCTCCGGGAGCGGCGAGATTGATGATAACTTGCTATTATTCAATGAGGTTTTTTATGAGCAGAGCAAAAACAGACAGGATTGAAAGTGGAAGATCTCCCTGGAATCGCTTTATCTACAACGACAACACGGTGGGTTATATTTTTGCCTCTCCTTTCATTATCGGATTCCTGGCATTTACCATTATTCCCATGTTAAGTTCCCTGTACTATTCATGTACCAATTTCGACTTAATCAACAAGGAAAAATGGATTGGATTTGCCAACTACATCAATCTTTTTAAAGACGAGCGTTTTCTTAATTCCCTGAAGGTAACTTTTCAGTACGTTGCCCTCTCGGTTCCCTTGAAACTGGCATTTGCACTTTTTATTGCATTTTTGCTTACCAGACCCAGCAAGGTGGTAAGCTTCTACCGTTCCCTTTATTACCTTCCCTCACTTATCGGCGGAAGCGTAGCGGTAGCTTTGGTTTGGAAAGAATTGTTTGCAAGGAACGGTCTTATTAACACCAACCTTAGCAAACTTGGCATAGATACGGTTAACTGGTTCGGAAACATGTCCACAGCCAAGTGGCCCATAATCCTTATGACTGCATGGCAGTTTGGTTCTTCAATGTTGATCTTCGCTGCGGGACTTAAAGAGATTCCCACCAGCTACTATGAGGCGGCAGAAATTGACGGAGCCAACGGATGGCAGAAATTCTGGAAGATAACAATGCCCTGCCTTTCACCGGTAATCCTTTTTAACCTTATTATGCAGCTTATTTCAAGTTTCATGGTATTCACCCAGGCCTTTGTAATAACAGGCGGCGGACCTAACGATGCCACAATGTACTATGCACTGTACCTGTACAAGCAGGGTATCCAGAGCAGAAACATGGGATACGCCAGCGCCATGAGCTGGGTAATGCTTGTAGTTATGGGTACCGTCACAGCAATAGTATTCAAGACTTCCAAGCACTGGGTATTTAACGAAGCAGACAGTTAGGAGCAGGAGTATGAAGGTTAAGAAAACGATAGCTACAGTTATATATCACGTGTTCATAGCCGGACTCGGACTTATAATGATCTATCCTGTTTTATGGATGATTTCCGGCTCCTTAAAGAATAATCCTGAAATACTCAGTGGCTCCTTAAGCCTGATACCTCCCGAATGGAGGTGGGAGAACTTCGCCACCGGTTGGAGAGGATTCGGACACGTAACTTTTACAACATATTTTAAAAATTCACTTATTATCACAGTGGTTGCCACCCTTGGAACAGTGCTTAGTTCCGCAGTAATTGCTTACTCACTTGCAAGATGTAAGTACAGAGGACGAAAGCTCATATTCATGGTAATGATCGGCACAATGCTTCTTCCTGGACAGGTTGTAATGATACCTCAGTACCTTATCTACAACCGAATCGGATGGGTCGGAACAATTCTTCCCCTTACAGTGCCTCATTTCTTCGGAGCTGCATTCTTCATCTACCTTATGATGCAGTTTATGGCAGGAATACCGAGAGAACTGGACGAAGCGGCAATCATTGACGGATGCAGCAAGTACTCGGTTTTTACAAGAGTTGTTTTCCCTCTGTTAAAACCCGCGCTGATCTCCACAATCATCATACAGTTTTACTGGAAGTGGGATGATTATATGGGTCCCATGTTATACCTCGGAAAACCTGAGAAGTACACGGTGTCAATAGCCGTTAAGCTTTTCGCGGATGCCACAAGTAAAACAGACTATGGCCCCATGTTTGCCATGTCAACATTATCCATGATTCCCGTATTCCTTATATTCCTGTTCTTTAACAGATATCTGGTTGAGGGAATAAGCACAAGCGGCCTGAAGGGCTAGGATAGATGATTCATAGAGAAAATCTGATTAGACAATTTAATCCCGTTTTGAAAAATATCGATGCCGACTCTCCTTTGACGGTCGGCAATGGGAGCTTTGCGTTTACAGCCGATGTTACAGGCATGCAGACTCTCTACGATATTTACTCCGAGAGGTGTCCCCTGCTTACCATGGCGACAGAAGCCTGGCATAGGACACCCAACAAAGAGGGGAGCTTTTACGGGCCGGAAAATATAATGATGACGGAATACCAAAGGGACAACCGTGCCCTGAGGTATCCCGTCAAATGCTTTACGGGAAACGAAGAGGAATACAACTGGCTAAGGGAGAATCCCCACAGATACAATCTTCTTCGTCTGGGTTTAAAGCTTGACGGAAGAGAGATCCTTCCGTCAGATTTATCGGATATTAATCAGACTCTCGACCTCTATACCGGAGTTCTTACAAGCAAATTTAAGGTGGATGGCAAGAGAGTAAAGGTTGAAACCGTGGCAGGTTCCGGAATGAGCGTAGCCGTAAGAATTGATTCGGAAATACTTAAGGACAGACTCTCAATTGAGGCTGAGTTTCCTTATGCATCCCCTGACAAAACCGGTTCCGACTTCGGAAGTGTGGACAGACACTCAACCCTGGTTCAGCCTGCGCCCAAAGATAACAAAAAGACGGTGCTTCTCCTTTTAAGAAAAATGGACGAAGTCGAAAAGTACGTTCATGTCTGCGGTGAGGTGGAAGCGGAACTGGCTGACACCCATAAAGTGACCTTATCCATTCCCGAGGGAAGAAAGAAGAGCATGTCATTTTGTATATCTTTCTCCGAGGAAAAGGGAAGGCCTAAGACCACAGGCTACAGACAGGCTTTCGAACAGTCAGGGAAGCGTCTTTACGCCTTCTGGAACAAGGGAGCCATGATAGATGTAAGCTCCTCCCCGGACAAGAGGGCGGCGGAACTTCAAAGAAGAATAATCCTGTCAATGTATCTGACATTCATACAATGCACAGGAAAACTCCCTCCCCAGGAAACAGGCCTTACCTGCAACAGCTGGTATGGAAGATTTCATCTTGAAATGCACCCGATTCATGCGGCTTACCTGGCCTTATACGGAAGGGGAGACTTACTGGAGAAATCTCTGGATTTTTACACGAATTCCCTTAAGGCAGCTAAGAAGCTGGCTGGAGATAACGGATATAGCGGCGCCAGATGGCCCAAAATGACAAGTTACCTTGCAGACCAGGCCCCTTCTCCAATAGCCCCCTTGTTAATCTGGCAGCAGCCCCATGTGATTTACATGCTGGAGCTTTTAAGAAGGGCCAGATATTCGGAACACAGAGCAGAAGTTCCTCTTATTTCCGAGGAGGAATTTTTGGAAAAATACAAGAATCTCATCATCGAAACAGCGGAGTTTATGGCTGATTTTGCCGAGTATGATGAGAAAAACAACAGATACGTACTTAAGCCCCCCTTATACTCCGTCCAGGAGAAGGGCAACCCTGAAGAGATATTCAATCCTCCTTATGAGTTGGCATACTGGAGCTTTGGCCTTGAGACGGCCTACAGATGGATGGAGAAACTGTCCGTCAAAAAAGAGAAGTGGCTGAAAGTAGCCCGTCTTATGGCAAAAGCCCCCGTTGAAGACGGCCTTTTGTCAGCGTACGAAGGATTTAAGGAAACCTACGAGAAACTGAATATGGACCATCCTTCAATGCTTTTTGCACCGGGATTTGTGGGAGCTGAAGTTGACGATGAAATACTTAAAGCTTCCATGGAGAGGATGAAGGAAACCTGGGATTTCGATTCTCTGTGGGGATGGGATTTTGCCTTCCTGGCAATGACCTATGCCAAGCTTGGAATGTACGACGAAGCCTTCGACATGCTTTTGTATAAGACTTCAAAGAATACCTATGCGGTAAACGGAAACAACGTTCAGGGAACAAGAAAAGACCTTCCGCTCTACCTTCCCGGAAACGGCTCGCTGCTTCTTGCAATGAGCGCCATGAAATCAACCGAGAAGTGGTATGTAGAAACGGAAGGAATTATGAAATATCCTTTTTAGTTCTTGTTTACATCATCGCCCTTTGATGAACGGCGGCGATTGTTCTGGCGGTACTTGTTTCGATACTTGAGGGGAGATATTTCTCTATATGTTCTGAAGACCTTCTCAAAGTAAGTAAGGCTTTCGTAACCGCACTGCTCAGCAATATCGGTTATGGACAGACTTGTTGAGGTCAGAAGTTCCTGAGCCTTGTTTATGCGGTGGATGTTGATATACTCATTCACTGTAAAACTTGTAATCTCTTTAAAGATTCGGCTCAGATAACACTTATTTATGAAAAACGCATCCGCTACCGACTCGAGAGACAGAGGCTCTGTGCAGTGGTTGATTATGTAGTCGGCAACGTCATCAATCTTCTTATGCTTGGGGCTTGCGGCAGCAGCTTCCCTTGTAACGGTGCTCCTGTCACTACGGCGCATTGCAAAGATAAGAAGGGATGCCAGCTTACTCATGACACTGAGTCGATATCCGGCCTTCTTGTGCTGAATCTCGGAATGAATTCCTAAAAGGATGTTCTCTACATATGACTGCTCTCTGGGGTCTAAACTCATGACTCCGGTGTGCTCGTCGAAAAAGGAATTTAAACCTATGTCGCCGAAGGTGGAGAAGAAGCTCTTAAAGGGCTCTTCGCTGAACTCAATAAGGATTCGGTCATGATAAGGGCTTGAAGCCATACCGGTCTTGTGGATAACGTTCTTATTTATAAACACCAGATCACCCTTCTTAATATGATAGGTTCTCTGGCCGATGAAGTAAAAACGCTCGCCCTCCACCAGGTAGTATATTTCGTATTCATCATGAAGATGCTTCGTGGGCATGCTGTAGTCGTAATCACGGATTACACGGTCAATGGTAATGCCGTCGAGAGTCTCTTCAAAAAGTGTTTGACGCATATGTAATCTCCTTTACAGAAAAGTAAATTTCATTCGAAAACACTATACATAAACCAATATAATATAAGAATATTATACTTTACCTTTAGTATAATATGCAATAGAAAATAAGTTTCGGAGGATCAAAAATGCACTACGTAAACAATAAAGCCGAAGATGTTCAGATAGCATACATAGGAGGTGGCTCCAGAGGATGGGCCTGGACATTCATGACAGACCTTGCCCTTGAGGATAAGCTTTCCGGAACCATAAGGCTTTATGACATAGATAGACATGCGGCAGAGAATAATGCCATTATCGGAAACCACTTAAGCGAGAGAAAAGAAGCTGTAGGCAAGTGGAAATATGAAGTAAAGGACTCATTAAAGAGTGCTTTGGAGGGAACCGACTTTGTGGTTATCTCTATTTTGCCGGGAACCTTTGACGAGATGGCAGTTGATGTACACATGCCGGAGCGCCTGGGCATTTATCAGTCTGTTGGAGACACAGCAGGCCCCGGAGGAATAATCAGAGCTTTACGTACACTTCCCATGTTCTCAGAGATAGCGGAAGCCATTAAGAGATATTCTCCTAAGGCCTGGGTAATCAACTACACCAACCCCATGTCCTTATGTGTAAAAACTCTTTATCATGTATTCCCCGAGATTAAGGCCTTCGGATGCTGCCATGAAGTATTCGGAACCCAGGATCTCTTGAGAAGAATACTCAAATATGAGGGCTATGTTGATGAACTTGTGGACAGACATGACATTGACATAAATGTTCTTGGTATAAATCACTTTACCTGGTTTGACTATGCTTCATATAAGGGAATGGATTTATTCCCCATATATAAGAAATATATTGATAACAACTTTGAGAGAGGCTGGGAAGGCGGCGACTCCGAGCATTGGGCCAACAAGTGCTTCGTCTGCAAACACAGAGTAAAGTTTGATCTGTTTAATAAGTATGGCCTTATTGCAGCTGCCGGAGACAGGCACCTCGCAGAGTTTATGCCAGGGGACACTTATCTTAAGGATCCTGAGACAGTAGAAAGCTGGGATTTTGCCCTGACAAGTGTGGAATGGAGAAAGAAAGACCTTAAGGACAGACTTAAGCGTTCCGAAAGACTTGCTTCCTTTGAGGAAGAGATTGAGCTTAAGCCCACGGGAGAAGAAGGAATTCTTCTTATCAAGGCTTTGTGCGGACTTGAGAGAGTAATAAGCAATGTTAATATTCCCAACACAGCCGGTCAGATTCCCAATCTACCCAAGAATGCCGTTGTAGAAACCAATGCCATTTTTGACAGAGATTCCATAAGACCTGTAAGTGCAGGTCCTTTGCCAAAGAACATATATGATTTGATTATTCCTCATGTTAAGAACCATGAGAGAGTATTGGAAGCAGCATTCACATTTGATAAAGAGCTTGTAAGAGAAGCCTTTCTAAATGATCCTCTTACAAAGGGAAGAGCTTCAAAGGAAGAGATTTTCAAACTTGTGGACGATATGATAGAATCAACAAAGAAGTACCTTCCTGAAGGCTGGGAAGGCAAATAAGACAAGGGAGATTTATCATGTCAAATTTATTCCTGCGCTTTCCCGGTGGAAAGATCAAGACACTTACATTAAGCTACGACGACGGAGTTGAACAGGACGAGAAGCTCATCGATATAATGGTTAAGTATGGGCTCAAGGGAACCTTTAACTTAAACAGCGGCTGCTATGCCAAAGAGGGAACGGTTTATCCTGCAGGGCAGATTCACAGAAGAATGCCAAAGAGCAAGGTGGATAAACTTTATGTTCAGAACGGAATGGAGGTTGCGGTACATGGTTACACCCACCCTTTCCTTGAACAGCTTCCTGTAAACAGAGCCACCTACGAAGTGATTCAGGATAAGATGACTCTCGAGAGGCAGTTTAACCAAATCATCAGAGGAATGGCCTACCCCTACGGAACCTTTAATGATGAGGTTGTGGAGATAATTAAGAATGCGGGTATTGTTTACTCAAGAACCGTTATCTCCTCGGAGGGCTTTGATTTACCGAAGGACTGGCTTAGACTTGAGGCCACCTGCCATCATGACAATCCCCGCCTTATGGAGCTTGCGGATAAATTTGTGACATCTCATCACCCCTGCGGCTGTCCCTGGATGTTCTACCTTTGGGGTCACGCATACGAGTTTGAGCAGAACGACAACTGGAACGTCATCGAGGAGTTTGCCAAGAAGGTTTCAGGCAAGGATGATATCTGGTATGCCACCAACATAGAAATCTATGATTATATTCATGCCTTTAATGAACTGAGATTCAATACAGACATGACAACCTGCTACAATCCCACCGTTACAGACTTGTGGTTTGAGTACAACGAAACACCATATTTTGTAAAAGGTGGAGAGACAATCCAGCTGTAAAGACAGTAAATAAAAAAATGTTAGTTGACGGGAAACGCCCAAATTTCGGGACGTTTCCCGTTTTTATTTTTCCTGTTTTTGGGCATAATGCCAAAAGGCCCCTTTACAAAATAACATGTTAGTGGTAAATTTTAACATAGATAGACTAGTATACAAGTAGACCAGCGATAAATATTTAACAAAATCGCCATAAATAATTGAAAGAGTAGACAGAATGCACACTTCCGAAAGACTACCACGAGAAACAGCCAGAGATTTTGCATTTAGAGTACTTAGAGATAACATCGTTTCACTTGATTTAAAGCCGGGAACGCTAATTTCAGAGAATGAAATAGCAATGGAATTCGGAGTCAGCAGGACTCCGGTAAGAGAGGCAATCATCGACCTGGCTAAAGCGGGGATAATTGAGATTTTACCTCAAAGAGGTTCCTATGTTTCCCTCATTGACCCCAACATGGTTGAAGAGTCCAGATTCGTAAGAAAGATTCTTGATAAAGCGGTTATCGAGCTTGCCTGCGAGATAGCTCCCAAGGATGTAATTGATGAGATAGAAGAGAACGTCCATCTTCAGGAATTCTACCTTGAGAAAGAGGACGCCGACAGAATATACATGTTAGATAACCAGTTCCACTACCTGATTTACAAGGCAGCAGGCAAAGAGACAACCTACGACATGAGCTCAACAATGATGCTTCACTTCGACAGGGTCAGAACTCTTTCGGTGGAGACGGTCAAGGACTTGAAGATAGTCAAAGATCACAGGGAAATGCTTGAGGCTATCAAAGCAGGAGATAAGGAAACCGCCGCTTTTCTGGTTGAAAAGCATTTGGGAAGATACAAGCTTGATGAAGCTCAGATGAAACAGGAACACCCTGAGTACTTTAAGTAAGGAGATACGAAAGTGGCTAAAGAGAAAACATATAAAGCACCGAAAGTTAAATTCGATAAGGTTTATATCAAAAGGTACTATCAGCTGTATTTACTTTTGGCACTGCCTTTGATTTATCTTCTGATTTTCAAGTACATTCCCATGTGGTACATACTGATTGCCTTCAAGAAATACAGTATTGTGCAGCCGGTACACAAGATGGCATGGGCTAAGAATCATGGAATGGAGTTTTTCATTAAGGCTTTTAAATCGAAAGACTTTATTGTTGCGTTGAAGAACACCATAGTTCTCAACCTTAAGGATTTGATAGTGGGCTTCCCGATTCCTATCATGTTTGCTCTTGTTCTAAATGAGTTAAGAATTAAAAGATTCAAGAAGGTAGTTCAGACCATTACATACATGCCACACTTTCTTTCCTGGGTAGTTATCTATGGCTTGTCTCTACAGCTTTTTGCACCTTCTACAGGATTGGTTAACCTTCTGTTTGAGAAATTGGGAGGAAGCACGGTTAACTTCCTCGGAGAGTCGGCAAACTGGGTAAGAACATACATAGGCCTGGGTGTATGGCAGAGCTTTGGATGGAACTCCATTATTTATCTGGCAGCAATCGCAGGTATTTCCCCCGATCTTTATGAGGCGGCCAGCGTGGACGGAGCTTCCCGATTCCAGAAAATGTGGCACATAACCCTGCCGGGAATCAGGCCGACAATCATAGTCCTTTTAATCATGGCTCTTGGAAACATTATCGGATCCGGATTCGACAGACCTTTTGCATTGGCTAACCCCACTGTTCTTGATAAGGCGGAAGTTATTGCAACATATGTATATAAAGCCGGTATTAAGGGATCTCAGTTCTCCTTAACCGCAGCCGTTGGATTGTTCCAGTCGGTAGTAAATGTATTTTTCCTTCTCGGCGCCAACTTCCTTTCAAGGAAATTCGGCGAACGAGGAATCTGGTAGGAGGTGAGAGAAATGGAAGAAAACAGAACTATACACTCCACCAGAAGCAAAGTCGGGGACGCTGTCTTTATTATCATTTGTGTGATTGTTTCACTGATGTGCATTTTGCCTATGATCAACCTTTTGGCAAAGTCAGTATCAGGAACAGACTTTCTCATCAAAAAGGAAGTATACCTGTGGCCTAAGGGATTCAATGTAGACGCATATATGCACGTTCTTAAGGATCCTAAGTACATCAAGTCATTTGCCTGGACAGCATTCCTCACTGTGGGATGTACCATCCTTTCATTAACAATGACAATGCTTTGTGCTTATCCCTTAATTTATGACGGATTAAAAGGCCGAAAGGTAATTAATATTTTCATAACAATAACCATGTTCTTTAACGCAGGTATTATTCCCAACTACCTTTTGCTTTTCAGAATCGGAATGTTGGATACACCTTGGGCTTTGATTGTTCCCAGCTGCATGAGCGTTTATAACATGATTATCATGAGGAGCTTCTTCTATGGAATACCGGAATCCTTGAGGGAGTCAGCCCAGATAGACGGAGCCAGCGTAACCAGAATATTGTTTAGCATATATTTCCCTCTTTCCAAACCTGTAATGGCAACCTTAGCTTTGTTCTACGCAGTAGGAAGATGGAACGGCTACTCAGATGCTCTTATGTACATAAAGAACAAGGACTACTATCCTTTGCAGCTTCTTTTGTACAACATCTTAAAGAACATTAACGCCGTTGAAGTTGCCACTCAGGAGGGCTTTGTAACCCCCGGACTTAATGAGGCAATCAAGTGCGCAATAGTAATGGTCTCCACAATTCCTATTATTTGTATTTACCCCTTCCTTCAGAAGTACTTCATTGCCGGAGTAACATTGGGAGCGGTAAAAGAGTGATTCTATGAGGTAACAGCAGCCAAGGCTGTTGATTATAAAAAACTAACTATACTAATGGGAGGTATGAAATGAAGAAAAAAGTTTTATCAGTATTACTTGCATGTGCAATGACTCTTTCACTTGCAGCATGTGGTAACTCAGCTGAGACAGCAGCTCCTGCACCTGCTGACACATCTTCTGAAGCCAAGACAGAAGAAGCAGCACCCGCAGAAGAAGCAGCAGAGCCTTCTGAGCTTACAGATGGTAAGTTCGCTGAGACCAGACACATTACCGTAGAGATTTATGACCGTAACAACGATGGCGGTTCAGATCCTACAAACAACGATTACACCGACTACATCAAGGCAGGAATGCTTGAGAAGCACAACGTAGAAGTTGAGTTCGTAGCAGTTCCTCGTTGGACAGAGGTTGACGACATCAATACTCACCTCGCAGCAGGAACAGCTCCTGACATTTGCGTTACTTATTCATATCCTACAATCAAAGCTTATGCAGATATGGATGCAGTTATCAACTTAAGACCTTATCTTGATGACTACAAGGCAGATCTTCCTAACCTTTGGAACTGGCTTGGAGAAACAAACCTTTACTGGGATTCAGATCCTAACGATGGAACAACATGGGCAATCGAAGCAAAGCTTGCTAACATGAACCGTGTTGTAACCTTCATCCGTAAGGACTGGCTTGACAAGTTAAACCTTAAAGAGCCCACAACCAAGGAAGAGTTCCATGACGTTCTCGTTGCTTTCAAGGAGAATGCAGACACATTACTTGGTGCTGATGCCAGCAAGATGGTTCCTTACTCAGTATCATATGATGTAGGTTGGAGAGCAGCTACTCTTATTGAGTCTTTCCTTGACCCCAACATGTCTGACAAAGAGTACTATGTAAACGGATTCGATGACAGAAAGCTCACCCAGAACGGCACAAAGGACGCTGTTAAGCTCCTCAACGAGTGGTACAACGAAGGCCTTATGTGGAATGACTTCTATCTCTATGCTTCAGGTGATACAACTGAGGATGATATGATGAAGGCCGGCTATGTTGGCGCATTCACACACAACTGGGATTACCCTTGGAGAAACGGTGATGACTCCATCGCAGCTAACCTAAAGAGAATCGCCGGAGATGACGCTAAGTACATCGCTATCGATCCTTTCGAAGACAAGAACGGTGGCCACAACAAGTTCCTTGCAGGACCTATCGACAGAAAGGTATTCTTCCCTGCAACTAACGATGAGCCTCTTGCTTCTATGCTTTACCTTGACTTCATCTCAACACCTGAGGTTATTGAGTATCTTCAGGTTGGTGAAGAAGGCGTTACTCATAACGTACTTGATGACGGTGCATATGAAATTATTGCAGCCGAAGGAAATGCTATCCAGAACTCCGGCATGAACATCGACTACACAATCACATGTAATGGTCTCCACCTTACAACCGAGGAACTTACCAACAAGTCACTTGCACATACATATGCAGGTATTGATCCCGAGGATGTTCTTAATGCAAACAAGATTGCTAAGACAGATACAAGAATCGGCATCAATGTTCAGGTTGGTGATATCGAGGCAGAAGGCGGCGCAGGTGATACTCTTACAGCTAAGAGAGATACTTGCTACGATAATGCTGTAAAGGCTTCCACAGCAGATTTCGATTCTGTATGGGAAGAGGGCCTTGCTGATTATCTCGCATCAGGCGGACAGGATATCATGGATGAAAGAGCAGAGAAGTGGGATGCTGTATACTCATCCGAGAATATAAGATAATCACTATAAACTAAAAGTATGAGGGGGGCTCCATCTTGCAGGTGGGGCCCCTATTTGAGAAAATGAAGAAGAAACTCATAAATGACGGATGGAAATTTAAGAAAACAGCGTATGATGAAGCGGCTTTAACACTGACCTTCGGAGCAAACCCGGAGGGCTACAGAGATGTAGAGCTTCCTCATGATGCGCTGATTTCCAAGTATTCCGATTTCTATAAGGATTTTGTGATTTGGTACAAAAGAAGCCTGGATCCTGCGGAAGATTACACTCCCGGAAAAAGATATTTTCTGTATTTTGACGGCGTGTATATGGATGCGGATGTTTATATAAACGGAAAACATGCCTTTACCTGGGTAAACGGATATACTTCCTTTCATTTTGAAATAACGGATTATCTTGGGAAAAAAGAAAATGAGATTCTTGTCAGAATTAAATACAGATGCCCCAATGCAAGATGGTATGCGGGCCCGGGAATAAACAGAAATGTCTGGCTTTATGAAAGCGAAACGGAGTGCTTTGTCATTGACAGCCTTTACGTGTCGGCTAAGAAAGCGACAAAGGATTGGAAGGTATCTGCCTTTATCGAAACGAAAGACTCCGTTCCAAGCGGAGAAAGAGTCGTTTTTTCCATAGACGGATATGGGGAATTTGAAGCCGAATTAAAGAAAGAGAGATTTTATGGTGCAGAAATCACTGTTTCCGAGCCGCTTTTGTGGGATATAGATTCTCCCAACCTTTACAGAATCAAAGCAAAACTTATAATTGACGACACAGTCGTGGACGAGGCAGACAGCAGCTTCGGATTCAGGGATATAAAGTGCGATCCGGACAGAGGTTTCTTCCTGAACGGAAGAAGGACCAAGATTAAAGGGGTATGTATACATAATGACTATGGCGCATTGGGAAGCGCCTACAATGAAGATGCAGCCATAAGAGCCCTTAATGTAATAAGGGATATGGGAGCAAATGCATTAAGACTTGCTCACAATGTTTATGCCCCGGGGTTTATGGATTTGTGCGACAAAATGGGATTTATGGTCCTAAGTGAAGCCTTCGATTGCTGGAGAGAGGGCAAAACCGAGTATGACTATGGCAGATTTTTTGACGAGTGGTCAGCTTTGGATATTAAATCCTGGATAACCAGAGACAGAAATCACCCGTCGATCATAATGTTTTCTGCGGGTAATGAAATATATGACACACACAAAGACGAGAAGGGCAAAGAAACCTTAGAGTACATTGTGGGTGAAATAAAGAAGTATGACTTCTGTGAAAATGCTTTTATAACCCTGTGCTCCAATTATATGGCATGGGATAATACCGTTAAAGCTGTGGACGGCACAATAAAGGCTGTGGGTTACAACTATGCGGAAAGACTGTATGAAAAACATCACAAAGATCACCCGGACTGGTGCATTTTTGGATCGGAAACCGCAAGCCTTGTACAGTCCAGAGGCATTTATCATTTTCCTTACGATATTCCTTTATTGTCCGATGATGATATGCAATGCTCTTCTTTGGGGAACAGCACAACGAGCTGGGGAGCCCCTAACATAGACTTCTGCCTTGCAAAGGAGAGAGACTGTGATTTTTCCATGGGACAATTCCTGTGGGCAGGTATAGATTATTTGGGAGAACCAACCCCATATCATACCAAGAACTCCTATCTCGGGATTGTAGATACTGCTCTTTTCCCAAAGGATATATACTATGTTATTAAATCCCAGTGGAACGAGAAGGCTGAGAAGTTCGTTCACATCTTCCCTTACTGGGATTACAACCCGGGTCAGAAAATCGATGTTCTTGTGGCTTCAAATGCTGACAGGGTAAGCCTTTTTAAGGACGGAAACCTTGTGGGAACAAAGGAGATTGACCACAGGAGCGGGAAAGAGTTTTGTGCAAGATTTGCCCTGGACTATGCTCCCGGAGTGATAGAAGCCGTGGGGTATGATTCGGAAGGCAGGGAAGTTGCAAGGCAAAGCGAAAGAAGCTTTGGAGATGTGGCAAAGCTTGAATTGTCTGAGGATACCTTTGAGGTAAAAAAGGATGACAGGCATTTAAGGTTTGTGGTAATAAAGGGCCTTGATGAAAAGGGCAATGAAGTTAAGAATGCAAACAGGCGTGTCAGAGTCACGGTAAAAGGCCCCGGTAAGCTTGTGGGACTTGATAACGGAGACAGTACGGATTACGATTCTTTTACCAGCAATTCCAAAAGGCTGTTTGGCGGGTGCTTACTTGCCATTATAAAGCCTGACGGTGAAGCCGGAACGATATCTGTAACCGCGTCGATTGATGATTCAAATATCTCGGTTCGAAAGGTTGAGCTGAAGCATAGAGGATCTTTGATTCTTCAGAAGGACAGAGACAGCATTTCCTTTGATGTGGAGGTTTATCCTCCCGATGCCAACAACTATAAGCTTGAATATCAGATAACCAACAATGCCGGGACGAGCATAGGCTATGCTGTTATTGATGAGGTGACTCCCGATAACAGGAAGGTTCATGTTAAGGCTCTTTCCGACGGCGAGTTCAAGCTTAGGGCCATCGCAAGGGAAGCCTCAGGGCGGGTAAGCTGCATTTCGGCAATAGAGATTAAGGCAGAAGGAATAGGCACCAGGTTTGTTAATCCTTATGAATTTGTTTATGCTTCCACCTTTGACGAAGGAGACGGTGAAATCGGAAACGGAAACGAAAAGGGAATATCCACATCAAGACTTGTGGATTCCTGGATTCTGTTTAATAATGTGGACTTCGGAGAGCAGGGAAGCAAGGAGATCACTCTTCCGATATTTGAGCTGGACAGCGAGGAAACTAAGATCACTCTCTTTGATGGGAAACCCGGAGAGAAAAGTTCCCTGGTTTTGCTGGAGGCAACTTATCATAAGCCCTCCAGGTGGAATGTTTATCAGGAAGAAACTTATACCCTGGATAAGCCCCTTAAGGGAGTCCATGACCTGGCAATCATGACCCATGCGCACAAAATTCATCTGAAGGGATTTAAGTGTACGCCATATAACAGGACTTATGAAACTAATCCGGCAACAGAAGCCTTAAGGATTTATGGAGACTCGTATGAGGTTAAACCCGAAGCTGTTGAAAACATCGGTAACAACGTTACTCTTGATTACGGAGAGTTTGACTTTGAGGAAGGCTTGCACAGAATAATAATATGCGGCAGAAGTGAACTGCAGATTAATACCATTCATCTGATACTTTTTTCTGAGGGTGAAAGCGAAAGAAAGATTATTGAATTTAAGGGAACAGGGAAATACGAAATACAGGAATTCGAGACAGGTCTCATAAAGGGCAAGACAGAAGTAAAGTTTTTGTTTTTGCCGGGATCAAAGTTCGATTTTAAATATTTTAAATTTGAAAAGAAGTAAAAGAAACGGAGAACAAGACATGGAAATGACGTTAAGGTGGTTCGGAACGGGATTTGATACTGTGACCCTTAAACAGATTCGTCAAATACCCGGAGTAACCGGAGTTATCACCACACTTTATGACACCGAGCCGGGAGAGGCATGGAGTCGCGACAGAATTAAAGCTTTGAAGGCCGAAGTGGAAGCGGCAGGCCTTCATATAAGCGGTATCGAGTCGGTCAACATACATGATGCCATCAAGGTAGGCACACCGGACAGGGACAAATATATCGATAACTACATTGAGACCCTTGAGAATCTGGGCAAAGAAGACATCCATATGGTCTGCTACAACTTTATGCCTGTTTTCGACTGGACAAGAACAGAGCTCGCAAGGGTCAGACCCGACGGTTCCACGGTCCTTGCCTACACTCAGAAAGCAATCGATGCCCTTAATCCCGAAGAGATGTTTAAGTCCATTCAGGGGGATGCCAACGGAGCGATTCTTCCCGGATGGGAACCTGAGAGAATGGCAAAGATTAAGGAACTCTTTGAAATGTACAAGGATGTTGATGATGAATTGCTCTTCGCCAACCTTAAATATTTCCTTGAAAGAATAATGCCGGTTTGCGATAAGTATGATATCAATATGGCAATTCATCCGGATGATCCGGCATGGCCTGTATTCGGATTGCCCAGAATCATCATCAATCTCGATAACATCAAAAGAATGATGAAGATGGTGGATAACCCACACAACGGAGTTACTTTCTGTGCAGGAAGCTACGGCACCAACAGAGCAAACAATCTTCCCACAATGATCAGGGAATTAAAGGGCCGAATCCACTTTGCACATGTCAGAAACCTTAAGTTCAACTCCGATGATGATTTCGAGGAAGCAGCTCATCTTTCATCAGACGGAAGCTTTGATATGTATGAAATCATGAAAGCTTTGTACGACATAGGCTTTGAAGGACCCATACGTCCCGATCACGGAAGAATGATCTGGGATGAGGTGGCTATGCCCGGATATGGTCTCTACGACCGAGCTCTGGGTGCTACATACCTTAACGGCTTATGGGAAGCAATTTGTAAATCACAGAGGTAGAGCAATGTTATTGACGGATGAAGGAATCTTAAACCGTAGCAAGGAATACGAGGAGAAAAACTATCTCCTCCCCAAATATGACAGGAGTGTCATTAAAGAAAACACGAAGAAATCACCGGAATGGATTCATTTTGGTGCAGGCAATATTTTCAGAGCCTTTCAGGGCAACCTTATGGACAGACTCCTGGAAAAAGGAAGAGTTAAGTCAGGATTGCTGGTATGTGAGGGCTTTGATTACGAGATAGTTGAGAAGATGTATAGACCTCACGATAACCTGAGCGTTCTGGTTACCTTAAGGGCAGACGGAACCATTGAGAAAAAGGTTATCGGAAGCATTGTAAGCTCTCTTGTTTTGGACAGAGACAACAATGAGGATTTTAGGGAGCTTGAAAGAATTTTTGCAAGCCCGACTCTTAAGATGTGTTCCTTTACCATTACCGAAAAGGGATATGTTGTGAAGACTCCTGAAGGAGAACTCCTGCCGGCAGTTAAGGCAGACATCGAGGCAGGTCCTGACTCCACTACAAGCTATATGGGTAAAATCGTATCCCTTCTCCACCACAGATATAAGTCCGGTGCCACCCCCATTGCCTTTGTTTCAATGGATAACTGTTCTCACAATGGTGATAAGCTTTATGATGCGGTTAATACCTATGTAAAAGGCTGGGTGGAAAACGGTAAAGCCCACAAGGGCTTTGAAGAGTATGTCAATGATGCGAGCAAGGTTTCTTTCCCCTGGTCAATGATAGACAAAATCACACCAAGGCCCGATGAGAGCGTATATGAAAGCCTTAAGAAGGACGGAATAGACGATCTTGAACCCGTTATTACCGGAAAGAAAACATATGTAGCTCCCTTTGTCAACGCAGAGGAAACAGAGTACCTGGTTATAGAGGACGCCTTTCCTAACGGGAAATTACCCCTTGATGAAGTGGGAGTAATCTATTCATCACGAGAAACTGTGGATAAGGTGGAGAAGATGAAGGTTTGTACCTGTCTCAATCCCTTACACACCGCCCTTGCCATATTCGGGTGCCTTCTCGGATTTAAGACCATTCATGATGAAATGGATGATGAGGATTTGAGAAATCTGGTATACACTTTAGGCCATAAAGAGGGAATGAAGGTTGTGGTTAATCCCGGGGTTATTGCCCCCGAGGATTTCCTAAATGCAGTGCTTGAAAAAAGACTGCCCAATCCTTTTATGCCTGATACACCACAGAGAATTGCCTCGGATACATCCCAGAAAATCCCCATCAGATTCGGTGAGACCATAAAAGCATACAGGAAATCTCCCAATCTTGACACGAAGAACCTTAAGCTGATCCCCCTGGTTCTTGCAGGATACTTGAGATATCTGAAGGGTATAGACGATGAAGGAAGGGAGTTTGAATTAAGTCCCGACCCTCTTCTTGATGAACTGAGAGCATTGGCTCCGGAGGAAGTTCTTAGAAAAGAAGAGATTTTTGCCAACGATTTATTTGCAGATGATCTCGGAGAAAGAATCCTTGGTATATATAACGAATTAAACGCCGGAAACGGAGCAGTCAGAAAGGTATTGCATCAGTATGTACACGAAGCTATGGCTTGATTATTACACGGAAGAGAATGGAATCAGTGTATCCGGGAATGCATTGGAGCAGAGTGGCTCGATTGTGGATAATGCAATTCTCGAGCTCAGACACTGCAAATATCTTAAAGATTTAAATGTAATTCTGAACCTATCGGAAGATTCCGATTTAGGTGATGAAGGCTATCGGATTACCGGAGCCGGGAAAGACTATACCATTGAGGCCCATAAGGAACAGGGGCTAATTTACGGTGTCTTCAGGTTCATTGCACTGTACAGATTAAGTGCCGATAAGACAGTGGATGTCCGTGAAATTCCTGCAAGCAGGCTTCGTATGCTTAATCACTGGGATAACATGGACGGCTCCATTGAGAGAGGTTATTCCGGAAACTCCTTCTTCTTCGTTAATAACGATATTGTCATTGATGAGAGAACAAGAGATTATGCCAGAATTCTTTGCTCCCTCGGCTATAACGGAGTTGTCATCAACAACGTTAACGTAAAAGCTGAGGCGTGCAATCTTATAAATGAAAAGTTCTTAGGTAAGGTGAATGAGCTGGCCAAGCTCTTTGCCTCCTACGGAGTAAAATTGTTTTTGAGCCTTAATTATGCGGCGCCGGTTGAAGACCGGACAGTAAATAGCGCCGATCCCTTGGATCCAAAGGTAATCTCCTGGTGGGAGAAAAAGTTCGATGAAGTTTATGCTAAGGTCCCTGAACTCGGAGGCTTTCTTGTGAAGGCAGATTCGGAGGGAAGACCGGGACCCTTTACATACGGCAGAAATCAGGCAGAGGGTGCCAATATGCTTGCCGGAGCCATTTCCAAGCATGGAGGCATTATTATCTGGCGATGCTTTGTTTATAACTGTCAACAGGACTGGAGAGATTTAAAGACAGACAGAGCCCGCTCGGCTTATGACTATTTCCACAATCTGGACGGAGAATTTGCCGATAACGTTATTCTTCAGATTAAGAACGGTCCCATGGACTTCCAGGTCAGAGAGCCCGTTACACCTCTGTTTGGTAAAATGCCAAAGACCAATCAGATGATAGAGTTCCAGATTGCACAGGAGTACACAGGCCAGCAAAGACACGTGTGCTACCTTATCCCCTGGTTTAAGGAAGTTCTTTCCTTCGAAACCTATGCAAAGGGGGAGAAGCCCGATGGGTCTACGGTAAAGGATGTTGTTACGGGTCAAACCTTCGGATATAAGTATAGCGGCATGTGCGCCGTAACCAACACCGGAAATGATGAGAACTGGACAGGACACGACCTGGCTGCAGCAAATCTTTACGGCTTCGGAAGACTTTCATTTAATCCTGAGCTTACAGCTGAAGAAATTGCGGAAGAATGGATTAAACTCACCTTCGGCGATGATGATTTGGTGCTTTCCAATATAAGAAAGATTCTCATGATGTCATGGCCCGCATATGAGAAGTACAATGCGCCCTTAGGAATCGGCTGGATGGTTAATCCCAACTATCATTACGGTCCCAATCCCGACGGCTATGAATATGACAGATGGGGTACCTACCACAAGGCCACAGCCAAGACCATAGGCCTTGAGAGAAACTCTGATGGAACCGGTTATTCAACCCTGTATAATGAACCCTGGGCTTCCCTTTATGAAAAACCCGAGACCACTCCTGAGGAGCTATTGCTGTTTTTCCATAAGATGCCCTATGACTATAAGCTGAAAACAGGCGAAACCATTATTCAGCACATCTACGATACTCATTTCGAGGGAGCCGAGGATGTTGAGGTTATGGCGAGCCTTTGGAGAGAGCTGGAGGGACGGATTGATACTTCGGCCCTTGAAAGAGTAAATGCCAGATTTGAACATCAGCTCAGTCATTCAAAGGAATGGCGAGATGTCATTAATTCATATTTTTACAGAAAGACCCTTATTGAAGACGAAAAGGGCAGGGAGCTTTACTAATGAAACTATCGAGCTTAATATCCGAGGGAATGGTCCTTCAAAGAGAAACCACAAACACAATTTGGGGTAAGGAAGCAAAGGGTGACGTTACAGTTTCCCTTTTAGACGGAACGAAGGAACTTGCAAAGGTTCAGGGCACTGCCTCGGATGATGGCTCATTTGAATTACAGCTGCCGGAAATGAAAGCCGGCGGACCTTATGTTTTGGAAATTAAAGATGATTTATCCAAAATCGTCCTTAATGAAGTGTGTGTGGGCGACGTGTTCCTGCTTGCAGGCCAATCCAATATGGAGATTCCTGTAAGCAGGACTCTCGACCTGGAAAGAAAAACAGTGTCGAAGATACACAACGAACTCATAAGACACTTCGAGGTTCCCAAAACTCCCAGATTTGATGGCCCCACAGAGGACATTTACGAAGGAACCTGGAAGAAGGCTACACAGGAGAATTTATATCCTTTCTCTGCGGTAGGCTTCTTTTTTGCGGAACTTGTTAATAAGAATCAGGGAGTTCCCGTTGGTCTTATTCAGACTGCAGTGGGAGGAATTCAGATTGAGGCCTTAATCCCTGAGGAGAAGCTTCTCAAAGAGGGAGAGCGTCTTATTAAGGAAGCGGTGGCAAGAGGTGAGGACCCTGACACCGACGATCTGGTATTTCCAAATCACTACGGAAAATTCAGTTATAAGAAGCTTATCGAGTTTGATAAAGATGAAGAGCGGGTCAAAGCAAGAATCGCCGAAGATGAGAGAAGAACCGCAGAACATCTTAAAAAAATAGACGAGGGCGATATAGGAGTAAAAGGTGATTTTGCAAAAAGAAACACCTTGTTTGATGAGGGCGAAACCCCTGAATATATAAGCGTTCCCGGCAGATGGGAGAACCTTAAGGAGAACGGATTCCTAGAGAATTTAAGGGGAAGCGTCTGGGTTCTTAAGAGATTCGAAGTGCCGGATGAATATGTGGGAAAGGAAGCAAGACTTGTTCTGGGAACCATAATCGATGCGGACGAAACCTACATAAACGGCGTGGAAATCGGACGTACCGAATATCGCTATCCTCCAAGAAGATATCCGATTCCGGCGGGGATTCTTAAGAAACAGAATACCCTGGTTGTGAGAATTAGGATTTTTGCAAGAGCCGGTGGTTTCGTGGATGCAATGCCCTACTACGTGGATCTTTTGGATGATCACTTCATTCCCCTCGTGGGCAAGTATGAATTCAAGGTGGGAGTCAATGTGAACCCCAATCCTGATAAGGCGGAAAATTTCCCGGATGGAACATTTTTCATGTTCAGGCCCTGCGGAATGTACAACAACATGATTCATCCTCTTCGCAGAATGAGCCTAAAAGGAATGTTGTTTTATCAGGGCGAATCGAATACAATGTACTATAACGAGTACGACAGTCTGATGAGATTAATGGCTTCGTCCATCAGAGAGTGCTTTAATAATCCGCAACTTAAGATGGCTTTCGTGGAGCTTCCCTATTATGGGGAAGAGGACGATGAAAGAGGCAGTGGAAACTGGGACAAACTGAGACTTGCGCAGGAAAGAGCCCGTGATATTCCACACTCCGTCCTTGTGGACATATATGATCTGGGCTTCAGATACGAACTCCATCCGCAGAACAAACGAGCCGTTGCGGAAAGATTGTACAGGGAGTTTTCTAAACTTCTGTACTCTTAAGAAGAAGGAGGAGAGCATGTCTAAACTTGAACAGGATGCAAGAGAACTTGTGTCCAAAATGACTATTGAAGAAGTTGCCAAGCAGCTCAAGTATGACGCTGAGGCAATTGACAGGCTGGGCGTTCCTGCTTATAACTGGTGGAACGAAGCATTACACGGCGTAGCGAGAGCGGGAGTTGCCACGGTATTCCCTCAGGCAATTGCCCTTGCGGCTATGTTTGACGACGAGTTTCTTACAAAGATTGCTCAGGTAATCGCCACAGAAGCTCGTGCAAAATACAACGAAATCTCCGATATCGGAGACAGGGACATTTACAAAGGTCTTACAATGTGGTCCCCCAACATCAACATCTTCAGAGATCAGAGATGGGGAAGAGGACACGAGACCTACGGTGAGGATCCTTATCTTACATCAAGACTTGGAGTCGCTTTCATTAAGGGACTTCAGGGCCTTGAGAACTACCCCGAGTGCGATACCTTAAAGGTAGCTGCATGTGCAAAGCACTTTGCGGTTCACTCAGGTCCCGAGGGTGAGAGACACCACTTTAATGCCAAGGCAAGCGCAAAGGATATGGAGGAGACCTATCTTCCCGCTTTTGAGGCTGCTGTTAAGGAAGGTAAGGTTGAGGCAGTTATGGGCGCTTACAATCGTACCAATGACGAGCCCTGCTGTGGATCCGAAACCCTTATGAAGAAGCTTCTTCGTGGAAAATGGGGCTTTAACGGTCACTTTGTTTCTGACTGCTGGGCTATAAGAGATTTCCACGAGAATCACAAGATAACCAATTCTCCCGCAGAGTCAGCCGCCATGGCTTTAAAGGCAGGCTGTGACCTTAACTGCGGAAACACATACCTTTGCATTTTGGGTGCTTTGAAGGACAAACTCATCACCGAAGATCAGATGAGAGAAGCCTGCGTAAGACTTATGAAGACCAGAATGAAACTGGGAATCTTACCAAGAAGCGAAGAGGATGCCGTTAAGAAGACCTCAGTTTACGATAAGATTTCTTATCTTGAGAATGATACTCCCGAGAACAACGCAGTATCTCTTGAGGCTTCAAGAAAATCCATCGTTCTTCTTGAGAACAACGGTGTGCTTCCTTTGAAGGAGGGCGAATACAAGACCATCGGTGTTGTAGGTCCCACTTCCAATCTTAGAAGTGTTCTTGAGGGTAACTACTTCGGAACAGCATCAACCTACGTAACAAACCTTGAGGGAATCAAGGCGGCAACAAAGGCAAGAGTTCTTTGCTCTGACGGTGCACACCTTTATCAGGATTCCTTCAGTAACCTTTCAAAGAAGGACGACAGAATGGCTGAGGCCATTGCCGTTACAAGAAACTCAGACGTTACAATTCTCTGTCTTGGCCTTGATGCCATGATTGAGGGTGAAGAGGGTGATACAGGAAACATGTTTGCTTCCGGCGATAAGATGTCGCTTAACCTTCCCGAGTCTCAGTTAAGACTTGCAAACAATGTAATTAAGACAGCAAAAGAATACGGCAAGAAGATAGTTGTAGTTCTGAATGCAGGTTCAGCTATTGACCTTTCATTCTTAAAGAATGATGTTGATGCCATTGTGGATTGCTGGTATTCAGGTGAATTCGGAGGAACTGCTCTTGCAGAGGTTCTCTTTGGTAAGGTTAATCCTTCCGGAAAGCTTCCCATTACTTTCTACAAGGATGGAGAACAGCCTGATTTTACAGACTATGCAATGAAGAACAGAACCTACAGATACTATAAGGGAGAAGCTCTTTATCCCTTCGGCTACGGTTTAAGCTACACTAAGTTTGACTATGACCTTTCAGGTAAAGTTACAGGAAGTGTAGATGATTCCGATTACATGGCTCTTCAGAAAACAGCCGTAACACTTGATGTTACTGTGAAGAACTCCGGTGATTATGACGGAGAAGAAGTTGTTCTTGCATATGTTGACAAATGTCCTTCAGAGAAAGGCATTGATGCTGACAACCAGCCCATCAAGAGCTTGTGTGCATTCAAGAGAGTATCCCTTAAGAAGGGTGAAAGCAAGAAAGTAAGCCTTGAAATAACAGGCCACAGCTTAACCACCGTTCTTGATGACGGTACGAGAAAGTTCCTACCCGGAAAGTACATTTTCACGGTCGGGGACAAGAAATTGGAACTGGAAGTATAAAAAACAACGAATAATATTGAAAGGCTCCGCCAAACCGGCGGAGCCTTTTTGACATCATGCACAAAGAAATCGTCAAAAAAGTCAAATTTATGAACAAGAAGTAAAAAAAGTGCTAACAAAAAGTAAAATATGTACATTCAATCGATTAAGTAAATATTGTAAATTGATGATAGCGAATTGAATTGATATAGGAAAAGAAGGCTCAAAAATAATGAAAAGAGTACGAGTAGTCACCTCTTGTCTGACAATAGTTCTTGCTTTGACATTCCTTATGGGATGTGGAGCTAAGACAGAAAGATGGGCTTACAACCACGAACCTGAGAAAGAGATTCTTGCTCTTTCGGACAACGGCAAGGCTGTATACAAAGAGGAGAGCTACACATTCACCAAAGATGACAAATATATTCATCTTAAGACCGGTTCCGGAGTGGAAACCGATTTAAGATATTTTGATACCAAAGACGGAATGACAGTTTATGAGACCTCAACCTACAAATTAAAGGGTGAGGGATCCGAGGACGGAGTAGTAGGACATTGGGAACAGGAAAACGGCTGGGTGTTTGAGTTCACCGCCGAGGGAGTTTTCAACGAAGACAATTTCTTCTCCGGACATTATTCCGTAAACGAAGCTGATAACTCAATCAAGCTTATGTATGACGAGCCCATTGAGGATGCCATTCTCTACTTCGAGAGAACAGGTGATGAGCTCACCATCGAATACCCCTGGCCCATGGTACCGGTACAGGATGCTAAATAGGTCATAAGCGACTAACCGCTTATTGATAGAGAAAGGGCGAGATGCCTTACACAAATTCTTAAGGAGGTATTTTTATTATGAAAATGAAACGCTTAGTTTCAACTCTCTTAGCAGGCGCTATGGCTTTGTCATTAGTTGCTTGTGGTGCTACAGAAGCTCCCGCAGCTACAACTGAAGCTCCCGCTGCTGAGACCAAGACTGAGGAAGCTGCTCCTGCTCCCGCTGATACAACAGCAGAGGCTACAACTTCTGATGCCATCACACTTGATATGTGGTGTATCGCTACAGAGTCTGACTCAAACCGTCACGCTTATGAAGCTGCTATCGCTGATATGCAGGCTGCATATCCTGACATTACTTTCAACTGGGAAGCATTTGAGAACCAGTCCTACAAGACAAAGATCAAAGCTGCTGTTTCAGCTGATGAACTTCCTGACATCTTCTTCACATGGTCATGTGCATTCCTTGGTGACTTCGTAGACGCAGGTAAGGTTTACTGCCTCGATGACGAGTACCAGAATTGGAAAGATGAGCTTCCTGAAGTTATGCTTGGTAACACAACATACAACGGAAAGCACTACGGCGTTCCTACAACAATGAACATCGTTGGTCTCTTCGCTAACATGGATCTTCTTAAAGAAGTTGGTTACGATGAGGTTCCCGGAACATATGAAGATTTCGTAGCTTGCGCAGATGCTCTTAAGGCAAAAGGAATCATTCCTTTCGGTTGTGCAGGTAAAGAGACATGGTGCGTAACTGAGTACCTTGAGTCCATCATCGAGAAGTCAATCGGTGCTGATGAGCTCAACGACATCTTCCTTGGAAGAGCTACATGGAACAACGAAGGCGTTGCTACTGCAGTTGATACTTTCCAGGAACTCGTTACTAACGGTTACTTTGATCCCGCTGGTGTTGGTCTTACAAACGACGAAGTAAAGGCTAACTTCATGGATGGTAAGTATGCATTCTACATGAATGGTACATGGAACTGTGCAGACTTCGCTTCTAACGAAGAGTTCTTCCCCAAGGTAAAGGTTGCTGAATTCCCCGTTGTTGATTCTGCAAAGGGTAAACTCGGCCAGCTTATCGGTGGACCTTCTGATACACTTGCTGTATCTGCTTCTTCACCTAACGCTGAGAAGGCTGCTGCATACGCTATGGAACTTGGTAAGCTCATCTGCCATTATGGTTACCTTGATGGTTGTGGACTTCCCGCTTGGATCCCTTACGGCGACACAAGTTCAATTAACGGCTTAACACAGGCTGTTTCTGAGATCTGTGCAAATGCAGATTCTTACGTTCTCTTTGGTGATACAGCTATGAACGCTGATGATGCTCAGACATACCTTTCATATGTTGACCAGGTTTATGGTTGCCAGGTTGATGGTGCAGGCTTCATCGCAGGACTTGCTGCAGACATCAGATAGTCTAAAGACTAAAATGTAATGACAGTTCAGACCCTTCATAGGCCTCCCTTCGGGGAGGCAGAAGGGTCAACTTATTTCGGAAGGTTATATAAATGGCTAAGGACAAAACTATGAATCGTAAAAGTGGAAATAACTGGAAAAAGGGAGTGACTATATTCCTTTTTCTTCTCCCTGCATTACTTTTGTTTGTAAGCGTATTGATTGCGCCTATTGCTGTATCTATATACAGAAGTTTGCAGAAATGGAATGGATTTTCTGAGGGAACATTCATAGGGTTGAGCAACTATAAGGAACTGTTTACAAACGGTTCCATCAAATTCATGGTAGCCCTGAAGAACTCCATGATTTTGGCATTTTTCTCTGTATTTGTACAGTTACCGCTTTCATTGCTTTTGGCACTCCTTCTTGGAAGGAAAATTAAAGGTGAGAGATTTTTCCTCTCAGTATATTTCATGCCGGTGCTGATCTCTACAGTTGTTATAGGTCAGTTGTGGCTTAAAATATACAACCCTGACTACGGTCTTTTGAACAGAATGCTTGATGCTTTAAATCTATCAAGCTGGAAACACGTGTGGGTTGGAGAAGTCGGATATGCTCTGGGCGCTATCCTCGTACCCACCATTTGGCAGTATGTCGGTTACCATATGCTTCTTATGTACGCCGGAGTTAAAGGTGTTAACCCGGATCTTCGAGAGGCCGCCATGCTTGACGGTGCTACAAACTGGCAGGTAGACAGATATGTTGTCATCCCTATTATCAAACCTATTATCAAGGTTAGTGTTATCTTTGCTGTAACCGGTTCCTTGAAGACTTACGACTTGGTACGTATCCTGACGGAGGGCGGACCTTTCCAGACTACAGAAGTACCCAGTACTTTGCTGGAAAATATGCTTTTCCTTAGAAACAGATACGGAATGGGAAGTACTATCTCAGTTATGTTGATAGCTCTTTGTTTCGCATTTGCCCTGTTAATTAGTGCAGCATTTAAGGAGAAGGATAACTAGTTATGGAAGATACAAACAAGAAAACGAAAAAGAACGATTCCTCCAAGATTCAGTTCGAAGAGGAACGCTATACAATAAAGAAAACAAATCCTGCTGTTAAGGCAGTAATCTTTGTTTTCCTGGGATTCTGGGCATTCATAAACCTGTTCCCGATTTACTTCATGTTTACCTTCTCTCTTAAGTCAAACGAAGAGATTTTTGGTAAAAACGTAATCGGTCTCCCCAATGAGTGGCTTTGGTCTAACTACGCCGCTGCCATGAAGACGGGAAACATGGGATTATATTTCTTAAACAGTGTTCTGGTTACGGTAGCTGCCACAGCAATCACAGTTATTGCGGCAATGATGGCAACCTATGCCATTACAAGAATCAAATGGAAACTCAGCGGAACCACCAACTCATTCTTCATGTTGGGACTTACAATTCCCCTTCAGGCATCCATCGTTCCTGTATATGTACTCTTATCAAACGTAGCCAAGAAGCCTGTAATCGGTGGAATTTTCGGTATCAATACCTATGCTTCGCTGATTATACCTTACGCAGCATTTACTCTTGCTATGGCAATCCTCATCAGTACGGGATTCATGGTTGAAATCCCTTATGATTTGGATGAGGCTGCAAGAATTGACGGATGCGGACTTTGGGGAACATTCTTCAAGATCATCGTACCCCTTATGAAGCCCGCTCTTTCCACCATCGGTGTTTACTCATACCTTCAGTGCTGGAACGAGTTCATGTTCGCAAACGTATTTATTTCCGATTCGGTACACAGAACATTGCCCGTAGGTATCAAAGCCTTATCCGGACAGCATACAACAAACTGGGGCCCCATCGGAGCGGCACTTTGTATCGCAACATTCCCTACACTTCTTGTTTATGTATTCTTAAGCAAGAGAATTCAGGAAAGCTTCATTGCGGGAGCCGTAAAGGGTTAAGAGAATATGTAAAATACGCAGGTTTGGCAGTTTGCCAAACCTGTTTTTTATGTTATCTTTAATATGTGAAATCATTTTGGCTGTGGGGTTGCAAATGATAGATAAAACAGGGTCTGAAAGAAAGCAGAAGAAAAAGAATAACACTCTTTCAACAAGAATCAACAGAGTCGTGCTTACGATTCTTATTTTGATTATCATTTCTTTCCTTGTATCCGTATATATTATTACCGAGAGAGAACGAAAAGATTATGAAATAAGAGAGGCTGAAAATACCATCAAGACCCTCTCAAGCAGTATCAATTCCGAACTTGAAAGCTATATGGAATTATCCAGACTTATCATGATGGAGGACAGACTGGTTAAATTCTTAAGAGCCCAAGGAACCTCCGTGGATATCGGAATGATTAACGACGCCAGATACGGAATTATGGATATCCTTAATGTTACGGGAGGCGTTGACTCGGTTATCGTAATCAGAGACGATCTGATTATGGCAAGAACAAACCGATTTACATATAAGTTTGACTACAACAAGCTGAATTCCGATGAATGGAAGAAGGATATACTGGATAAAAAGGGTAAGGCGGTTGTCTCTTTAAACAGCAACGGAATCGCAGCTAAACAGGACGGCAAGCCCGTTGTCACCATCGGAAGAACCATATATGACAATGTGAATCAGAAAAGACGAGGCATAATGCTCATGAACATTTCCGCAAATGTTCTTGATATTATGCTTAACGAACTTCGCTATGACAACATCTGTATTATAGGTGATGACGGTTCATATCTGGCGGGAAACAGAGCTCTTTTGAAGTACAATGACGGGAAGTTTAACAGTACCACCGTATATCATGAAGACATAAACGAAGATGGTGAGAAAATAATTATTTCCGGAGCCAAAGTAGAAAATACACCCATTATAGTTCTCAGAGTTAATAACTTCGGAACTCAGGGTATCCCCTACAGTATTCTTTTCACACTTTGCGTTCTTCTTCTCATATACCTTGTGGGAATGACATACCTTGGAAGCTTCGTTACAAGAAACATAACGGATCCTGTGTCTCAGCTTTCGGAATCCATGGAGAGAAACAAGGCCTCTGGTGAGCTTAAACCCATTGAAACTCACATTCCCGACGGCGAGTTAAATGAACTTAAGAACGACTATAACAGCTTAATCGGACACGTAAATGAGCTTATCGAAACCCTCCTGGAGCAGGAGAAAACTCTTCAGAAGGCGGAGATGAGAGTTCTTCAGGAACAGATTAAGCCCCACTTTTTATATAATTCCATTGAAACAATCGGATATCTCGCCCTTGATGCGGGAGCCGACAATGTGCATAATGCCCTGGAGACATTGGGAAGCTTTTACAGAAACTTCTTAAGCAAAGGAGGAAGAGAAATTCCTCTATCCAGAGAAATCAGTATTGTAAAAGATTATTTATCTCTGCAGGAGTTAAGATATGGAGATATAATAAAAGCAGAGTACGATATCAGCCCGGAAACCGAGAGAGTGGTTGTCCCCAAACTGATTTTGCAGCCTCTGGTGGAGAACAGCATTTATCATGGCATTCGCTTGAAGGGAGAGAAGGGCCTGATTAAGATAAGCTCCTTCATGGAGGATAAAATGCTTCACCTGGTAGTAAGAGATACGGGTGTTGGAATGACCGAGGAGGAAATTGAAAGCATTTTTGCTCCTTCGGATGACAATGCAGAGAATCTTATGAATCAGAGTTTCGGACTTAAGGGTACCATCGAACGACTTCGGATTTATAACAATTCCGAGGATGTGGTGAGAATTCGAAGCGAAGTTGGGGAATACACCGAAATTGAATTTATTATTAAAGACAGCAGAGTGGGGGAGTAAGAAGGTATGAACAGAAAATTCAGAGTCATGGTAATTGACGATGAGGAAAACGCAAGAAAGCTCATCAAAGCCCTTGTGAACTGGGATGAGCTTAACATGGAGGTTGTGGGTGAAGCTGCCAGTGGAATCGAAGCCATCAACATCATCGATGATCTTAAGCCGGATATAGTTTTTGTGGATATTTCAATGCCTTTCATGGATGGAATTGAGTTTACAAAGATAGCCACAGACAGATATCCGAACCTGATTATAATAATAATGACGGCTATTGACGAGTTTGAATATGCCAGAAAATGCGTGAGCATGCCGGTTTTTGAGTACATGCTTAAGCCCATGGTAAGGGCCGAGATAGACAATACATTAAATCGGGCCAGAGAAAGGCTTCTTGGGGAGAAGGATTACTGGGAGGAGCAAAAGAGTTCTTCCGAAGCGGAAGCTGACTCCGAGGCGGACTCCATGGAGCAGATCAAGAAGTACGTGGAGGATAACTACACGGATTCCGGAATCAACCTTAGCCAGGTTGCGGCGGAATTCGGATTCAGTTCCAGCTACCTGTCAAGAAAGTTCAAACAGGATGTGGGAATGAACTTTGTGGAGTATCTGACGGATCTTCGAATGAAGAAGGCTATTGAGCTGGCTCAGAAAAATGTGAAAATGTTTAAGACAGCGTCTGAGGTTGGAATCCCGGATCCAAACTATTTTTCAAGATGCTTTAAGAAATATACCGGGAAGAGCTATTCGGACTACACAGCCAAAAAGACAGATTAGTATAAAAGAGAGAGCTTTATGACAACAATTAAGGAGATTGCCAAACTGGCGGAAGTGTCCAGGGGAACCGTGGACAGAGTTCTAAACAACAGAGAGGGCGTCAGCGAAGAAACAGCCGAAAAGGTCAGAAAGATTGCTGAGGAACTGGGATATAAACCCAACAAGGTCGGTATGGCTTTGGCTGCACAAAAGAATAAGTTCCTTATCGGAATTATCGTATTCAGCCGTAAGAACGCTTTCTTTGACCAGGTTATCGAAGGCGTAAATGAGAAGGCCGATGAGCTGGCTTTCTTTGGATGCTCTGTGATTATTAAGCGCGTGGCATATAATACCGCCGCCCAGCTTTCAGCCATATGGGAATGCCTTAACGAGGGGGCCCAGGGCATAATTATTACCCCTTATAACGACACTTTAATCTGTGAGAGATTAAACGCTCTTATAAACGACGGAATCCCTGTTATCACCTTAAATTCAGATGCTGAGAATGTTAACAGAATAGCCTACGTGGGAAGTGACTATTATAACTCCGGAAGAGCTGCGGGAGCTTTAATGCAGTTAATGACACACGGAGAAACCAACATAGGCGTAATTCTTGGTGACAGAAACATTCTTTGTCACTCCAGAAGAGAAGCAGGCTTCAGAAGCAAATTATCCTCTGACAAGCGATTCAAAATTGTGGATGTACAGGAGAATTTTGATGATGACCTTAAGAGTTATGAGATAGTCAGTAAGATGCTTAAGGAACATCCGGAGATAAACGGTTTGTACTTCACTGCCGCAGGTGTTTTCGGAGGCTGTAAGGCCATACAGGAGCTTGGGGAGGATCGAGACATAAAGGTTATAACCTATGATGCCGTTTCCACAACCTTGGATATGCTGGATAAAGGAATTGTAACCGCCACAATCTGTCAGGAGCCTAAATGGCAGGGGTCCAAATCTCTTGAGCTTATGTACAATTACCTAAGCGGAAATGAAGACGAAGAGATTAACAGCTACTACTATTCAGAACTTAACATCAAAATAAAAGAGGCACGGTAATAAAAACCGTGTCTCTTTCATTCTTATTCCAAAAGGAGTCGTATAGTCAATTAACCGATAACCTTGAAGATGGGCTTGAGTGCGGGATAAATCTGCTTAAACTTGTTGTAGCACTCGTCATACTTCTTGGTAAGTTCAGGATCGGGTTCAACAGTGTCAACAACCTTAACCAGTTTCTCGGCTGCTTCCTCAACACTCTTAAACTCTCCGCAGGCTACAGCAGCAAGCATTGCTCCGCCGTATCCGGGACCTTCTTCACTTTCAATGACATCTACCTTGATTCCTAAAATGTTTGCAATCATCTTCTTCCAGAGAGGACTCTTTGCGCCACCGCCGCAGATCTTGGTTCTGTCAATCTTGATGCCCAAAGACTTTGCAACTTCAAATGAATCTCTGAGGGCAAAAGCTACACCCTCTAATATTGCCTGAGTCATATCTTCTCTTGTGGTATCCATTGTAATACCGGTAAATGTTCCTCTTGCATAAGGATCGTTAAGAGGAGAACGCTCACCCATAAGGTAAGGAAGGAAGAATACGTGGTTCTCACCAAGCTTTGTGATAGCCTTCTGCTCGTCGGCAAAGTTTGTTGTCTTAAGAATATCTTCCATCCACCACTTGTTACAGGATGCAGCTGAAAGCATGCAGCCCATAAGGTGATAGCTTCCGTCAGCGTGTGCAAAGGAGTGAAGGGCGTTGAAACTGTCTACTCCGAAGGTCTTGGAGGAGATGAAGATTGTTCCGCTTGTTCCCAGGGAAATGTTACATCTTCCGTCACCAACGGTACCTGTTCCTACTGCAGCTGCAGCGTTGTCGCCTGCACCGGCAACAATCTTAACGGTTGTGGGAAGGCCAAGTTCAGCTGCCACGTCGGGCTTAATGGTTCCTACTGCCTCATAGCTTTCGAAGATCTTTGCAAGCTGTGATTCCTTAACATCACAGATCTCCATCATTTCCTTGGACCAGCATCTGTTCTTTACATCGAAAAGAAGCATTCCTGAAGCATCGGAAACGTCTGTGCAATGTACTCCTGAAAGCTTATATGCAAGATAGTCCTTGGGAAGCATAATCTTCTCAATCTTCTTGAAGTTCTCAGGCTCTTTGTTCTTAACCCATAAAATCTTGGGTGCTGTAAATCCGGTAAAAGCAATATTTGCTGTATACTGGGAAAGCTTATCTTTGCCGATTGTGTTGTTGAGATAATCGGTCTCTTCTGTGGTACGTCCGTCGTTCCAAAGAATAGCGGGACGAATAACGTTATCATCCTTATCAAGAATTACAAGGCCGTGCATCTGTCCGCCGAAGCTTATTCCTGCAACCTTGCTCTTGTCGCATTCGCTAAGAAGCTCTTTCAAACCTTCCATTGATCTGGAATACCAGTCTTCGGGTTTCTGCTCTGACCAGCCGGGATGAGGGAAATATAATTCGTAGTCTTTAGAAACTACTTTATGAATCTTACCCATTTCATCCATAAGTAAAAGTTTAACGGCAGATGTTCCCAAGTCGATTCCAACGTATAACATATGTACTTACCCTCCTCAAGTCGCGTATTTTCAAAGTTTCCTCGTGCTCGTGCACGAAATCTGTCTTTATCGTACTACAAACCCGCACTAAAATTCAATAATTATTTACATTTTTCCCATTTACAGTTCATATTTTTTGTGCTATAAAGGTAACAGAAGCCAAAAAACGCCCAATGTGCTCGAGCAAGTAGCCATTCGGGTTTAATACTTTAAGGAGGTATTTTATATGTCAGAGTTTTTTAAGAACATTCCTGAGATCAAGTTCGAAGGCAAGGACAGCAAGAATCCTTTCGCATTCAAATATTATGATCCTGAGAAAGTTATCATGGGTAAGAAGATGAAGGAGCACCTTCCTTTTGCAATGGCTTGGTGGCACAACCTTTGTGCAACAGGCGTTGATATGTTTGGTGCAGGTTCAGCTGATAAGTCTTTCGGAGCACAGCCCGGAACAATGGAGCACGCTAAGGCTAAGGTTGACGCAGGTATCGAATTCATGAAGAAGCTTGGTATCGAGTACTACTGCTTCCATGATGTAGACCTCGTTCCCGAAGATCCTACAGATATCAATGTTACCAACGCTCGTCTTGACGAGATTTCAGATTACATCTTAGAGAAGACCAAAGGCACCAACATCAAGTGCTTATGGGGAACAGCAAACATGTTTGGTAACCCCAGATTCATGAACGGTGCAGGTTCCACAAACTCAGTAGATGTTTACTCATTCGCAGCAGCTCAGGTTAAGAAGGCTATCGACATCACCATCAAACTCGGTGGTAGAGGATATGTATTCTGGGGCGGTCGTGAAGGTTACGAGACACTTCTCAACACAGACATGAAGTTCGAGCAGGAGAACATCGCTCAGCTCATGAGAATGGCTGTTAACTATGGTAGAAGCAAAGGCTTCATGGGAGACTTCTATATCGAGCCTAAGCCGAAGGAGCCCATGAAACATCAGTATGATTTCGATGCTGCAACAGCTATCGGATTCTTAAAGCAGTACGGTCTTGATAAGGACTTCAAGATGAACATCGAGGCTAACCATGCTACACTTGCAGGTCATACCTTCCAGCACGAGTTAAGAGTATCCGCTATGAACGGCATGCTCGGTTCTGTAGATGCTAACCAGGGCGATATGCTCCTTGGCTGGGATACAGATGAGTTCCCCTTCAACGTATACGATGCAACTCTTGCTATGTACGAAGTACTTAAGGGCGGCGGATTAACAGGTGGATTCAACTTCGACTCCAAGAACAGACGTCCTTCCAACACACCTGAGGATATGTTCCACGCATTCATCCTTGGTATGGATACATTCGCACTTGGTCTTATCAAGGCAGCTGAGATGATTGAGGATGGCAGAATTGACAACTTCGTTAAGGAGAAATACTCAAGCTTCTCTAACACAGAACTCGGTAAGAAGATCCGCAACAACACAGCAACTCTTGAAGAGCTCGCTGCACACGCTTGCGACATCAAGAAGCCTAACGATCCCGGTTCAGGACGTCAGGAGTACCTTGAGTCTGTAATGAACAACATTCTCTTCTCATAAGAGATAAAAGGTAGGTATTATGAGAGGCACGGTAAGTATTACCGTGCCTCTATGTTTATAAAGAATTGGGGAGCGTTATGATTAAGAAACTAAAAGGCATAATAAACGAATATTTTATTGGAAACGAAGAAGTAGTTAACAACCTTTTGATTTGTCTTCTGGCAGGAGGACATGTGCTTTTGGAGGATGTTCCCGGTGTGGGCAAAACCACCTTGGCCAAAACCCTTTCAAAGGCAGTAAGTTTGGATTTCGGAAGAATACAATTCACTCCGGACACATTACCGTCAGATGTGACAGGAGTGTCAGTTTTAAATATGAAAACCGGTGAGTTTGAATACCGAGAGGGTGCCATTATGCACCAGATGATACTGGCGGACGAAATAAACAGAACTTCACCAAAGACTCAGGCAAGTCTTCTTGAAGCCATGGCTGAAGGAAGAGTAACGGTGGACGGAAGAGTAACCGAACTTCCCAAGCCCTTTATGGTTATTGCCACACAGAACCCCGTGGAATTCGTGGGAACCTATCCCCTTCCCGAGGCTCAGATGGACAGATTCATGATGAAGCTTTCCATAGGATACCCGAAGCCTGAAGATGAAATTAACCTTACAAAGAATCAGCTTAGCGGCAAAACCTTCGAGAATATAGAAAGTGTTCTCACGGCTGAGGACATTTTAAAGATGAGAGAAGAAGTGGCAGAGGTTAAGATTGTGGACAGCGTATTAAAGTACGCCAATGACATAATCAATCTCACAAGGGAAGAGAAGCGCTTTGTCATGGGAGCCAGTCCCAGAGCCATGATTCTTCTTGTTAAAGCTGCCCAGGCAAGGGCATTTCTTGAAGGAAGAGATTTTGTAACTCCCGATGATATTAAGGCCGTTTCCGTAAACGTGCTGCACCATAGACTGGCCCTGACCTATGAGGCCAAGATTGCCAAGGAGAATATCGAAAATATTCTCTATACCAATGTTTTGAAAGCAAAGGTTCCGATGGTGTAGTATGCGTAGAAACAGACTGATTGCTTTGGGATTACTGATCCTGTCTCTTATAGCAATATCCTTTTATGGTGGACCGGTGAGCTACGGGTTTTTCTTTTTCATGCTCATTATTCCCTTTGTTTCAGCTATCTACACTTTAGTTATGTTTATGCGCTTTAAAATCTATCAGAGAATCGATTCAAAAGTAGCTGTGGCCGAAAGCCCGGTTACTTTTTATTTTACTTTGCAGAATGAGGACATCTTTGCTTTCTCCGGAGTCAAAATCGACTTCTTCTCCGATTTCTCCACCATATCCGGCCTTGACGTCAATGCGGAGTATGAGCTTTTTCCCCACAAGGGCATAAAGAAGGAAACAGGTCTTATATGCAAATACAGGGGAGAGTACGAAGTAGGAGTCAAAAAGGTCAGTGTCAGAGATTATCTGAAACTTTTCAACTTTACATTCAGTAACAGGGAAACCCTTACGGTTAAGGTTATTCCGAGACTGGTTATTCTGGATGAAGTTTCTGCGCTGGATGCATTGGCTGCTTCTGCCAGAGACTCTAATACAAATGCCACGGAGCCCGATGTGCTTGTAAGGGACTATATTCCCGGTGATGACATAAGGAGTATAAACTGGAAAGTAACCGCTTCCGCGGGAAAACCCATGGTAAGAAAGCGCATAGGAGAAAATGCTCCCGGAATCAGCATAATCATGGATTCCAAGCGCATAAGCTATGAGCCTGAAGAGTATCTTCCTTTGGAAAATAAGCTTTTGGAAATAACCATTGCCCTTGCATATTACTATTTGGAGCGCGGAATAAGAGTATGTGTGTATGCCTACAATTCCCGCCCCATATCCTATGCTCTTGAGAGAGTTGATGACTTTGAAGAATTCTATGAAGCCATGTCTTCCTTCTCATTTGACGAGGATAATACTTCGGAGAAACTCTATGGTTTTACCATGAGTGCCCCTGATATTGCCGCAAGCAGCGCCGCCATATTTGTAAGCCACTCCATGGATGAGGGCTACATGGGACAGGCTTCTGTACTTGAGGGAAACAATATCCCCACGGTTACTTATCTTGTAACCGAGGAGCAAATCAGCGCTCCCGGCGTTATCAGAGTGGGTTATGAAGATAAATTAAAGGAGGTGCTCAGATGACAGACCTTCTTTATGAACTTATATATGTTTTGACCGTGGCCATGGGTGGAGTATCGTTGCTTGCCTGGAATTACGGCCTTGAGAAAACAGGCTTTTTAATGATTCTTTGCGGAATGGCAATCGCAGGGATACTTGTGGCCTTCAGACGAAGCAAATGGAGCGGACGGCTTATAATCATCGGAGTCTTTGTTATGATTCTGGCCACGGGATTTTTCCTGTCCAAAAACGACTCTGTCCATGAGTTTTTCTCCGACAAAGACTATTATTTGTGGCTTCCCTTTGTGGGACTTCTGGCCTTTATCCTTGGGGAAATCATATGCCGGATAAGAATTGCAAAGATTGTGGTTACCCTTGCGTCCATTGGCTGGCTTATTGTCTGTACAGCCCTTGGATTCAGGACGGAAAAGATATTTGTTGCCGCCACCCTTCTTCTTTTGCTTTTGACTTTTGTTGAGGAAATCCAGCTTCGATGGAACAAAACCGGGTTCACGGAACATAAGGGACATGTGGTATACGTGGCTCCGTTTATAATTATTTCTTTTGCTTTGATTCTTGTAAGCCCGGCGCCGAAGAACCCCTACGATTGGAATTTTGCCAAAAAAATCTATCAGGCCGCCAGGGATAAAATAGAGGAACTGGATATTCGCTTTTCAATCGGTAAGGCCGGTGATTCTGCCGAGAAACTCATAGGTTTTTCAGACAGAGGCTTGCTTGCGGATGAAGCCGGAAAAGAAGAAAAAGACGTGATGATTCTGTCAAACGTAAACTCCACTATAGGAATGATAAAGCTTACGGGCAAAACCTTCAGTACCTTTGACGGAAGAGAGTGGTCTGATGAGGATAACTCGTTGGCTCCCGACGTAATAATGGATACAGTGGGCATGTGGGCATCTGTAAATGACTACACGGACAAAACGCAAAATCTCGCCTTAAGAACGGACATGAAAGTGGAATTTGTTCGAATGAAAACAAATCATCCCTTTGTACCCCTCAAGACGGTACCCACGTCAAAAGATCTCGCCACAGGTGAATACTCCCAGGCGGGAGGAGACCTTATGTGGCCTGAGTCCAAAGCCTATGAGAGCAAATATTTTGTTTCTTATTACAGACTTAATACCGGGAACTCGATTTTTAAAGAGTATTTGGAAAATGGAAAGGTGCCCACAAAGGAAAGCTACCTGGAATCCGAATACAAATTAAACACGGACAGAATCGAAAACTGCGGCTATGAGGACTATCTTGCCCATGTTAATCACATAAAAGACACCTATGGTAAAACCGTAGTCCTTTCTCCGAAACTGAGAGAATTCATGGATAAGGTATATTCGGGGGCGGAAAGTGATGTGGATAAGATAGACAGGCTTGAAGAACTTTTAAGAAGCTTTACCTATTCTGAGACACCCGGTGAACTGCCGGAGAGTATAAAGAACGAAAGCGATTTTCTTGATTACTTTGTACTTGAAAGCAGAAAGGGCTTTTGCAGCCACTTTGCCACAGCCTTTGTTCTTCTGGCCAGAGCAGAGGGAATCCCCGCTAGATACGCTCAGGGATATATAGTCTACCCTAAAGGAAAGCGGGAAATCACTGTGAAATCCACCTGGGCCCACGCATGGCCTGAGGTTTATTACGACAACGCAGGCTGGATAGCCTATGAACCAACTCCGGCATACGTAAACAATTCATACTGGGAAACGGAAGAAGGAACAGCGGTACAAGCAGTTCAGACAGCCCCGGGTTACAATGCTTCGGCATATGAGAATCTTATGAATCTGCCGGAGGAAAATGAGACAGTAAGAATCAGAATAAAATGGTATACCATAGTAATCCCCGTAGTCATGGGTATGGTATTTATCGCCCTTGTTTATTTTATTGTAAACATGATTATGGCAAGACGCTTTGAGAAGATGAAGGAAGAGGATAAGTTTGTGGCTCTTTGCAGGCAAAACATAAGAATACTCAGACTTTCCGGAAAAGCCATGGGGGATAATGAAACCTTACATGAATACAGAGAAAGACTTCTTGAGAGCGATGGGATTGATGACTTCTCATTCCTTGAGGGGTATGAAAAATATTTGTACAGGGGAGATATAGAGAAAGAAAGCGCGGTTAAGGGTGCAACGCTTACGAAGCAAAAACTGTTATCTGCATTAAAGAGGGCAAATGTGTTAAAATATATTAGATTCTATATGGGTTTTAACTGATAATAAGGAAGCCAAAGTGAGACCGATTAACATTTATGCGCTTACAAGAGTAAAGAACCCGGATCTTTTGGGTGCAATGGAGCGTCAGATGTCTAAAAGAAGCAGACATCTGACCATAAAAGAATGGGAGATTGAGGGACTGAAGACCTTCTCCGAGAAACTTGGAGAAGTGTTGCCTGATGCGTTCAAACTCACATTCTTTTATTCTTTTACCATGCCCAAATTAGGGAAGGAGTTCGACCTTTTAAGAGTAAATGACGACTGCGTAATAAATATAGAACTAAAAAGCGGAAACGTCTCCGATGAAGCCATACTTAAGCAGCTGACCCTAAACAGATACTATCTTTCCACCCTTGGAAAGAATATGTACTCCTACCTTTATCTCAGCAACACCGACAGGCTTGTAAGGCTTTCAAGAAGCGAGAAGCTGGTGGATACCGAGTGGGAGGACCTGGCAAGAACCCTGGAGAACCAGACTGATTGCTACGAAGGAGATATAGAGGATTTGTTCAAGGAGGACAGATACCTGATTTCGCCCCTTACGGACCCTGCAAGGTTCTTGAGACAGGACTATTTCCTTACTTCACAGCAAAGGGACATCAAAAAGCTGATTATTAAATCCATCAACAAGAATAAGGGCGAAGTAACCTACCATGGCTTTACCGGTCTTCCCGGAACAGGTAAAACCATCCTCCTCTACGATCTTGCAATGCAGCTTTCCTGGGAAGAGTATGTCTGTGTATTTCATTTTGGCTCCCATGAGGCGGAGCTTGAAGAACTGGATATGCGCCTTAAGAGGGTGGATTTCTATTACTGCAAGCCGGATGAAAAGATAGAAGTTAAGAGGGAATACACAGCCATTCTTGTGGATGAAGGACACAGACTTACCAAAGACAGGCTTGAAGATATTCTTGGTTTTTCTGAGGAGTGGAAGGCTCCGGTTATCTTTTCCTATGACCTGGAGGATGCAATAGCCCCTGAGGAGAGAAAAACCTATGGTGCTCCTTTAATCGAAGCCCTTCCGGGATACGCCGGCCACAGACTTACCAACAAAATTCGTGTAAACAGTGAATTATCCTCCTTTATTTCGGGGGTTATGTGCATAAGAGGCAGGATTCACAGAAGAGAGTACCCTTCCGTAAATGTGGCCTATGCTGAAAACACTGAGGAACTGAGGAATCTTCTCACAAACTTTGAAAATGAAGGCTTCATGTTTATAAGAGATAAGGAACTGTCCGTAGAGGATGAAGTTTTTACCGGGGTTTCAAATATGGTGGAAACCTCCGCCGCCACCTGCAAGGAGTTTGACAAGGTGGTGATGATCATGGATGAAAACTTCATTTATGATAAGGAGGGATACCTTAGGACTTCGGGTAAGAAGGAAGATGAAGAGGACTACAGGGTAAGAAATCTCTTCCATGGCTTAAGCAGAGCCAAAACAAGCGTGGCTCTTCTTATATATAATAACGAGGAAGTGCTGGATGTAATCCTTGCGATTCTTCAAAAGCAAAAGCCCTAAAGTGGCAAAAAATCGCGTTTCGCGGTATAATTCTTGTATCTGATGCATCTAGGGAGGTAACTATATGCAAGAAATGGAAAAACAGTTTCACCTTCAAATCAAAGAAGGAGATGTAGGAAAATACGTTATTATGGCGGGAGATCCCGGAAGAATCCCCGCAATTGCCGAGCTTTTCGATGACGCAAAGCAGGTAGCTTACAACAGAGAATATAACATTTATACAGGATATTTGTGTGGGGAGAAGGTTACAGCCATTTCCCACGGAATAGGCGGTCCTTCAACTGCCATTGCCGTAGAGGAGCTGGTTAAGTGCGGCTCCGATACATTCATTAGAACCGGTACCTGCGGAGGAATCGATCTGGATGTTAAGTCCGGCGATATCGTTGTTGCCACAGGCGCCATAAGATACGAGCACACAAGCCTTGAGTATGCTCCCATCGAGTATCCTGCAGTGTCAGATCTTGATATTGCAATTGCCCTTAAGGAAGCATCCATTGAACTTGGAAACACAACCCATTCCGGAATAGTTCAGTGTAAGGATTCATTCTACGGCCAGCATTCACCTAAGGAAAGCCCTGTTTACTATGACCTTTTGCAGAAGTGGGAATCCTGGAAGAGACTTGGAGTAAAGGCTTCCGAGATGGAATCCGCAGCACTCTTTGTTATTGCAAATGCAAGAAAGTGCCGTGCGGGAGCATGCTTCCATGTGGTCTGGAATCAGGAGCGTGAGGCAGCAGGCCTTGATCAGAAGATGAGTGAGGACACATCCATGTCCGTAAAGGTGGCTGTTGAGGCAATGAAGAAGATTATTATGGCCGACAAGGCAAAAAAATAAAAGCGATTAATTAAACAAGTCTACTTTTGCGTACACAAGGGTAGGCTTGATTTCATGAGGAGAAAATGAGCGATATTTATATTACGGGTCACCAGAATCCCGACTTGGACAGCGTATGCAGTGCTTACGGTTATGCGGTTTTAAAGAATCTGATCGACAAGGAAAACAATTATATTCCCGTAAGATGCGGACACCTTTCAAACTCCACCAAAAGCATTCTTCAGTCTTTAAACTTCAAGATTCCTCCTTATAAGAGAGACATATATCCAAAGGTTGAAGATGTATATCTTAAGAGTGAGGTTCCTCTTGATGCCGAGGCGCCCTTAAACGATGTGGCAGAAATATACGAGGAAACCAACCCCTCGGTTATGCCTGTTTTTAAAAACGGAGAGTTCTACGGACTTCTTTCAGTCGATGATATTACATCCTGGGTTATGGACGAGATTTCTTCAAAGGGTAACGTGGAGAAAATACCCGCAATAAAAGACATAATGTCTGAGCAGGAACCACCGGTGAAGGTTAGCGATTTCTTTGAGGAGGCCAAGACCAAGCTTTCAATTTCAAAGAAGAGAGGTCTTGCTGTTTATGACGATAACGGCTTTGTGGGATTCGTAACAAGAAGATGTTTCCTGAAAGCCCCTAAGCACAATGTGATTCTCGTGGACCATAATGAGCAAAAGCAAAGCATCAGAGGCCTGGAGTTTGCCAATGTAGTGGAGATTATAGACCACCACAGGCTTGATGCCATGAAGACATCTCTTCCTATATTTATCGATGCCGAGCCTTTGGGTAGCACCTGCACCATAGTTTATCGTTTGTTTATCAGAAACGAATTAAGACCTGATGAGGTTACTGCAAGAGTTTTGCTTGCGGGAGTTATCGGCGACACGTTGATTCTGAAAAGCCCCACCACAACTCCTGAAGATGTGGACGCTGCAAATGCTTTGGCCAAAATCTGCGGTGTGGATTTGCAGGAATTTGGTTTGTCCATGTTTGCAAGAATGGAAGGCCTCAAAACCAGAGACCCTGAGGCGGCTATTTCTTCCGACTTTAAGAAATATACAGAGGCGGGAGTTCGAATCGGAATCGGACAGTGCGAGGTTACAACCCTTCACGATATTGATGAGTACAAGGAGGCCTACCTTAAGGGCCTTGAGAATGTCAAAACAAAGAACGGCCTAGATTGGGCGGTTCTTATGATAACTGATGTTATGAAAGAACACAGCGTACTTCTTTGCACAAGGCACAGAGCCAACAAACATCTTGAGTACGCCAATCTTGAAGAAGGAATATATGATATGCCGGGAGTAATGAGCCGTAAGAAACAGCTCCTTCCCGAGATAATTCACGCAGTAGGAATATGATCAAAACCTCATTAGCTTCAAACTTTAAAAGAATAATTGCCATTCTTTCAGCCTCCATATTACTTGGGGGCTGTGCGTATAATGCGGTTAATGAAGAGCCCAAAATGCCTGAGGATAAGAAGCTTGTAATCTATACCTCTCACAAGGCAAACATATATGAGCCCATTATTAAGGAGTTTGAAGAAAGAAGCGGCATATGGGTAAAGGTGGTAACGGGAGGAACCAACGAAATCCTTTCAAAGGTTTCGGAGGAAGGCAGCGCTGATGCTGATATAATGTTTGGCGGTGGTGTTGACAGCCTTGAGGTTTACAAAGAGTGTTTTGAACCATATGTTACTTCCCAGGAAGCCAATCTTGACAGTACCTATAGCTCTCCTGAGCATGCATACACAGTTTTTTCAAAACTGCCCATTGTATTTATATATAATGAAAAACTTGTTATCCAGGCAGGAAAACCCAGAACCTGGGCAGAACTTCTGGCTTCAAGCTGGAAGGGGAAGATTGCCTTTGCGGACCCCAATCAGTCCGGAAGCTCATATACTGCTCTGGTAACACTGATTCAGGCCACGGATGCGGTGTATGAGGATGAGGAAGTAATAAGGAAATTTGTCAAAAATCTTGACGGAGATATTTACGGAGGCTCCGGGGATATTATAGATGCAGTTGCCTCGGGCAAGAAGTCCATCGGCGTTACTTTGGAGGAAACGGCCCTTAAACAGATGGGCAAGAAGGCCGACATGGGAATTGTTTATCCTGTTGACGGCACCACAACTGTCCCTGACGGATGCGCTATTTTTAAGGACGCACCCCACAAGGATAACGCAAAGCTTTTTATGGAGTTTATTGTGGGAGATGATGTACAGCATCTTTTAGAGGAGGAGCTGTACAGAAAGAGTGTAAGAAAAGATTTCAAACAGAGCATAGATGTAAAAGAAATAGAGTATGATCTGAATTACGCCATAGCAAACAGAGAAAAGATACTTTCTCTTTGGGATGAACTTGCAGGGGAACAATAGTATGAAGAAGATTATCAGAAAATCCTTCAAAAGAGAATTGTTCCTTGGACTCTTTCTGGTATCACTGATTCCCGGAATAGTTATAAGCCTTCTTCTGGTCAAAGTTTTCAAATCAAGGCTTGCAAGCGACTATCAGGCGGCGGCTGCATCCCAGGTTACCTCAGTTACAGAGGCTTTGGAACAATACTTTAACTTAATAGATGAAACTCAGCTTGCCATAAGAAGCAACAAAAAGATAGTAGGCGGAATTTCAGAGACTGACAGCTGGCAGAAGAACAAGGCTTACACCGCTCTTTATGAAGCTACGGAGAATGCCAGGAATGTGGCGAGATTCAATATTTACGATATTGACGGGAACCTTGTATTTACCACATCTACCGAAGGGTACTCCGAATCAATTCCCACATATTGGGGAATCCTGAAGGTTTCTTTTGCACATCCCGACGAAAGGATAATCAAGAAGGCAGTTATGAGTGATGACGAAAAAACAGTCATTCAAATTGCCAGGGCCATCGTCGCGGGAGATGAATGTGTGGGTTTTGTAGTAACAGATGTTTTTTCATCTCATATTGAAGAAATTCTTGCAAAATCCTATGACGAGTCATACGGAATTGCAATTCTTGATTCATTTTATGAGGATGTGTACAGTACAAGGACAGGTAAAGAAGAAGCCTTAGCAGCCCTTATAAGACAGAGGCAATTTGACGGAGAGCCCCTGAAACAGGAGGATGACGAGGTTGAGTTCTTCTTATCAAGAGTAGGAGATACGAACCTTACCCTTGTTTTGGGAAAGGAACCGGTGCTTACAGATGACATCACAAGAACCATGTGGGGCGTAACAACCGTTATCATTCTGTTCTCTGTTATCCTTTGCTTCTTTGTGGCAAATATTATAAGCGACTACCTGACTTCTCCAATAATAAAGCTTTCCAAAGCCATGGAGAAGGTTAAGGGCGGAGATTTGGATGTTTCGGTCCACAGTTCAAGAATAGATGAGCTTGGTCAGCTTTCGGAAGACTTCGACAAGATGACGGATGAGCTTAAGACCTATATGGAACTGCAGGTTAAGCAGCAGCAGGAAATCAACGATTCAAATATTGCAATGATGCAGGCTCAGCTTAATCCTCACTTTTTGTATAATACCTTAGACACCATGAAGTGGGTGGCCAAGGCGAACAACGTGCCGGATCTTGCCAAGATGTCGGCAGACCTGGCTCAGATTCTTCGCCTCAGCATCTCTGACAGAAAGTTTATAACTCTCGAAGAAGAGATGGAGATGGTGGAAAAGTACGTTGAGATTCAGCAGATAAGATTTGGCGGGAACTTTACCTTTGACGCAGAACTTCCCATGGAGCTGGAGGATTGCATAATTCCAAAACTGATTATTCAGCCCATTGTTGAAAATGCCCTTATTCATGGCTTGAAGGAACAGGAAAAAGGACATATATTTGTAAATGCCTATTCGGAATCGGGTAATCTTAAGATAGAGGTTACGGACAACGGATGCGGTATCGAAGGAGAGATACTTGAGAAGCTTAACTCGAGAGACAGAGAAAAGCTTAGGGGCCATATCGGATTTTTCAATGTAGATACCATATTAAGGCTTTACTATGGAGATAATTTCGGACTGAAGGCGTTTAAGCCTGAAGAGGGTGGCACGAAGGTGCTTATTACCTTACCTTTAACTAAGGAGAGAAACAATGATCAAAGTCCTCGTTGTTGATGACGAAACATTAGTCAGACAGGGAATAGTCATGGAAACTGACTGGGGATCCCTTAACTGCACAGTTATAGCTGAAGCGGCAAACGGCCTTGAGGGTCTGGAAGCTGTAAAAAAGTTTACGCCTGATTTAATAATTTGCGATATTAAGATGCCAAAGATGGACGGCCTTGAGATGTTGACTAAGCTTAGAGAGTCCGGCATAGGCACTCCGGTTATATTCCTTACAGCCTATTCCGATTTCGAATATGCAAGGCAGGCCATTAAGTTAGCTGCAACGGATTACCTTTTAAAGCCCTTTGAAGACGGAGATCTTGAGAAGGCCATAACAAGAATTACCTCAAGAATCACCAGAGAGAGAAAGAACTTAAGACAGATGCATGAGTCGGATGTTCTTTCAGATGAGATAATCGAGAAGAAGGGTGATAAGAGCAAATATGTTGCCGAAGCCTTAAACTACATCGCCGAGCACTACGGGGATGAGAACCTGGGAATCAAGGACGTGGCAGAGAGCATAGGTATAAGCGAAGGGCATCTGTCCCATGTATTCAAAGCGGAAACCGATTATACGGTAAATGCCTTTATTACAAGATACAGAATCAAGGCAGCCATGAAGCTTTTAGGAGATGTAAGGTATAAGGTTTATGAAGTTGCCGAGAAGGTGGGCTATAAGGACATAACCTATTTCTCCTCGGTATTTAAGAAGATAACGGGTCTAAACCCCTCAGATTTTCAAAATAAGATCCACAATGTCTGATAAGGGCATTGTGGATTTTGTATATTTTTCTTTGGATTTCTAAAGGTCTCATATGCACTTTCGCAGAATTTCACAAACAATAACAGTTTTGTCCAGTTTTTTGTCGTCAATATCACTAATATAATCAAAGTGTAGTCCGAAAGGTATCGGACAAAACCAATAGGAGGACAGAAAATGAAAAAGAAAGTATTATCAGTTTTGCTTGCAGGCTGTATGCTTATGGGACTTGTAGCATGTGGTTCTGAGGCTCCTGCAGCATCAACAAACACAGCAACTGAGACAAAGACAGAAGAGGCTTCAACAGAGGAAGCAGCTCCCGCAGAGGAAGCAGAAGTTCCCGAGAACCTCACAGCTACTCAGCAGATCATCAAAGAAGCTGAAGGCATGTCACTGGAAGAACTTGCTAAGAAGGCAATTGAAGAGTCCAACGGCGCTACATTCTATGGCGTAGGTAACTCTTCCCGTGGTAAATCAGCACTTCCTTTATTTATTGAATATTTACAGTCAATCGACCCTTCATACACAATGGAGTTCGAGTGGCAGCAGCCCAAGAACAACAAGATCTTCGAGCAGCTTACAGCTGACTCCCTTAAGGGCGAAGGTACATTTGCAATGACCCTTATCCAGGATGGTAACCAGATTGAGTCCAAGATGGTTCAGACAGGCATCCTTGATACATTCATTCCCAAGGAGTGGGCAGAGGCAAACGGAACAACAGCAGATGCTTACGAAGGATATCTTCCCCTTCAGACACTTAACAAAGTATTCGAGTACAACTGCACAGGTTCAAAAGAGTACACAAACTGCTGGGATTTCGTAGACCAGGATGTTCATGCATTATACATGGATATCGATTCCGAGATTGTTGGTAAGAACTTCCTTTACATGTTAACAGAAGACAAGTATGCAGCATGGCTTAAGGAAGCATTCGAAGCTCTTCCCGCTGACAAGCAGGCTTACTTCCAGCCCACAATCGACGAGATGGCTACAGATGCAGCTGACCTTGGCCTTGGCGCAGACGGCAAATATGCCCTTGCATGGATCAAACTCTGGGTTGAGAGCTACAACGCTCAGACAGATGACGGCCCTATCTGTAACACACTTGTTACCGACTCCGCAACAGATCAGGCTGGATTACTTGTTTACTCCAAGCTTCGTTCTGTAGAGGAATCCGATTCCGTATCAGTTAACAACATCAAGGTAGCTGCTTACCAGGATGGATACAAGGGTATCGGCGGATATGGTTACTGCCATTACTTATTCGTAACAGACAACTCACCTTTGCCTTGGACAGCGTGTGCATTCATCGCTTACATGACATGTACAGAGGACGGTTTCTCTGCATGGGGTAAAGACATGGGTGGTTACTCATCCAACCCTGAAGTTGCAAAAGCTATCGAAGCTACATACAACCACTCAAAGGGTGGCTGCGATGAGAGCGGCGCTGTAGTATACGAGTGCAAGAACGACAGAGGATATGACTGGTGGACAACAACCGGTGAACTCGTTCTTGAGGATCCCGAGTACTGCGCATCTGTTTCCTTCACAGTAGGTAGCTGGATTGAGATGCTTACAAAGTATTCAGCAGAATAAATAACAAGCGTCAAACTTAGTACACTAACATAGGCTTCAAAGGCGGTCAAACGCCTTTGAAGCATTTTAAGGAGAATTAACTTTATGGACGACACAGCAAGAACAGCGAAAGGGAAAAGTGTAGATTCGTCTGCTGTTTTTTTCAACAGAATAAAGACGTATTTCATGAAACCCCAGAATGTCATCCTGTTATTGTTTGGTATAGTACTTACCTTCACAACGGTGGCACCAATCGTTGCTATCGTTCAGGATACATTCAAAATCCATGTAGGAACGATCGATGCTTATCTCACCAAGAAAACAGAAGGCTTTTCCATCGTAAACTATACGGATCTGTTTACAAGTAAACTGGCCAAAACAAACCTTTGGACACCCCTTATAAACACCGTATTGCTTGCGGTTCTTACCTGCCTTATCTCCATCCTCTTCGGTGGACTCTTTGCTTTCCTGGTGACAAGAACCAATTTAAAGTGCAAGAAGTACTTAAGCTCCATATTCATTTTCCCTTACATCATGCCTCAGTGGACATTGGCAGTTGTTTGGCAGAACATGTTTAACTCAAATGAAGTAACCGGTACTTCAAACGGACTTCTTGCTTCACTCTTTAACTACAGAGCACCTATCTGGTGGTGCCAGGGATTATTACCCTGCGCAATAGTTCTGGGTCTTCATTATGCGCCCTTTGCTTACATCATGATAGGCGGAATCTTTAAGAACATGGACGCCAACCTGGAGGAGGCAGCAACAATCCTTGACACACCCAAGTGGAAGATAATGACCAGAGTCACTCTTCCCATGGTAAAACCCGCTATCCTCTCAACCATACTTCTGGTGTTCGGAAGCGCAATGGGAAGTTACCCGGTTCCCCACTATCTGGGACTTACAACCCTTTCCACCAAGTACGTGTCAATGAACTCCAAGTACACAGGTGAGGCAAGTATCCTTGCAATTATAATGATGATCTTCGGTATCCTCATTCTCGGTATCAACCAGATGAGCTTAAAGAGCCGTAAATCATACACAACAGTTACAGGTAAATCAGGTCAGATCAGCAAGATTAACCTTGGTAAGGTTGGTAAATATGTGATTGCGATTATCTTCATCGTAGTTACATTCTTCACATCAATCTTCCCCATTGTTTCCTTTGCATTTGAGACCTTCTTACCTAACCCCGGTGACTACAGCTTCTTATACACCGGTAACATCGCAAACCTTACCACAAAGTGGTGGGTTACAAGGGGCAACGCAGCCAGCGCTCTTTACGGCCAGGCAGGAATCCTGTTTAACGACATGATAAGAAAAGCCCTTGGCGGAACCCTTAAGGTAGCCGTTGCCTGCGCACTTATTGCAGGTACCATCGGAACCCTTATCGGATACGCAGTATCAAAGAATCGAAGAAGCAAGTGGGCCAACTACGTTAACAACATGGCTTTCCTTCCTTACCTTATGCCTTCATTGGCAGTAGGTGCCGCATTCTTCGTACTCTTCTCAAATGAGAAAATTAACCTTTTTAACACATACACATTACTTATTATAGCAGGTGTTATTAAATACATTCCTTTCGCAAGCAGAAGCGCATTAAACTCAATGCTTCAGCTTTCGGGAGAAATCGAAGAGGCAGCGATTATTCAGGATATTCCTTGGTTCAAGAGAATGTTCAAGATTATAATCCCCATCCAGAAATCCTCAATCATCAGCGGATATCTGCTTCCCTTCATGACATGCTTAAGAGAACTGTCACTGTTCCTCTTACTCTGTACACAGGGCTTCATCTTATCAACTACGCTGGATTACTTTGACGAGATGGGATTATACGCATTCTCAAGTGCCATCAACCTGATATTGATTGTACTTATTCTCGTATTCAACACAGCAATCAACAAGATTACAGGCGCAAGCCTTGACGAAGGAATTGGAGGTAACTAATCGTGCCGGAAATTAAACTTACAAATGTGACAAAACGTTGGGGAAAATTCTACGCAGTAGATAACCTTAACTTAGATATTGAAGATAATGCTTTTATTACACTCTTGGGACCTTCCGGATGTGGTAAAACAACTACACTTCGTATGATTGCCGGTCTTGAGACCCCCACCAGTGGACAGATCAAAATCGGTGACAGAGTAGTGTATGATTCCGATGCGGGAATCAACATTCCTCCCAATAAGAGAAAAGTGGGATTCCTTTTCCAGAACTATGCTCTCTGGCCAAACATGACCGTTTATCAGAACATCGCCTTTGGTCTTAACAACATCAAAGAAGAGATGGCTGTTAAGGATCTGGATGCTCAGAAGATTTCTGCTCAGGTAGCTGCATTAAAGAATCCCAAAGAGTACTTTAAACTCATCGATGAGTGTAAGGATAAGACAGGTAAGGTAGAGGCCGGTAAGGCTTACCTTAAGTTAATCGATGCCTACACACTTTCAATGTACGGTGCAAAGGAGCTTTATGGCTTTGGCCTTAAGGATGCTGCAGCCTGTGAAGAAAAGAGAAAACAGCTTGAATCACAGCTTGCTATTATCTCAAAAAGCCATGCAGCAAAGAACGAGTCATTAAATGAGAACTTTGAAGTATTAAAAGACGGAAAGCCAGTAAGAGAGGTAAGAAAGCTTTCCAAAGAAGAAATCGACCTCTCCGTACGTCGTGTATCAAGAATCGTTAAGATCGGAATGTTCATGGACAGATATCCTGCAGAGCTTTCCGGTGGACAGCAGCAGCGTGTGGCTATTGCCCGTACTCTTGCTCCCGAACCTCAGGTACTCTTCATGGATGAGCCTTTATCAAACCTTGATGCAAAGCTTCGTCTTGAGATGAGATACGAGCTCCAGAGACTTCACCTTGAGACCGGTTCCACCTTCGTATATGTTACACACGATCAGATGGAGGCTATGACTCTTGCTACAAAGATCTGTCTCATAAACAATGGTGTGCTTCAGCAGTATGACGCACCCCTTGATGTGTACAACAGACCTAACAATCTTTTCGTTGCCGACTTCGTTGGTAACCCTTCAATCAACTTCGTTGAAGCAAAGGGCAAACAGAGTGAGGACGGAAGCTTCGACCTTGAGATCTTCGACGGAAAGAAGATTAAGTTCACTCCCAATGATTCTCTTTCAATGACCGAGTGGTTTGCAAAGAGAGCAGAGGCCGAGAAGGCAGCAGAAAAGGAACTTGAGGCAATTAAGGCCGACAAGAAAGCAGTTGAAAAAGGCAACAAGGACGAGGTATTCAAATACCACATCAGCCTTGTGGAAGAAGAGGATTACACCTTAAAAGAAGCACCTGTTATTACAGATGAGGATTTTGTTCTCGGAATCAGACCCGAGTGCATCAAGATTCGTGATAACGGAGCCTTCGACGGAATCATCTACGGTGCCATGCCCACAGGTATGGAATCCACCATCAAGATCGCTGTCGGAAACTTCCTTCTTACAGCCGTTGATTTCGGTAACACCCTTTACCAGATCAATGACAATAAGAAAGTGGATATTGATTCCAACAACATCCTTCTCTTCGACAGAAAGTCCGGCAAAGCAATTTGCGCAGGTAAAGTAACCGTGTAATATAAGCCTTGGAACCATGACACCTCCCGATTAACATCGGGAGGTGTTTTATGTGAGGCTGCTGTGATATTATTAAGGTACCAAAACATGTTATTACGAAAGGACAAACGCTATGATTTCCCGTAAACATTTATTCAATTGTTTAGTAGCAGCTTGTTTGATTTCATCTTTTATTTTCGCAGGTTGTGGCGGAAAGGAGACTCCTGAAACCACTGCTCCCGAGACAGTAACGGAAACTCCCGAAGTGAAAGCTGAGGAGACACCCACTCCCACCCCTACGGAGGAACCCACACCAATTCCCGACGACAGTATCCACGTTGATAATGTGGCGGATTTCTTGGAGGCAATTAAACCCGGTGCAAAGATAACCATTGAGCCAGGTTTATATAATCTTGAGCTTGATAAGATTTGGGAAGAGCAGGGTGAGGCCTGGAACGAGGCTCATGAATATCTTGAACTTGTTGATTCGTTTGATGGGCGAGAGCTTTGGATCAAAAACTGCGACGATTTAAAGATAAGCGGCGGCGGAGATAACTTCAAGGAAACAGAAATTGTTGTTATGCCAAGATATGCCGCAGTTATGCACTTTGAAAAGTGTAAGAATGTAACTGTCGAGAATATGACCATGGGCCATACGGATACCGGAGAGTGTACCGGTAATGTTATTGATTTATACGGCTGCAAAAACGTCGAAATCAACAACATGGATATCTATGGCTGTGGCGTATACGGTCTTGGATTATGGAACGGCTGCGCCGACATAACCGTAAACAACAGCGTTATAAGAGACTGCTATTATGGTCCTTTTGAGTTTAATAAGGGAAAGGGGGCACTAACTTTTAACGAGTGCACCTTAAGAGATTGTGGATGGCTTTCTTATAGCCCCACTTCCGAAACCAAGGTGGTTCTCAACAAGTGTACTCTTGGGGATCAGGAAACCACAAGCTTAGACAGCATGGGGAATATTATAGAGACAAATGATTGTACTTTTGGAGAGATTCAACCCTATGAGTATCCCGAGTATGATGAGGGTTATGACTATGACTTCGATCCTTCCACGCTGGATTTAAAGAAGATGACGGAAGTTGTATTCCATGAGAATATTTCCGACAGATGGTGGACAGGATATATGAAGAAAAATACTGCTACCGGAGAGGTTACATATCTTCCCTTCTATGATGATGAAGCAGATGTTTTAATTGATGGAAGCTGCGAGTTTTTGGGCGCCGGCGAGAATGAGGACGACGGTCGTTTCTGGCTCTACGCCGGAGATTTGTACCTTAATGGCGTATGGCGTTCCACAAGCCTTTGGGGTGTTGGAATGCTTAAAGCCGCAGAGGATGAGGAATTCTATGCCTATGCATCCCTGTACAAGGATTCATCCGATGCAAATTCTCATCTCTGGCTTTGCGTTTCCATAGGTGATGAAGAATACTGGATGTATTAATCTATTTGACCGTTCTCGAAGGACAAATGTCGTTTAAGACACATTTATCGCAGTAGGGATTGGTCCTTGCGGTGCATACGTCCCTTCCGTGAAGTACGAAGCGGTGACATAAGTCGTTGCCCTCCTCGGGAGGAACGATTTTCCATAATTCCTTTTCAACCTTGCCGGGCTCTTTGATATTTTTAACAAGGCCAAGGCGGTTGGAAAGCCTTATACAGTGGGTATCTGTGACGATGGCAGGCTTCCCGTACACATCACCCAGAACCAGGTTGGCGCTTTTCCTTCCCACTCCGGGGAGTTTCAGAAGCTCCTCCATGGTATCCGGGACAATGCAGTTATACTCATCTCGAAGCATCATCATGCAGGCTTTTATGTCCCTTGCTTTGGAGTTACCCAGTCCACAGGGGCGGACAATCTCCTCGATTTTATCCACAGGGGCATCCGCAAGAGCTTCAACACTCGGGTATTTATCAAGAAGCCCCGGCATAATCTGGTTAACCCTGGCATCTGTGCATTGAGCCGCAAGCCTTACGCTCACAAGCAAAACCCACGCATCTTCGTAATTAAGAGAGCACTCCGCAATGGGGTACTCTCTTTTTAATCTTTCAATAATGATTTGTACTTTTTCTTTTTTGGTCATGTTTATTCCCGATTCTTAAGAACCTCTGCAGGCGTTATTCTGTTCAACTTGCCTGTAATCGCAACGCTGATAATCTGATAGAGAACCATGATTGCAGCGAAAATTACGATGTACATATACCAATTATATTCCAAGTGAACACAACACGCCACGTTGGGTATGAAAATCGGAAAGATTTTATCAATTATGAACTTTGCCAAAGGAATTCCAATAAGAGCCCCGACAGCCACCACAGTTCTGTTTCCGTCCAGGTAGAGCCTTTTTACTTCTCTTGAATTAAACCCGAAAATCTTAAACAGAGATATTCCAAAGCTTCCCCTGTCAATCATAACTGAGGTCATCAAATACATTACTATGAAGAAAATCACAGCCGAGCAGGAGATTAGCATTGTAAATAACGGCTTCATCAAATCCACGAAAATATGGGAAGACCTTTCGGCATCGGCTTTTGTTGAAGTGGAATACAGCCTTCCTTCCTCGATATCAAGCTTATGGTCAGCCATAACCACGTTGTAGTAGTCGTCCTCTTCACCGAACAACTCCCTCATGCTGTCGATATCCATAAACACCGTAAGCCCCACCGAATAGGGAACAACTTCGTCTATGGTAAAAGCGTAGTCCATATCATTAGCCGTATCGGAGAGAATTATGCTATCCCCTACACTAAGGTTGTATCTGGTGGTCACAGCGTCAGAGGCGATAATTTTGTTTTTACCCTTAATGGGCTTGGCATTAATGAATGGATTGTTATCATCAATACCCATTACGGTTATGTCCAAAGTGTACCCGTACATTTCCTTTTTGAGGGTTTCCACGTAGCAGGCTTCGCCGCCCTTTGGAACCTCCTTGGTGGGGTACTTAAATGTGTAGAGATATTCATATTTCGTATCTTCCACAGACAGTTTTCCAACGCTGTCACATAGGGTATAACAGTTGAACCCCATCATGAAAATCATGAGGCAGATTATCATTCCCGCCATTACGGTAACAGCTGTTCTTCTTTCCCTTAACATCTGCCTGATTTTGAACATGGGCATGAATTTCATGTTCCTGATTCTGATATCTTTGGCTTTGCTCACCTTTTGCTCATTTCTTATAAGGGAAAGGGCGGTTCTTGAAAGACTCTTGTTGATTACAAGGGTATTAACAATCAATGAAACTATGGGGGGCATTACAACTGCATAGATTATCAGATACGCAGGTATCACAGTGTCAAACTCCGGCAGTGAATAGTATGAATAGGAATCGGAGGTTTGCCATCCGCTTCCGAAACCGCTAAGACCAAAAAACGCACCGGTAAGGCCACCCAAAAAGGAGACCAGAGTGGGGAGGAAGATATAGTGCCTCATTAAATCTTTTTTTCTGACTCCCATGGCGTACAACGCACCGATAACACTGCTTTCGTTGCTGATCTGGTGAATGACGAAAACGGACAAAACGTAAGCGAAAAGAATGATTATGATTATGCCGGCCAGAAGTCCCACGGATTTGTTGATTTCGATGTCACCTGCGGCGCCGCCGATTCTCATGTTGTCGGCTCTCAAGATGTAAGATGTAATGTTATTTGGAGACTCGTCGAACACTTTATCAAGCATCTCATCGGACTTTTCCTTTAATTCATCCACGCCGTCTTTTAACTCGTCAGTACCGTCCCTTAATTCCTTGGCTCCCTCGTAGAGTTCTTTGGCGCCTTCGTATGCTTCGGGCAACATTGGCTTATATGGCTCAAGTCCCTCTTTGAATTCCTTTGTTCCGTCATATAATTCTTTGACACCATCCACTAACTCGTCCGTGCCATCTACAAGATTATTTATACCATCTGTTATTTCATCCTTCTTACCGTAAGTGTCGGCAAGGATTTCCTGGTAGTATGGGTCATCAACTGCCTTATAATCAAAATCGAAATCCTTAACCATTTGCTTGAAATCATCAGATGACATGGCGTCATTAAGAATAAAGCCGTAGGTTAAATCTTCGGTTCCGATTTCGTCACCGGATTTCAAATCGTTATAACTATCTTCAGTAACAAAGGCAGTTCCGAAAACCTTGCTGTCAATTGCCGTGTCCGAAAACTTCCTTAAAGGGGCATCGTAATCCACACTGCTTCCGATGCCGGTGACAGTAAAGGCTTTGCCTGCAAGTTTAACTGTGTCGTCAACATTGATTTCATGCTCCTCGCAATATCTCTTCTCCAGAACAATCTCGTCATCTGATTCTGCCGGACGGCCCCGGTCCAGGGTTACAAGGTCAACCTTCTCGCGGTTCTTAAAGACCCGGAGAACCGAATTATCTTCGAGGGTAACCTCAAAACTGAAGTGAGGCTCTATGGTTACCCCCTTATCGGCCATTTCTTCAAGCTCCGAATCGGTAAATTTTGAGAACACGGTAATCTGTCCGTCCTCAAGCTTACTTTCTATTTGGTTGTTATCTGTTCCCCGGATAATGACTTCCGCAGCATCCACCATTGAAGTGATTAAGTACATGCAAAGAACTATCATAAAAAACAGAGCAAAATATCTGAAGAAATTATTCTTTATCTCTCGGGGGAATCTTTTTCTTAATATCCTGTTCATTACAGATCCTCCAGTTCGCATGCAGGCACTCTGGTTTCATTCATATACTCGTTTTTGACGATTCCGTCCTTGAGGTAAATTACCTTGTGAACCATATTTTTGATGGAATTGTTGTGAGTGACTATCAGCATGGTAGTTCCGTATTTCTCATTAATCTTTTCAAGTAAAATCAAAATATCTCTGGATGTGGCTGAGTCAAGAGCACCCGTAGGTTCATCACAAAGGAGAAGCTTCGGGTTTTTGATAAGAGCTCTCGCTATGGCGCAGCGCTGTTGTTGTCCGCCGGATAACTGAGCCGGGAACTTGTTTTGATGCTCGGTTAATCCAAGAGTATCAAGGAGTTCATCCATATCAAGAGGTTCCTTTGTCAGGTATTCGCATACCTGAATGTTTTCTCTTACGGTGAGGTTTGGTACCAGGTTATAGAACTGGAAAATGAATCCCAGGTTGTCACGGCGATAGTTGGAGAGAGCTTTGTTTTTCATGCCAAAAATTTCTTCTCCGTCTACCTTCACGGAACCGGAGTCCATGGTATCCAAACCTCCGATACAGTTTAGAAGTGTGGATTTGCCCGAGCCGGAGGTTCCCTGTATGACACACATCTGGCCTTTCTCAACTCCGGTGTTAACACCCTTAAGGACCTGAATGTAACTTCCGTCCTGACCGTAACTCTTTTTTACATCTTTGATTTCAAGATACATAGCTGTTTCACCTTTCTCGATTTTACATAACAGCGTTATGTAATTGTTATTTTTTTACCGTCCCCATATTCGGAGACGGTATTAATATCGCTTTATTCTTTTACAAGCCCCATGCTGACAAAGCCCTGAACCATGAAGTTTGTTACTTTCCTGAGTTTAATCTTTGCTTCTTCCTTATTCCTCTCATGTTTTATAACGTGAATATAACCGTCGATTGAAATGTGACATATCCAGTGGCACATGAATTCGTCATATGTATATCCGTTCACTGCACTGAGCATTGGAGGAATCTTTTTCTCCAAAAGATCAACCAAATCATCCACTACATTTTCATAAACAGTGTTCTCGGTGCCGGTGAGCAGCAGAAGAAATGAGTCATAATTATCATAGATGCAATCCACAAAAATGTCGGTATCCTTATCATGATTTAAATCAAGCCCATCAAGAGAAGTAAGGGATGACATCAGTTCAAGGTCTTCGTCGAAATGCCTGGTGATGATTCTCTTTAGTTCGTTAAGAGGTCCGTCCACGATAGCCGAAAAGAGGTCAGCCTTATTCTCGAAGAAAAAGTATAAAGCTCCGGTAGTCACTCCGGCATTTGCGCAGATGGTTCTTAAGGAGGCCTTGTTGTAGCCTTTCTCCAAAAACTCCTGCTTTGCAGCCTGTATTAACAATTCTCTCTTTTCATAATCTGCGTTCTGCTTCATTTTTCACTCCATGGATAACAGTGTTACGTAACAATGTTATTTAACAATATTATTCTGTTGCTGTCAAGCCTGTTTTTAAGATATAATATTTCTTGATGTAAACATCAATTCAGAATTCAAAGGGGTAGCTTATGATTACAAAAGAAAAATTCGGTAACTACGACAAGTATGAAATTGCCAAGGGTGATCTGGCAGTAACCGTTACAACTCTGGGTGCAACCTGCATTTCAATCAAATTCAAGGGTAAGGAACTTGCCCTCACCCACAAGACTGCAGATGAGTATTTAAACGGCGACGGATTCATCGGAGCAATCGTTGGAAGATATGCCAACAGAATCAAGGATGCTAAATTTACCTTAAACGGCAAGGAGTACATTCTCCCCGCTAACGAAGGAAAGAACCAGCTTCACGGCGGTCCTAACGCTTTTGACAAGAGGACCTTTAAGGCAGAAGAGATTGGCGACAACGCAGTTAAGTTCACTTATTTCTCACCCGACGGAGAGAACGGATATCCCGGAAACTTAACAGCTGTCTTCACTTATACAGTTGAGAATAACGCTTTCAAGATTGACTTCGAGGGCGACACAGATGCTGATACAGTTTACGCTCCCACAACCCACCTTTACTTCAACCTTGCAGGTGGCGGAAGCATCTTAGATCACGAGGCAAGGGTCCTTGCTGATGAATACGTGGCTGTGGATGACGAGAGCATTCCTACAGAGATTAAGCCTGTTGATGAGTACTTCGATTTCAGAAAGACCAGAAAGATTAAGAGCTTCATCGATCATTCTTATGTTCTTAACAAGAGTGAGGGCGATAAGGTTTGTGAAGTAAGCTACGACGGAGTAAAGATGACCCTTGAAGCAGATGCTCCCGGCGTTCAGTTCTACACCGGCAAGTTCTTAAGCGGCGAGTACAAGGCCTTCGAAGGCTTCGCATTTGAGCCCGGCCTTTATCCCAACTCCCCCAACAGAGACGACTTCCCTAATGCCACCCTTAAGGCAGGGGAGCATTATCACAAATATGCCAGATTCTCATTTGAGAGCATATAGTTTTCCACTGATTATCAAGACCTCCTCGGGCTTTCGCCCTTGGAGGTCTTTTTGGCATCGGGATTTGCTGTATTTCAATTCTCGATGCCTGAAATTGCCTTTTTATGAGCTTGTGGGCAACGGGATATACTATTTTTCAATTCCCGATGCCGAAGATTACCTTTTTAAAGCTTTTTGAGCAACGGGATTTGCTTTTTTTCGATTTCCGTTGCTTTTATATTGAATTATATTGTTTTATATTGAATTATATTTTTCGAACCCCAATTATATTGAATTATATTGGATTATATTCAATTATATTGAATTATATTGTATTATATTTTGTGGGATAAAAATCCCGCAAAAACAATTAAAAGGCGGTTATTATATGAACAGAGAAACAAAACTAAACGCGATATATACAGCACTATTATTTGTTGTATTTATCATTTTCACAATCCTTGTAAAGACTGTGGATGTGGCGGCTATCGGACCTGAAGGAAGCAAGGTTGGCTTCGCTGCAGTTAACGGTGCGGTAAGAGACGCCATCGGAATACATGAATTCTGGTACAAGTTAACAGAAGTTTTCGGAATCGTAGCGATTCTCGTTGCAGCATTCTTCGGCGTTATCGGACTGATGCAGCTTATCAAAGGAAAGAGCCTTAAAGCAGTCGAATCAGACATCTATGCTCTCGGTGCAACCTACGTGGCAACAATAGTTTTCTATGCCCTCTTTGAGAAGCTTGTAATCAATTATCGTCCTATTATCCAGGATGTGGAGGAAGGCCTTGAAGCATCATTCCCTTCATCCCACACAATGCTTATTATTGTGGTTCTCGGAACAGCCATTATTGAGGTAACAAACAGAATTAAGGACGTCAAGACATCAATGATTATTAAGATTGTTCTTGGGTTAATTATTGCCCTTACAGTTGTGGGACGACTTATCTGTGGCGTTCACTGGTTTACGGATATTGTGGCAGGAATGATTCTTGGTGCTGCACTTATCTCTCTGTACATGACCTTGAAGGGTTTCTTTGCAAAATCTTTTGACTGACAAATAAATAATTAATATGGGGCGGGGGAGTAAAAATGGCAAAATCAATCTGGCAGTGGCTTGAGATAGAGCCCACTACCGACAAAAACGCAATTAAGGCAGCATATGCAGAGGCTGCCAAGAAATATCACCCTTCGGAGCACCCTGAAGAATTTCAGGAGCTGAGAAGGTGTTACAAGGCAGCCATAAGTCAGGCTGATCTGAAAACAGTAGCAGAAGAAAAAGAAATTCGGGAGTCATCGGAAGAAGCGACTGAAACCTATGAAGAGGAGAATCTTTTTCCTCCGTTCTCTGATGAGGCAAAAGAAAACAATCCCTTTACATCATTTTGGAGGGAATCTGAGAATGACAACCTGTCCGAAAGACAGCGAATCATGCTCACATTCTTTTCCCAAATGGGTGAACTTATGGCCCTTAAAACGTCTAAATACAAGACGGCAAGGGCTTTCGAATTAATCTTTGAAGGCTGGAATCACAGCTTTTATGCTGATGAGATTACTCCAGAGTTTACACATTTGCTTTTGGAAATAATATCCAATATAGCGGGGCTTGAGTACAAGGCATATGATGTCTTTGAAAAAGCAATAATCTGTGGAAGAAAAACAGGAGAATGGACCGGAGTTTATTCCAGATTTCTTTCCATGAAGTCGGAAGCAGGCCGACTGATAGACAAAAGCAAAAAGGGTGATTGTTATGCCCTTTTCAGCGAGTGCTCCGGAAAGAGGGATTTGCGTCTCTCCATAGGATATATCACACCCTACGGGCTTGGGAAATTTTTGTGCAAGAAGGATTTCCTCTGCGATTCCCGGATTTTGATTGATTTGAAAAAGGGTTTTAAGAAGTATCTGTGGAAGGATCTTGGATGGACCCTGAACCCTAAGAATGATGAATTAAGGGTAATAGACTGCACGGGAAAAGAGATAATAGTTTTATCCCCTGACCATTACAGATATACAAGCCTTTTATGCATCCTAAAGGATTCAGAAGCTCATTATCTGGGGAAAGTTGAATTCGATAAGATTACCCTGATGACTAAGATGCTTCCGGATCCGGACGGTAGGGTGAGGGTTTGTTCCAATCCTCATTTTACAAATTCTCTAAAACGTAATTTCAAGGAACAGATTATCTATAGCATCATATGGATTATTTGTTTTGTCATATTCACTAATCTGGCAATTTATGGGAGAGAATTTAAAGACGCAGGGAAAATGATTCCATATTGTCTTTCGTTTGCGGGAGTAATCATCATAATAGCTCCTACATTTCTGTTTTTTATGGCTTCCTTTATCAAGGGCTTTTTGGTACTGCTTCATGTTTATGTGATTTACTTTAGAATGGCAAAACACAGGACATCATTTAAAAGGAATATACTGGAAGGCTACTGTTACAGAACAGTGGGCGGCAATGTATTTTTCATGAATGACTACCTGATTATGAAGAGTCCATTGGATATAGGTATGCTTAAATTCGAAAACATATCAAGAGCAACATTTATTCCGGGCCTTCCGGGCTCAAGGAAGAGGACATTGCAGATTGTTCAGAAGATAGGACGACCTTTTTCGCTTAAGATTTATGACAAAGGATGGCCGGATGCGTTGTGCGCGAGAATCAAAAATACGATATTAAATGTATCTGGAACTAAAATTTTAGGGGAAGAGCATGATAGTTGGTATTGATTTGGGAACAACAAACAGCCTTGTAAGTGTTTGGACAGATGAGGGGGTTAAACTCATTCCGAATGAGTTTGGAGAGTATCTTACTCCTTCGGTAGTATCCTTCGGGAAAGAGACCTATGTTGGCAAAACAGCAAAGGAAATGCTGATAACCAAACCCGAGAATACTTTCAAAGAGTTTAAAAGACTCATGGGAAAAGACGTGAAGTTAAAGCGTGAAGACGGCGGTAGCGTAACTCCCATCGAACTGTCGGCAATAATTATCAGGAAACTTGTGAACGATGCCGAGAAATATTTGAATGAAGAGGTGACGGAGGCTGTAATCAGTGTTCCAGCCTACTTTGATGACCATCAACGCGAAGCTACAAGACTGGCAGGGGTGAAAGCCGGCATAAAGGTGACGCAGCTGGTAAATGAACCTTCCGCAGCAGCCCTTGCATATCATATAAGAAATATGGATGAGGACGAAAGGTTCATAGTATTTGATTTTGGTGGAGGTACTCTTGACGTTACCCTTGTCGAGGCCTTTGACAATATGGTTGAGATATGCAATATCTCCGGCGATAACAGCCTTGGCGGCAAGGATTTTAACGAGGCTATTGCCATAGATATCTGTAATAAAACCGGCCATGACTGGAACGCGCTGAATCTTAAAGAGCAGGCTGTTTTCATTGCCTTTGCCGAGAATATTAAGATTGCTCTGTCCTCCTCGGATGAGGTGAGCGCTAAGGTTAATATTGAGGATAAGGAATATAATTATTCCCTGACACAGCAGGAACTGATTGACCTTTCTGAGCCGATTTTCAAAAGAATCACAGTTGTTCTTAAGAAGCTTATGAACGATTCTATGCTGAATATCGAGGATATATCAGGCGTGATTATGGTAGGTGGCTCCTCCAAGATGCCCTGTGTCAGAGCCTATGTAAGCAGTCTTTTTGGAGGGAAAGTGCATATGGATCCCGAAGGGGATGTATCCATATGTAAAGGTGCCGGAGTTGTTACGGGAATTAACCTGAGAAAAGAAGAGGTTAAGGATATAGTAATGACAGATATCTGTTCCTTCTCTTTGGGTATCGAAATACTTGGTGACGTTATGTCTGTTATTATCCCGAAGAACCAGACGTTACCTGTCAGCAGGATGCACAGATATTATACGGTCGGTGACAACCAGTCCAAAATAGAGATTAACATATATCAGGGTGAGAACCATATTGCTTCCAGGAATCTGCTGCTTGATAACTTTAGTATCAGTGTCCCCAGACTTCCCAAGGGTGAAGCCTTTGTGGACGTGCGATTCTCCTATGATTTGAACGGAATATTTGACATAGATGTTCACTGTCCATTAAACGGGGCCAGCGTTCACAGAAGCCGTGGGGCAAATATGGGCGTGGACTCAGATTATATGGACAAGCTTAAACTGAACATGGAAGAGCTTAAACAGGATCCCAGAGAGCTTCCTGAAGTTAAGTACGTTATCGAAAGAGCATTAAGGATATTCGAGGAAGGAAATGAATATCAGAAGAGAGCCATCGAGATAGAACTTATGCGTTTCGACAATGTCCTTGAGACCTGCAGAATACCCGAGTGCCAAAAAGCTGCTGCAGGCTTTGCCTTAAGACTTAAGGAACTTGAGAAGACAATGTTCAGATTTGATGCGGAAACAGATGATTTGTGGGATGACATCTTGAAATAAAGATTATATAATTAATTAGTTATAAAGAGTTTTAGTAATATCGGAGGAACTATGAAAATCGGGTTTGACAATGACAAATATGTGAAACTCCAATCTGAAAGGATTAGAGAAAGAATTGACGAGTTCGGCGGTAAGCTTTACCTGGAATTTGGCGGAAAACTTTATGATGACTTGCATGCATCAAGAGTGCTTCCCGGATTTGAGCCGGACAGTAAGCTGAAGATGCTTATGAAGCTTCAGGATCAGGCAGAGATGATTCTTGTAATCGGCGCCGACGCCATTGAGGCCAACAAAGTAAGAGGTGATCTTGGAATCACATACGACGAGGATTTGCTTCGTCTGGTTGACATCTTCAAAAACATGGGCTTTTATGTAGGCGGTGTGGTAATCACCAAATATGCCGGACAGCCCAGTGTCGACAAATATCGTCAGAGACTTAAGAACCTTGGAATTGAGTCTTATCTTCATTATCCTATACCCGGTTATCCCAATAATGTTCCCCTTATCGTTTCAGACGAAGGATACGGACGAAACGAATACATTAAGACCACAAGACCTTTGGTTGTGGTAACAGCTCCCGGCCCCGGAAGCGGCAAGATGGCTACATGCCTTTCGCAGCTCTACCATGAGCACAAGAGAGGAATCAAGGCAGGTTATGCCAAGTTCGAGACCTTCCCCGTATGGAACCTTCCTTTAAAGCATGCCGTTAACCTTGCTTACGAGGCGGCAACCATTGACCTTAATGATGTTAACATGATTGACCCCTTCCACCTGGAAGCTTACGGCGAGACAACAGTTAACTACAACAGAGATATTGAGATTTTTCCTGTGCTTAACGCAATCCTTACAGAGATTATGGGTAAAAGCCCATACAAATCTCCAACCGACATGGGCGTTAACATGGTGGGAAAGTGCATAATAGATGATGATATCTGCGTTGAGGCATCTCATCAGGAGATTATCAGAAGATATTTACAGGCCCTCATCGATAAGAAGAAAGGCCTTCTTACCAACGAGATGATTTATAAGGCTGAGTTTCTTATGAATCAGGCCGGAATTTCTGTGGACGACAGAAAGACCGTTGCAGCTGCAAGAAAACGTGCCGAGGAGACAGGAAAGCCTGCTGTTGCCATCGAGATGGAAGACGGCACAATCCTTACAGGAAAGACCACAGACCTTTTGGGACCTGCGGCAGCAGTGCTTCTTAAAGCTTTGAAAAAAGAAGCAGGGATCTCCAAAGACCTCAAAGTCGTTACACCCACGGCCATTGAACCTATTCAGACTCTTAAGACCAAATATATGGGCAGCAAGAACCCCAGACTCCATACAGATGAGATTCTTATAGCCCTTTCAGTAAGCGCATCCATAAGCGATGTTGCAAAGATTGCTTCGGAGCAGCTTCCCAAACTTAAGGGATGTGAGGTTCACTCCACATGCGTTCTTTCAAGCGTTGATATGAAGGTATTCAAGAAGCTTGGAATGCATTTGACATGCGACGTTTAAGAAAGTTTTATTTAAAAGTTTATAAACAGTTTATTGATTTGGCTGTAAACGCTAACATATAATTATAAAGGTAACGTGATTACCCATAGGAGAGAAATTATATGGAAAACAATAACAACCAGGGGGGAAACGGGGGTCCTAACAATCAGAACAGGAAGCCGAGCCTTTCCTTTATAATGCTTGCCATATTATTTACCATCTTTCTGGTAAGCATAATAATGAGACTGTTTAGCGGAGATTCTTCTCAGGAGATTTCCTACACCGAGTTTCTGACAATGGTGGAGGAAGGCAAAGTTGAGAGCGTAGAAATCTCGGTGGATAAGAGTCGTTTGACTATCTTTACCACAGGCCAGGCCAAACAATCAAACAACCTTCCCGATTGGTACATTTACGGAAACATGATGGGCAAGTCGGGAGAAACATATTACACAGGTTATGTTGATGATGACGAGAATCTGATTCCTTACCTGAAGGAGCACAACGTCGAGATTAACAGACAGATATCCGATAACTCAGGCGTTTTGCTTTCGATACTGATAACATATGTATTGCCTGTAATCATAATGCTCATTGTGCTGAGCTTCCTTTTCAAGAAGATTGGCGGAGCAGGCGGCCCCATGGGAGTGGGCAAGAACACCGCAAAGGTTTATGTACAAAAAGAAACAGGCGTTACATTTAAGGATGTTGCCGGAGAAGACGAGGCAAAGGAGTCACTGGTAGAGGTGGTGGATTTCTTGCATAACCCCGGAAGGTATGCGGGAATCGGTGCCAAGATACCTAAAGGAGCCCTTCTTGTAGGCCCTCCCGGAACAGGTAAGACACTTCTTGCGAAAGCGGTTGCCGGTGAAGCACATGTACCCTTCTTCTCACTGACGGGTTCCGACTTCATTGAGATGTATGTCGGTGTCGGTGCCTCCAGAGTAAGAGATTTGTTCAAGGAAGCAAGTAAGAATGCTCCCTGTATTGTATTTATAGATGAGATTGATGCCATCGGACGAAGCCGTGATAACCGTTACGGCGGAGGAAACGAGGAAAGAGAGCAGACTCTTAACCAGCTCCTTTCTGAGATGGATGGTTTCGATTCCACAAAGGGTGTCTTAATCCTTGCAGCAACCAACAGACCTGAGATTCTTGACAAGGCCCTTCTTCGTCCCGGACGTTTCGACAGACGAATTATCGTTGATAAGCCCGACCTTAAAGGACGTGTGGAGATTCTTAAGGTTCACGCCAAGGATGTTAAGATGGATGAGACCGTTGACCTTGAGGCAATCGCCCTTGCAACAAGCGGTGCCGTAGGTTCCGATCTTGCCAACATGATTAACGAGGCGGCAATCAATGCCGTTAAGAATAAACGTGAGTATGTAACTCAGAAAGACCTCTTCGAAGCCGTTGAGCAGGTTCTCGTAGGTAAAGAGAAGAAGGATCGAATTATGAGTAAGGAAGAGAGAAAGATTGTTTCCTACCATGAAGTCGGTCACGCTCTTCTTTCAGCCCTTCAGAAGAACACCGAGCCTGTACAGAAGATTACCATCGTTCCCAGAACCATGGGTGCCTTAGGATATGTAATGCATGTGCCTGAGGAGGAGAAGTATCTTAACTCTGAGAAAGAACTTCACGAGATGATTGTGGGGCTTCTTGGCGGACGAGCAGCCGAAGAGATAGTGTTTGACACGGTCACTTCCGGAGCCTCCAATGATATTGAGAAGGCTACAGATATTGCCAAGTCCATGGTTACTCAGTACGGTATGAGCAAGAAGTTCGGTCTTATCGGACTTGCAACAGTGGAGAGCAAGTATCTTGACGGAAGAGCAGCTCTTAACTGTGCGGACGTAACCGCAGCGGAAGTCGACAAGGAAGTAATGAGAATCCTCAAAGAATGCTATGAGGAAGCCAAGAAGCTTCTTGCCGAGAACCGCGACGTAATGGATAAGATTGCCGAATACCTTATCGAGAAAGAGACCATCACCGGTAAGGAATTCATGAAGATATTCCGTGAGGCAAAGGGACTTCCTGAGCCTGAGGAGAAGAAGGAAGACGAGGCTAAGACTGAGGAAGCAAAGGCTGACGAAGTAAAGGCCGAAGAACCCAAGGCAGAAGAAAAGGCCGAGGAAACCAAAGCCGAAGAGCCCAAGCCAGAAGAGCCTAAAGCCGAGGAGCCCAAGGAAGAGAAATGGGAGGCGCCTAAGTCCATGGAGGATCTTAGAGCCGAGAACGAAGCTCCTGTGGGCAGATTCTCCAACACACAATTATAAAAGAAATTTGCAAAACGGGGCAAAATGCCCCGTTTTTCTTTTGCATTTCGGGGCACTTTGATATAATTAGTATATGTTTGACATTGAAGAAGAATTGAAAAAACTCCCCCATACTCCGGGAGTATATATAATGCATGATAAGTCAGATGCCATTATCTATGTGGGTAAGGCCATCGACTTATTTAACCGTGTCCACTCATACTTTAGGGTGGGTTATAAGAAGTCGCCCAAAATTGAGAAGATGGTTACTCAGATTAAGAGGTTTGAGTACATCATTACGGATTCGGAACTGGAAGCTTTGGTGCTTGAGAACAACCTGATTAAGGAGCATGAGCCAAAGTATAACACCATGCTTAAGGATGATAAGACTTATCCCTATATCATGGTGACTCTTGGAGAGAAATTCCCCAGAGTAAAGTCATCAAGGACAATGAAGAAGGACAAGTCCAGATACTTTGGCCCCTTCACCTCAAACTATGCGGTGAAGGAGACTTTGGATCTTCTTAATAAGGCATATAAGATAAGAACCTGCAACAAGAAACTTACGGGAGAGCCTGAGGGTCGGCCTTGCCTGAATTATCACATAGGACAGTGTATGGCACCCTGTACCGGTAAGGTGAGCGAGGAAGAGTACAGGGAAAATATCGATAAAGTTCTCGACTTCCTGGGTGGCAATTATTCCTCCATCGTAAAGGATCTGGAGGCCAAGATGAATGCAGCTTCAGAGGCTTTGGACTTTGAGACTGCGGCTACATACAGAGACCTTATTAACAGCGTTAAGGCCGTGACCCAGAAGCAGAAGATTACTGACCATGACGGAGATGACAAGGACGTTATTGCCATCGCAAGAGACAAGCAGGATAACGAGGCAGTTGTTCAGGTATTCTTCGTAAGAGACGGAAAACTTATCGGAAGAGAACACTTCTATATGACACACGTGTCATCAACTGAAACCGATGCCGATGTCCTTGGAGATTTTGTAAAACAGTTCTACGCAGGAACACCCTACATTCCAAAGGAGATTATGCTTCCCACAGAGCTGGAGGAGGCAGGCCTTATAGAAGAGTGGTTAACAGGCAGAAAGGAATCCAGAGTATATATCAAGGTTCCTAAGATTGGTTCCAAAGAGAAGCTGGTGGAGCTGGCGCGAAAGAACGCTGCGCTGGTACTTAATCAGGACAGGGAGCGATTAAAGAGAGAAGAAGGCCGAACGATCGGAGCCGTTAAGGAAATTCAGGAACTTCTGGGACTAGACAAGCTTAACCGAATGGAAGCCTTTGATATTTCAAATACCAGCGGCTTTGAAAATGTAGGTTCCATGGTTGTCTTCGAAAAAGGTAAACCCAAGAGAAGTGACTATAGAAAGTTTAAGATTAAGACCGTTGCAGGCCCTGATGATTACGCCTGCATGCATGAAGTATTAACCCGAAGATTGCTTCGAGGTAAAGAGGAATCGGGTGAGGAGATTAACACAGGTTTTTCCAGCCTTCCGGATTTAATACTTATGGACGGCGGAAGAGGACAGGTGAATATCTGCCTTAAGGTCCTTGATGAACTTAGGATGAACATCCCTGTATGCGGAATGGTCAAGGATGATTTCCACAGAACCAGAGGCATATATTTTAATAACAAAGAGCTTCCCATAGATACTCATTCCGAAGGCTTTAAGCTGGTTACCAGAATTCAGGATGAAGCCCACAGATTCGCAATCGAGTTCCACAGGTCCTTAAGAAGCAAGGATCAGACCAAATCTGTCCTTGATGAGATTCCGGGAATCGGTCCTGCAAGGCGAAAGGCCCTCATGAGAACTTTTGCTTCAATTGAGGATGTGCGAAACGCATCTGAAGAGGAACTTGAGGCAATTCCTGAAATGAATCCACAGGCGGCAAGAAGCGTATACGAGTTTTTCCACAAATAATAAAAGGTAATGGCCAGATGACCATTACCTTTTTTGTTTATAATTCTACGCTTGTTTTTGCATCAGTCAGAGTCTTTTTGATAACTTCACCTGAATCTTTGATAATTTCAAGATTGACAGGATTGTTACACTTATCAAGAGTAACTGTGACGCTCTTGCCATCATATACTGCAGAAGCTGTAAGCACTGTCTTGCCTGTGAGATCGGGAATCTCAATTCGAACTTCCTTGTTGGCTACAGGGAGATAGTAACGAAGGGTCAGATCCTTTGTGTAATCGTACTCGGGAGTTTCCGCGTTACTGCCCACAGGAAGCAGGGTGTTTCCCTTAACAAAAAGAGGAAGGTGCATGTAGTCGTAAGTGCGGCTGTAATATCTGCCACCCTCAAGAATCTCATCATCCAGAAGGTTCATCCACTTGCCTTCAGGAAGATAGAACTCTCCACGGCCCTCTTCGTTAAAGATGGGAGCCACCAGAAGCGAATCGCCAAGCATATATTGCAAATCAAGATACTTGCAGGCAGGATCCCCCGGGAAGGAGAAAAACATGGGGCGCATTACAGGGGTTCCCTTTTCGTGGGAAATAACCGCCATGCGATATAAGTAAGGCATAAGTCTGCACTTAAGATTAACGAAGGATCTTACAACGTCGTTGCTTTCCTCGTCAAAAATCCAAGGAACACGATATGTGTCTGAGCCGTGGAGTCTGCTTTGGGTACTGAGCAATCCAAACTGAACCCAACGCTTGTAAAGGTCAGGCTTTGCGGTGGATTCGAAGCCTGAAATATCGTGGCTCCAGAAGCCGTATCCGCTGGCGGACAGTGATAAGCCTCCGCGAAGGGATTCTGCCATGGAAGGATAGCTTGCAAAGCAGTCGCCGCCCCAATGGATGGGGAACTGCTGACATCCTGCTGTGGCACTTCTTGCAAACAAAACGGCATTTCCTTTGCCCTTAACCTCTTCGATTGCCTTAAATACTGTTTCCTGATAGAAAACGGAATACATGTTATGCATATCTGTGGGGTCAGAGCCGTCAAAATATGTAACATCTGTGGGAATTCTTTCACCAAAGTCGGTCTTGATACAATCGATTCCCAAATCCAAAAGTTCTTTTATTCTGTCAGCAAACCACTTTCTGGCGTCGGGATTGGTGAAGTCCATAACAGCCAAACCGGGCTGCCAGTTATCAACCTGCTTAACACCCTTGCCATCGGCACGCATGAGGAAGTAGCCTTTTTTACATAATTCGTCAAAAGTCTCGCCGTACTGGCTGACGTAAGGATTAATCCATGCGCAAAGCTTTAAGCCTCTCTCATGATAGCGGGAGAGCATTCCCTTAACATCTGAAAACTGCTCCTTATCCCAGACAAAATCGCACCAGCGAAGGCCTTTGAGCCAATAGCAGTCGAAGTGGAAAACGCTGAAGGGTATATTTCTCTTCTCCATTCCGGAGATAAGTTCTGAAGTGATTTCCTCGTCGTATTTGGGCTTGAAGCTTGTGGAGAGCCAAAGGCCGAAGCTCCATGCGGGAGGAAGTGCGGGACGACCTGTAAGTGATGTGTAGACATCGAGAATGTCTGCAGGGGTCTCACCGTACATAAAGTGATAGCGAAGCTCCTCACCCTGTACGGAAAAACTTACGTACTCTACTTTCTCGCTTGCCACTTCAAATTCCACGGGAGCGCTGTGATCTACGAAGATACCGTAGTTTTCACTTGTAATATAAAAAGGTACGCACTTGTAGGATACGTCACTGGCGGTTCCACCGTCTTCGTTCCAGCAGGTGACTGTCTGTCCGTTCTTGACAAAGGGTGTGAATTTTTCGCCGAAGCCATATACTGTTTCGCCGGGCTTTAAAGATAACTCGGCAAGAACGTAGGGTTCGCATTTTTGCTCAAAGTAGTGAGGACCGGGCTTAAAAGTGTTAGGAACTGCGTCCCAGCGCATATAACCGGTATTTCTGAAGCCTGAGGATGTGAGGACACGTCCTTTGGCCTCAAATGTATATCCGAACTGTTTACGATTGACGCGGACGGTAACATCTCCCGCCGTCATTACAGCTTCGTCTTCGTTTACATCTACTTTTACAGCCTCCGGCTTTGTATTAAGGACAAAGCGGGGCTCGTGTTTCTCGTAGGCTTTGAAGTGTGTGATGGACACAGCAATATCATTGTGACCTGCAGATACAAAATCCATCTGCAAAACTGTGAGATCCAGAGCATCCGCCCGGGATGTGATGGGACGTTCCGGAGCCAGGATACGCATACCGTTAGGTATCTCAATTACCTCAAATGCCTGAGCGGCGTAGGAGGGTTTAACTCTTTCACTTCTTAACCAGTATCCTTCTGTAAATTTCATTGTTATACCTCATTTCCTTGGTAGTCAGGATAGTTTAATAATTTAAATCATACAAGTATTTATAATAAGTATCAATATCTTTTTAAACTTGTAGCCATAATTAGGCTGTGATAAAATGTTTAGTTGAAGCAGGTTGCTTCAAAAATAAACTAAAGAGGAGAATCCTATGGCCAGCGTTCGATTATCAGCTATTATTGAGAAAATGAAACTGGACAACCTGACACCCGAGATTAATGCGGACAAGATTCGTATTACTCAGCCGGATATCAACCGTCCCGCACTTCAGATGGCAGGTTACTTTGAACACTTTGAAGAGACACGACTTCAGGTTATCGGATTTGTGGAATACACCTACATGCAGGGTCTTTCCGAGGACAGAAAGAAAGAGGTTTATGAACAGCTTCTTTCCTATGAAATTCCCGCCATCGTATTCTGCAGAGAGCTTACCCCCGATCCGTTGTTTATCGAGATCGCGCTTAAGCATCAGAGAGCTGTTCTTGTTTCCAAGAAAGCTACATCCGCGTTCATGGCGGAGATAATTCGTTGGCTTAATGTAAAGCTTGCACCCTGTATCACCATCCATGGCGTACTCGTAGACGTTTATGGTGAAGGTGTTCTTATTACGGGTGAGAGCGGTATCGGTAAGTCCGAGGCAGCATTGGAGCTTATAAAGCGTGGGCACCGTCTTGTAACCGACGATGTTGTTGAAATAAGAAAGGTATCGGATGATACCTTAATCGGATCTGCTCCCGAGATTACCAAGCACTATATCGAGCTTAGAGGTATCGGTATTGTGGACGTGAAGACCCTTTTCGGTGTGTCCAGCGTCAAGGAAACTCAGAGCATAGATATCGTTATCAAGCTTGAGGATTGGAATAAAGACAAGGAATACGACCGCCTTGGTCTTGAGGAAGAGTATACAGAGTATCTTGGAAACAAGATTGTCTGCCACACCATTCCCATCAGACCCGGCCGAAACCTTGCAATTATCTGTGAGACAGTTGCGGTTAACCACAGACAGAAGAAGATGGGTTACGACGCAGCCAAAGAGTTCTACCAGAGAGTACAGGCGTCCTTTTCTAAGAACAGGGACGACGATGATTAATTAAGTGAAAGAGGAATGTTTTAATGAAGAATTATGTTTTTGGTGTAGATGTGGGAGGAACAACCGTTAAGATCGGTCTGTTCGACAAAGAGGGAAAAGCAATTGATAAGTGGGAAATTCCCACTCGTACAGCTAACGGCGGAGAGGCAATTCTCCCCGACATAGCTAAGTCTATAGAAGATAAGATGACCGAGAAGAACATCTCCAAGGATGACCTTATCGGTGTTGGACTCGGTGCACCCGGTCCCGTAGATGACAACGGAATGATTCACAAGGCAGTTAACCTTGGCTGGGGCGAGTTCTCCATCAAGGACAAGCTTGAAGGAATCCTGGGCGTACAGGTTGAGGCAGGAAACGATGCCAACGTTGCAGCTCTCGGTGAAATGTGGCAGGGCGGCGGACGCGGCTACAAGAACGTGGTTGCGGTTACCCTTGGAACAGGTGTCGGCGGTGGTATCATCGTTGATGGCCAGATCCTTTCCGGTACCAGCGGAGCAGCAGGCGAAATCGGCCATATCCACTTAAACGACAATGAGTTAAGCGTCTGCGGATGCGGCAACAGAGGATGCCTTGAGCAGTATGCTTCGGCAACCGGTGTCGTAAGACTTGCAAAGAGACGTCTGGTTGCAGACGAGAAGCCCAGCGTATTAAGAGATGCAGAGCTTAGCGCCAAGTCAGTATTCGATGCAGTTAAGGCTGGAGACGAGGTTGCCATCGATGTTGCCAAGGAATTCGGAAGATGCTTAGGCATCGGCCTTGCAATTGTTGCAGCTGTAATGAACCCTCAGATATTCGTTATCGGAGGCGGTGTTTCAAAGGCAGGCCCTGTGCTCTTTGATTACATTATTCCCGCATACAACAACAACGTTTTCCCTGCGGCAAGAGACATCAAATTCGCCCTTGCAGAGCTTGGAAACGATGCCGGAATCTATGGCGCAGCCAAACTTGTACTGGACAAAGCAAACTAAACACGGAGCTTTTCTATGATCACAAAGGAAACAAAGGAAGCAATAAGTCGTTTGGTTCCCGAAAGTCATATTTTGTATGACGAACCCCTAAAAAAGCATACAACATTTCAGGTAGGCGGAAATTCCGACTGCCTGATTTTTGTTGAAAAAGAAAAAGAACTTAAGGATCTCATTAGCTACCTTGACGGGGCAGGTATCCCCAGATATTTAATAGGAAACGGAAGCAACCTTCTTGTGAGCGATGACGGTTTCAGAGGAGTAATCCTTGAGACAAGGCGTCTGTTTTCTGATATAAAGGTGGAGGGAGAAACCATAATCGCCAAAGCGGGAGCACTGATGTCCAAGATCGGCTCCGTTGCTTTGGAAAACGAGCTTACAGGTTTCGAGTTTGCCGCAGGAATTCCCGGAACCATAGGCGGCGGAGTGGTAATGAACGCCGGAGCATATGGCGGCGAACTTAAGGATGTAATCGTAAGTGTAAGAGTTCTTACCAAAGATGGTAAAAGCGAAGAAATCTCCTGTGAAGACATGGGCTTTGGTTACAGGACAAGTGTTGTAAGAAAGAATGAATATATTGTTACCGAGGTTAAGATTAAACTTTCCAAAGGTAATAAGGAAGAAATAAAAGCCACCATGGAAGACCTTAAGGAAAGAAGGAAATCTAAACAGCCCTTGGAGTATCCCAGTGCCGGATCCACATTTAAGAGACCTGAAGGATATTTTGCAGGAAAGCTTATTGAGGATGCAGGCCTTAGGGGATACAGTGTGGGCGGAGCCATGGTTTCTGAGAAGCACTGTGGTTTTATCATAAATAAAGGAGACGCCAGTGCGTCAGACGTTGATAAGCTGATAAAGGATGTAAGTAAACGGGTTAAGGATTCCTTTGGAGTAACATTGGAACCGGAAGTAATAAGACTCGGAAAGTTTTAGGAGGCCATATGTCTTTTTCAACAGATGTTAAAGAAGAGCTTACCAAACACATACCCGGACCCCGTCACTGTGCCCTTGCAGAGCTTATGGCCATAATGCATTTTGCGGGATATTTTGGCAGAACAGAGGACGATGGACTTATCATCGGCTTTAAATCCGATAACCCATGCGTTTTAAGAAAAGGCTTTACATTGTGGAAAAAAACCTTTAATATAGAATCTGCTATGGCCCTTAGAGGGGCGGAAGCTGACATGGTGATGGAGAAATTCGGCAATTTATCCGATCCCGTGGACCCTGTTTTCCTTAAGAATTCCTGTTGCCGAAGGGCATTTTTAAGGGGGGCGTTTTTAAGTGTGGGTTCAGTCAGTGATCCGGATAAGAGCTATCACATGGAATTTTTGTGTGAGAATGAAGCGCAGGCCATGCAGCTTAAGGACATTATAAGGGACTTTGACGTAGAAGCTAAGATTATTACGCGAAAGAAGTATTTTGTCGTATATATAAAGGAAGGTTCATCAATAGTTGAACTTCTGAATGTTATGGAAGCTCATGTTTCACTGATGAGCTTCGAGAACTCCAGGATTCTTAAGGAAGTCCGAAACACGGTTAACAGAAGAGTTAACTGCGAGACAGCCAACATCAAGAAGACCGCGGATGCTTCGTCCAGACAGATGGAGGACATTTATTTACTTAGGGATACCTACGGACTGAAAAATCTCCCGGAGAAACTCAGGGAGGTTGCGGAAGTTCGATTGGAATACCCGGAGGCTACCCTGCAGGAGTTGGGTGAGATGCTTTCGGTTCCGGTTGGCAAATCCGGAGTTAATCACAGGCTCAGAAAACTTTCTGAACTTGCTGATAAGGTAAGGGGCTAAGGCCCAAGGAGGAGAATTATGACAAAAAAATCTGTAACCATTAATCTTGAAAACGGTCTTGATGCACGTCCCATTGCCCTTCTTGTGCAGAGAGCCAGCCAGCATGAGTCAAGAATCTATATTGAGATTGGCGACAAGAGAGTAAATGCCAAGAGCATCATGGGTATGATGAGTCTTGTTTTGGATAATGGCGAAACATTAACCGTTTCAGCAGACGGAACTGACGAGAAGGAAGCTGTTGTAGATTTGGAACAGTTCCTTAGCGGACAGACTGCTTAATAAGAATATATCCGCATTCCGTTAATCGGAATCGCGATATAATATCCCTAATGGGTTAACTAAAAATTTCATACTAATATAGGAGGTATATAAAATGGCATTAGTTACCACGAAAGACATGTTTGCTAAAGCTTATGATGGCGGATACGCTATCGGTGCATTCAACGTAAACAACATGGAAATCGTACAGGGTATCACAGAGGCAGCAGGCGAGTTAAAGAGCCCTGTTATCCTTCAGGTATCCAAGGGTGCAAGAGCTTATGCTAACCACACTTACCTTGTTAAGCTGGTTGAGGCAGCTGTAATTGAGAACCCTGAAATCCCCATCGCATTACACTTGGATCACGGTGATACATTTGAACTTTGTAAGTCTTGTATCGACGGTGGATTTACATCTGTTATGATCGACGCTTCCTCAAAGTCATTTGAGGACAACATCGCTTTAACAAAGCAGGTTGTTGAGTATGCGCACGCACACGGCGTTGTAGTAGAGGCTGAGCTTGGTACTCTTGCAGGTATCGAGGATGAAGTACAGGTTGAGGCTGGTAAGGAAGCTTACACTCGTCCTGAAGAGGTTGAAGAGTTTGTTGACAGAACAGGTTGTGACTCTCTTGCAATCGCTATCGGAACATCTCACGGTGCTTACAAGTTCACTCCCGAGCAGTGCACAAGAAATGCTGACGGAATCCTTGTTCCCCCTCCGCTTCGTTTCGACGTTCTTGAGGAGTGCATCAAGAGACTTCCCGGATTCCCTATCGTACTTCACGGTTCATCTTCAGTTCCTCAGGAATTCGTTAAGATGGTTAACCAGTACGGCGGAAAGATGCCCGATGCTGTAGGTATTCCTGAAGAGCAGCTTCGTCAGGCAGCTAAGCTTGCTGTATGTAAGATCAATATCGACTCCGATATCCGTCTAGCTATGACAGGTAACATCAGAAAGTACTTTGCAGAGCATCCCGATCACTTCGATCCTCGTCAGTACTTAAAGCCCGCTCGTCAGGCTGTTAAGGACATGGTTGCTCACAAGATCGTTAACGTTCTTGGTTCAGACGGCAAGGCTTGATTACCTTAATATGAAACAATTAACGCCTCGGTGGTTTCCACCGAGGCGTTTTGATTTGCAATTAATGTCAGGGGACGCTCACCTCTTTCCCCACTCTTTCTTATACTCTATGGCGCAAAGCGAAGAATAATTTATTCCTGCTTGTCTACATGGTATCTGCCTATATGAAGGGAGTCAACCCTGCGAAGCACCGCTCTGCGGCTGTGGGGTTGACTCCCTTCATACAGGCAGATAAGATCATCATCAAGCAGGAAAGAATTAGTATGCTGTTATTACAGCGCAAAAAAAACGGTGCCTATAAAGCACCGATAGAAAAAGCATCGATAATTTAAGCTTCAAAAATCCCGATGCCCAAAATATTAAAATATGAGTCCTTGAGGCACCGGAAAAAGAAAAAAAGGAAATCCCGTTGCCCATTAAGTGATATAAGTGCGATTTTGGGCATCGGAAAAAGGGAAAAAGGAAATCCCGTTGCCCATTAAGTGAAATAAGTGGGATTTTAGGCATCGGAAAAGGGAAATAGGATAATCCCGATGCCCGAGAAGTGAAATAAGTGTATTCAGAGCTAAAGCAAAAAATACCCCCAGACAGGGAGGATGCCGAGTAAGTATTCTTACTCGGCATTTATTATGAAAAAGTTATTTAATCAAGCAAACTTGCTAGGATGTTGTCTGTGTGTTATTGATTTATCTTATACTGTTAGTATACGGGCAACTTTTGTCTAAAGAATAATCATTTGTTGAAAATTCCTTTAACTAATTGTGAACAAAATATGAACATGAAGGCCAAAATACTCATTATATTGTCTGAAAACAATATGCAACTAAAAGTAGAAATCAAAAATAAGACACAATTAAAATATTTGTTTTAGATAAATGACATGCGTTACTTGATAACATTTTAACAAAAGCCGGATAGTACCAAAGTAGCATTTGTACATTTTGCACAAAAAAATGGCTGCCCATATGGGACAGCCGTTTTCGTTGATTTCAGAAGCAATTTAGAGCTTCTCGGGTTCGGGATAATCAACACCAAATGTTTCAACTGTAACAGTCTTCATAACCTGAGGGGTTCTGGGTCTGTCGCTAAAGTCAGTGTCAACTTCCGCAATGGCGTTAACAACTTCCATTCCTTCAATAACCTTACCGAAGGCAGCGTAATCACCGTCAAGGTGAGGTGAAGTCTTGTGCATTACGAAGAACTGGCTTCCTGCAGAATCAGGGAACATGCTTCTTGCCATTGAAAGAACGCCTTCTGTATGCTTAAGGTCATTCTTGAAACCGTTGGATGAAAACTCACCCTTGATTGAGTAGCCGGGGCCACCCATTCCTGTTCCTTCGGGATCTCCTCCCTGAATCATGAAACCTTTTATAACTCTGTGGAAGATAAGTCCGTCATAGAAGTTCTTGTTAATAAGACTTATGAAATTGTTAACGGACTGAGGAGCCACATCGGGATAAAGCTCTGCCTTGAAGACATCGCCGTTTTCCATTGTAAATGTAACTATTGGATTCTGAGCCATAATTTACTCTCCTTTCTGAATGTCTTTCTATATTCTATCCGAAAACACGGGAACGGTAAAGAAGAAACTATGCTAAAATAGGGGGCGGAGGAAGATATGCTTAAGAACCTTTATTTTGTAACGGATATTGAGAATAAGGAATTATACGAAAACACCTACAGGTGGAACGTGGACTTATTAAGGAATGACCTTCAAAAAGAGGGGACAGACCTTTCATTCGTCTATTCTCCCGAAATCATAGACGTCAACATGTTAAATAAGAGCGCCCTGGTAATAACCGATGTGGAAAGCTATCTTGAAAGCTTTTTGGGAGCCAGGGGAAATGTGCTTTTCTTCTCAAAGGATGGTTTTATTCCCTGGGGAGTTGATTACGTAATTCTTGGCTGGGAAGCTTTCAATGCGGCGGAAATTCTTGATGCATATCTTCGAGTTACCCATGCCACAAGAACCATTCTTGAAACAGACAGGCTCATCATCAGGGAGAGCACTGTGGATGATGTGGATGAGTTCTATAGAATTTACGCTGAAGAGGGGATAACCGACTACACCGAAGAACTGTTTAAGGACCCGGAAGATGAGAAGCACTACATGCAAAACTATATCAGAGAGATTTACGGTTTTTACGGCTTTGGAGTGTGGACCCTGGTGCTTAAGGAAACAGGGAAGGTAATCGGGAGAGCCGGAATCTCTGTAAGAGACGGCTTTGATGAACCGGAGATAGGCTATGTTCTTGAGAAAAAATATCACCGACAAGGCCTGGCCTATGAGGCTTGCTCAGCCATAATCGACTATTTTAAAGAAAATTACAGCTTCGAGAGAATAATGGCCTTAAGCGAAGCGGGAAATGTGGCCGGGAATGGGCTCCTTAAAAAACTCGGCTTTGAATATGAGTGTGATGTAAAGGAGAGAGGCCGTTTTTACCAAAAATACAGCTTAAATATACAAAAAACGCCAAGATAATACATTGAAATAAAATTCCTCGTCTGCTACTATAGAGCGTAGGGAATTATAATCAGATGTGGCACGACATCTGACGGAATAGACCAAATATCAGCATGGAGGAATCATCATGAGAATTATCAAAACAAAAGATTACAACGACATGAGCAGGAAAGCTGCCAACATTATTTCCGCACAGGTTATCCTCAAGCCGGATTGTGTACTGGGACTTGCAACAGGATCAACACCCGTGGGAACTTACAAGCAGCTGATAGACTGGTACAACAAAGGGGATTTGGATTTTTCCGAGGTAACAAGTGTAAATCTTGACGAGTACAAGGGACTTGATAAGGACAACGACCAGAGCTATTGGTATTTCATGCATACCAATTTCTTCGATCATATCAACATTAACTCAGAGAACGTAAACCTTCCCAACGGAATGGAGCCTGACTCTGAAAAGGAATGTGCAAGATATGATGATATTATTCGTTCAGTGGGCGGAGTAGACCTTCAGCTTCTTGGTCTCGGACACAACGGACATATCGGATTCAACGAGCCCGCCGAGGAGTTTAAGAAGGGCACACACTGTGTAGACCTTACACAGAGCACCATCGAGGCAAATGCAAGATTCTTTGCATCCATGGACGACGTTCCCAAACAGGCTTATACAATGGGCATTCGTACAATTATGTCAGCCAAGAAGATTCTTGTTGTGGTAAGCGGCAAGGATAAGGCTGCTATTGTCAAGAAGGCCTTCACAGGCCCTGTTACACCTCACGTACCCGCTTCACTGTTACAGATGCATCCCGACGTAACCATTGTTGGAGATGAAGAGGCGTTATCAGAATTAGATATCTAAGTTTGAACGTAAACGCCGGAGAATATCCGGCGTTTTCTGTCGTTATATTGTAAAAGGGAAATACAATAAAGGGAGAACTTTAGAATGATTGTTAAAAATGTAAAAATCTTTAGGGAAGACGGAAGCTTTGAGCAGGGAGAAATTGTTATTGAGGGCGAGCGATTCGCAGAGGCAACAAGCGACGAAACCGTAATTGACGGCAACGGATGTTTCGCAATTCCGGGACTTACGGATGTGCATTTCCACGGATGCGTGGGTTATGACTTCTGCGACGGAACAGAGGAAGCCATTTCAGCCATGGCAGAGTACGAGCTTGCCAACGGCGTAACTGCCATTAACCCTGCAACAATGACTCTCTCCGAGGAGATGCTCACCAAAATCGCAAGGGCGGCTGCGGCTCACCAGAACGGTGCCGGCGCAGATCTCGTGGGTATCAACATGGAAGGCCCCTTCATCAGCATGGAGAAAAAGGGCGCCCAGAATCCCGAGTATATAATGAACCCCGATATTGATATGTTCAGAAGACTTCAGAAGGAGGCAAATGGCCTCTTTAAGCTTTGCGACATTGCACCTGAACTTGACGGGGCCTTAGAGTTTATCGATGAACTTAAAGATGAGGTGCGCATCAGCGTGGCTCATACCTGCGCAAACTATGATGAGGCCAAGGCGGCTTTCGATCATGGTGCAACTCAGGTTACACACCTTTACAATGCCATGAATCCCCTTACACACAGGGCTCCCGGCGTTATCGGAGCAGCATCCGAGAACGAGAATGTTTACGCCGAGATGATCTGTGACGGAGTTCATATTCACCAATCTGCCATAAGAGCAGCTTTCAAAATGTTTGGAGATGACAGAATCATTCTTATCTCCGATTCCATGATGGCAACAGGAAAGCCGGACGGACAGTATTCATTAGGGGGTCAGGATGTTACTGTCAAGGGCGCCTATGCCACACTTACAGAGGGCGGAAACCTTGCAGGAAGCGTAACGAACCTTATGAATTGTGTTCGCTATGTGGTAAAAACCGCGGGAATCTCCCTTGGAAGCGCCATCAAGTGTGCGGCAGTCAACTCTGCCAAGTCAGTTGGAATTTACGACAATTATGGTTCCATAACCGTCGGAAAGCTTGCAAATTTGGTTCTTTTGGATGAAAATTTGGATATTACCCGTATTATAAAGAGGGGAACAGTGGTAAGATAAGGGTATAATCATATAATAATCAATGAAAGGACACGACATCGCAATGACAAATCTTGAACTTCAAAGACACGCCAACGAAGTCAGAAAGGGAATAGTTAGTGCTGTACATTCTGCGAAAGCCGGCCATCCGGGTGGATCATTGTCAGCAGCTGATATTTTCACATTTCTGTATTTTGAGGAGATGAACATCGACCCTAAGAATCCCAAGATGGAGAACAGGGACAGATTCGTACTCTCCAAGGGCCACACCGCTCCCGGACTCTATTCAACACTTGCTAACAGAGGATACTTCCCTGTTGAGGACCTGCTTACATTAAGAAAGCTTGGCTCTTATCTTCAGGGACATCCCGATATGAAGCATATTCCCGGAGTAGATATGTCATCAGGTTCGTTGGGACAGGGAATTTCCGCAGCTGTAGGCATGGCACTTGGCGGAAAGATGGACAAAAAAGACTACCGCGTTTACACATTACTTGGAGACGGAGAAATCCAGGAAGGCCAGGTTTGGGAGGCAGCAATGTTTGCAGGCCATCGCAAACTTGATAACCTTGTGGTAATCGTAGATAACAACGGTTTGCAGATTGACGGTAAAATCGAAGACGTCTGCTCACCTTATCCTATTGACAAAAAGTTCGAAGCTTTCAACTTCCACGTAATCAACATTGATGCGCACAACTTTGATGAAATCAGAGCAGCATTCAAGGAAGCACGTGAGACAAAGGGTCAGCCCACCGCGATTATTGCTAAATCAATCAAAGGTAAGGGCGTATCTTTCATGGAGAACAATGCCGGATGGCATGGAAAGGCTCCCAACGATGAGGAGTATGCACAGGCTATGAAAGACCTTGAAGCCATCGACGAGACTCTTAAGAAAGCAGGTGAGAACTAATGTCAGACGTTAAAATCGCTACCCGTGAAAGTTACGGAAACGCCCTTGTTGAATTGGGCGCAAAGAACGAAAATGTAGTAGTACTTGATGCGGACTTGGCAGGAGCCACCAAAACAGGTACTTTCAAGAAAGCATATCCCGACAGATTCATTGACTGCGGAATAGCAGAGTGTAACATGATGGGAATCGCTGCAGGTCTTGCAACAGTGGGTAAAATTCCCTTTGCAAGTTCTTTTGCAATGTTTGCCAGTGGAAGAGCCTTCGAGCAGGTTCGTAACTCCATTGGCTATCCCAAGCTCAATGTAAAGATTGGTGCAACCCATGCCGGAATCACAGTAGGTGAAGACGGTGCAACACACCAGTGTAACGAGGATATCGCTCTTATGCGCGAGATTCCCGGAATGGTTGTAATGGTTCCCGCAGATGATATCGAGGCCAAGGCTGCAGTTATGGCTGCCGCTGAGCATGAGGGCCCCGTTTACTTAAGATTCGGTCGTGCGGCCTGTGGTCTTGTAAACGATTTCCCCGGTTATAAGTTTGAGATCGGAAAAGGAACTGTTTTGAAAGAGGGTAAGGACGTATCCATCATCGCTACAGGTGTGTGCGTAGAGCAGTCTCTCAAGGCAGCTGAAGCACTTAAGGCTAAAGGCATCGACGCTGAAGTTATCAATATCTGTACTATCAAACCCATCGATAAGGACCTCATCATCAAGACCGCCAAGAAGACAGGCAAGGTCGTTACTGTTGAGGAGCATTCCGTTATCGGAGGCCTGGGAAGCGCAGTTTGTGACGTTCTCAGCGAAGAGTGTCCTACAAAGGTTAAGAAGATTGGTATTAATGATGTGTTCGGCGAATCCGGTTCAGCAGGCGCACTTTTGACAAAGTACGGTCTGGACGCAGATGGAATCGCTAAGTCTGTTGAACAGTTTCTCTCTTAGGGGAGACGAGGGGGAGAGAAAATGAAGAGAAGACTTTCACCATCAATTTTGGCAGCGGATTTTGGGATACTGGGGGAACAGATTAGAACTGTTGATGCTGCCGGAGCAGAATATATCCACATAGATGTTATGGACGGGACCTTTGTCCCGTCCATCTCCTTCGGAATGCCTGTTATTCAGACCATCAGAAAAGAGACGAACAAAATCTTTGATGTACATCTGATGATAGTGGATCCCGAGCGATATATTAAGGAATTTGTGGAATGCGGAGCAGATATAATCACATTCCATCCTGAAGCATGTAACCACGTACAGGAAACCATTGATCTGATTCACAGTTTGGGAATCAAAGCCGGCTTATCGGTAAAACCCGCAACTCCTATAGAAACCCTAAGGCCATACATAGACAGCCTTGACCTGATTCTTATCATGGGTGTGGAGCCGGGATTCGGCGGCCAGAAGTACATGGAATCCGCCACTGACAAAATAAGGGAAGCCAGGGCTTTAATAGACGAATCCGGCAGAGATATCCGTCTTTCTGTAGACGGAGGAATAAAGCTTGATAACGTTTATAAGGTTCTTGACGCCGGAGTGGATGTTGTGGTTGCAGGGTCTGCCATTTTTAAGGGCGACCTTTCAAAAAATGTAAAAGATTTTATGGCTGTATTCGAAAACCACGAATAGTTTGCAGGAATGCAGTAAAGTGTGGTATTCTAAAGGTTACAGAATATTGCATAAGAGGTTAGAAAATGAATAAAGGAAAGTACTATATTACTACTGCCATAGCTTATACATCGGGTAAACCTCATATAGGTAACAGCTATGAGATAGTTTTGGCAGACAGTATTGCAAGATATAAGAGGAGAGAAGGATACGATGTATTCTTCCAGACCGGAACCGACGAACATGGTCAGAAGGTTGAGATAAAGGCAGCAGAGGCAGGGGTTACTCCCAAGGAATTCGTTGATGATGTTGCCGGACAGATTAAGGGAATCTGTGATTGCCTTAACTGTTCTTACGATAAGTTCATAAGAACGACTGATACCGATCACGAGAAGCAGGTTCAGAAGATTTTTAAGAGACTTTATGATCAGGGAGATATTTATAAGGGAGCTTACGAGGGCCTTTACTGTACACCCTGTGAATCCTTCTGGACAGAGTCCCAGCTGGTGGACGGAAAGTGCCCTGACTGTGGCCGTGAGGTTAAACCTGCCAAAGAGGAAGCATATTTCTTCAAGATGAGCAAATATGCCGACAGACTGATTGAGCATATTAATACTCATCCCGAGTTTATTCAGCCTGTTTCCAGAAAGAACGAGATGATGAACAACTTCCTTCTTCCCGGACTTCAGGATTTATGTGTTTCAAGAACATCTTTCAAGTGGGGAATACCTGTTACTTTTGATGAGAAACACGTGGTTTATGTATGGCTTGATGCCCTTACGAACTACATTACCGGAATAGGATATGACGCAGAGGGCAACAGTTCTGAACAGTACAAGAAATACTGGCCCGCAGACCTTCATCTTATCGGCAAGGATATAGTAAGATTCCATACCATTTACTGGCCTATTTTCCTTATGGCATTGGGCGAGCCCCTACCTAAGCAGGTATTTGGTCATCCCTGGCTTCTTGCCGGCGACGGAAAGATGAGCAAATCCAAGGGCAACGTTATCTACGCCGATGACCTGGCCAAGTTCTTCGGAGTTGATGCCGTAAGATACTTCATGATTCATGAGATGCCCTTCGAGAATGACGGTTCCATTTCCTGGGAGCTTATGACAGAGAGAGTTAACTCAGATCTTGCCAACGTTCTCGGCAATCTGGTTAACAGAACCATCTCCATGAGCAACAAGTACTTTGGCGGAGTGGTTGAGGACAAGAAGGTAACAGATGCTGTAGACGAAGACCTTAAAGCCGTTGTGACAGATACGAGAAACAGAGTTTCTGAGAAGATGGAAGATTTGCATGTGGCAGATGCCATCACAGAAATATTTACTCTGTTTAAGAGATGCAACAAATATATTGATGAAACAGAACCCTGGGTTCTTGCAAAGGACGAGGCAAAGAAGGACAGACTTGCAACAGTTCTCTATAACCTTTGTGAAAGCATCAGCATAGGTGCAGCCCTCCTTTGGCCTTTCCTTCCGGAAACAGCCGAGAAGATATGCAAGCAGCTGAACGTTAAGCTCAGAGATTTTGATACACTTACGACCTTCGGACTTTTGGAGAACGGAACTAAGGTTACTGAGACACCTGAGATTTTGTTCGCAAGACTTGATATAAAGGATGTACTTGCAGAAGCTGCTAGAATTGCTGAGATTCAGAAGGCCGAAGCAGGAGTTACTGAAGATAACAAGGAAGAGGAAAAGGGAATAGATATCCCGTCAAAGGATGAAATTGAGTATGGAGATTTTGACAAACTTCAATTTCAGGTGGGAGAAATAATTGCCTGTGAAGAAGTAAAGAATTCAAAGAAGCTTCTTTGCTCACAGGTGCGAATCGGAAGCAAGGTAAAACAAATCGTTTCCGGAATCAAGGCTTATTACAAGCCCGAGGAAATGGTGGGTAAGAAGGTTATGGTTCTCGTGAATCTGAAGCCTGCAACACTTGCCGGTGTTTTATCTGAAGGAATGCTTTTATGCGCAGAGGATGAAAACGGAAACCTGTCATTGATGACACCGGAAAAGGAGATGCCCTCAGGCGCAGAGATTTGCTGATAAGGGATTAAACGATTAGGGAGGATACGGTGTGAAGACAATATCACAAAAATTAAAAACTGTGATGGCTGTCATTGCGCTCGTTATCCTCTTTTTTTGTTACCTAGTGACAGCTGTTACCGATTCCAAGAGAGAAGCAGAAACTCCAAATATTGAGCTGATTGACCATTGGGAGATGGAGACGAAAGAAGGAACCTATTCCGATGTAAAACTGTCAGAGCAAAAATTTGATACCTTAAAGAGAGGGGACGGTGTTGTTATTTCAACAATCCTTCCCGACAAAACAATTACCAACCCCATGATGCGTCTGTACACAAATCACTGCAGCGTTGAGGTGTTCTTAGATGGAGAAGAAATCTATGAATACGGGGTTGAAAGAACATTAAACAATAAGTTCATAGGCTATGGCTTTCTGTATTTTGCACTTCCCTATGACTATCCCGGAAAGAAACTTGTAATCAGGTTTATTTCTTCCGAATCCATAGACACGAAATCACTTCGTGCTCCAACCATCTATGATTCTACAACCATGATGGTAAACTATGCCGCCGTTAACAGACGACTCCTGTCAATGAATATGTTTCTTATGGTTCTTGGTTTGGGGTTGATTGTATTTGGCCTGATTTTGCATCTGACCAAACAGAGAGCCTTAAGACTGGCTTCAGTGGGAGGATTTGCCCTGTCACTGTCCATGTGGTCCATGTGCAGCTACCATCTTATGGATATCTTTACGAATAATATGCTCTTTAAGAATTATCTGGAGTATTATTCGCTGTTTTTTGCACCGTTGTTTTTTCTGATATACTTTTGGACCGACTTAAAGAACAGAGATACAATTTCAATAAGGGCGACCTACAAGTCCCTTGTTGTATCCCAGATTCTTTTCCTTATAGTCGTTACCATAGCCCACGCTACCGACAAGCTTCATATTTCGGCAGCTATATGGGGCCAGCTTGCATTGATAATAATGGAGACGGTGGGAATACTTGCCATTTGTCTCAATGATGTGATACATAAGACTTTTACCTCGAAGGCTTTGTTTTTGGGAGTTGTTTCCATTTCCGCCTTTGCTTTGGTGGATGTGGGTTTATTCTTTGTCCAAAAGCTGGGAATCGAAACAAACAAACGCCATTTCTCATCCATAACATGTATGGGCGCAATTGTGTTTGTTATCTGCCTTGTGTGGGATTACTACCTGGAACATGAGAAGGCAAAAGAAGAAGCCATTAAAACGGACGCTCTTCAAAAACTTGCCTATACCGATCCTCTTACCGGAATTCCCAACAGGAGAAGCTATGACGACTGCCTTAAGGCTCTGGAGGAGAAACCCGACGATTTTGCCCTTGTTGCGGTTGATGTAAACGGGCTTAAGCATATCAATGATACCCTGGGGCATGAGATGGGAGACCTTCTTATAACTTCCATGGCGGACTGTTTAAAGAAAACCTTCGGTGGGGCTTCAATGATAGCCAGAATGGGCGGAGATGAGTTTGCTGCCATAGTTACGGACCTTCAATATAAGGATATGGACAGCATAATATGGAAACTTCAGTCTGAGATTGAAATAAAGAATGAAGAGCAGCCCGCGTTAAATATAAGTGCTGCTTACGGATACTGCAAGAGAAGCGAGTATCCAAGCATGAACGCCAAAGAGATATACAGAATTGCAGACAGCAGAATGTACGTTAGAAAAGCTCAAATGAAAAGGGAAGGGAAACACTGATGAAGAAAAAAGAGTTTTACTTCGAATCAAGAGACAATCATTCAAAGGTACATGCCGTAAGATGGCTTCCGGATGATGAATCCGTAAAGGCTATTCTTGTTCTGGTACACGGAATGGCAGAGTATATCGAAAGGTATGAAGGCCTGGCAAACTATTTTGCGGACAGGGGTTTTCTGGTAACAGGTATAGATAACCTGGGACACGGCAAATCCATAAGAGAGGACAAGAATCCAGGTTACTTTGCTCCCCATGATCCTGCCACGGTTGTGGTACGTGATGTACACAGACTTAAGAAACTTACCCAGGAAGAGTATCCCGGAATTCCCGTGGCTATTCTCGGACACAGCATGGGTTCATTTATAGTAAGAAATTATGTTATAAGATACGGAACAGGAATTGAATGTGCGGTAATTATGGGCACCGGAGAGCAGCCGGGAGCTGTTCTTGCAGGGGGAAAAGCCGTTGCCGGACTTCAGAAACTTTTCCTTGGGGACAATCACATAAGTAAGCTTTTGGAAGGAATGGCCTTCGGAAGCTACTTAAAGAGAATACCGGGCAAGAGAACGGCTATGGACTGGCTTTCCGTTGACGAAGCCAATGTTGACAAGTACATTGCCGATCCCCTTTGCGGATTCACCTTCCCCGTAAACGGATTCAGAACTTTGTTTGAACTGATTAAGAGATGTCAGAAGAGCGACAATATCGACAAGATTCCGAAGAATCTGCCTCTCCTTGTAATTGCAGGTAAAGAGGATCCTGTGGGTAACTACGGAAAGGGCCCCGAGAGCGTTCATAAGGCTTATAAGGCAGCAGGGATAAAGGATGTGGAACTTGTTCTTTATGACGGAATGAGGCACGAGATTTTAAATGAGGCCGGCAAGGAACAAGTATACAGTGATATCTTCGATTTTGTTAATGCACATACTTGTAAATAGGATATTTTTCCTATATAATCTTCTTGATGTAATTCAAGGTTAGTTACTATGAGTTTTGAAGACAATATTCAGGTAAGACCTGCAAGTATAGATGATTGGCAACCGGCAATGGATTTGGCCTGGCGAACATTTTTAAGGTTTGATGCCGATGACTATAAACGTGAGGGCATCGATAACTTTAAGGAGTTTGTTACGGATTCAAAGCTTTACAGGAATTTCTGTGAAGGCAGATATCCTTTGTTTGTGGCGCTCATTAAGGACAGGATTGTAGGACTTATTTCTCTTAGAAACGATAACCATATATCCCTTTTGTTTGTGGACGGTGATTACCACAGAAGAGGTATAGGAAGAGCCTTGATGGAGTATACAAGGCAGTATCTTGCAAATGAGGTCAATATAAACTCGGCCACAGTATTTGCAGCACCCTACGCGTACTCATTCTATGAGGCTGAAGGGTTCTTGAAGATAGGAGAGGAAACCGAGAGAGACGGTATGAGATTCACTCCTATGGAAATGATTTTTTGAAAGGTTAACAGGTAATTATGAAGTTTTTAAATATAGACAGTCCTTTGATGCGCTTTCTTTCCAGAATGGGAGATTTAATGCTCCTTAATCTTCTGACCGCTTTTCTTTGCGTGCCGATTATTACGGCGGGAGCAGCAATCACAGCGCTTCATTATGTATCCCTTAAGATGGTCAGAGGCGAAGAGGGTTATATTTTCAAGGACTATATGAAGTCATTCAAGCAGAATTTTAAACAGGCCACAGCTATTTGGGCCATTGGTATTGTTATAATTCTCGTTTTTGTGGGTGACTATTTTATCCTGCTTAATGCTCAGAATGTTCCGCAGGGACTTGGGACAATTATCCTTGCGGTTTCCATTATTGTTTTCGTAGTTACAAGATATGTATTTCCGGTTCTTTCACATTTTGAGAACACAGTGCCCAAGACCATCAAGAACGGTGTGTTCATGAGTATGCTTGCAGCTCCCAAGGCTTTATGTATGGCTGTTTTGGAGATTGCGCCCATTGTTCTTTTGTATTTTTCCGTCAGACTGGTACCTGTTGTTCTTCTGTTCGGAATAGCTTTACCCGCATATCTTGGCGCAATGCTTTACAATACCACATTTAAGAAATTCGAGCCCGAGGACAAGGAAGAGCCCGTTTCGGATATGGATTTCCATGTTGTGGTGGATGAAGAAGAAACTGATGGCGAGGGTTTGCCTGAAGAGGATAAATAATAATATATTTGGGATTACATCTGTAGGGACGTATTAATGCTTTCAAAGCTTAGGGGAAAAACAGAAATTTGGTGGTTTGCTGCCATAATGGTTATTCTGGCAGTTATTTTGGTGTCATTAATCTCTCTTTCCGATGTAGGAAAGACTAAATCTAAAAAGGCGATTGAGGAATACTTCAAGATTGAAGTAACCAAGGCCGCCGATTCTTTTTCCAAGGGCCTCAAAGAAGCTGAGGTCGCCACGGAGTCCATGGTGGATTTCATTGCCTCTGAACACGAGATGAGAAAGACCACCAAGACTCATCTTGCAGATTCACTTAAGAAAAACACAAATGCAAAGGCAGTTGCCATAGTTGATGCATCCGGCGCAGGATTCGACAATAAGGGATATGCGGTGGATCTTTCGGGTACCTCTTATTTTTCTGAGCTGAAGGATAATGCTTCCTTCAGGTTCGTAGAGGGAGACGGATTAACCGACTTATATCAAAGTCTTATTCTTTCAAGACCCATTGTTTATGGTGGGGACATGAAGGGTTTCGTAATAGTCTGCTTTGACGCTGATATTTTCGGCGTTGAAAACATTTATACACCCTTCGAAAACACTAGCTTCTATGGAATAGTTGACACTGAGGGTATGTGCCCGAAGTACTTCGGAATCAAGAATATGGTTATCTTAAACGAAGTGGGAATGTGGGAGAACATTAAGGACCTTTGCGGGCAGGATACCATCATAGATACCATAAGAGACAACTCCATTAATGAGACCCAGCTTCTTCATGTAAAGGGAGCCGCAGACTCGAGGGTATATATTGTTGCACCTTTACATATGAATGACTGGCGAATGGTGGTGAGCGTCAACAGAACCTACTTCGATTCCCTCCAGAAACGGGACTGGCAGAAAATCAGACTTCTTTGCTGGGGAATCGGAATTGCCACAGCAGGATTTTTCGTTGTGTTCCTTATCTTCAGCCTCTTTAACAGACGTAAAGAAAATGCAAATAAACAGGAACTTGAGGTTAAGGCGGATACAGATCTTCTCACCGGTTTATATAATAAGATAGCAACTGAGAAACTTATTAAGAATTATATTGCCCAGAATCCTGATGGAAGAGGCCTTTTGATACTTCTTGACCTTGATAACTTCAAGAAGATTAATGATACATTGGGCCACGGCTTTGGCGACGAGGTACTGCAGTACCTTGGAATGCGTTTGGGCTCCCAGTTCAGGGTTACGGATATTGTGGGTCGTATCGGTGGCGACGAGTTCATGGTTTTCCTTAAAGATATGAAGACTCAGGAATACATCGAGGCGGAAGCAAGAAAGATGTCCAGGTTCTTTAACAATTTCCAGGTTGGAGAGTATACAAAGTTCTATGCAACCGCAAGTATGGGCGCAGCAGTATACCCCGACGATGGCAAAACCTTCGACGCTTTGTACCGTGCAGCCGACACTGCTCTTTATAAGGCCAAGAAAAATGGCAAGAAACAGCTGGCTTTTTTCGGCAAAGATAACTAAAAACAAATTTTGGTGTGCAATTTGACCAATCTTTAAAAAAATTTTTGTGGAATAGTGGCATAGCCTAAAAGAACCACCATAATATATACTTTTCTCAGTGGCTGGGGTTAGCCCCGAATTAAAATATAGTTTTTTAGGAGGAAACTGTAATGGCAGGATTAAAAATGAAAAACATTACCAAGGTTTACCCTAACGGATTTGAAGCTGTTAAGGATTTCAACCTTGAGATTGAAGATAAAGAATTTATTATCTTCGTAGGACCTTCAGGATGTGGTAAATCTACAACCCTTCGTATGATCGCAGGTTTGGAAGATATTTCATCCGGTGAATTATGGATCGGAGATAAGCTCGTTAACGATGTAGAGCCTAAGGACAGAGATATCGCAATGGTATTCCAGAACTACGCTCTTTATCCTCATATGTCAGTTTACGACAACATGGCATTTGGTCTTAAGTTAAGAAAGCTTCCCAAGGACGAGATCGACAAGATGGTTAAGGAAGCAGCTAAGATTCTTGACTTAACTCCCCTCCTTGATCGTAAGCCTAAGGCTTTATCAGGTGGTCAGAGACAGCGTGTAGCTATGGGTCGTGCTATCGTTCGTAACCCTAAGGTATTCCTTATGGATGAGCCTCTCTCCAACTTGGATGCTAAACTTCGTGTACAGATGAGAATTGAGATCGCTAAGCTTCACCAGAGACTTGGCACCACCATCATCTACGTTACACATGACCAGACCGAGGCTATGACACTTGGTACCAGAATCGTAGTTATGAAGGACGGTGTTATCCAGCAGGTTGACACACCTCAGAACCTTTACGAGAAGCCTCAGAACCTCTTCGTTGCAGGATTCATGGGATCACCTCAGATGAACTTCCTTGATGCAACAGTTAAGGTAACAGGCGAGACAGCTAACCTTGAGATCGGTGGACATTCTATTCCTCTTCCTCCCGCTAAGTCCAAAAAGCTTATCGAGGGTGGTTATGACGGAAAGGTTGTTACATTCGGTATCCGTCCTGAGGACGTTTATGATTCCGAGATGTTCATCGAGACATCACCTCAGAGCGTATTCGAGTCAACCGTTAAGGTTTACGAGCTCCTTGGTGCAGAAGTATTCTTATACTTCGATCTTGCTGACTTCCCTATCACTGCAAGAGTTGATTCTCGTACAACTTCAAGACCCGGCGATACAATCAAGTTCGCTCTTGATATCGAGAAGATTCACGTATTCGATAAGGAAACAGAGCAGGTTATTACCAACTAGTAAGAACATTGAGAGAGGTGCGATTATTCGCACCTCTTTTTTTGCCTTACTTGCCCGATTTACGGAAATGAGGTATCATTACACTTAACAAAAGAAACATATTTTCGCACAGAGAGGAATAATAATGATTTCAAGTCAGGTTATTCAGAACAGCATAGACGAACTTAAAGCGGTAACAAAGATTGACATAGGTGTTTACGATCTGGATGGACATCCGGTGGCAATCACCATGGAGAAGAATGAGGTGCCGGAGGAGAGAATCACAGAGTTTGCAGGCTCCGCAGCCGACAGTCAGGTTATTGGTGGAGAGCATCTTTTGAAGGTCCATGATGACGGTGAGTTAATATATGTAATCGTTGCAGCAGGTAACAGCGAAGATGTATATATGGTTGGCCGAATTGCCGCTTCCCAGATTAAGAATCTTGCTATTGCCTATAAGGACAGATTCGACAGAAACAACTTTATCCAGAATCTATTGCTTGATAACCTTTTGCTTGTGGATATTCATAACAGAGCCAAGAAGCTTCACATTGATGCCAACTGCCCCAGAGCAATTTTCCTTGTGGAGACAGATCTTGAGAAGGATTCAACTCCCATCGAACTCATGAAGGGCATGTTTACCACCCAGGCCGGTGATTATATTACCACCGTTGATGAGTCCTGCATTATCCTTGTGAAATCATTAAAGGACGGCAGAGAACCGGAAGACCTTGAGAAGACGGCAAGACTTATTTCCGATATGATGAGTGCCGAGGCCATGCTTAATGTAAGAGTGGCTTACGGAACAGTGGTAGAGGAGCTTAAAGATGTTTCCAAGTCTTACAAGGAAGCAAAGATGGCTTTGGAAGTAGGTAAGATTTTCTACGTGGAGAAGAAGGTTGTGGCTTATTCAGCCCTTGGAATCGGAAGACTTATCTATCAGCTTCCCATCAACCTTTGCAAGATGTTCATAGATGAGATTTTTGAGGACAGAACCATTCCTGAGGAACTTGATGAAGAGACCCTTATGACCATCAACAAATTCTTCGAGAATAACCTTAATGTTTCCGAGACATCAAGACAGCTTTTCGTCCACAGAAATACTCTTGTCTACAGAATTGAGAAGCTGCAGAAGGCCACCGGTCTTGATATAAGAACATTTGATGATGCCTTGACATTTAAGATTGCACTTATGGTTGCAAACTATATGAATTATCTGGAGAAAAATTCGTATTAAACAAAACGTGCATCCCATCCTGATTACCGATAGTTATGTCAGGCACCCCCACGGCACATGAACAATCCCGCTTAGTGCTGCTTTGTTCCCAACCTGACACGGTTCGCAGGCGCTCATTGCGCGGGACCAGGCATAAACTACCGGCAACCAAGATGCGATGCACGGCTATTACAGTTTACTTTCTGAAGAGTCGTTTGTCAATTCTTTTTCAAGCTTGTTTCGAAGCCTCAGTTCTTTAAAGAAACGGGTCAGCATTTCGGAGCATTCATTTTCCAAAACTCCCTTTACAACTTCAACCTGATGATTGAATTCCGGCATGTTTAAGATGTTTAAAATGGAACCTGCACAGCCGGCCTTTGGATTCATGCATCCAATGACACACTTGGGGAATCTTGCCTGAACGATGGCGCCGGAACACATTTGGCAGGGCTCCAATGTGACATATATAACACAGTCTTCAAGACGCCAGTCGCCTGCCACCTTACTGGCTTTTCTGATGGCGGAGAGCTCGGCGTGATTAAGGGTGTTCTTATCGGTGTTACGTCTGTTGTAACCGCGGCCGATTATTTTCCCCTCCCGGACAATGACGCAGCCAATGGGAACCTCCCCCAGTTTGTAGGCTTTCATGGCTTCTTTGAGAGCCTCTTTCATGAACTTTTCGTCTTCGGATAAAGGTTTCTTTTTCATATGGTAAATATTATAATGATTGTAAATTACAAAGTCAAAATCAGGACGGGAAAATGCAAATTCATGGATTAAACAAAACTACATTACTTGATTATCCGGGACGGGTTGCCTGCACGATTTTCACAGGAGGCTGCAACTTCAGATGTCCCTATTGCCATAACTCGGAGCTGGTACTTAATCCTTCTTCCCAGCCCTTAATATCCGAGGAGGAGATTTTTGCTTTTTTAAAGAAAAGACAGGGAATATTGGAAGGAGTCTGCATAACAGGAGGAGAACCCACTGTTAATCCGGACCTTCTTGAATTCATGAGGAAGGTTAAGGAACTTGGCTATCCCATTAAACTGGATTCCAACGGATACAGACCTGAGGTTTTGAGGGAAGCGATTTCTGAAGGACTGGCAGACTGCATAGCCATGGATGTCAAATCCGGTCCCACGAATTACCATGTAGCGGCGGGACTTAAGACCATGGATACCGGCAAATTATCCGAGTCCATAGATATAATTATGAATTCCGGAATAGATTATGAATTCAGAACCACCGTGGTTAAGGGAATTCATACCGACTTTGACTTTGAGGAGATTGGGAATTGGATAAAAGGGGCCAATAAGTATTTTATCCAGAATTACAGAGACAATGAATTTGTAATGGTAAAAGGATACGAAGGTTTTTCAGATGAGGAACTGGACCACATTTTAAGCACAGTAAAGAAATACATTCCAAACGCCAGAATTCGCGGTGAGGAATAAAGAACAGGAACTATTTTATGAAGAACTATTTGAAATCATACATCGGTACAAAGGATTTCTACAAAAGAATGCTGACAATCCTTGTGCCGATTATTATTCAGAATGCCATAACGAATTTCGTAGGCATGCTGGACAACATAATGGTTGGACGAATCGGAACCGAGCAGATGAGCGGTGTTGCCATTTCCAACCAGCTGATTTTTGTATATAATCTTTGCATTTTCGGTGCCGTATCCGGTGCCGGTATTTTTACTGCACAGTTTTACGGAAGCGGAGACGAAAAGGGCATAAGAGACACCATGAGATTTAAACTCTTAATCACCCTGTTTTTGGGAGCCCTTTTCACAGCAGCCTTTGGAATTTTCGGTGAGCCCCTGGTTGGCATATATCTTAAGGGTGAGGGAACGAAAGAAGCTTTGGCTGCCACAAGTATGTATGCCTTAAAGTATATGGACGTTATGCTTTTGGGGCTTATACCCTTTGCTCTGGTGCAGGTTTACGCCGGAACCTTAAGGGAGTGCGGGGAGACGCTTATTCCCATGCACGCAGGCCTTATTGCTGTGGGAACCAACCTTGTCCTTAATTATGTGCTGATTTACGGTAAATTCGGAGCTCCCGTTCTCGGAGTCGTAGGTGCCGCTCTTGCAACGGTTATTTCCCGTTATGTGGAGCTTTTAATCGTTGTGATTTATGCCCATCTGCACACCAAGAGATTCAGCTTTATTAAGGGACTTTACAGGAGGCTGTTTATTCCCTGGAACCTTGCCTGGAATATTACCAAAACCGGCTTTCCTCTCCTCATTAATGAGACCATGTGGGCCGCAGGAATTTCACTGATGGTTCAGAGCTTCTCCTTAAGGGGCCTTGATGTTGTAGGCGGAATGAACATAGCCAACACAGTAGGTAACGTATTTAACGCGGTGTATATTTCCATGGGAAGCGCCACAGCCATCATAGTCGGTCAGGAACTTGGTGCAGGCAAACTTGACACCGTAAGAGGAACGGTAAAGCAGATTATGGCCTTCGGTGTTTTGGGAAGTGCCATAATGGGAGGACTTCTTGCCCTGACAAGCCCATACTTCCCTTTGATTTACAATACCACCGATTCCGTAAGACACCTTGCCACAGGGTTCATCTGTTGCTCGGCAATCTGTGCGCCTCTTAATTCCATTACAAACATGTCTTATTTCACCATAAGATCAGGAGGTAAAACCTTCATTACCTTCTTATTCGACAGTGTATTTGTATGGTGCGTGAATGTTCCTGTAGCATATCTTTTAAGTGTTTACTCACCGGTGGCCATAATTCCTCTGGTTCTCATTGTATACAGTTTGGAGGCCATAAAGGGTGTTATCGGAATAGCACTTATCAAGAAGGGCGTATGGATTAACAACATTGTAAGCCAGTACTAAAACTGACTTTTAAACTTATTATTCAGAATTGTCAGCAAAATATAAAACATTGTTTTGCAAATTTACATTTCAGGGTAAGATGTTGTATAATAGTTCTGATACCGATAATTGTTTCGTTTATTTTCAAGGGAGAGTATTATGAAAAAGTTATACGATGCGATTATTCTTGTATTCTTTTTGGCTGTGATCATTACAATGTTTGTATTGCAGAGCAGTAAACTTGAACTGTGTATAGCAATTATTGCTACTATCATATTTGCCATTTCGGTTCTTGTGACAGCAGTTCAAAACAAAAAGTACAGTACCATGTAGTATCAAAACAAAGAAGCAGAGAAGTCCAATGACTTCCCTGCTTCTTTTTATGCTTTGAAAGCGGAGTCGGAGGGATTCGAACCCTCGTGCCCCGGAGGGCTAACGCATTTCGAGTGCGCCCCGTTATGACCACTTCGATACGACTCCAAAATACTTATCTATTGTATAGTAGAGGGTGGATTTTGGCAAGGGGATAAAGTATAATTATATGTAGTATGGGCACAGCTTAAAAAGGAGGTTACGGCATGAGAAGAATTGGTATGTTAACCAGCGGCGGCGATTGCCAGGCACTTAACGCAGCCATGCGCGGCGTCGGAAAGACTCTGTTAAAGAGCGGCGAACAGGTTGAGATTTATGGCTTCCTTAACGGATACAGAGGCCTTATCAGATCTGAGTTTAAGATGCTTAGTCACTCTGATTTTTCAGGCATATTGACTCAGGGCGGAACGATGCTCGGAACATCCCGAACACCCTTTAAGACCATCAGAGAACCCGACGAAGATGGAAACGACAAGGTTGAATGCATGAAGCATACATACTATAAGCTCATGCTTGACTGTCTTGTTATTCTCGGCGGCAACGGAACCCATAAGACCGCAAATCTTTTGAGAGAAGAAGGCTTAAATGTTATTACACTTCCCAAGACCATCGATAATGACCTTTGGGGAACAGACATGACCTTTGGATTCCAGAGTGCGGTTGATATAGCCACCGAGTGCATTGACTGTATTCACACCACAGCTTCATCCCACGGAAGAATATTCATAGTGGAAGTCATGGGACACAAGGTTGGCTATCTTACACTTAATGCCGGAATGGCAGGCGGTGCGGATATCATTCTTATACCTGAGATTCCTTATGATATAGATAAGATAGTTGAGAAGATTAAAGAGCGTGAGAAATACGGAAGTACATTCACAATCCTTGCTGTTGCCGAGGGAGCTATTTCCAAGGAAAGAGCGGCAATGTCCAAGAAGGAATTAAAGGATGCAATGAAGAATTACAAATATCCTTCCGTATCCTACGAAATAGCAGACCAGCTCGCCAAGGAAACCGGTCATGAGGTAAGAGTTACGGTTCCCGGTCATACACAAAGAGGCGGAAGCCCCTGCGCTTACGACAGAGTATTCGCCAGCCGACTCGGAGCAGAAGCAGGCAGACTGATTCTTGAAGAGAAGTACGGTTTCATGGTTGGATACAAGAACAGAGAAATCGTTCAGGTTCCTCTTGAAGAAGTTGCCGGAAAGCTTAAGAGTGTAGACCCCGATGCGGCAATCATTAAGGAAGCAAAGATGTTAGGCATCTGCTTCGGAGATTAATTTTAGATAAGGAAGTATTAACATGTCCTATACAGCCCTATACAGGAAGTTTCGTCCGGCGAATTTCTCGGACGTAAAAGGACAAGATCATATAGTTACCACTTTGGTTAACCAGCTCAAAGCCGGAAGAATAGGCCATGCTTATCTTTTTACCGGAACAAGAGGAACAGGCAAGACCTCTGTCGCCAAGATTTTTGCGAGAGCGGTTAACTGCGAGAACCCTGTGGACGGAAATCCCTGTGGAGAATGCCCTACATGTAAGGCAATTGCGTCAGGGGCTGCAATGAACGTGATGGAGATTGACGCCGCATCCAACAACGGTGTCGACAACATCAGGGACATAGTGGAGGAGGTTTCCTATTCTCCTGCCCTCGGAAAGTATAAAGTTTACATCATAGATGAGGTTCATATGCTTTCTATAGGCGCTTTCAATGCCCTGCTTAAGACATTGGAAGAGCCTCCGAGTTATGTCATATTTATTCTTGCCACCACCGAGGTTCACAAGATTCCCATTACAATTCTTTCAAGATGTCAGCGTTACGATTTCAGAAGAATCGGAATCGATGTCATCTCCGACAGGCTTAAAGAGCTTGTGGATAAGGAAAATGTTGTGGTGGACGAGAAGGCTCTCAAATACATCGCCAAGGTTGCGGATGGTTCCATGAGAGACGCCTTAAGTCTTTTAGATCAGTGCATAGCTTTCCATCTGGGGAAGGACTTGACCTACGACATGGTTCTTGACGTTCTCGGTGCGGTAGATACCGCTGTTTTTAGCAGAATGTTTAAGTACATAGTGGGCAAAAACGTAGTCTCTCTCATTAAGCAGCTAGAGGAAGTGGTAATGCAGGGCAGAGAGCTTACTCAGTTTGTGACGGACTTTACCTGGTACCTTAGAAACCTTATGATGATCAAGAGTACGGATCACGCTGAGGACCTTTTGGACGTATCAAGCGACAACTATAAGCTCTTAAAAGAAGATGCTGAAATGTGCGATGCCGAGACCATAATCAGATACATCAGGATTTTCTCGGAGCTTTCCACAAGCATTAGATATTCTTCCTCAAAGAGGATTCTGACAGAGATTGCGCTCATTAAGTTATGTAAACCTGAAATGGAGACATCTAATGATGCTCTGGCTGACAGAATAAGAAATGTGGAAGACAAAATTGAAAAGGGACTGGTGAATGTGGCGACCGCACCCCAGGCTCCCGCAGGAGAGGCTTCGGATTCTGCTCCCAAGGCGCCGAAGAAAGCACCGCTCCCCACTGCAATTCCTGAGGACATAGAAAGAATTGTTGAGAGATGGAATTCCGTTGTGAATAACGCACCGTCCCAGCTTAAGGGAGTTCTTGCTCAGACATATCCGAGTCTTGGAGAAGGAAATACCCTGATAGTGGCGGCAGCGGATATCTATGCGGAGCATTTCTTTTCGTCGGATGATCACAAGGAGCAGTTTGAGACCCTGCTTGAGGAGATAACCGGCAAGAAAGTGAGCGTTGACTACAGAGTCTCCGGCTCCAGGGAAGAAAGAGAAATGAAGTACCCCAACCTTTTGGACTGTATAAACATGGATGTTGAGGTAGAATCATAAACAGGAGGATTTATTAAATGGCAAAAAGAGGAAACGGCTTTCCCGGAGGAGGAATTCCGGGAAATATGAATAATCTGATGAAGCAGGCTCAGCGTATGCAGCGTCAGATGGAAGAAAGCCAGAAGGAAATGGAAACCAAGGAGTTTTCTGCCAAGGCCGGCGGCGGAGCAGTTGAAGTTGTTGTGAACGGAAGCAAGGAAGTACTTAAGGTTACTTTGACTCCCGAGGTTGTGGATCCCGATGACATCGAGATGCTTCAGGATTTAATCGTGGCAGCTACAAACGAGGCTCTCAAATCGGTTGACGAAGCAAATCAGGCAATGATGAGCAAAATGACAGGCGGACTTGGAGGATTTCCCTTCTAATGGAGCTTTACAGCGGACATATCAATAAGTTAATAGATGAGCTTTCCAATCTTCCGGGCATAGGTTCCAAAACTGCCCAGAGGCTTGCTTTTCATATAATAAATATGCCTGCTGAAAAGGTTAAGAGACTTGCGGATACATTGGTGGATGCCAAGGAGAATATAAAATACTGCTCCTGCTGTCAGACCTTGACGGATAAGGAGATTTGTCCCATTTGTTCCAATCCCAGAAGAAACAAAGGCCAGATTATGGTGGTTGAAACTCCGAGGGATTTGGCGGCATATGAGAAAACCGGCAAGTATGACGGTGTATATCACGTCCTTCACGGTGCCATTTCTCCAATGCTTGGAATCGGGCCAAATGATATAAGGCTTAAGGAACTGATGGTAAGACTTCAAAGCGATGTGGAGGAGGTTATTATAGCCACCAACTCAAGCCTTGAGGGCGAGACCACAGCCATGTACATAAGCAAGATGATTAAACCTACGGGAATTAAGGTTACGAGAATTGCAAGCGGAGTTCCCGTTGGCGGTGACCTTGAATATATAGATGAAGTAACACTATTACGAGCCCTTGAGGGTCGTACGGAGTTATAGGAGTTTTATATATGTCAAAAGAGGACATGGGTGAATTACTGAAGAAACACCGACTGGTTTTCGCCGGTCGGATTCTTTTGGCGATAGTGGCTGTGGCTGCTCTCGCTGTTTTCATTTATTTTCAGTACACCAACAGACAATATACCGAGATGGCAATGGGTCCGGTTCTTGTGAGACAGAGCGTTTCCGGAACCACAGATATTGCCATTGGCGACAACCTTATAACATACAGCTGCGATGGTGCGTCCTGCATGAACAGTTCCGGAGATGCAATCTGGAACCAGACCTTTGAGATGCAGAATCCCATGGAGGCTCATTGCGGAAACGTGGTTGCCTTTGCCGATTACGACGGCAGAGATGTTTACGTAATGGACACTGACAAAATCCTTGGCCAGCTCAGCACCAACATGCCCATCAGAAAACTTGATGTGACATCAAACGGTGTGATAATGACCATTCAGGAGGACTCCAAGGTTACCTGGATTTATCTTTACGATACAACAGGTAAGACTCTGGCTTACTTTTCCACCAGAATGAGCAATACCGGCTATCCTACTGCGGTATCTGTTTCACCAAAGGCTAAGCTTGTGGGAATCGGATACACATATCCGGAGGCAGGTGAGCTTAAGACAAGAGTCGCCTTCTATAACTTTGGAGATGTGGGAGAGAACGAGATTGACCATCTTGTAAGTGTCTATAATTACTCCGACACTTTTGTGCCCTTCATTAAATTCATGAACGATTCCACTGCATTTGCTGTGGCGGATAACAGATTCATGATTTACTCGGGAAGCGAGGTTCCTGAGATTAAGAAGGAACTACTCCTGGACAGACAGGTTCTCTCGGTTTACAACAATGAATCCTACATCGGATTGATTTTCTATAATGACGACACGGAGCATCCCTTCAGACTGGAGGTTTACAATACCTCGGGTGATATGGTAACGGAGATTCCTTTGGCTTTTACCGGAGTGGCGGATGTAAAGGTTGTGTTTGATGAGGGAAGCATTATAGCTTACTCAGAGTCAATGTGCTATGTATACAATATGTCAGGGCGAATCAAATACGAGGGAAGCTTTGACAACGGAGTAAGAATAATATCGCCCAGAAACGGTAATTACAAATATATGATCGTAACCAACGATTCCATATATACCGCGGGCTTGAATTAACGGGGAGATAAATTGAACTTTTTACTTATTTTATTGGTTTTAATCGGTATCTGGAGAGTTGTCGACGGATACAAAAACGGAATAGTCAAGGAAATTATTTCACTTATTACTTTGGTAATACTGGCTCTTGCCACAGTTCTTATATCCAAAGCCATAAGCGCATACTTTGATAAACAGATCATAAACATGGCATCGGCTGTGTTGATGTTCTTAATTCTTTGCCTTGCACACACTGCTTTAAAGTTTATATTTTTCTCGGCGAAGCTTATATCAAAGCTTCCCGTGATTTCCACATTTAATAAACTTATAGGCGGGGTGTTCGGCGTGGTGGAGACAATCCTTTTCGCATGGGTTATTTTCACCTTTACCATGTACATGGATCTTGGAGTTTTGGGAGAAGAGATTATTCTTTACACAAAGGATAATGAGGTGCTTACCTTCTTATATGAAAGAAACTATCTGGCTTATGGGGCAAGCCTTCTTATACCCCGCATCCCCTTCCTGAAATTCCTGTTGGATGAGGAAGTACTCAGTAAATGGATAAAATACACTTCATTATAAAAGTCATCTCTGTTCTGGCAGTCATATGGTTTATGATTCCCATGGTGGGGTTCGGCATTGTCAACATAGGAAATGCAACGGGGACAGGCGTGTTCCTTCTGATTTTCTTGTGCGACCTGTTTAGAAATCCTCTTGGGAGATTCATAAGATTTTTATGGAACAGAATTCCCGGCAAAGTCTTGATTATCCTTGTGGCCCTGGCCATAGCGGGAATCTTCCTGACCGCAATGGTGGAGACTTTCTTTATTGTAAAAGAGAATTTCAATAAGCCAAAGGGCGATACCACTCTTGTGGTCTTAGGGTGCGCCGTTTACGGAGAGACCCCCAGCAAGATTCTGGCAAGAAGAGTTGACGCGGCAGGAAAGTACCTTGAGGAACATCCTGAGGCAGTGGCGGTTTTGTCAGGGGGAAAAGGTGAGGGCGAAAACATTTCTGAAGCGGAGTGCATGTACAGGAGATTGGTGGCCAGAGGAATTGACCCCTCAAGACTTTATAAGGAGGACAGATCCTCATCCACACGTGAGAACCTTCTGTATTCCCTTGAAATAATAAAAGAGAAAAACCTTCCCGGTACAATCACCATAACCACCAGCGGCTTCCACGCATTCAGGGCAAGACTTGTGGCAAAGGATCTGGACCTTGAAACTTTTTCTCTCACATGTACAACTCCATGGTATGCTCTTCCTACATATTACATAAGAGAGCTTTACGGAGTGCTGTATCAGTTGTTCTTATAAATGTACGAGCAGGTGCAGCAAACAAAGAATAATCAAAAAAATCAAATTATAAATGGTGAAGGCAGCGAAATATTTTCCGCTGCTTTCTTTATGCTCTTTGGTATAGGCCTTAAAGGAAATGAGGCTGGCCATGGAAGCAATCAAAGTTCCTAAGCCGCCCACGTTTACACCTGCAAGCAGCTCTTTGTATTCTGTGGTGAAGCCTGAAAGCATAAGGGTGGCGGGAACATTACTGATAAACTGGCTTGTGATAACGGAGAGGGCGAATTCTTTTCCTTCCATTATATTACCGAGGAAATTGCTGACCACGTCAATCTTTGCGAGGTTTCCCGTAAAGATAAAGAAACCGATGAAGGTAAGAAGCAAAATGTAATCGGCTCTGAAAAGAATCTGGTAATCCATAATGGCAACCACAACAAAGACTGCCGCCACCATAAAGTACCAGGGAATAACTCGTACCACCGAAAGCAAAGCTACTATAAATAGAAGACAGTAAATCACAATCTGAGGGACGCTTCCGAATTCGCTTATAAGATTGGCGTCGGAGGTGGTCTCAAGCTTGGCTTTCTTATTTGGAATGGTAAAAACAGCAAGTCCTAACATTACCGCGGAAACCAAAGTATAAGGAAGCATTACAGACACAAATTCAGGAAGGCTCATTCCGGTGAGGCCGTAGATGTAAAGGTTCTGGGGGTTACCGATGGGGGTAAGCATGCTCCCGAGGTTCGCTGCGATAGTCTGGAACACAATAACAGGAATCATTAAGTCATCTCTTCCGCAGCTGTGAAGAACCATCAATGCGAAAGGAACAAAAGTGATGAGGGCCACGTCGTTCGTAATAAACATGCTTCCTATGAAGCACATAAAGATAAGAACCGCAGCAAGCTGCCAGGCCTTCTTCACGCCGCCCATAAGCTTGCTGGCTATCTTTTCAAATACGGTATTCTGTCTGAAGCCCTGAATAATGACCATGAGTCCCCAGAGAATTCCTAAGGACCTGAAGTCAATATATCCTATATATTCTTTGCTTGGCTTCACGAAGAAAGCTGAGACTATGGCCAGAACCCAGGCCACAGCAAGTACAGGATCGAGTTTCTTGATTAGTTTCATAATGTTTTCTTTCTATATAATACTTGTTATATCAATTCAACCATTCGATAGTTTAGCGCCTTGTAAAAAGCCCGTCAAGACGGAGCACACAAAAGTAGAAAAAAAGTATGCAAAAGTTGTTGACATTGAAAACCTAGTTTGTTAGTATATATAAGTCGCACGTAAATGCGGCACATACGTACCTTGACAAATGAACAACAATGCAACCCTGAAACAATTCCTAAAAATTGTTCAGAGAACAAAAACCTTTAATTAGTAAATTTTCGGTTTAGATAGCCAGACTATTTTGACCGGATCAACAAACATTTAACATGAGAGTTTGATCCTGGCTCAGGATGAACGCTGGCGGCGTGCTTAACACATGCAAGTCGAACGGAAACTACTCGCTGAAGCGAGCTTGCTCAATTCTTGAGTAGTTTTAGTGGCGGACGGGTGAGTAACGCGTGGGTAACCTGCCATGTACTGGGGGACAACAGTTGGAAACGACTGCTAATACCGCATAAGCGCACAGGACCGCATGGTCTAGTGTGAAAAACTCCGGTGGTACATGATGGACCCGCGTCTGATTAGCTAGTTGGTGAGGTAACGGCCCACCAAGGCGACGATCAGTAGCCGGCCTGAGAGGGTGAACGGCCACATTGGGACTGAGACACGGCCCAGACTCCTACGGGAGGCAGCAGTGGGGAATATTGCACAATGGGGGAAACCCTGATGCAGCGACGCCGCGTGAGTGAAGAAGTATTTCGGTATGTAAAGCTCTATCAGCAAGGAAGAAAATGACGGTACTTGACTAAGAAGCCCCGGCTAACTACGTGCCAGCAGCCGCGGTAATACGTAGGGGGCAAGCGTTATCCGGATTTACTGGGTGTAAAGGGAGCGTAGACGGCATGGCAAGTCTGAAGTGAAAGCCCGAGGCTCAACCACGGGACTGCTTTGGAAACTGTTAAGCTAGAGTGCAGGAGAGGTAAGTGGAATTCCTAGTGTAGCGGTGAAATGCGTAGATATTAGGAGGAACACCGGTGGCGAAGGCGGCTTACTGGACTGTAACTGACGTTGAGGCTCGAAAGCGTGGGGAGCAAACAGGATTAGATACCCTGGTAGTCCACGCTGTAAACGATGATTACTAGGTGTTGGGGACCTATAGGTCTTCGGTGCCGCAGCAAACGCAATAAGTAATCCACCTGGGGAGTACGTTCGCAAGAATGAAACTCAAAGGAATTGACGGGGACCCGCACAAGCGGTGGAGCATGTGGTTTAATTCGAAGCAACGCGAAGAACCTTACCAAATCTTGACATCCCGATGACAATACTGATAAACAGTACTTCTTCGGACATCGGAGACAGGTGGTGCATGGTTGTCGTCAGCTCGTGTCGTGAGATGTTGGGTTAAGTCCCGCAACGAGCGCAACCCTTGTCATTAGTAGCCAGCATTTCGGATGGGCACTCTAATGAGACTGCCAGGGATAACCTGGAGGAAGGTGGGGATGACGTCAAATCATCATGCCCCTTATGATTTGGGCTACACACGTGCTACAATGGCGTAAACAAAGAGAAGCGATAGGGTGACCTGGAGCAAATCTCAAAAATAACGTCTCAGTTCGGACTGTAGTCTGCAACTCGACTACACGAAGCTGGAATCGCTAGTAATCGCAGATCAGAATGCTGCGGTGAATACGTTCCCGGGTCTTGTACACACCGCCCGTCACACCATGGGAGTGGGCAATGCCCGAAGTCAGTGACCTAACCGCAAGGGAGGAGCTGCCGAAGGCAGGGCACATAACTGGGGTGAAGTCGTAACAAGGTAGCCGTATCGGAAGGTGCGGCTGGATCACCTCCTTTCTAAGGAAAAAGTAGGGGTTGCGTTGTTGTTCAGCTGTTAAGAGTACAGCTTATACTTTCCGGTGACGATGCGCTTAGGGGTCACACCCGTTCTCATCCCGAACACGATGGTTAAGACCTAAGCGGCCGATGGTACTACATTGGAGACGATGTGGGAGAGCAGGAGGTTGCCGGATTAAATGGGCTTATAGCTCAGCCGGTTAGAGCGCACGCCTGATAAGCGTGAGGTCGGTGGTTCGAGTCCACTTAAGCCCATTATGGGGGTGTAGCTCAGTTGGGAGAGCACCTGCCTTGCAAGCAGGGGGTCATGAGTTCGAATCTCACCATCTCCATGAGTAAAGCACCGAGCAGAGGAAGTTTAAGAAGATGTGGCGGATGGATGCTCGCATCCAAGACGACACAGATTATTAAACGGACAGCCGCGAGTATTTTACGAGCGGATGTTGATGAAATAAATCGCTTGCGATTTATGAATCACCTATGCGAGAGTGATTTACGAATCCGCCATTGTGCGGAGCAAATTTGTACCTTGAAAACCGAATACCGAAAATATCTAGTATCAATAAATATTGATAATGCCAAGATAAACATCGAGGTTTACATATGTAAACACAACCAATCAGAGCATGTAACGCTATACATGTTAAATTGAATCGAGCAACCCGCACGATTTAATATCTGGTTAAGCGAAGAAGAGCGCAGGGTGGATGCCTTGGCACTGAGAGCCGACGAAAGACGTGATAAGCTGCGATAAGCTACGGGGAGGAGCAAATATCCTATAATCCGTAGATTTCTGAATGGGGAAACCCACATGAGAATACCTCATGTATCCTTAAGTGAATCCATAGCTTAAGGAAGGGAACCCGGTGAACTGAAACATCTAAGTAGCCGGAGGAAGAGAAAATAAAAAATGATTCCGCCAGTAGCGGCGAGCGAACGCGGAAGAGCCCAAACCGATGTGCGTGCACATCGGGGTTCGGACTGCACACGTTACTTTTAAGTCTAGCAGAACGGTCCTGGAAAGACCGGCCAAAGAGGGTGAAAGCCCCGTAAGCGAAAGATAAGAAAGGACAGCAGTATCCAGAGTACTACGAGACACGAGAAACCTTGTAGGAACGCGCGGGGACCACCCCGTAAGGCTAAATACTCCTCAGTGACCGATAGCGCATAGTACTGTGAAGGAAAGGTGAAAAGGACCCCGGGAGGGGAGTGAAAGAGAACCTGAAACCCTGTGTTTACAACCTGTCGAACCACCATACGAGTGGAACGGCGTACTTTTTGTAGAACGGTCCGGCGAGTTACGGATACTGGCGAGGTTAAGTACTTCAGGTACGGAGCCGAAGGGAAACCAAGTCTTAATAGGGCCAGAGTCAGTATACGTAGACCCGAAACCGGGTGATCTACCCATGTCCAGGATGAAGTAACCGTAAAAGGTTATGGAGGTCCGAAGCCACATCCGTTGAAAAGGGTGGGCATGAGGTGTGGGTAGGGGAGAAATTCCAATCGAACCCGGAGATAGCTGGTTCTCCTCGAAATAGCTTTAGGGCTAGCCTCGTATATACCTATTGGAGGTAGAGCACTGAATTTCCTAGGGGGCGTCAAAGCTTACCGAAGAATATCAAACTCCGAATGCCAAATAGGAAGAGTACGGGAGTCAGACTGCACGAGATAAGTTGGGTAGTCAAAAGGGAAAGAGCCCAGACCTACAGCTAAGGTCCCAAAGTACGTGTTAAGTGGAAAAGGATGTGGGATTTCAAAGACAACTAGGATGTTGGCTCAGAAGCAGCCATACATTCAAAGAGTGCGTAATAGCTCACTAGTCGAGAGGTCCTGCGCCGAAAATGTCCGGGGCTAAAACACGACACCGAAGCTTAGGAATGTAGTAATACATTGGTAGAGGAGCATTGAATACACGACGAAGCTGTACCGATAAGGAGCAGTGGAGAGTATTGAAGAGAGAATGCCGGAATGAGTAGCGAGAGTGAGGTGAGAATCCTCACGGCCGAATATCTAAGGTTTCCAGGGTAAAGCTGATCTGCCCTGGGTAAGTCGGGGCCTAAGGCGAGGCTGAAAAGCGTAGTCGATGGATAACAGGTGGAGATTCCTGTACTACTTATGAACAGAAATGTGGGGACACAGAAGGAAAGCGGAGCCCGGGAGTGGATAAACCGGGACAAGCGTAGGAGCTGGTGGATTGGCAAATCCGTCCATCAAAGCAAAGACGTGATGTGTATCGAAATACAAGTAGAGAAGTCCGTGAGCCGGCTGTCAAGAAAAGCCGCTATTGTTTCATAAGTACCCGTACCGTAAACCGACACAGGTGGATGAGGAGAGAATCCTAAGGCCGGCGGGAGAAGCATTGTCAAGGAACTCGGCAAAATGACCCCGTAACTTCGGGAGAAGGGGTGCCACCGCGAGGTGGCCGCAGAGAATAGGCTCAAGCAACTGTTTAGCAAAAACACAGGTCTATGCAAAACCGAAAGGTGAAGTATATGGGCTGACGCCTGCCCGGTGCTGGAAGGTTAAGAGGAGAGGTTAGCGCAAGCGAAGCTTTGAATTTAAGCCCCAGTAAACGGCGGCCGTAACTATAACGGTCCTAAGGTAGCGAAATTCCT